>Ga0160425_1001982_pt1 | contig 17617 bp, 20 predicted proteins | sample BioMet8_FD_108193 | JGI IMG/M metagenome (GOLD analysis project Ga0160425, IMG submission 108193) | Microbial communities from bioreactor (seeded with sewage sludge) at Lawrence Berkeley National Lab, California, USA - Biofuel... | ecosystem: Engineered > Bioreactor > Anaerobic > Unclassified ...
AGGTTTCCGCTTATCCGACTGTAACCGGAATGATTATCCTGCTATCAAACCCTATCTGGCAAAGCATCACGAACGATATATGCGTTTATTCTTTTACGATGATCTTGAAGGGAATGATGAATAGAATGAAATTTGGAATGAGGAAGCCAAGTTTGGCTAAATCTTTCAGCGCCAGAACAAAAGGGCGCGCGACAAGGACAATAAAAAAGGCCCTTATTCCCGGATACGGGAATAAGGGCATGGGCATCTTGCACCCGAAGAAAGCACTTTATAACAAGGTTTATCATAAAACTTCTTTCAGTATATTTGATCTGTTCAAGTAAGTATCCAATACATAATATAAAGGCCGAGCGGATTGCATTTTCCGTTCGGCCTTTTGTTTGATAGTCAGTGGTTTGTAAGCGATCAATAATTACCCGCAAATAATAGAAGAGGCCAGTCCCACGGTTCACAGGACTGGCCTCTTTTACTTTCGGCAGTATTTTGGTAACGCATTGGCCCATGGCAGCAGCGGTTGCAGTTCTTCTTCAGTCGGTTGATCGCCGAGCTTGGGCAACTCCTCGAACAGGTACAGCAAATAGGCAAAGGAATCCAGACCATTGCGCTTCGCCGTCTCGATTACACTGAAACACAAGGCACTCGAATCGGCACCTTTAGCAGTATCGCAGAACAGGAAATTCTTTCTCGCCATAACAAATGGCTTCACCGTGCGCTCTGCCAGGTTGTTGGTGAGTTCCAGCCGCCCGTCCAAAAGAACGGCATCTAGATAAGGTCTTTGGTTTATTGAGTAGTTCTGCGCTTTGTAGAGATTTGTGTCTTTCTCTGCCTCAAAGCTTTCCAGCAACGACCAGTACTGCTCGAGCAGGGGCCGGATGCGTAAGTCACGCTGCTTCTGGCGCTCTGCAGCAGACTTTTCTTTCAGGCCTTTTTCAATAGAAAATAGCTGCTCTACAATTGCAAGCGCACGGCAGGACACACTGCCGTCTTGGGTAACGCCGTTCGGGAAACACTCCACCCATTTGCGGCGTGCATGTGCCCAGCAACCTACGCGGATGGCGGTGTCCACAGCATTGTATGCGGAATAACCGTCGCTCTGCAGATAGCCGGAAAAACCTTGCAGCATTTCACTGGCCACCTTGCCGCCACGGCTTGGGTGATATTTATAGAGTGCGATGTTCTTTTCCGGTGCGCAGAACACCCACATCTTTGACATCTGCTTAGATTCTCGCCCATCTTCCTTGAGAACATGGCAGTCGGTTTCGTCTGCATTGACGATGTCGCTGTCCAGTAGCTCATTACGCAGCAGTTCCCACAATGGCACAAACCATTTGGAACTGCGGATAATCCAGTTGGCCAGCGTATTGCGGTTCAGTTCGATGCCGCGTCCTTTCCAGTACTCTGCCTGTCGGTAAAGGGGAACGCCGTTTTCAAACTTTTCTTGCATGACGTAAGCCACGGTAGCAGGGGCGGCCATGCTCTTTTTCATAACGGGCACGGGTGCTGCCGCCTGCACAATCGCTGTTTCACCGGTGCTCTGCTCACATGCTTTGCATCCACATGCTTCTTCAGGGCGTCGGACGTATCCCGATACCCCAGAATGCCCGCGACGTCCTTTCCGACGAAGAACGGATCTCCGTTGACTTCGATCACCCTGACCGGATGATCCGTATACGTGAAAACCTGTAATGCGTTCATAAAACGCTCCCTTCTCCCCGCACGGGGTATGTAATAAGAGGGCCTTTTAGCCCTCTACTTCTCCACGGACAGTTACAGTGCGCTTGACAACCAAAAACAGAAAAAAGTTGTTCTGTTCCGAAAAGAAGATCAGTCCTTCATATAGAAGCCCGGACATTCATATCCGTCTGCACGTAGGATCAGTCCCGGAGCCCATGGTGGGACGGTTCCCATCAGGGAGCATATCGTCTCGACCGATGTCTCCGGCGGGCATTCAACGATGCATTCGTCGTGGACGTGAGCGACGATACGGTAGTCCTGGAGCTGCTCCATCGCATAACAAAGGATGTCCCGGCTAACAGCCTGCACAATGTTCTCCACCCATTTCCCAGCGAAGGATTCAATCCGGGACCAGTGCTTTGTCGTATCCATCCCCATGTAGGTCACGGACTCTCCGCCGAAACGGTTCTCTCCGATTCGGGGCTTGACGTAACTGAGCTGACGGCCAGAGGGCAGCGTGATATACAGCATTGCTCCTCGGTATTCGAAGGTCAGGCCGTGAGTGCGGGTGATCGTTTTCTCCTTCACGGCTGTCTTTACAGCCCTATCTACCGCCCACCACATTTGCACGATATTGGGGTTGGCGGTTCTCCAAGCGGCGACCAGTGGACCGAGCTCCTCTTCTTTCATGCCCGCATCCAATGCCCCCATCGCAATCAAAGCACCTTCTGCCCCGCCGTAACCGCAGCTGAGAGTGGCCTGCTTTCCTTTCTGGCGAAGGTCGCCATTGAGGCCGTGCTTCTCCACCTTGCAGTGGAACATTCTCCCTGCCGTTTCACAGTAGATGTCGCCTCCGGCTGCAAACACATCCAGCACCCACTGTTCTCCCGCCAGCCATGCCAGCACGCGACATTCAATCGCGCTGAAATCAGCGACGATCATCTTGTATCCGGGAGCAGGGATAAAGGCGGTACGAACACACTCAGCGAGGACTTGGGGAACGGAGTCATACAATGCTTCCAAGGCCACATAGTCCCCACGGGACACCAGAGAACGTGCCTGGATCAGGTCAGGCAATGAATTTCTAAACAGGTTCTGCAACTGAACGATGGTGCCGGAGAACCGGCCACTTCGGTTTGCACCGTAAAAGCGAAACATGCCACGAAGACGGCCATCGGCACAGACCGCGTTTTCCATAGCTGTGTATGACCATCGTTCCGGCGAAGATGTCGAGGATCTCCCCATCGTCATCCACCAAGGACCGGTTCAGGGGAAGCCCCTTGATCTTGCCTTCCTCATTCACCGCAATGCAGATCCCCTTATGGGGAACGGTAAACTCAGGGCGGCCGTCAACCAGCTCATCGATCTTCTTCGGACAGATAAACCGAACCTCCGCGTCGCAGCCAGGTTCCAGAATCATTGCTCTTACCATCGTTGGCTCCTTTCTCCCCACGTGGGGGAATCAAAATGTCAGGGGTCTTTTCCCCTTCACCTTCCCACGGACAATTGCACCCGGTTTGACAACCGGAAATCAGAAATAATCTCCGTTGATGTTGTTGTAGAACTCATCCTCATCCACGATGCGGATACCGCAGAAGTTTTCCTCTTCCTGTGCGTCTTCTTCAAAGGGGTCGTAGTCGTCGCTGTCGTACTCCTCTTCTGCGTAGGAAGCACGTCGCTCGACATAGGAGATTTCATCATCTGTGAGGTCGTCAAAATCATCGTGGCTGCCGATAAAAAGGATCGGTCCGCGCACCGTTCCGCATTCTTCAAAGGTACGGTTGGGAAGCAGGTCTTCGCGGTCGGCCAGTACGACCATGCAGATTTCTTCTGCTTCCTCGAACGGCCACAGGTGCTCCACGGCCCCGCCCAGAGTCTCTTCCATGTCGTCGGTTTCAATGATCTCGGCCGCCTCATAGGGTTCCATATACAGTGCTTTCATCGGTTTTCGTTTCCTTTCATATATGATGGGGGACCGAAGTCCCCCTCATCTTTCCACGGACAGTTGTTCCGGTGTTGACAACCCTCAGCCGCAGATTTCTGCTTCCAGCTTCACCCGCAGATCTGCCAGAAGAGAAAGGTGGCGCTTGCTTACCGCCTGTTGGGAGATATGGAGCTTCCTCGCAATCTGCCGCTGTGTGTACGGGACGTCTTCGAAGTAAATGTCATGGAGCAGAACCTGATCCTCTATAGGAAGCGCATCCAGCTCCCTGTGCAGCGCCTCTTTCAGCAGCTTCGCCAAGACATGATCCTCAACCGAGGGGTTCTTGTCCGGAGCTTCGTATTCGTTTTCCTCATACATCTGATCCAGGGAGAGCGGCGATCCTGTGCGCTCGTGTTTGCACTCATCGCATTTCCCTTCGCACCGTTTCCCACCGATCATGCAGCGGGAACGCCGGTCCGCATTCTTCTCCTCCTGCCAGACGAGATCCATGTACCCGTAGTAAACTTCCTCGTTGACCTCCACCCAGGTCTTGCCGACTCTCAGGTAGAATTTGCCGTTTTCTTTCTTGCCTTCACGATCTTTTTTCACTGGTTTTTCCTCCGTTAACGTTTTGTCTCTGGTTTTCAGGCCAGGACTGTGGTATAATGGTTTGGTTAGGGTTTCCCTCTGGTTTCCCAGGAGTTTCCCGAACCCGTTACGGAGGCCATCTGTAAAAATGGCCCCAGAGGTTTCCCTCTGAGGTCCAGTGAAATTTTGACTGAGTTTATGTCACGGTATTTATTGAGGTTATTGAGTTTATTGATCCGAAAGGAGGCATGCGCTCATGAGTGAGCCGCGACTGAGGGGTAATACCTTCATCGCTCTCCTGCTCCGCGCCGGAGTCCAGGAGTTGAGCGAAAAGCCCGAATGGGGTGAGAACAATAACGGAATCACCCGCCCGAACATGTTTGCCGATCTTCTGCGCATGACGCAGCCCGCATATGACCCTCCTAAAATGAAGTCCCTGTCTTCTTATTTCTCCAGGTATCTGAAAGGTGAACTAATATCCAGCCCCATGTATTTCGCTTTCAACACACCTGCTTATCAACACGGTCTTGCAACGCGCATCCAGGATGACTATCCCGCCGTTCTTTGTGAGATGGACTGCTTCTGTCGCAAGTACCTGCGGCCATCCGACGTGGATCGACGGCAGCTCGTCGGCGGTCTGATCGATGCGATCTTGGCCGATTCGACTTTCAGAGGAAGATTCGATACCGGGAATAAGTGGGTAGATAAGGCAGACCTTGATAACGAACGGGATTTCATTCTCCAGCCTTTCCTGGTCAGTGTCTGGAACACTATTCTGGAGAAATACCCGGATGCCAGCGAAGGTGCTGAAACGTACATGGGTTGGACAGAGGAGATTGCCTACAGCAAACCGAGGGAGACAACAACGGCAATCGGCGCAGAAAGGGCAAAAAAAATAGCCGTATCTGCCGATCTCCCAGAGGAGATAAAAGCAGACACGGCTGAGAATGAGATCACAGATGAAGTACATGAAGAAGCGCCAAGGGTAGAAGTATATGACGCGCCGTATACCGATCCTCGGACACAGCAGCAGGTTGTCGCCCAGTTCCATGTCGAGGCCAAAGACAACGGTATTGCTATCGGACAGGTGTTTGGCGGTCTGGTCATCGGGAAGCGTGGTGGAAAAGATGAATAATGAGATAATAAAGAAGGACTCGGGCGTCCCTGCTCCGATATTTTCCTCTCACGCTGAAGGTGATGGTATTGCTGTCGGTTACGCGGATACCTTTTCGCCAACCATTAATCTGTTTCTCCCTGACGGTTCAAAAACTGCCGCCAATCCAGATTACTTCAACCTCATCATCGGCTATGATCCGTTTCCTTCCGATCATATCCTGGTCGACCCGAAACGGGCGCTGACCGAGTACATAAGCGACGATGTAAAAGAACGGTTCGCCGGGTGGACACCGGAGAAAATTGCAGAAATAAAAAAGCTGCCCGCGATCATCTCGTGCGAAAGAGACGGAACCGACGAGCAGCAGGCTGTATTTGCATTTATTCGGGATATAAAGGTTCAAGACAATGGAATCAAAGTATACTTCCAGCGGTACTTCCCGATCCCATTTTCTTTTCTGAGTGAGAACCTATCAGATCTCGCAATGTACCTATTTGAACTGACCCGCACCCATTGGACGATTAAAAAGATCGATCTGCTGGAGGTTATGCAGGATGCGGGAGTATTCCCCGGAAGGTGAGACGCAAATGTCAAATGAGATTATAAAGGCTGAGCTTGGACTACCCGCTACTCCCCCTCAAATGAACGTCACAGCTTCTCAGAGCGCCACAGCCATAGGCGTTGTCCAAGGAGATGTGCGTCTTGAGATGGGACCGGAAGCGATAACGCTCCTACAACAGATACTTGGAAACCAGCAGCCAGTCTCCCATGCAGCGGAATGGGCTCTCCTTAATCCAACGGTATTCAATGTCTTTGTCCTGGAGAACGAACGGTATGACTGCGGATGTTTTTCTGTATCGAAGAGGACGGCTCTTAAATACACGATCCCGGATCACCTGAATCATTTCAGACCGCTTTTGCCTCCGCTCATTATGGAACTTTTGAACATGCCTTGTATTTTCGCCATACGGAACCAGTATTTCAAAATAGCCCCACCATACTACCCTGCCCTTGTCGGGAAGTTGACTGAGATTATTCCTCAGGGGGATTGCATCAAGTTTAAGTTTGTAGAGTGCGGCAGGTTTCGGCAGCAGTTTATCAACGAGAACATCCATGTCTTCTGCCTGCTGAACAAGACAGTACGAAACCAGCTTGACGAAGAGCATTGGAGCATCCGAACCGGAAACCTTCTGCAAATAGCAGAGGATGTAGGCATAGAGATCAGATAAGGAGAAAGGCCATGGAAGAATTGAAGGACAAGTGGTTCAACATTGAAGCTGTTGCTGAGTATCTAAGTATTACAGAAGATACAGCCAGAACATGGGTGCGGGAGGGCAAGCTCCCTGCATACAGGGTCGGTAAAAGATATAAATTCAAGCTGAGCGAGATTGATGACTGGGTGCGCAGCGGAAGGATAAACGAGGGAGACGAATCGGATGAGTAAAGTAAGAGTGAATATTACTGGCGTTAAAATCAATGCCCCCACCTATACGAACGTGACTTTTGAGCCTTCCCTGATCAACTTTTTCTACGGAAAGAATGGTACAGGAAAATCTACGCTGGCAAAGGCATTCAAAGATGGCAGCGCCGCCTTGACTTGGAAAGGCGATCCTTACCCGGATGATCGCATCCTCATCTATAATGAAGATTTCATTATTAAAAACATTCAGAGCTACGGCAACATCCCCGGCGTATTCACTATCTCAGAAGTCAATGCTGAGAAAAAGAAACAGGCAGATGAAAAAGCTACAGAAAAAGCCGGAATCGATGCGCAGGCCGATGCTGCTCACGCTGCCGCTGAAAAGATAACGGAGGATCACAGCAAAGCGGAAGAAGCATATACCAAAACCATCTGGGCGATGACAGAAAAGGCCCGTAAAAAATATCCATTAACGCAGACTGGCTATACTCGGGACATAAAGAAGTTTGTGAAACAGCTTGCCAATACTCCGATGCTCGTCGCCACGGATGAAGAATGTGAGGCTCTGTATGGTACCGTCTTCGGAAAGCAGCAACCTAAGTACAGTCAATACATTCATGTCGCTACCGATCAGATCCAAGTCAGTGATCTGATGGGGATATCAATCGTGAGCCGTGCCACAACTGATTTTGCAATGTTCATCCGTACTCTCGGCAACATGGACTGGGTTACCGCCGGACATAAAGCTTACCACGGCAAGACGGATGGAAAATGCCCCTATTGTCAAAGGAGTCTTCCTGCTGATTTTGATGAAAAGCTCGCTGCCTGCTATGACGAGCAGTACAAAAAGGACCTCACCGAATTGAAGAAATTCCTGGATGCATATCATCGGGATATGATGATAGCCAAACAGGCAGTTGAAACGAACCTCCAGAATCCTTTCCCGACGAAGAATTTGGCTGACTATAAAAAGCAGGCTCAGCTTCTCCTGGCTGCCATTCAGCGAAATTGCGATCTTCTGCAACGGAAAAGCGACAATCCGTCTGAAATTATCACGCTCGAAGACCTCGTGCCGCTGTCTGTTGATCTTAATGCCGTAGCCACAACAATCAATGACGAAGTAACAGCATATATGGCTGTTCTCGCTGACATTCCCGGTCAACAGCAAAAGTGCAATGAGATGGTCTGGGGCATGATGGCAAATGATTGTGCCAACGAGATCCGTGATTGGCTGCAGCGTACAAGCGATGATCGTGACGCTTGGAAAGCCAAAACCGAAGAGGAAAAACAGCTGAGGGCCCAAGCCGGGGATTTGGAAAAAGAAATCGCCCTTCTCAACAGTCAGAATGTCAATACCACCAAGACCATGCAGGACATCAACCGCTCGATTTCGAGTGCTGGGTTTAGGGGCTTTGAGCTTCAGGAGAAACCAGGCGCAAAGTACGTGTACCAGCTGGTACGAGATCAGGGCGGTAAGAAAGAAGTTGTCGATAAGAATCTTAGCGAGGGTGAGCGGCACTTTATTGCCTTCCTCTACTTCTATCATCTGGTGATGGGCAGTCAGTCCGATGAGGGTAAGGTCGAAAACAAAATCGTTATTATCGACGATCCGGTCAGTTCCATGGATAGCAGTTCTCTTTTTGTTGTAGCCTCGCTGGTGCGGGAGATGATTGCTGTCTGCTATAACAACTATGAGCTGAGCGAAGAAAACAAGGATGACCATATCCGCCAGTTCTTCTGCATGACTCACAATCCGTACTTCTTCCGGGAAATAACTTACAATCGCCTGGGCGATTACGAGTGTGCCAGCTTCTTCGAGATTAAGAAGGATGGGAATAACCAGACAAGCATTGAGGAATGTGATGATGACGACACACTGGCTGGAGGCGGAAAGATTAACCGCTCCCCGGTCAGGAACACTTACGATGCACTCTGGGATGAGTATATGCATACGGAGAATCCGGAAACACTGATGATGGTGATCCGTCAGATTCTTGAATACTACTTCGTACAGATGGTTGGCTATCAGAATGCGGATCTGCGGCAGGATCTGCTGGATAAACACCCGGAGGATTTTGAGAAAGACGATTATGTAGCTGCCTCCGCGATGATCGCCATGATCAACGTCGGCGCGACTGGCTTCAATGACGGCCTCTATTATGATTCCTCTGCTGCTGATGTCAAACAACTGCGGTCCGTGTTTGAGAAGATTTTCAAAGTAATGAAGCAGGAGCAGCATTACAACATGATGACGAGAAGAGCACGCTAGACTCTCATAGTTCAAAGATAGTCAAATTTCAAAATGGGCAAAAAATAAGGGGATGGCCGCAGTTGACCATCCCCACTCTTATATGCTCATATACGTGCCGTTCTAATCACCAGTATCACAAAAATCACTCAGCCGTGCACACGCCGAACCGGATCAACACCGGCCAAAGATACGATCCCGCTCCCGGCAGACCCAATGCTTTCGGTCCCTTTACAACACCCATTTCCCGTGCCTTCTTATATCCGAGTTCGACTGTGCTTCTGCTAATGCTCTTCTCCCGTTTCTCGCCGTTCGCCACAATCCATAGTTCGTTTCCGTAGCCATCCACGCTTGCGCCACTATAATGACGTCCCCCAGCTCCACTACTTCGGCTGACTGTATAGGTGAACCTCACGCCCTCCCGGCTACCGCGTCCCGACGTTTTGAAGGGATAATTCTCAAAAGCGATGATGGCTTTCCAGAGAGACTCCATCTCGTCTGGGAATCCTGCGTGAGTGTTCAGTTCTTCCACTGCTTTCACCCGGCGACGGAACACACGATGCCGGTCTGCATTGACCGTTGTCTGGTCAAGGTTAAAAGCCAGGTTCTTATACGGAAGATAAGAATTGATGGAAGCAAGCTTTAGACCTGTGGCTGCCATGATCTCTTCTATTCCCATACCTGAGTTTGTAAGAGACTGCACCAACCGGCTCGTTTCCGTTGAGTAGTACTCCGCCGTGATCAGGAGCTTACGTGTTCGGAGAATCGTGGTGTTCAATTGATCCGCTACTGTCCGGAGAGATGGTAAAGATGATTCTCGCTCATCCCGATCATCGTACGGTTCCTGGAAGAGGTCGACGGCTTTATTGAGCAGCTGATGCATGGATAGGGACGGATCTGAATTTTTCTTCTTTGGTCTTGCCATATGGGTTTCCGTGCCTTTCTAATCAATATGTGTGAAAAGGAAGCCGGATAGGTGGCGATTTTCACGCCAGACGCCTTATCCGGCCATCTCATTTATTCTGCTACATGCCCCTTGGCTTTAATCACTTCGATAACAGAGTCCACATACTTCTCGCAGACATCGTCGCTTTCAGCCTCGACCATGACGCGAATCTTCGGCTCAGTACCGGACTCTCTTACGAGAATTCTTCCGCTGTCGCCGAGCGCATCGGCCGCGGCCTTCACAGCAGCCTGCACATCAGGATCATTCTGAGCGTCAGGTTTGCTCTTTACTCTGACATTCTTCAGGCATTGCGGATACATCTTCATCTCGTCTGCCAGCATGGAGAGCGGCATCTTCTTATCCAGCATTGTCATCATGACCATGAGCGAAGTCAGGATGCCGTCGCCAGTTGTGGCGTACTTTCCGAAGATGATGTGGCCAGACTGTTCACCACCGAGGACATAGCCGTTGGCCATCATATTCTCTGCAACGTACTTATCCCCGACCTTGGTCTTTTCTGTATGAATGCCAATTGCATCGCAGGCTTTGTAGAGGCCCATGTTGGACATGATCGTCGTGACGATGGTATCGCCGTCCAGGAGACCCTCTTCCTTCATGTACTTGCCACACATGAACATGATCTGGTCCCCGTTGACGACTCTGCCCTTCTCATCGACAGCAAGGCAGCGATCCGCATCGCCGTCATAGGCGAAGCCCACGTTCAGGCCGTTGTCAAGAACATACTTCTGCAGGTTCTCGATGTGAGTGGATCCGCAGTTCTCGTTGATGTTTACACCGTCAGGAGTGTTGTTTATGACATAGACCTTGGCACCAAGCGCCTCGTAAACTGCTCTTGCAATATTCCAGGACGCTCCGTTGGCGCAGTCCAGACCGACCTTATAACCGTTAAATGCCCGAGTAGGGACAGTCATCAGGTATCCGATATAGCGATTCCGGCCTGCCGCATAGTCTACGACATTGCCCATGGCCTCCCGCTCAGCCAGTGGCAGGTCCTCATCGGAATCGATGTAAGCCTCGATCTTCTCCTCAATTTCCGCCTCGATCTTCTGACCATTAGCCCGCATGATTTTAATGCCGTTGTCATAGAATGGATTGTGAGATGCGGAGATCATGATGCCACAGTCAAAGCCGTCCGTCCGGCAGCAATAGCTCACGCTCGGCGTAGTTGTAACGTGCAGCAGATAGGCATCTGAGCCGGATGAGGTGATGCCGCATGCCAGCGCATACTCCAGTGTATAGGAAGACCGACGTGTATCCTTGCCGATGATAATCCTGGCCCGTCCATCCTCGTGCTGCTGGCCATAATACCATCCAATGTAGCGTCCGACCTTGAAGGCTTTCTCAGCCGTCAGTTCTTTATTTGCTTCTCCCCTGAAGCCGTCTGTACCAAAATACTTGCCCATAATTATCGATCCTCCTTGTGAATTACTTCTCCGTTGTCCTTCCAGATACTATTCTCTGGAACGACACCTCTTACACAGGAGGTCGGATAAACATTACTGTGACGACCAATAACTGTGCCCGGATTGCATACCGCATTGCAGCCGACTTCGACATAATCGCCTAACATCGCGCCGAACTTCTTGATGCCGGTTTCCATCTGCTCCGTCCCGTTGTGGACGACTACCAGCTTCTTATCGCTCTTCACATTGCTGGTGATGGAACCCGCTCCCATATGGCTGTAGTAGCCGAGGATGCTGTCGCCGACATAGTTGTAATGCGGGGTCTGGACATGATCGAACAAGATCACGTTCTTCAGCTCGACGCTGTTGCCGACAACACAGTCTGCTCCAACAAGAGCTGAACCTCGGATGAATGCACAATGCCGAACTTCAGTATTCGGCCCAATGATGCAGGGCGCTCCGAGGTAAGCGGACGGGAAGACTTTCGCTGTTTTATGGACCCAGACTCCTTCACTCTTCTGTTCATATTCAGAGGAGTCGAGCGTCGGCCCAAGCTGAAGGATAAACTCCTTTATCCCTTTTAGCGCCTCCCAAGGATAGGTAAACTGCCGGAGGTAATCAGCCGCCAATGTATGTTCAAGATCGTAGAGGTCTATTATGGTGTACATTCTTTACAGTCTCTCTTTCTGTTCGATATCCAGGAAGTACTTGTAGGTATCCACGGTCATCTCGCCGCAGGCCGCTTCATCACAGGCAATAATCGCTCCATTGTGACGTTGCAACGCGCTGCACGTCCACTTCTGGCTAACCTCGCCTTCAACTGTCGCAGCCAACGCTCTCGCCTTGTTGTGGCCGTTTATCAATATCAGCACTTCTTTGCTGTCAAATACAGTGCCCACACCGACCGACAGTGCCTGAGAAGGCACAGCTTCCGGATCATTTCCGAAGAAGCGTGAGTTAACTATTCTCGTATCAGTAGTCAGGTTCCGCACACCGGTACGGGAACTAAGGCTCGTATACGGCTCGTTGAAAGCAATATGGCCATCCACGCCAATGCCGCCCATGAACAAGTCGATGCCGCCATAAGAGGCGATCTTCTCTTCATACCTCCGGCACTCTTCTTCCGGGTCATCCGTCATACCGTTCAAAATATTGATGTTTTCCGGCTTCATATCGACCAGATGATCAAAGAAGTTGTCATGCATAAAGTACCAGTAACTCTGGTCGTGCTCATGAGGCAACCCGAGATACTCATCCATGTTGAAGGTGACCACATTGGCGAAGGAAAGCTCACCCGCCTGATTCTGACGAGCCAGTTCCTTGTACACACCGATCGGTGAAGAGCCAGTCGGAAGGCCGAGAACGAAGGGACGGGACGCTTCCGAGCCAGCATTATGGGCCTTAATCTTAGCAGCGATATATTCCGCTGCCCACTTGCACATCTTATCGTAGTTTTCCTGAATAACTACACGCATTGTTTTGTTCTCTCTTTCTGCGGCTTATGCCACCACTGTATTGTTTTCCTGCACCGTTGCCGGGCAGACTTATCCCTTGGTGCAGGATGATTGCCACACGCACTGCTACGCCTACCGCTGCGGGTAAGCCGAAATACATATGGTTGATACAGTGACAAGAGAACCTCTGTTACGGTTTTGATTCCGCTTTTTGCTTTCTCTCTGACGACGCACTGTCTCTCCTGTTTCCATCTTCTGTACTTCACAAGTACTGATCGGTGAACTGGATGAGACCGCCGTGGCAGCATCCGCCGAGTCTTTCGACAACTGCCAATCCTCGTCACCTCGCCGCCGTTCTCTGTTTTCGCACGCTTCACTTGCGAAGCGAAGAACAGCGATGATTATGCGGCGGGGCCTGGCGCTAACAGTCTCTCTTTTCTCTCCTTCCGAGAGAGGCTGTTTTATTATATAATCACCCGTCATTGACGGAAGATCAACTTATTATAACCTTGGGTATCAGTACAGTTAATTGGCTCATCTATACCCATTCGGATTCTTCTTCTGCCAGTTCCAAGAATCCCGTACCATCTCTTCAATCCTGTATTCTGCTTTCCAGCCAAGAGCATCAAGTGCCTTCCCAGGTGCGGAATAACAGGTTCCGATATCACCGGCCCTACGTCCTTCGATCACATATGGGATCTTCACGCCATTCACAGTTTCAAACGCTTCTATCATCTCCAGCACGCTGTAGCCCCTGCCGGTTCCAAGGTTGTAAACCTCCACACCGCAGTTCTGCTCTATCGCTTTCAGTGCCGCAACGTGCCCACGTGCGAGATCAACCACATGGATGTAGTCACGCACACCGGTTCCATCTGGTGTATCATAATCATTGCCGAAGACGTGAAGTTTCTCAAGCTTCCCCACAGCAACCTGCGTGATGTATGGCATCAGGTTGTTCGGTATGCCGTTTGGGTCCTCACCAATGAGGCCGGAACTATGTGCACCTATAGGGTTGAAATACCGCAGAAGGACGACATTCCAATGCGCTGTCTCATTTTTCTTTTCATCCGCTGTGTGGAGATCCGTAAGTATTTGCTCGATCATCCACTTCGTCCAACCGTAGGGATTGGTGCAGCGGCCTTTCGGGCACTCTTCCGTAATCGGGATCATCGCCGGATCACCATAAACTGTAGCAGAAGAACTGAATATGATATTCTTGCAGCCATGTTTCCGCATCACATCTGCCAAGACAAACGTGCCATTAATATTGTTTTCGTAGTATTCCAGCGGAAGCTCCACCGACTCGCCAACTGCCTTCAGGCCAGCGAAGTGAATGCAACAGTCGACCGGATGGCTGTCGAGTACATCTGAAAGAGAGACCCTGTCACGGATATCGACCTTGTAGAAGGGAACGTGAGCACCTGTTATAGCTTCCACCCGCCGGATTGACTCCTCAGAAGAATTGCACAGGTTATCAACCACGACGACAGAGTGGCCAGCGTGCAATAATTCTATTATCGTATGGGAGCCGATATAGCCGGCACCGCCTGTTACGAGTATGGTCATTTACGACTTTTCCTTCTTTCGGTTAACAATGTGGGAGAGTATGATTATAGCCCCATTGGTCATTTATATCGGTTTGGACAAAGATTTGTGCGGGGAGTGGATTATACCTTTTCAGGCGATAATACTTTTGTATAGAGAATCCAACCTATCATCGCCCCTAATGTGTTCAACGCCAAGTCATCTACATCGAACATACCTCTATGCAAGATCAACTGAGACGTTTCAATGATCAAGGTGAATTCAAATCCAACGATCAGCATTTTCCACCAGCTATCAATTTTCCGTACAGCTGCTGGAACCAGATAACCGAGCGGCACGAACAAAATAACGTTCAACAGGATATTGCAGATCCCTCGCCTCATCAGCCAGAACTGCTGCAAAGCAGAATTATAACCGGTGCATATTCCGTTTGCATCCTGCCACCTGCACGGTATTTTTCTGCCACCTTGCCGAACAAAACCCGCCACCGTGCCGGGGCTGTCTGCCACTGCATCGCTGGTGCAAAGGCTCTGCCAGAAGTCTGCGTTCTGGCAAAGCCCTTGCGTCAAAGGTGCAATTGGTCAATCAATCTTCATAGGCGGAACTGGCAACCCATGTGAGGTCAGCACCACTTCCAATAACTGAATCCGTTGGTGGCAACAGTGCAGCTCTTTCTGAGTTGCGCGGAAGTATTCCATCGATTCACGTTCAGCCTCTTCTAAAACCATCTTGTCCAATTCGATTTCGCAGGGAATATTGGTGGGCTTGTAAGGGCAATTAAGCATCGGCACCACCGCCTTTTTTCTGCTGTGCCTTCAGCCCATGGCGTTCTCGCATCGAAATGTTTCCTTGGATCATAATTTCGTAGGAGTTGTGGATTACGCGATCCATAATTGCTTCAGAAATCGGACTGTCCGACTCGGGGTCCGGGTTAATGCGCTTGTACCAACCATCCGGTTCAAACTGCGTACAAAAAATCATCGTGCCATGCTGCGTTTGAGTGCAGCGCGACTCCACAATTTCCAGCACATCGTAGGATTCCTGTGGGCTCAAAGGGCGAATCAGCCATTCATCCAGAATCAGCAAATCCATCTTCCGGTAGGTTTTCAGCAGCTTTTTCAAGTCACCGGCGTTGCGTGCAATGCTCATCTCGTCCAACAATTCGGGCATCCGGATATACCGAACTCGTTTGAAACGGCGGCAGGCTGCATTGCCAAGCGCACAGGCTATATAGGTCTTTCCGTTTCCAGAAGCACCCTCCAAAATAATGTGGTGTCCTTCCTCCAAATAGTTGCAAGTAGAGAAGCGCAGCATCTGTGCCTTGTCCAGCTTGCGGTCTTCGTGGTACTCAATTTCCTCTACACATGCGCTTGGCGCGGAGAATTGCGCATCACGGATATAACGGTTTAACTTGTTGTTCTGGCGGCGGTTCCATTCGGCATTAACCAAAAGACCAAAACGTTCCTCGAAACCCAATTCCTTAAATGCAGGCTCAGAAAGCTGTCCTTCGAATTCCTGCGCCATCGCGCTCATTTTCATACTTTTCAGCATATCGGTGGTGGCTTGGTCAATCATTTCTTCACACCCCCTTTGCTGTAGTAAGCAGCGCCGCGGGTAATGCCGTAGCTGTTGTAGTCCGGCGTTGCGTGAAGTGTGGTAGCCGGCTCCTGCCCGTGCATTAAAAGGCTGCTAATGTTGCGAATAGAGGGAGTTGCACCATACGCCATAACGCGTTCGCAAGCCATTTCCAGGCGCTTGGAACCATACCGCTCCTGCAGCCGCTTCAACGAAGCACAGGCCTTGTAGCCCTGCTCAGGAGCCTTTCCCGATTCCAGAAAAAACGCAACGGCTTTTTCCGTCATGGAACCCACCGTCATAGCCCATCTGCTGAAATCATCAGCATTGTAGGCAAGGTATCGCTGGTGCTCCTGCGGCATGTGTTCAAACTTCACAAGGGGATCACGTTGCAGTGTCTGTAACCGGCGGTGGCTCGCAACGCGGCTTCCATGAAAAAAGACTTCCACCACATTTCTTGTAACGCGGATATCCACCTTTTCGCCAATCAAGTTGCAGGGAACCGAATATTTGTTGCGGCCATCCGTAACAAGGTAATCATTCGGAACCTTTGCAACCGACCAAACAGCTGGTTCAAATGCAATGGCCGGAAGAGGCATCATAAACGGCTTTTCTTCTTCAAAATAGGCATTGCGACGTGTGCCGGCCATCTTCTGGAATGCACGGCCATTCAACTTTTCCAGCTTTTCCGCAACTGCCTTTCGCACCTCCTGCATGGTAAAAAACTTTTGGTTCCGAAGTGCGGCAATTATCCAAGATTCCGCATATCGAACAGATGCTTCGGCATGACTTTTGTCTTTGGGCTTGCGAACACGAGCTGGGACAATCGCCGTACCGTAATGCTCAGCAAGTTCCTGGTAGCTGCGGTTTAAAATGGTGTCGTAGCGGGTGTTGGCTGTAGTTGCCGTTTTGCAGTTGTCGGGAATCAGCAACCGTGTTACACCGCCGAAATAGTTGAAAGCTTGAACATGGCAGTTCAGCCAGTTCTCCGTCTTCATATCGTCGCAGGCTTCGGCATACACAAAACAGCTACATGGGAGCACCGCGACAAACAGATAAGCTGCAGATTCTTCACCGGTTGCCGAATCAAACACCGGAATGGTATCGCCGGCCCAGTCCACCTCAATGGCGTCCCCAGGCTTGTGCTGGATGCGCATTGTGGCCTTTGTGACCCTGGCCCACTTGCGGTATTTCTCTGCAAACTGAGTGCTCATATAGGGCGTTTTTTCGGCTTCATAGCACTTGCGGCGGTATTCCTCCCACAAAAGAGTCAGCGTTACACCGTTCTTCGCCAACTCTTTGTGGATGTACGGATAGTCCGGCTCCACATACATGCAGACATTTTTGTACTTGTCTGGAAAGAGCAACCGTTCCAAATCGTTGTTGGTTACATCGTCCTCCAGCGGCCAATGTACCCCTAATCGGTCGGCAACATCAAAAATCTCCTTCGTTGTTTCGCGAGAAGCGATTTTGTTGCGTTCCATTTCCCGCTGGCTCAGCCCCATACTCCGTAGCATGAGAATCTTTCTGTAGTCCATCATTTTGTCATGGACCTCCTTTGTAATAGTCACGCGCAAAGGCGTGCTAATTACATTTTGCCAATATTGGTGATTACTGGCAAGGAAATCCGGTAACGTGGCAGATTTTTACCGGCAGAGTGGCAGGATTTTTCCGTGCAGGTGGCAGGATGCAAACGGAATATGCA
>Ga0160425_1001991_pt1 | contig 17578 bp, 15 predicted proteins | sample BioMet8_FD_108193 | JGI IMG/M metagenome (GOLD analysis project Ga0160425, IMG submission 108193) | Microbial communities from bioreactor (seeded with sewage sludge) at Lawrence Berkeley National Lab, California, USA - Biofuel... | ecosystem: Engineered > Bioreactor > Anaerobic > Unclassified ...
TTCTGGACATTACCGAGAGGAAAAAGGCAGAGGAAGCTCTGGTAAATCTCGAGACTGCCCGTAAGAAAGAAATCCACCACAGGATCAAGAATAACCTGCAAGTTATCTATTCTCTTCTCGATCTTCAGGCTGATAAGTTCGATAATCCGAAAGTTATTGAGGCCTTCAGGGAAAGCCAGAATCGAGTTATATCTATGGCTCTCATCCACGAAGAATTATATAAAGGAGAAGGAACCGATACCCTGAACTTTTCTGAATACCTTAAAAAATTAGTTGAAAATCTTTTCCAGACTTATAGCCTTAGTAGTAAAAATCTCAGCCTATGCACGGACCTGGAAGAGAATACGTTCTTTAATATGGATACTGCTGTCCCGTTAGGAATAATTGTTAATGAACTAGTTTCCAATTCCCTCAAACATGCATTTACTGAAGACCAGGAAGGTGAAGTCCGAATTAAGCTTTGCAGGGAAGGGACCAATGATGAAATAAGTAAATCTCTTTTCAGCCTGACAGTTTCGGATAATGGGATAGGAATTCCTGAAAATTTAGAATTAGAGAGTCTAGAATCACTCGGACTTCAGCTAGTAGATATTCTTGTTGACCAGCTGGACGGGAAAATCGAGCTTAAAAAAAAACAGGGAGTCGAGTTTAAAATTACGTTTAGTGTAGTGGAAAATCCGAAATCTATGAATTAATAAACACAGGATACATTTTCAATAAGAATCTGAAGTTTTGCAACGAATTTAAAATTAATTTTTCTCATAAAGTAATCATGATTTCACTAATAATTTATCAATATATGGACTCGTTTTCTCAATGTTTATATAATATGCGTGGATGTATGGAAAAATTAAATGTCAGGACTCAGGCTAATAGACAGTCGTTATTCTTGATATTCGTACTTGTAGCTTTCAGCCATAGAAGTGTGAATAAAAAATTCACTATCCAGCAACTTACATATCTAAGAATTCATAAATCTCCGTGAGACCTTCCAAGATTCTTTTCTGTTGTGGGCACTCAGGTTGATTTATTAATGGCTGATTAGCTGATATTGATTTATTATTGATTTGTTCATGGCTAATTTACTTACTGACTTATATATGATTACTGATCAAGTTAATAATTTATTATCGGTTTACTGATTGATCACTAATCGATTACTAAGCGGTTTATTCGCATTCACCTGAATAGGATGTACTGATTCGATGAGCATGGAAATTAACAATGAAAAAATGTCAGATAGCCTTGTACCGTCTGACAATGAATCTGACAGTAATGATATTTCAGATAGCAAGGTCTTTGATGATTCTAAACTTACAAAACTAAACGGTATCAGAAACCAGGGACTTAACCCATACCCCTATAAGTTTGAAAAGAATGGGGATATCTGTGAAATCCAGAAAAAGTTCGAGGACTTTGAAAAGAATGAAGGCTTAACGGTCAGAACCGCAGGAAGGCTCTACAATATTCGCAGGCTTGGAAAAATGATATTTGCCGATCTTGGAGACCAGGGGAGCAGAATTCAGGTTACTCTAAGAAAAGGAAATCTTCCTGATGAGGATTTCAATACTTTTAAAACCCTGGTCGATTCGGGAGATATCGTAGGTGTTCAGGGCACACTTTTCAGGACAAAAAGGGGTGAAAATTCCATCAGCGTGTCCGAATTTTCCCTTCTCTCAAAATCTCTCTGCGCCCTCCCCGAAAAATTCCACGGCTTAAAAGACGTTGAAACCAGGTACAGAAAAAGGTATCTTGACCTTATAGTAAATGCTGATAAGCGAGAGATTTTCGTCATGAGGAGCAAACTCATCTCCGAGATCAGACGATTCCTTTCTGACAGGGAATTCCTGGAATTTGAAACTCCGATACTCCAGAATGTCTACGGAGGTGCAAACGCAAGGCCTTTCACGACTTTCCATAACTGTCTCGGGCAGAAACTCTTCCTTAGAATTGCCCCTGAACTTTATCTTAAGAGGCTTGTTGTTGGCGGTTATGAGAAGGTCTTTGAGATCTCCAAGAATTTCAGGAACGAAGATATTGACACAACCCATAACCCTGAGTTCACCATGATCGAAGTCTATGAAGCTTACAGGGACTACAATGACATGATGGACTTAACCGAAGGCCTGATCTCGGAACTTGTGGTCAAGCTGACTGGTAGCTATGAAGTTAAAATTGGAGAAAACACGCTCAATCTCCGTACCCCCTGGAAAAGAATTTCCATGGAAGATGCCTTAAAAGAGTATGCTGGACTTGATGTTTTTGCACACTCGCTTGAAGAATTGAAACAAATCGCAATCGAAAACAAGATAGAGGATTACGAAAAGGCAAAAACTTACGGAGAGTTCCTTGCCCTGCTATTTGAGGGCCTGGTAGAAGACAAGCTGATAAACCCGACTTTCATTTATGATTTCCCTGTGGAAAATTCCCCACTTGCCAAAAACCACAGGTCAAAAGAGGGCTTTGTCGAGAGATTCGAACTCTTCTTAAATGGATGGGAACTGGCAAACGGTTATTCCGAACTGAACGACCCTATTGAACAGCAAAAAAGGTTCGAAGAACAGGACAAGAAAAGAAAGTTAGGAGACCTTGAAGCTCAGACCATCGATTACGATTTCGTAAATGCTCTCGGATACGGAATGCCCCCTACAGGCGGCATGGGGCTTGGGATCGATAGGCTCACCATGATCCTTGCGGGCCTGGACTCTATCAAAGAAGTAATCCTTTTCCCGCAGATGAAAAGGGAAGACTGAGTTCGGATTTAACCTGGATTGATGTTCTTCTGGGAATTTATTCCCTCTTTTTTATGACTCAATCTAATCTTTTTGTCATTTCTTTTTGTTATTCGGTTCAGTTTCTTGTTTTTCACTGAGTTACTCTTTTCATTTTTATAAGTTTTAGATTTCTATAAGCTTTAGATTTCTATAAGTTTTGTTTATCTTATCTTTTCCATACCCTTTTTTTCAGAACCTCTTAACTATTTTCTGTTGCAATATTGGCATGTAGGCGTTTTTGTGAAACCTACTAATAAAACACTAAATTATTCTAACCAACTGTTCTAACCAGATTTAAGATCCTTATGTTAGTTATTTTTGGAAAACAAGAATTTATAAGTATACAATGCTTATTATAATATACATTTATTTATATATTTTATTCTAAATGTAATTTTATGAGGGCAAAACTCTTTGAAAAGGTGTAATTATGGGGGCACTTAGACGACTTAGCGCTATAGTTCTGGGAATGTCTATCACGAGTGGAATGCTTCTGTTTGTATCATGTCTGCCTGCATCGGCGCAGACTTACGACCTTGTCATCAATAATGGCCGGGTCATGGACCCTGAAACCATGTACGATTCCATTGCCAACGTCGGTGTCAAGGACGGCAGAATTGCGATAATCACAAATGAGAGCATCGATGGCAAGGAAAACATTGATGCCACGGGTCTTGTTGTTGCACCGGGTTTCATAGATACCCATTTCCATGCCGTCGATCCGTTTGCCACAAAACTTGCGCTCCGCGATGGTGTCACTACAGGCATGGATCTCGAACTTGGCGCGTTGAACGTCAAGGAGTGGTATGACAAAAAAGCGGAAGAAGGCTGGCAGATTAACTACGGCACCACAGCCAGTCTTAACATTATCCGCATGCTGGTGCACGACCCGGAGGTCAAGATCGAGGAACCGGTGGACTACTCCAACATAATTCATTACATCAATGAATCCACAATTGACGGAATCCCGGGATGGTCGGTGAACCGTAGCAATATTTCACAGATGAACAAGGTCATGAAAAAGCTGGATGAAGAGTTGCAGCAGGGAGCTATTGGTGTGGGTGTCGGAGCTGCCTATATGGCAAGAGGTCTGACGAGCTACGAGCTTTTCGAGGCTCAACGGACTGCCGCTCGTTACGACAGGCTTGCTTCAGTACACACCCGTTACCACCTTAGCAGCGAGACACCGATGGAAGCTCCTATCGCCTTTGACGAGGTGTTTACTAACGCAGTTTTGCTCGATGCGCCACTGTTGATGGCACATGATAATGATTATGGTTGGTGGGAGATTGAAGAAAAATTACGGTTGGCTCGCTCCAGAGGTCTCAACATGTGGGCAGAATACTACCCCTACGATGCCGGGTCTACATCAATAAGCGCTGATTTTCTGAGGCCCGATCTCTGGGAGAAAAACTATGGCTACAAGTACGAGGAGACTCTCTATGATCCTTCGACCGACAAATTCCTTAACAAATCAGAATATGAGACATTGGTGAAAGCGGACCCTGGTCGCAACATCGTGGTATTCATGCCTGCGAGGACAAAATGGTTGCCATACTGGTTGACAATCCCTGAGATGACTGTGGCAACGGATGCAATGGGTGGTGTGGGTACTGATGGGAAGTTGCTGCCGTGGAATGCAAACTATTCTGAGTATGCAGGTCATCCGCGAACAGCGGGATGCGATGCTAAGGTCCTTCGACTCGGCAGGGAACAGGGCGTGCCCCTTATGTTCACACTTTCCCAGCTTAGCTACTGGAGTGCAAAGCATCTGGGCGACGCCGGCATTGAGTCAATGAAAGAGCGCGGCCGTGTGCAGGTAGGCAAGGTCGCAGACCTGACTCTTTTTGATCCAAACACTGTGGCTGACCACGCGACATATAAAGCCGGCGAACAGGGACTACCCTCAACTGGCATACCTTATGTCATCGTCAATGGTACAATCGTTGTAAAAGACTCCGAAGTGCTTCCTGTTAAGCCCGGGCAGCCAATACGCTACCCGGTTGAGGAGAAGGGGCGATTCGAACCAGTGGATGTCAACAAGTGGATTAGTGAAAACACAATCATATCGAAAGCAATTCCAGCAGTGGATGACACGAGTGCAGGCCAAGAGCTAAAAAACTGACATTCAGAGTTTGTGATCACTCCTGGAAGTATCTTCTTTATGGCTAACGAATTGCAGATATCATATCTAGTATATCGATTCTCAAATGTAAACACAATAAGAAAATAAATACAGTTTATGACGCAAATATTATTTTAAAGTCACATGGAATTTTGTAACACGGAAAACGCAGCCTGTCGCATAGTGATTCGATCTGGATATTACAACCACGGAAAACACGGAAAGCACGGAAGAAACACGCCTTTACTACTTATTTCCGTGTCTTCCGTGCTTTCAGTGGTTTTCAAAAAATTCATTTTGGACATGCTTTGGAATCGATGCACCAGATAACTGACATTGGATCGTGAGATTAATTATTCGATTGGTCATCGAGGAGAAGATCCTCTTGACTTAGAAGAGATCTAATAGTTGGAGGTAAATGCTACAAAATTCAAAGCTTTCCTCCTCTTAGCATGAAAGTCATTGGGATGGAATCCTAAACTACTTTGATTCCAGGGCCACGAAACACTAAGTATTTTATTACTATGATCTATCTAAAATTAGAAAAGTTAGATTTCAAACTACCCATTTGAAATGATGAAGAGCCCACAGAAGGCGTGGGATGACTTAATTAAATTGACCAGTGACGAAGACAGGGATGTAAGGCATTGGGCCGCCTATGCTCCTGGTTCTGCATTTTCCCACACGCCAGATAAACAAAAGGCATGGAACAACTTACATAAATTGACCACTGATAAATACTGGCATATTAGAGTCAATGCAAATCACTCTCTTGGAAAAGTTTCCATATTCAAGGCTTTCCAGGCAGAAACAGATAAAGATTCATTGGTCATCGGTTAAGGAATTTTCTTGCCTGAAAGCTGCTATTTTGCATTAGAAACCCGCCTTAGAAGCCGGCCTTAAATTTTTGCCTCTTTACATGAAATCTGTACCCTGTTCCAGCTCACAACTCATTGAAATAGATTATAAACGGTGAGACATTGCTGCAATTTGTCATGCTTCCTCACTTAACCGAAGACGTATTTGATAGTTTTTCACCAGTTAAGATACTGTTGAAGTCTAAGGAAAGTAAAAACATAAATTATGGTGAAAATAACATAATTATTAAAGTTACTAAGAAGATAAGAGAACTAGATAAAATTCTACAATTCAATATATTCCCTACAAAAACTGGGAGTTGAGGTAAAGAATTCAGGTAATTGGATATACTAAAGGAAGGACCGCTATGAACCAGTATCCACAATGGTATTATGATGAATTCAAACAAGTCGGGGTAGACTATACAGATCTTCAAGAAGTCCGGGCTTATGATATATGTATGCAGAAATTGAGAGATATTGAAAGTGAATTCAATAGTATTCAAGGACTTATTAATATTAAGGACACGGATTTACTTCTTGAAATCGGAACGGGGACAGGGGAACTGGCACTCAAATTTTCCGCGCACTGCAGAAAAGTTGTGGCTATCGATGTTTCGAAAAAAATGATTAATTTTGCGAAAACAAAGGCTGAAGGCCAGAAAAAAACAAATGTAGAATTTTATAATGCTGGCTTTTTAACATATGAAAATTACGATGAACCTTATGATGTCATTGTCACTCAACTAGCTTTACACCACCTTCCAGACTACTGGAAAATGATTGCTCTGAGACGGATATACGGAATGTTAAAGGAAGGCGGAAAGTTCTACTTACGTGATGTTGTTTTCCCTTCACTGATTTTGGATTATGACAGTTATTTTAATAAAATTATAAATGACCTTAGAAAATCTGCAGGTGACAAACTTGCTGAAGAGACCGAAATCCACATAAGGGAAGAATTTTCAACGCTGGATTGGATTATGGAAGGACTCCTGAAAAACGCTGGGTTTTGCATTGAATCTGTTAAATGTGATGGGTTTATTGCAGGTTATCTTTGCAAAAAATGATATGTTTGAAATGTAATTTACATTTCGACCCCCTCCAAAAAAACACAACTTAATTTTTTTATTCACATAGTTCATTGCTAATTGAGATCCTACTTCCATATTAATCACATATGATTTACTATGTGTCTTTATATATTCCTAAATTTTTAACTACTTCTCTAAATTTAAACTGGGTTTTTTTGAACATTGTGGGATTCAAGTTAAAATCATTGATTTTGTTGAGCATGTGCCCATATCTGATTCAATAAATTTGTTTAGTTGTTGCAAAAATCACCTTATTTTTGAGAGAGGGGTCAAAATATAAATTTTAGTTTTCTTCATCTAATCATTGTGCTTCTAACCTGGCCCGTGCGGTCTTGATGGCGCGGTGAAGCCTTTCAGCCAGCAGTTCACGGGATGGTAGTTCTGTTAGATACTCAGCCACATGGATGCCAGAACGGTTCAACTCCAGCAGCTCGATTTGTTCCTGTTTTTTTCCGGCGCAGAGAATAATCCCAAGAGGTGCCTCTTCTCCCTGTTGACGCTCATATTTATCCAGCCAGCGCAGGTAAAGCTCCATCTGGCCCTTGTACTCGGCTTTGAAATTTCCAAGCTTCAGATCAATAGCGATCAGCCTGTGCAGGGATCGGTGGTAGAAAAGAAGGTCAATGTAAAAATCGTCATTGTCTATCTGGATATGCTGCTGTCTGGCAACGAAGGCGAATCCGGCTCCTAATTCAAGCAAAAAAGATTCCAGTTCACGCAGGATGGCATCCTCAAGGTCTTTTTCAAGATAACGGTCTTTTAGCCCCAGAAAATCGAGGACATATGGATCGCGGAAAACAAGCTCAGGTGTCAGTTGATCCTGTCCTCTCAGAGCAGAGAGTTCGTGACGAATCACTTCTTCCGGCTTACGTGAAATAGCGGTGCGCTCATAAAGCATAGAATCGATACGTTCTTGAAGTGTACGCGTGCTCCATCTTTCGATTCTGCAAATCTCAGCATAGAACTCGCGTTTGAGAGAATCTTCAATAGGTATGAGTATCTTGAAATGTGTCCAGCTTAATTGTCGCCTCAGCGCAGCGACAATTTCCTCATCCGGAAAAGCTTCTGCGAACTGGATCATCCGGCGCAGATTTTTCTCTTCAAATCCCCGGCCAAACTCAGCAGTCAATTCTCTTCCAAGTGAGATGACGATCTCCTGTCCGTATTCCGCCCTCTCCCCTCTGAGGATTTCTTCCAGGATGCGTTTGCCAATATGCCAGTAGAGCGTTGTCAACCCGGCATTAACAGCAGTCGCCACCGCCGAACGGGTTTCTTCAATCATCTGGCGGATATCGTTCACCAGCAGGGACTTATTTAAAGACTGTCCGACCTCCTTCCTGTCTTTACGGTTCATAGCTTTTTTCCCTGTCCCCTATATCTAATTCAGCAGTTATTCTAAAAAGAGCTATTAAAAATAACTAATGAAGAGAGTTTAATAAAGGCTCACAAATCCTTCCATCCTTTTCTGATAATACAAATACTCCTGGGCATACCCGCAGTAGTGTCCGAAATAGTCCCTTCCCCAGTTCCCCATGCAACTCATGTTTGTGCAGGTTTCAAAGTAACTGTCATCTATATGGTAATGCTGGATAATCTGCTTGATGTGGGTATCAACTGGAAAGGCTTCCATTTTATCAAACGCGAAAAGAAGCACGCAGTCAGCAACCTTCTCTCCAATGCCCCTGAGCCTCATAAGGCGTTCCCGCGCATACCTGTATTCCAGGCGGAAAAGGACGTCAAGGTCCAGCTCACCCGACGCAACTTCTTCGGCTGCGGCTATTATGTTCTGGGTCCTGAAGCCCAGCTTGCACTTGTCAAGCTCGGCGGGATCGACATTTGCAAGAGTTTCAGGGTCAGGAAAGCTGAAATAGCCTGGTTCGATTTCCTGCCCGAAAAACCGGCTGAGTAGGCAGATTCGTTTCTGAATTGTGGGGATGTTTGAGGCTGTAGAGAGCATATAGGAAATAAGGCATTCCCAGGGGTCCTGCCGGATCAGCCGCAGGCCTCGATATTTGCGGATCGCCCTGTCGATCAGCAGGTCCCGGTTTATGCTTTCGTAGATCGAAGGCAGGTTGTCGTCCAGGCGGAAATAACGAGTAAGAAATTCAGGCAAGATTTTTGAATCGACAATCAGTTGCCCCTGGTCCTGAGAAAGCCGGAGAACCTGGTCTCCGACAACGCCTGTCCACCAGTCTCCATCTCGTACCCATCGGAAGACCTGCCCGCAGTCGAGAGTATGATTGAGGTCAAAAAGTTCGGGTTTAAGCCTGTACGTCCAGCTCAAGCCCCCTGAGAAAAGTACCTGCCGTTAACGTATCCCCCAGCCCGACCGTGGTTACTGGAGACCTGGAAAGCATTGTAGGCAACATGCAAATAATATAATCCTCCCTTAAAGTATAAGCCCCCTGCCCAAGAGTTTTTCCATTAAAAGACTTAAGGAAAGCTGCGATCTGTTCTCTTCCAAACGGGCTCTCCTGAAGTTTCGAAGCTTCCTCTTCCACAAATTTCCGCCCTTCAAGCCTGCCTGAAGCTGCATACACGCCTGCACACCTGACTCCGAATTCCAGGGATTCAAGCTTTTCTCGGGCTGCCCTCTGTAAAATTGAACTTTCGGATTCATCCATTTCAAATCCAGAAGCTGCTCTGGAATTAAACTCAAAACCGGTTTTAAACACAGCCAGCACAAATTCCCTTGTATGGATTATGAGCTTCTTAAGCCCGTGCCCTGATGCCAACCTGAAAGCCGCACTGGATATAGCATCTGCATCCATATGCTGAAGTCTCTCTCCGGAAACGCCGTGTAAATTAGAAAACACTGCAAGTTCGTCTTCATTCATTCCAAGGCTATCGGAAAGTTTTGCAAACTTCAGAAAGACGGAATTTGCAATTTCTTTACTTGCAAAATGTCCGAGTTCCAGGTGAATCTGAAGCTTATTGTTTCTGGTTTTCCAGCTTTTTAGCTGAGAGAAAGTATCATCAAGAATTGTCTTATAAGTGCAGCCATTGGGATAGTTCTCAAGCAGGAGATGAAAACCCGATATAAGTACTCCGTCGAGCTCGCAGGCGTGTTGGAGAGCATACTGTTCAAACGCAGGGTTGACAAAAAGCCTTAGATTCAAATGATCGCAGGTAGCTATGAAGCGGTTTTCCCTCGGAACCCGAACTTTGGTTCCATAAAGGGAAAATGTCTCCCCCTCAGAGAAATCAAATACGAAATGTATGGGCTCCTGGCTGTTGGAAAAGGCACCTTTATTTTCGTCAGGTTCTTTCCTTGCGTTTTCCGTTATCTGCGTAGGGGGTTCCGGAAAATAGATCGCCTTTTTTGAAAAGAGAGAAAGCTGGGTTTTAGAGGGCACTGCAACATTCGGTATTACTCTGGAAGCTCCTAGCTGGGAAAGAGCATTTGCCATTATTCCTGCATTTCCACCCATTCTTACGAGGGATTTTCCAAAATAGCGTCTTTTAAGAAACTCGAAAACGGACTGATCAAAAACAAGCCACTCGGCTCCACATCCATTTTTCATACAGTAGGCAAGCCCTGCTACAAAATCCGATTCCGAAAAGATTTTTCCGGGAGGGTTCTCGATTTTGTCAAGAATTTCAGCCTCTTCGAAGGTTTCCAGCAGTTCCGACATCTCGGCCCCGCTGATCCTATACACCGAATCTATGTTGACATTATATCCGCAAAGTATATTCATCTAACCAGTTCCTGTATCCCTGAAATAGGAGGCGAGTGGAGGCAAATGGAAAGCGAGTGAGAAGCGAATGGTTGGACATGTGAAAGGCAAATAAATGGAAGGCAAGTGGAAGGCAAATAAGTGGAGGGCAAATAAGTGGAGGGCAAATGGATGGAGGGCAAATAAATGGAAGGCAAGTGGAAGGCAAATGAATGGAAGGCAAATGAGTGGAAGGCAAATGTACAACTTTGGATACGTCAAAGAGAATTTATTTTCATGCCTGATCCTGTTTCATTCTTGCAAGCATGGCTGCAAAAGCTCCTGCCGAGATTGCATCACCTATCCCGACTGTTGCTTTGGGCTTATCTACCACCTTGGAAGGAATTAAAACCGCATCATGGTCAGACCCATAGAGATATCCGTATTCGAACTCCTCATGAGTACAGAGTTTCTTCCCTACACAGTAAACCCTGAAGTTTTCCAGGTCTTCTATGCCTTTACTTGAAACCGGAACCTCCAATCCTGCTTCTACGTCCTCAAGGTTCTCAATTTTTCCTTTAAGAGCTTTGGCACCGGCCAGAGTTGAGGAAAAGAGCAGAGCATCCCTGTGTTCTTTAAGTGTAAGAGGATGGCCTTTTGCAAGGACACAAATGTAAAAGCCAAGAGAATGAACATGGACCCTTTCAAGCGACAGGTCCTTCAAAAGCTGAACAGCTCCATGGTAAAGAGAGGTTATCCCGGTCTCTTCTTTTCTTATCACGGAATAAGAGAGTTCTTCATGCCCCAGGACGTTCAGGGCATTTGCCACTTCTACGGTATCAAGGCCCAGGGAATGAACATGTTTGGCGACAATTTCGGTCAGGATAGCCTTTCTTATTACCCTGTTCTGAATGGATGTAAGTTCTACATGAATGCGGAGTTCAGGATTTAGAGCCTTGAGTTTCTCAATAGCTTTCACGGAATGGGAAACATAGTCCTTATAAGTAGACCCATCCTCGTACTGCTCTTTTATCATCTGATAACCTGAAAGCATTGCCCCGTCAATCGGGAAGAGTGAATCGAGGTGCTCATAGATTTCCCTATCCATGTCAAGGCGTATCCATTTTGGGCGGGAAGAAATTATAAGGCGGTTATCTCTCGGGATCTGGAATTTGCTTCCACCGCAGGTTACGTCCATGCCTTTGGAATACTCAAAGATCCAGTTGACTTTTGACTCGGTTCCGGGTTTGAAGGCTTCTCGCGGGGGTTTAAGTACAACCTTTCCATCTTCTACCTTAGGGTGCAGAAGATTGTCAGAAGCCACAAAATATTCTGCCTGTTCTTCAGAAAGCCAGGGAATATACGCCACCACTTTTTTTATTTCAAGGCGGGCAAGAAGATTGGAAATTATTCCTGCCTGGCCGCCCATGCGTGCATAGTCAAAACCCAGGTGCTCTTTCAGCCATTCATGAGTATCCGAGGTATGGGTCGGAATTTCAGCGGCTTTGCCCTCCCGCATGGAAATCAGCAGGCGAGCCATGAAATCAAGAGGCTCTTTTATTTCTCTTGGGTATGTTTCAACTCTTGCCTGAATCTCAGCCTCATTAAAAAGCCCCATAAGCATAGACAGTTCTTTGTCTGTAAGGTGCTTGATAGCATCAATATTACTGTTGTAAGCTACAAACATGCCTTCCAGATAAGGAAGGGCTTTTTTGACATCGTAAAAAGCATCATTGTAACGCTGTTCCCATTCTTGTATATCCACTTGATAAACCCCCTGGAAATATAGATATGAACCTGAAATAATTTTCAGGGACTAGGGGAAAACCCGGATTTTTCCCGAAGTAACTTCATTTATATTTCGAATTAATCTTGTTTACATTTTTTATTTCCTTCCACCTGTTTTTCAGCCTGTATATCATTCCTGTAGTCAGTCCTGTTTTTTCAGTCCTGCTTTTTTAGTCCTGTCTTTTCGGTCCTGTACTGCAGTAAGTTATATACTGGCGTTAAGTCTGTATTCAATATTGTATTAAGTATTCAACACTGAATTAAACACTACATTAAACACTACATTAAACACTGAATTAAACACTGAATTAAACACTACATTAAGTCGTATATTCTGCATTAATCCTGACATAGTCATAGGTCAGGTCGCAACCCCAGGCTGTTGCCTGTTCCTCTCCCAGATTGAGGTTAAGGGTAATGACAATTTCTTCATTTGCCATTATTTTTTTCAAAAGCTCGAGATCCGAAGAACTGGAAATCTCACCGGAATTTACAAGTTCAACCTCCTCTCCTCCTCCTGAGAAAGAGAGAGAAAGCATTTCCTGTTCAAGTTCGGCACCTGAGTAGCCTGCAGCAGCTACAACCCTTCCCCAGTTTGGGTCCTTTCCGAAAATTGCGGACTTAACCAGAGGAGAACGTACAATTGCCTTTGCAACAAGTTTAGCGTCCTCGTGTGTTTTTGCGCCAACTACCCTGGCTTCAATAAGTTTTGTAGCTCCTTCTCCGTCTTTTGCCATTTTCTTTGCAAGCTCGGTGAAGACGTAAATCAGCCCCTCCTCAAAGTCATCCAGACAATCCATACAGGGCTTGACTCCAGACTTGCAGGTGGAAGTAAGGAGGACCATGTCGTTTGTGCTTGTATCCCCGTCAACCACGACCATATTGAAAGTTTTATCCACTGCTATCCTGAGAGCAGCATCCAGTACGTCGGCAGGCACTTTCGCATCGGTATATGCAAAACAGAGCATAGTTCCCATATTGGGCTCGATCATCCCCGAACCTTTGGCAATTGCTCCTATCCTGATCCCGCAGTCCATCTCAATAGCTGCTTCTTTTACAACCCTATCCGTGGTCATCATTGCTTTTGCAGCTTCACGGCTGCACTCAGGAGAACTGCCCAGCCCTTTGAGGACTTCAGGGAGATGTTCCGCGATTAAGGAAACATCAAGCCTTCTGCCAATTACTCCTGTTGAGGCAACTGCAACCGTGTCAGCTTCAAGACCAAGCTTCTGGGCAAGTACGGATGCCATTTCCATAGCATCCAGAAAGCCGTCATCGCCTGTAAAGGCGTTTGCATTTCCGCTATTTACAATTACTCCCGAAAGACGGTGATGAGTATCGATTACTCCCTTACTAAGAGTAACCGGAGCTGCTGTGACCTTATTTTTTGTAAAAACGCCTGCTGCAGGCCCCTGTGCAAGAATGACAGTCAATCCCATTTTTCCGGTTTTAATTCCGTTTGCAGATACACCCTTTACTGCACAGATTCCACCTTCGATTTCCTTCATGAAAGACTCTCCTTTTTCCTCAGAGCTTTGCAAGACCTTCGATAATATCGCCGCGAGTAATGATCCCCACCACGCGGTTGTCCTCAGTTACAGGAAGCCTGTTGATCCTGTGCCTTATCATATGCTCGGATGCCTCTTCAACAGATGCCTCGGAAGAGATTGTGTGCACATCCCTTATCATAATCTCTTCTATCTTTGTGGAACCCACATCAGAGAGCATCTTCTTTGTTTCCTCCCAGCCAAGGAGTTCCCTGATGGGAACCTCGATAACCTCAAAGGGGCTTGGAAGCCAGAGTTCCCCCTTTTCGGGGAGTATCAGCAGTTTTAGCAGGTCCGCTTCACTTATGATTCCCACAAGCTCTTCACCGTCAAGGACAGGTGCTCCACTGATATTGTTTTCCTTCAGGACTCTTGCCGCTTCCCGGACTGTATCATCAGGCTTGCAGAAAACAACATTCGGGTTCATGACATCTTTTACATTCATCTGACTATACCCCTTGAGACAAATTCTATTCTTTAATTTAATCCGTCACCAGTTATATTTTCTTGCTTTGGTTAAGTTTACGGAGCTGCAGCAGGCAGCCAGAGCCCAGATTTCTCGTCCAGTCCGAACATAAGGTTCATATTCTGGATAGCCTGTCCGGAAGCGCCTTTGACCAGGTTATCAATTGCAGAGAGCACGACAACCCTGTTATTTTCCTTATCTGCTTCAAAGCTTATATCACAGAAGTTAGAACCTCTAACTGCGGTCAAGGAAGGAACTCCTGAAGGGAACCTTATAAACGGCCTGTCCCTGTAAAATTCCTCGTAAATTGTCTTTAAGTCATCCGCGGAGAGAGGTTCTTTTGTAAAGAGGTGAGCAGTTGTAAAGATCCCCCTGATAGATGGAATTACGTGGGGAGTGAAATTAATGTTCCTGAGCTTTCCATCAAGCCCGGTCAGTTCCTGGACAATTTCAGCCCTATGCCTGTGAGCTGTAAGTTTGTATGGGATGATATTTTCCGCCAGGTTTGGATAATGTGAGTTTTGAGTGGGTGAGATCCCAGCTCCTGAGATTCCTGTTTTGGAATCAAAAACCGCAATATCGATAAGTCCAGCTGCTGCAAGCGGGGCTGCTGAAAGGGTTGCCCCTGTAGGAAAACACCCCGGGTTTGCCACGAAATTCTCTTCTGCGACTTCAGGGTGGAGCTCTACAAGCCCGTAAACGGCATTTCTCGGGTCGCTATGCTTTATCCCGTAGATTTTCTCAAATTCTGAGGTTTCAAGCCTGTAGTCCGCGCTAAGGTCAACAACCTTGGTGTTGCCGTCAAGCAGTTCAGGTACATAGTTCATACCAGTTCCGTGAGGTACTGCAAGAAAAACTACGTCACAGCGCTCCCTTATGTCTTCAGAGTCAGGATTTTCATATTTCAGGTCGAGAAAACCTTCAAGATGCCTGTGAGTGCTCGTTACAGGCTTCCCTGCAAGGCTTCGGGAAGTTGCCAGCTCTACCTTGACATTCGAGTGGTTAACGAGCAAGCGCAGGAGTTCTCCTCCCGTATATCCCGAAGCTCCTATTATTCCAGCCTTAATCATAAGTGTCACTGCCTGTGTAATACTAATACAAGATAATTAAATTTGTTATTGAAAAAAACAAATATAAAACCTGTTTCTGTTATTAATTGATGTAATGAGGTCTCTAGAAAAGCTGGTTCCGGCTACAGAGCCATACCTTTTTTCGTAAGCACAGTTTTTCAAAGGAAATCTCAACTTGTAATCACTATCAGTAGATATTCTTTACATAACCGATTTATAAAGGAAATTAAATTGAACTTCTGCAATAGAATTACAAATTGAGTTAGATATGCACTTTTATAATTAAATTATAGAGTGGATTGGATATGTTGAGTTAGATATTAATATGTTGAGTTAAAGATACTTTTTCAACTTCTCTATAAACAGATCTCAAGTGAAATCTGCTTTGATAATCGAAATTTTTCCTGGAAGCTTCTGCCTGGATTCCAAACTTACTGCTGATTGTCTACTTTCGTAAAGGATAAGAAGTTTACTTTTCCCGGTTCAGGGCATCTAGCTAGAAGACGCTAATCATAAGGAAGCCTTATAATGGAAACTCCCCAAATTTGTCAGTAAACTTAATTATGGAAGTTTTTCCCAAATTTATCAGTAAATTAAATTGTGCAGGTTTTCTTTCCGAATTCTAGAGAGAACGACTCATATAATTTTAAATCAGTAAGATTTAAATTTTTTAATATATAAGTATATTCCAGATGAAAATTGCTAAGGCACTTAGCGCCGGAAATTGGAAGTTTACAGGTAAATGATTTTATCTTTGGAAACTATCTTACTATAGGAAAATTTGCGACATACCCTTTAAGTGTCAGGAAGAAAAAATCATGAACAGAAAGAAGACAGTCTATCTTGCAGGTCCCCTCTTCAGCCATGCAGAACTCGATTATAACGGTAGATTGAGGGATTTGCTGCTCAGTAAAGGCTTTTTGGTTTTTTTACCACAGGAAGATGCAGAGGATACGGTAGATGAACGCGAAAAACAAAATCAGGAGTGTATTTTCAATAAATGTGTGGAGGGTCTGGACGGTTCTGACATTGTAGTTGCAGTTCTGGATGGTGTGGATGTAGACTCAGGAACTGCCTGGGAGATAGGCTACGCTTATGCAAAGGAAAAGCCTGTCATCGGGATTCGAACCGATTTTAGATCTCTCTCCGATGGGATTGTTAACCTTATGGTAGAGATGGCTATAGTCTCCCTTGCAAAGGATGAAGACGAACTGCTGAAAATGATTGAAAAATTCCGGTAACTTTAGTGGCTGACTTCCAATTGTTTCTGTTCCCGAACTTTTAGGTCCCAACTTTTCTTTGATCCCATTTTTCTTTGATCCCATTTTTCTTTGATCCCATTTTTCTTTGATCCCAATTTTCCTTTAGTCCCATTTTTCTTTGATCCCAACTTTCCTTTAGTCCCAATTTTTCTTTGCTCGGAGCTACTTGTGACCCGAACTACTTTTTCCGTTCACCAGAATATACTCTTGAAGACAAAATCATAGATAACATATCAGGGAATCAAAGTTGTGCTGGTGCACCCCGCTGCTTACATGGGCATGTTTGTTCTACCGATCTAAATATGGAGTTTAAAGGAACTACTAACGTTTAGAGTTCTGACTGAATAACCTGGACTCCAGAGTGAAACAGGCTTAATAAAAGATGAAGCAAAATGTTCAGGCTTTGAAAGCCTAATGTGTAGGCTTATTTTTTCTCGACCTCAAACTTTGATATCTCCATGAACCAGTAGCTTCCCCTTAAGACCATTTCACTCTCTATGACCTTTATTTTGTTTTTGAACAACGGGCTATCAGTAACAAAGGTATGGAATTCCCCGTTTTCACCACATGGATCGATTGAAGGATTGTGATTTTTCAGGTCGCGTATGAAATTTTCATCGATCTTTCGGCCCAGCCACTCTTTCCCTAGCAAATCGGCTTTGACGCTGAGCAGGATCACCTCAAACCCAGAATTTATGAGGGCATTTATGATCTGTTCGGAATTCCTCTGCCAGAGAGGCATTATTAACTCAAGGCCCAGGTCCCCGCATATCCTGTCTACAAGTTTCTCGTGTGTGCCGATATGCCCGAAAACAGCCCCGTCTATTTTCTCCCCGCTATCCATTAAATTACGGACCACTGTTTTGAATTCCTGTTCATATGAAACAAAATCTTTATGGATCAGAGGAATTCCAAGTGCCTCGGACTGTGCATAAACAA
>Ga0160425_1001994_pt1 | contig 17559 bp, 12 predicted proteins | sample BioMet8_FD_108193 | JGI IMG/M metagenome (GOLD analysis project Ga0160425, IMG submission 108193) | Microbial communities from bioreactor (seeded with sewage sludge) at Lawrence Berkeley National Lab, California, USA - Biofuel... | ecosystem: Engineered > Bioreactor > Anaerobic > Unclassified ...
ATGGAAAGAGTTCATAACATGGTGGATACTATGGATAAATTAGGCTTTGGAAACTGTACGAATACTTATGCCTGCGAAGCGGAATGTCCTAAATTGATTAAGGTTACAAATATTGCACGATTGAACCGTGAGTTCGTCACAGCAAACCTTTGTGCCCCCAAAAATACAGTTTCTTTCCAGGGAGCTTAGACCATTGGAAATTTTCTTTACTTTTGGAAAAAATCTATTTCTAAGCTATCTTTATGCTATTCAAGCAGGTTATTGGTCAGGAAAATGCTAAAAAACGATTAATTCAAACCGTAAGCAGTCAGCGGGTGAGCCATGCCCAGTTGTTTTTGGGTCCGGAAGGAAGTGGCAAGCTTCCCCTTGCTTTAGCTTATGCTCAGTATATTAATTGTCAGAACCGGCAGGAAGACGATTCCTGCGGGCATTGTCCGTCCTGCATCAAATTCAATAAACTTATTCATCCGGATTTGCATTTTGTTTACCCGGTATCCAAAACAAAAGATTCGTCCGACAAGCCCACCAGCAAGGAATTTTTAAAACCCTGGCGTGAACTGGTTCTCGAAAACAACGGCTATATCAATCTCACCGATTGGTACGAAAAAATTGATATCGAAAAAAAACAAGGAATCATCAATGCCGACGACTGCAACAACATCATCAAGACGCTTAGTTATAAATCTTTTGAATCGGAATACAAGATTATGATCATCTGGATGGTGGAAAAGCTATTTCATTCGGCTGCTCCTAAAATCCTTAAAATTCTGGAAGAACCACCCGAAAAAACACTTTTTATACTGATTTCCGAAAACCAGGATGTTATCATCAATACCATTCTGTCGAGAACGCAGTTGGTAAAAATCCCAAAAATTGCCAATAATGATTTATACCAGGAATTGCATCAGCATTATGAATCAGACCCTGTTGAATTAAAACAAATTATCAACCAGGCCAATGGCAATTATATTGAAGCCATTAATTTATTAAACGACAGCGAAACAGAAAAGAAAAATTTTATCCTGTTTCGCCAGTGGATGAGACATTGTTTCCAGAATAAAATAGCTCCAAACCTTGAAATCATATCCGAAATTTCAAAATTTAGCAGGGAAAAACAGAAAGCTTTTCTCAACTATGGATTACGAACCATCCGCCATTGCCTGCTTTATCAATATACGCCACCAACAACCATCAAACTCGAAGGTGAAGAGATGGAATTTATCGCCAAATTTTCGGCTTTTATTAATGCAAGCAATGCTTTGCAGTTTACGGATGAATTCAACAAAGCCATATTTCACATCGAACGCAATGCCAATGCTTCGGTTCTTTTCCTGGATTTATCGCTTATTTGCAGCAAATTATTGAAAATCGGCAGAGGCAAACAATAAAGCCATCTCAAAAAAGTTTACTTTTGCACTTAAAGAATATTGAAATGGACAAAAATCAAGATGATATAGACACCAATCCCTTTTTATCCAGAGGATGCAGCCATCATATTAAAATTTATCAAAAAAATGAATCAGCTTTCAGCCACGGAATGTGCAAGTTGGATGTTTATGATTGGCTGAAAAACATTACATTGCCCGAAAGTAAAGCTTTATTTGACTGTGTGGAAATTCGGTTCAAAAACAACCGGAAAGATTTTTTCAGGATAACGCCTGATATGGATTTGCATATAGGTGATATTGTCGCCGTAGAAGCTTCTCCCGGACATGACATAGGAATTATTTCCGCCACGGGCGATGTGGTTCGTTTTCAGTTGAAACGTCGTGGAATAAATTATAATACAAAAGATTTTAAGAAAGTATATCGCAAAGCCCGAACAACCGACATCGAAAAATGGATAACATCGGTAGAAAAAGAAAATCCCACCATGTACAAGGCCAGGGAAATCGCTGCGAAATTAAATCTTAAAATGAAAATCAACGATGTGGAATATCAGGGCGATGATACCAAAGCCATTTTTTATTACACAGCCGACGAAAGGATTGATTTCAGGGAACTGATTAAGCTATTGGCCGATGATTTTAAAACGAGGATCGAAATGCGACAAATCGGCGTAAGACAGGAAGCCAGCCGTTTGGGAGGCTTAGGCTCCTGTGGAAGAGAACTTTGTTGCTGCACCTGGCTCACAAACTTTAATTCTGTTACTACAAATGCTGCCCGCGTTCAACAACTTTCGCTGAACCCTCAGAAATTAGCAGGTCAATGCGGCAAACTTAAATGCTGCCTCAACTACGAATATGCCACCTACCAGGATGCGTTAAAAGAATTTCCGAACAGCGATATTGTTCTGAAAACAAAAAAAGGAGAAGCAAATCATCAGAAAACAGATATTTTTAAAAAAATAATGTGGTATGCCTATCTCAACGACCAGTCCAACATGCTTGCCATTCCAATTGATAAAGTGGCTGAAATCGTAAGTAAAAATGCAAAGGGAATTTTGCCCGACAAACTGGAAGATTTTGCCATGACAAAAGAACAAAAAACAGAATTTGAAAATGGAGTCGGCCAGGATGATCTTAACCGCTTCGATAAATAACTTACGTTTATATTTTTATCGGTATATGATGATAACCAGAAAAATAAAATTATTGATCCTTGGGGTTTTAATTGCGCCCCTTATGTCATGCGATTCAAACCGTATCTTCGACGACAGTATTGCAGTAAAAGAAAAAGGTTGGGATATCAACGACATCAAAGTTCTCACGGTTACCATCTCCGATATAAGTTCATTAAACAATTTGTATATAAATCTGCGCAATACGACAGACTATAGATACAGCAATATCTTATTTTTTCTGGAAACAGAATATCCCAATCAAAAGGTAAGCAAGGATACCATAGAATGCATCCTTGCTACACCCGACGGAAAATGGCTCGGAAAGGGCTTGGGAAAAATTAAAGACAATCGTATCCTTTTTAAAAAAGGAGTTCGGTTTCCATTGAAAGGAGTGTATAAATTTCGTTTTCAGCAGGCAATGCGGCAAAAAAATTTAACAGGCATCAAAGATATTGGGTTACGAATAGAAAAACAATAACTTATAAATCACTGATTATTAATCATGACAAAGACAAAAGATTTTAGCTACTGGAAAAAACGTTTTTGGATATCTTATTGTGTAGTTTTAATTTTTATTGCTTTATTATTCACTGCCATTTCCTACGGCCTGCTGGGGTTTATGCCCTCGTTCGAGGAACTGGAAAACCCTAAAAGCAATCTTGCTTCCGAAGTTATTTCTGCCGACCAGGAATTATTAGGCAAATATTATATCGAAAACCGTTCCAACTCCCATTATTCCGATTTATCGCCCAACCTATTAAACGCACTGATCGCCACTGAAGATTCACGTTTTTACAGTCATTCCGGCGTAGATACCAAAGCCGTTTTCCGTGTATTCTGGGGATTGATTTCCGGTGATAATAAAGGTGGTGGCAGTACCATTACGCAACAGCTTGCAAAAAATTTATTCCCCCGGAAGCCCGACCGTACATTTTTCGAAACCGTTCTGATCAAACTTAAAGAATGGGTAGTTGCAACCAAACTTGAACGAAACTATACCAAAAAGGAAATCCTTGCCATGTATTTCAACACCGTTGATTTTGGAAGCCTTTCCTTTGGTGTGAAATCGGCTGCCAAGACTTATTTTAACAAATCCCCCGATTCGCTCAACGTTGAAGAAGCAGCTTTACTTGTCGGAATCTTAAAAGCACCCTCATGGTACAATCCCGTTCGTAATCCCGAAAGAGCAATCAAAAGAAGAGAAGTTGTATTACATCAAATGATGAAATATAATTTTCTCACACAGGAACAATACGACTCCCTGCGTGTCATTCCTTTGGATATGCGGCATTATCAACTGGAAGACCACACCTCCGGATTGGCAACTTATTTCCGCGAATACCTTCGGAAAATATTGTATGCTTCCAAACCAGATAAAGATGATTATGAGGATGCTCAGGATTATCATTATGATTCAATTCAATGGGCTACCAATCCTCTTTTCGGATGGATCAATAAAAACCCAAAACCCGACGGATCAAAATACGACATCTATAAAGATGGCCTGAAATTCTATTCTACTATCAATTCCAAGATGCAGCAATATGCCGAGGAAGCCGTTAGCGAGCACCTAAAAAATGAACTTCAGCCGGCTTTTTTCAAACACTGGAAAGGTGTAAAAGATGCACCTTTTGATGCACGTTTAGGCAAACCAGTCATTGATAAAATAATGGCCGACGCCATGCATCGTACCGACCGTTACCGGTTACTCAAAAAAGCAGGATTGTCCAACGATGAAATCCGGGAAAATTTCAATAAGCCAACTCCAATGCGTGTTTTTACATGGAGGGGCAATCGCGATACCGTTATGTCGCCCTGGGATTCCATACGATATTATAAATACTTCTTACAATCGGGATTAATGTCAATGGAACCTCAAACCGGTTTCGTCAGGGCTTATGTCGGTGGCATTGATTATACAAATTTTCAGTACGACCATGTGATGCAGGGTCGACGCCAGGTAGGTTCAACCTTTAAGCCTTTTGTATATACCGTTGCCATGCAGGAAGGAGAATATTCACCCTGCTCCAAAGTACCCAATGTCCAACAAACCGTTGAATTATACGATGGAAGCACCTGGGCTCCCCAGAATTCAGATCACGACCGCGAAGGCGAAATGGTAACCCTTAAATGGGCTTTGGCTAATTCGGTCAACTGGGTATCAGCATACCTGATTAAACAATATGGCCCCGAAGCAGTGATAAAAGTAGCTCAAAAAATGGGTGTAAAAAGCCATATCGATCCTGTTTACTCTATCTGTCTTGGTACTGCCGACCTTAAACTATCCGAAATGGTTGGAGCCATGTCTACTTATGCCAACAAAGGTATTTATACCGAACCCATTTTCATTACCCGTATTGAAGATAAAAACGGTAATGTGATTTCCAAGTTTGTCCCCAAACAAGAAGAAGCCATGAACGAACAAACAGCTTATCTTATGCTCGGATTATTAAAAGGTGTGGTTGAAAGCGGAACTGGTGCCCGAATTCGTTATAAATATGGATTAACCAATCCCATTGCCGGGAAAACCGGAACCACTCAAAATAATTCCGATGGCTGGTTTATGGGATTAACTCCAAGTTTAGTAACAGGCGTTTGGGTAGGCAATGAAGACCGTTCAGTCCATTTTCGTTCTATACTTTTAGGACAAGGAGCTACCATGGCCTTGCCCATCTGGGCTATTTATATGAAAAAGATTTATGCTGATAAATCGCTGAAAGTTCCCATGGATGATTTTGAAAGACCTTATGATGAACTTACGGTGGAAACGGATTGCAGTAAATTTGAGGAAACTCAAAAGACAAAGAATGTTGTAGCAAATGATAAGTTTTGATAATTTAATATTGAATTATCTTCCAAGCTGAATATTTAAATAATCACAAATCATCTTTTATCTATAATAAAAAACGACAGGCTTATTTTCCGTATGTATCAATCATCCATTTAGCATCCAAATATACCATACTATCCAATGATATACCTTTTTTTTGGGCTTTTTCTCTAATTGTATTCAGCCATTTTTCATCATTATATATTAATTTTATTTTATCTTCTATTAATGCCTTATAATTCGTATTATTCTGTGGATTGTTTGATGACCAGGTCAGTTCATATACCGCTTTTGTCCGGTTAGAAAATAATAATTTTATTGTATATCCTTTATTCTGGAAATTTGCCTTTTCTTCATCATTCAGGTAATTATCAACCAAAAGCGCTTTGCCATTTTTAAATATTTGTTCCGGCAGTATTTCTTTATACCAATTTGTATATTTTCCTGGAATTACATTGTAAAAATAGACATTCGGATAAAGTTGCATTAATTTCTCTTCATGGACTCTTGAAAATGCAAGTCCAAATAAAAGAGCATAGTTTTTATTAAAACTGAATGCATTATTTGTAATTACAACATAATTAGGATTGCTATCTATAAATTGTTGAAGTTCTATGCATTCATTTTTTGTCATAGACCTACTTAAAAAATCATCTTTATAATTTTTACGATTTGCAAATATAGAAATAACCAAAAAACATGTTAAAATAATTGCGATGTTTAACCTTGAAAGTTTTAAATAAATGATCAAAATAATAGCCGAAATAACAAACGATAATGTAGTTAAGGTATAGGTAACTATTAAATAATAACTTTTCCCCTCAAACGTTTTTGAAACGATGAGAATACTTAATAGTTGAGTAATTATGGAAGCAATAAATAATTTATAAAGAATGCTATTAACTGAAAATACTCCTTTTCTTTTTAAATAATAAAAAAAGAATAAAAGAATAAGCGACAATATCATCATTATTGTCATCAAATGATTATTGGAAATAATGAAAAGGATATTTTTAAAATAAGTCTCCGGATTAATAATGGTTGCACTTCCTTTTCCATAAATTCCTGAATGGGTAAATAACGATAAAAACCATTGAAGCATATGGGGATATTGTTTTACAATTGGTAAGGTAAACACAATAAAACTTAACACAACTATAATTGAAAAACGCAATATTTTTTTAATATTCATTTTTAAAAGTATAACTGGTAAAAGGAGTAATGGAAGTACAATTATTTTAACAGATAATGCTAACCCACATAAAATTGGAAATAGCCATTCTTCTTTTGCTGTATTTTGATTATTAATTATATTTTCAACATACTGAATGATCAGTATAAAAAATAAATACAATATAATTATCAACATAGCATCTGGCATAAAACTTGTTGTAGATATTACTAATGACGTACTAAATAAAAAAGGAATCATTTGGATAACAATCCCTAAAAATACATTTTTTGTTTTTCTATAAATATAAAAACCAGAAAAAATCGCTGTAATTATAATTAACAAAAACAAAATAAATTGAAGTCGTACTTCATAATAAGCTGGATTAGAAAGGACATCAGTTTGTATATCCATAGAACTACCAGAAAACAAATAAATTAACCGTATTCCAATAGCAGCAAGTAAAGTTAATGGAACCCCTGGATGATCCGAATACAATGGAAGTTTTAGCATATTTATATTTAGCCCATTAAGAATATAGGCATAATCAGGATCACTGCAATAAATATTTTTAACAATAATTCGTTGATAAATAATAATAAATAGGGGAATGATCAACAATAGTAAATATCTAAACCAACAACTATTTCTCTTCATTTTAATTTTATATGATAATTTTATTTTTTGACATACTTAACATACATAATAACAATTTCTTATTGATTTTAATAATCAATCAAAAATATAACATTGCGCATTTTACGACAGCTTTTACAATTAGCAACATTAAAAAATATTTTTAAATTAACTCAAAATTCATTATTAATAATTACAAATACTATGTGATTTACCTGCAAAAATAGTATAATTTTATAATCATAACCCTTTGGCGGAATTATTTTTAAAAAAATGATTTAAAAAATAAATATGATTGTTAATAAATTAATCATAAAAGTTATTAAATTACATCACACACATATTTAATTTATATGCAGTGTTTGTAAAAATTTACGAGATTAGCAAGAAGTTCTCCAAAACTTGGTAAATGAACAAGAAAGCATCCTTCGCTGTATCAAACTTTAGAAATTATTTCTTTAAGTATCACTACAGAGATACTAATTATCAACAATAAAAACTACTTGTTTCCTAAATTAAGTGAGTATAACTAGTCTTTCCTCATTTTCATTTCGAGACAATAATACAACGACCGAAGAAAGAAAAAAATAGCATTATATGACTTGACAAAAGCAAGAATTCATAACATTCAATATTTCTATACATAAAATATTGGTAATAAGATGTCATATCTTTGGATCCCATTAAAAAAATCCAAATTCGACTTTTTGAAACAGCCAACATACGTCTGGAGACAGCTATAGACTAAGTCAGAAAATTGGGTGCCCATATTTATTCCCTTTGCAAAAGCAAGAAAACGAATTTGTACAATATTTTTCACAAGTTTATGGCTATTTTATCTTTTTAAAAAACTATGCTAAGTAAACAGATGAATTTCCACTTAAATTATCAATAAAATCATCGCTTTTACCATTTTTTCTCAACATATCAGCAAAATTAACTCTAAACCTATCGGTTAAGTTAAATATGCACGAATTTAATTTCCGCCAACGAGTATACTATATAATTTTATATTAAATTTGCAAAATTAAATTCTAAAGAATAAATATAATAAAATATCTTTTATTCAAGATCAAACTATGCAATCATTATTTTAAAACAAGAATCATCGCAATATAAAAACACTTTTCTCATAACAAAATGATAGAGATTTCAATAGTTATTCCTGTTTATAAATGTGCAAATTCATTAGAACCATTATTTAAACAAATACAAGATACGTGTAGTAATTTAAATTTTGAACTAATTTTAGTTTATGATGGTGGTCCATTAGATGATTGGATTAAAATAAAAGATTTATCAACAAAAAATAAAAACATTATAGGAATAGAATTATCTAAAAACTTTGGTCAACATAAAGCAATTACTGCTGGATTATCTTATGCTCGTGGCGAATGGATTATTGTCATGGATGGGGATTTACAAGATAATCCAAATGATATTCAATTTTTATATAGAACGGCAAATTCAGAAAATGTTGACATCGTTTTTGCTAGTAGAAAATTTAGAGATGATACTTTTTTTAAAAAAAATTTCTCTAAATTATTTTATAAAGTTTTAGAATATCTAACGGAGACGAAACAAGATTGTACCATAGGCAATTTTGGAATTTATCATAATCATGTAATTAAGGAAATTTTAAAAATGCAAGATGCTATTCGCTATTTCCCTTCTATGGCTAGATGGGTCGGTTTTAAATCTTTAACAATTGACGTTACACACGAAATGCGAAAATATGATAGGACTTCTTATTCATATAGAAAACTAATAAATTTAGCATTAGATGTCATGCTTGCTTTTTCTGATAAATTACTTCGTATAATAATAAAAATAGGGTTGCTTATTTCTTTTATTACATTCTTATTTTCAATATTTATTATGATTAAATATTTTTCAGGAAATATTTCTCAAATAGGTTATACAAGTATTATCATTTCAATTTGGTTTTTAGCTGGACTCACCATTGCAATTATTGGAATAATCGGCCTATATGTGGGAAAAACATTTGATCAAACAAAAAACAGACCTTTATTTATTGTTCGTTCTATTTTAAATAGAAATAATTGATATGTTTACAAAATTATTATACGATTCAAATATATTCGGATATCCTGTTGCAAAAATAACAAATATTTCTTCATTAGAAGAACTAAACTGCACATTATCATATCTTAAAAAAAAACATTTTCGTTTGGCTTATTTAATTATGGAAGAAAATAACATCAACGATATTATTTCTACAAAAAAAAGTGATATTTTTTCAGATACCAAAGTTGTATTTTATAAAACAAGTGAATATTTTTCAAAATTTGATATAAATGAAATATTAATCTTTGATAAAAAGGAAGCTGTTCCTGAATTAGTTGATCTTTCATTCCAAAGTGGATCGTTTTCAAGATTTAAAAGAGATAAAAATTTCATAAATAATGAATTCAATCTTTTATATCAAGATTGGATTAATAAAAGTGTTAAAAACGAAATCGCGGACTATGTATTTATTGCATTAAAAAATAATAATATTAATGCACTGGTAACTCTTTCCATATCAAATGGAATTGCTCAAATTGGTTTAATTGCTGTAAATGAAAATAACAGAGGAAATGGAATCGGAAAAATGTTATTAAAAAAAAGCGAATATTTTGCCAATATAAATAATTGCAAGGAATTAAGAGTTGCAACACAGGAAAGTAATAAAAGTGCCTTAAATTTTTATTCAAAAAATAAATATACTATTTTATTTAAACAAAATATTTATCACTATTGGCTTTAATTTTTAGCAAGCAATATTATATAAATAATTAATTTATTATCAAAATATGAATAAAGTTAGCAATATTAATTATAAATTTTTATTTAAACATTTATATACATATTGGGTCGAATATATAATATTATTAATTGTAGTATACATATCGTACATATATCAACTTGGGACAACAAACATTCATACATGGGATGAGGGCGTTTATGCGTCTAATGTTTTAGAAATGTTGTACAGAAAAAATTTTATTATAAAATACTATAATGGAGCTCCAGAACTATGGGCTACAATTCCACCACTTATTGCATGGTTTCAAACTTTATCATTCACTTTGTTTGGAATTAGCGAAGCTACTTTTCGTATTCCAACAGCTATGGCAGCTATAGTCACAACAATATTCATCTTTTTATTTATATTAAAAGAATTTAAAGAAAGATATTGGGGCTTATTTTCCGCTTTTATTCTTGCTTTAAGTTATGGCTATGTTTGCCACCATGTAGCTCGAACTGGAGATTTAGATGTTTTTGTTACAATGTTTTCAACATTATATTGCTTATTTTTTTATCGTTTTTATCGCACAGGATTTACAAATAATCGAATTGCTTTTTTGTTCATTTTATTTGTTTTTTGTTCATTTTGGACAAAAATGATTGCTGGATTTTTTTACCTTCCTATACTATTTTTATATATATTTACTTCAAAAAAACACAAAGTGTTTTTTTCAAATATTAAAATATACTTATACTCTGGAATTTTTATCGCGATTACAATATTTTATTATGCATATACTGAATACAAAGTTCCTGGATATTTTTCTATTGCATTACATAACACATTAATAGGAAGAATTACAGGAACATTAACGGATAATCACATTGAACCATTTCTTTATTATTGGAATAATATAAAATCAAATAATTTTTTACCATGGTTATATTTTTTGCCTTTAAGTATCTTTTTCCTTTTTTTTGAAAAGGAAAAAGAAAAAAGAAATTTTCTTATATTTATCATATTATTAATAATTTTTTATTGGGTGGTAATTTCCTGTTCTATAAATAAATTATCGTGGTATGATGCCCAACTATATCCGATGTTAGCCATTCTTGTAGGATATTCCTTTAAAAAAATATATAATTGGATATCGTCCCTCTTGAAATTTAATACTTACATGAAATGGATCTTTTTTATTATCTTTTTTACGGCCTCTTTTTTATCTACGGTTTTAGGAATGGAACGTAAGAATATAAAAGAAAAACAAATACTAAACAATGACGAATATTATGGAACGGCTTTAAAAGATATTTCAATAACTTATCCAGATAAAAAAGACATCGAAATTTTACATCCTGGATTCTCGCCTCATGTTAATTATTACTTAACATTATATAATTTATTTTATAATTATAAAATAAAAGATATTGATATTACAAATAATATTCCCATTTATTCAAATTCATACATACTATTTTCACATCCCGAAGTAATAAATTCTTTAAATAAAAACTATAGTTATGACGTTTTATATAAAAAAAATAATGTAATATTTATTCATGTTAAAAACTGCATCACGCCACATGTCTCTATTTATTACTTAGATGCTGATAGCTTAGGGACAAACTATAATGGATATTCTACAAAATATTCTTCCACCGGTCAAGCATCTATTTGTTTAAACGCCTCTAATCCATATAGCTTTTGCTGGGAATTTCCGACAAATGAACTAAAATATCAGAATATTACTAAAATTCATATTACTGCTGATCTTTTAATGGAAAACATAATTTTTGATCCACAAATTGTGTGTGAAATTCAAAAGTCCAAATTTTGGAAAGGATATAGTATTAAAGATATGGTTAAGAGTCCAAATATTTGGTATAAAATTGATAAGACAATCTATCTTCCTATAAATGAAAGAAAAAATGAAAATGTATTAAGATTGTATATTTGGAATAATAATATAAATAACTTATTTATAGATAACTTAAAATTAGAATTATTAAAGTAATGGAAATTCCTTTTAATAAACCATTCATAATTGGAAATGAACTAACATATATTAATGAAGCCATAGCAAAAGGCCAACTTTCGGGAAATGGGCTTTATACAAAACGATGTCATAGCTTTTTTGAAGAAAAATATGGTTTTAATAAATGTTTACTTACAACAAGTTGTACAGATGCACTTGAAATGTCAGCAATTTTATCTAATATTCAACCAGGAGATGAAGTAATAATCCCATCATTTACATTTGTTTCTACAGCCAATGCATTTGTCCTAAGAGGAGCTAAAATTATTTTTGCTGATAGTGAGCCGAATACGCCGAATATTAATCTTGATACAGTTGAAGAATTAATAACTAATAGAACAAAAGCTTTAATTGTGGTTCATTATGCTGGTATAGCTTGTGATATGAAAAAAGCGAAAGAGATTTCAAATAAATATAATCTGTTATTGATAGAGGATGCGGCACAAGCAATTGATTCATATTACAATAATTACCCATTAGGATGTATTGGAAATTTTGCAACGTTTTCTTTCCATGAAACCAAGAATATTATTTCGGGAGAAGGAGGAATGTTAGTTGTAAATGACAAAAAATTTCAAAGGCGTGCAGAAATAATTTGGGAAAAAGGAACTAATCGAGCTGAATTTTTTAGAGGAGAAGTTAATAAATATGGTTGGGTTGATATTGGGTCATCCTTTCTTCCATCTGAATTAACGGCTTCTTTTTTGTATGCTCAATTAGAAAATATTAAAATAATTCAAAATAAACGATTAGCACTTTGGAATTTTTACTATAAATCATTATCTCCCTTACAAGATATGAAAATAATAACCTTACCTTTCATTCCATCATATGCAAAACATAATGCGCATCTATTTTATTTTTTATGTAAAGATCATCAAACGCAACAATCTATAATACAATATTTAAAATCAAAAGGCATTTTAGCAGTTTTTCATTATTTACCTTTACATGAATCTCTTTTTTATTCGAAAAAGCATGATGGACGTTCATTACCCAATGCAAAAAGATATTCCGATACAATAATTCGATTGCCTTTATTTTATGAGTTATCAGAAATGGAGCAGCAATACATTATAAAACACGTTTTCCATTTTTTCAATCATTCTATCAAAAGTTTTGTCTAAAATAAGAAAATTCATTTGATTTAACCAAAATATTTCTTGGAATCACATGCTTAATTCCAATATAATAAAACTTATTCGAAACAGCTATCCGGCACTTTTCTCTTACTCAGAGACTTTCTCTTTGAGTAAGCTGTGCAAGACTCATGATATAAATGATCCCTGTAAGAGAAATCGCGGACTCTGTAGTTGCCATTATATCGGACAACATGTTTATTAAATTCGTATTCAAATTACATAAACATAAATTGTGCAAACTTAATCTTTCCTCGATTCATGGCGATTATATGTATGATAGATATCACTATGAAATTAAAATTTCAAATTGTTAAATTTTTTTATCCATATAACACCCTATAATAGTTTTATACATAATTAATTAATTTTTAAACAGGACATTAGTGAAAACAGGTTAGTAATACATTGACATAAAAATAAAGAATCGTATTGTTTTTCTTAATTTTTATGTTTTATCAAAAAACAATGATTTTATTTAAAAAAATGTTACTTTTGCAAAAAAATAATAATTCTTAAAAAGATACAAATTTAAAATATACCAAATTATAAAATAAATAAAATGAAAAAATTATTATTATTTTCGCTTATGATTGCAATGCTTGTTGCTTGCAATAAATCTAAAAATGGAGAGACTGTATTTACAAATGATTTGGAGAATGTAAAAATGTGGAATAAAGCTCCTAATGTTGTAAAAGGAATTGCTCACTCGGGTGTTTATGCATGTAAATTGGATACAGCTAATGAGTTTAGCTATGGATTTTGCTCGTTATTGGGAGATGTCTCAACTAAAATGCCAAAGAATATTGAAGTATCGGTGTGGGCATATTCACAAATAGTTAATCCAGATGCTTGTATTGTAATTGAAATATTTAATAACGAACAAAAAGTTTTTTGGAAAAATTCTGCACTAAATGCAATAACAAAAGCAAAAGAATGGACAGAAGTAAAAGCTCGTTTTGATCTTCCTTCAAATCTTAATCCTAAAAATGAAGTTAGAGTTTATATATGGAATCCTAAAAAACTAGAATTCTATGTGGATGATTTCAAGATTTCATTTAAATAAATCATATAAAACAACATAATAAAAAGGGAATTTGACAATAAGCCGAATTCCCTTTTTATTTATTTTATTAAACATTATTAATTCCTATGCATTCATTTTATGATAATAAATATTACATACGAAATAATCCATATTTAAGAATACACATAAGTGCTCTAAAACCATCAGATGCTCCTATTTTTTTTCCTTCATCATAGGTACGGCCATAATAGGATATCCCCACCTCATAAATACGAATCCCTTTAATACGGGCAATTTTTGCCGTAACTTCCGGTTCAAAACCAAAACGTTTTTCCTTAAAATGAATTGGTTTAATAATCTCTGATCGGAAAAGTTTATAGCAGGTTTCCATATCGGAAAGATTAAGATTGGTAAACAAATTAGATAAAAAGGTAAGAAAACGGTTTCCGATAGTATGCCAGAAAAATAAAATACGATGTGGTTTACCTCCCATAAACCGCGAACCATATACCACATCGGCAAAACCATCGGTAATTGGTTTTAATAAAACATTATATTCTTCAGGATCATATTCCATATCGGCATCTTGCACAATAAGATAGTCGCCTGTGGCTTCTTTTATAGCACGATGGATGGCGGCTCCTTTACCCTGATTTACCGTTTGATTATATAATTTAATATCCGATTGAGGATGTAATTCAATGTATTCCTCAATAATCTGCCGTGTATTATCCTTGGAGCAATCATTAATAATAATAATTTCCTTTTCAATATTTTCGATTAACTGCACATTTAATACTTTATCAAGAATAAATCTGATGGTACCAGCTTCATTATATGCGGGTATTAGTATAGATAACATTTTCATTCGTAAATGTTTTATGAAAAAATGAAATAAAATTCATCCCGAACATGGAATTTATTTCATCAAATGTAAATCTTAAAATTAACAGGCAAAAATATTATAATATATAATCATACACAAATTAAAATAAACTGCCCTGTGAGTTTTATTATGCTTTTTTATCGAAAGTATCTTTAAATATCTTAATTTGTTAAGCTAATAATCCAAAATTTTTGTACGTTTTGAAATGTTAAAAATGATCATTCGGAAATTTATCTATCATTTTTTCGCAGTAAAAACGACCATTTGAAAATCTACCTATCATTTTTTCGCAGTAAAAACGACCATTTAAAAATCTATCTATCATTTTTTCGCAGTAAAAATGACCATTTGAAAATCTATCTATCATTTTTTCGCAGTAAAAACGACCATTTAAAAATCTATCTATCATTTTTTCGCAGTAAAAACGACCATTTAAAATCTAACTGTCATTTTTTTTGCAGTAAAAACGACCACTTTAAAATCTATCTATTGTTTCTTCGAAGAAATAAAAATAAAAAGATTTATTTTTAAAAATATTGCTATTGCTATTTTGATATCCTCTCTATAATAGTGTCTTTTATAAATGTAAATTTATTAGTTAATCTTGTTAAAATGATTTTTCAATGCAATCCCATAACTTATCGGCAGTTTTTTGCCATGAGAAATGGTTTTTTCTTATATTTCCTTTTAATACTAATTCTCTCCGTATATTTTTATCTTTATAAATTTTAAGCATAGCCTCGGCAATAGATTCTATTGAAAAAGGATCGACAAATAAGGCTGCATCTCCGGCTATTTCGGGTAAACTTGTCCTGTTGGAAGCTATCACAGGCGTTTCACAACACATAGCTTCAATCAAAGGAACTCCAAAACCTTCAAAATACGAAACATAAGTTAATGCCATGGCTGAAGCAATAAGATTATTCAAAACCTCTTGAGAAACTCTGTCTGTAAATATTACATCTTTTTTAGATGCCATTTGTTCATACGTTTTCTTTATTTGAGGTCTCCACCATTTTTTTGCTCCAACTATAACTAATTTTATATCATTAGTATCATTTTTTTTAAATAAATCGAAAGCCTTAAAAAGGTTTATTAGGTTTTTCCTTTGAATCATAGATCCTACAAAAACGAAATAATCTTTCCCTTCTGAATATTTATCTTTCGTTAAAAATTTTAATTTTTCATCAATTGGTTTAAAAGTTTCTTTAGCTGCATTATAAACTACATCAATTTTTGAGGGGACAATATAATACAACTTTATTAAATCATTCTTTGAATTTTCGGAAACGGTAGCTATTCTTGCTGCCTTGGAAGCCCATCGCGGAAAATAATACTTATAATAATACCGGTAAGCAAACGACAGGCTCTTGGGATAATATTCAAAATTCAAATCATGAATAACGTTAACCGTTTTCACCTTTGTTTTTAATGAAATCCAGCCGTCGGGTGAAAAAAATAAATCAATTTTATTTCTTTTTAAAATACCTGGGATTCTAAATTCAAAATGGTAAAACCAGAAAACAGGATGATTATATGGAATAGGTACTGTTATCGCTCTTACATTATCAGAAAAAATAAAACTTTTATCATAGGGTTTACCAAAAATAAAAAGGAAATTGTGTTCAGGATGTTGAACGGTAATTCTTTTAAGCGTTTCGTACTCAAACCAGCCCAAACCTTCCAGATGGTCCTTGATTAATAATTGTGTGTTAACAGCAATGTTCATTTTAAGAAAGATGGGTATTTTATCAATGGAAAACTTAATTTTGCTTTTTAACAATAAAATTCAGCCCGAAGAAAAAGTAATCACGCAATAGCGGATATTTCTTCCATAATATTTGCTCTTTATTTATTTGTTCTTCAAAATTTGTAGTATTTAAACTAAATGGTGGGAAAAACCGAATATACTGGGTTTGGTCATCAATAACTTTAAAAGTTTCTTCCTCCAGATATTTTTTCCATTGTTTTAAACTCCGGATATTTTCATTTCCAATCAGAATATCTTTTTTAAGTTTTTCATCGTGAAGAGTAATAACCTTTTTACAACCTCTTCTTAGGAAAAGCTTTGCATTTTGTATGATATTGCTTCCATTTTCTTCAATAAGTATAATTTTCCCGGAAGGTTTAAGCACATTATTAAATATTTTTAAGGCTTTATTGAGCGGTTCAATATGATGAAGCGTATCCTGAAGAATTATAATATCATAAATAGAAGGCGTGGATTGTTCGGTGTCGAATACATCTTCATAACTGTAGGAAAAAAGCGAAACATCGCCAAATTGTTTCCAATATTCGAGCCTTTGCGGGATTTCCTTGTAATAAAATTCAAGCGTCGACCCATAAGTTGATATCCCATTTAATGAAAGAAAAATGGCAGTTGTACCATAACCACAGCCACAATCCCATATTTTAGCTTTTTTATCATCAATATGATCATAAATATATTGCAAACGCTGGCAAAAATATGCTTTACGAAATTCAAAATCTGAGGTTTTGCTTAAAAATTTATAATATGGA
>Ga0160425_1002015_pt1 | contig 17395 bp, 15 predicted proteins | sample BioMet8_FD_108193 | JGI IMG/M metagenome (GOLD analysis project Ga0160425, IMG submission 108193) | Microbial communities from bioreactor (seeded with sewage sludge) at Lawrence Berkeley National Lab, California, USA - Biofuel... | ecosystem: Engineered > Bioreactor > Anaerobic > Unclassified ...
CAAATTTATATTTTGCAAGCATGCAAATTTGAATACTCAAACAATATAATATTGCATAGTTACAAAAATAGTAGAGAACACCTATTATATATGAGCTGGGCGCATGCAGCGCAGGTTGCAACCTGTCAGTCAACACAGATAAAATAAAAAAAATACGGTTTGTTGGCTGCACGCGCGGCCCACTGTGCGGCCTACAACAACAAAGCCGCCGGGCAATGTCCGGCGGCTTTGTCAAACCAATATGGGGTGCAGACGCGCAGTGCGTATGGTCTGCCGTGCAATCTAGCTGGTCTTGCGCTTGCCCGCGATCTGGTAGCGCTTCATGGCCGAGAGCTCGGCCTTGCGCAAGCGGATGGAAAGCGGGGTCACTTCCACCAGCTCGTCCTCGCGCACAAAGTGCAGGGCGTGCTCAAGGGTCATCTTTTTAACCGGAGTAAGGGTGACGTTTTCATCCTTGCCCGAAGCGCGCAGGTTGGTGAGCTTCTTTTCCTTGGTGGCGTTAACATCGATGTCGTTGTCGCGGTTGTGCTCGCCCACGATCATGCCTTCGTACACCGGGTCGCCGGGCTCCACAAAGAGCACGCCGCGCGGCTCAAGGTTGAACAGGGCATATGCCACGCCAGCGCCAGCGCGGTCGGCCACGATGGAGCCCGTATAGCGGGTGGGGAAGTCGCCGCGCCATTCCTCGTAGCCTTCGACGTAGGAGTTCATGATGCCGGTACCCTTGGTATCGGTGAGAAACTCGTCGCGGTAGCCGATAAGGCCACGCGAAGGCACGCTGAATTCAAGGCGCACGCGGCCCGTGCCGTTATTGACGCAGTTGAGCATGCGGCCCTTGCGCTGAGCCAGCTTGTCGGTCACTACGCCCATGAACACTTCGTCGCAGTCCACGTACAGGCGCTCGATGGGTTCGATGACCTTGCCGTTTTCATCCTTCCGGAGGATGACTTCGGGGCGGCCCACAGAAAGCTCAAAGCCTTCACGGCGCATAGTTTCAATAAGAATGGCCATCTGAAATTCACCACGGCCCTTGACGAGAAACGCGTCGCGGTCGGTGGTGTTTTCTACGCGCACGGCCACGTTGCGCAGGGTTTCCTTGACCAGGCGATCATAGATGGCTCGGCTCTGCACAATCTTGCCCTCGCGCCCAGCAAGGGGCGAGGTGTTGATGCCAAAGCGCATGGACACGGTGGGTTCGTCCACGCGGATGCGCGGCATGGCACGCGGGTTGTCGCGGGTGCAGATGGTGTCGCCGATGGTGACGTCTTCAATACCAGCCAGAACCACGATGTCGCCGGGCACGGCCTTTTCCACTTCCACCACCTGCAATCCATCATACACCTGAAGCTTGGTGGCGCGCAGGGGCTTGGGCTGACCGTCCTCGCCGATGCAGGCCAGGGACTCCTTGGAGTAAACGGTGCCGTGCATGATGCGGCCCACTGCCAGGCGGCCCAGATAATCGGAGTAGTCAAGGTCTGCCACCAGCATCTGGAATGGTTCGTCAGGGTCGTAGCTGGGGCCGGGAATATACTTAACAATGGCGTCAAAAAGGGGCGAAAGGTCCTTCTGTTCGTCATCCAGGTTGTTCATGGCCACACCGGCGCGGCCAATGGCGTAGAGCACGGGGAACTCAAGCTGGTGCTCGTTGGCGTCGAGGTCGATGAACAGGTCGTAAATTTCGTTGAGCACTTCCTGGGGGCGTGCGTCCTTGCGGTCAATCTTGTTGATGACCACAACCACGGGCAGACCTGCCTCAAGGGTTTTGCGCAGAACAAAACGCGTCTGCGGCAAGGGGCCTTCGGAGGCGTCCACCAGCAGAATGGCGCCGGTGGCCATGGAGAGCGAGCGCTCCACTTCACCGCCAAAGTCGGCGTGGCCGGGGGTGTCGATGATGTTGATCTTCACTCCGTTCCAGTTGACGGCGCAGTTTTTGGCCGCAATGGTGATGCCGCGCTCGCGTTCCAGATCCATCTTGTCCATGACGCGGTCGTCAACCTGCTGGTCGGCGCGAAACACGCCGCCCTGCTTGAACAAGCCGTCAACAAGGGTGGTCTTGCCGTGGTCGACGTGGGCGATGATGGCTACGTTGCGGAGGGATTCATTGTGTTGCATGGCTTTTTGCCCTTAAAAAACACTGGGTAGTGCGGTTTTGTTCCCCGCCAGGGGAGATTCCGACTGGCAGCAAAGCTGCGGCAGATCAGCGTCGGGATGAGGCCGACGCAGGCAGGGGGACAAACCGGCAGTCGGTATTGCTTTTTTTTAATGATGTCCGGGCCGCGCTTTTACGCATTTTTCAGAGTTTTGTCACCATGGCCCTGATGAGCCGCCCCAGATTTTTGCCCGTTACTGCGGCCATTGCCAAAATTTCTTCCAAGGGAGCCGGGGTCATGCAGTCAGGCAAATTTTTATTGGTCAAACACGAAAGGCCCAGCACCCGCATGCCCATATGACGCGCGGCGATGATTTCGAGCACGGTGCTCATACCCACGGCATCGGCCCCCCACTGCCGGTACATGCGGGTCTCCGCCGGGGTTTCCATCTCCGGCCCGTGCACGCCTATGTACACGCCGCGCTCAAGGCGCAGGCCCATTTTGGCTGCGGTCTCAAACGCCAGAGCCCGCAGGTCCGCGTCCAGCGGAGCGCACATGTCGGGAAGCGCGGCCCCCAGTCATCAACATTCACGCCTGTCAGCGGCGAATGCCCGGTATGGTTGATAATGTCGCTCATGCACATGATGCCGCCCGCGTCAAACTGGGGGTTGAGCCCGCCTGCGGCGTTGGTGATGACGAGGGTTTTAACGCCCAGAAGCGCCATGACCCGCACGCCCATGCACACCTCGGCGGGCGTGCGCCCTTCGTACAGGTGGCACCGGCCCTGCTGGATAAGCGCGTAGCGGCCCAAGCAGTCATCCTCGCCGCAGGCTCCGGGAAACCGCCCCCACACAAAGGCTCCGGCGTGCCCCTCGACGCTTGAAGCGGGAAAACCCGGCAGGTCGGCATACGGCACGACCAGGCGATCCTGCAGCCGCTCGGCAAGGCATGAAAGCCCCGTGCCCAGCACGATGCCAATGGGGACGTCGGCTTCAGGAGAGGCGTTGCTGTCGAGCCTGCGTGCTCCCAAAGGCAATGAAGATGCGCCAGGGGAAGCCTGAATGGCCTCGCGCAGGGCTGCGGCGGCACGCTGGACATCCTGAAAATTTTGCATAAAATCGTCTCCTGAAATAAGCTCAGTGGTCTGCAGACAGGCCGCAATCCGCGCCGCGCGTTCCTTTGCCGCTGCGCGGCTTTTTGTGCGGGGCCGCCTCTGCGCGAGTGGATTTTCGCGCCAAAAGCGGGTATGAGGTGCGGATGCAATGTCTGTATAGCCCGCCAATCGTCCCCCCACAAGGGGGTAACGGGCTGCGACCCATAACCGTAACATCCCGCGATGCAAATCCAAACTTCGGATACGCCGCCCGCCCCCACAGGCACCCGGGGCCGGGCCGGGCATAAACCAACACAAAAAAGAGCAAGTTAATAGGGAGACAGGCTTGGACAAAGCTCAGGAAAGCATTCCCCTGCAAAAGCACAAAATTCTGGTGGCCAACCGTGGCGAAATCGCCATGCGCATCATGCGCGCCTGCCGCAAGCTGGGAGTGGCCTTTGCCGCCATTTTTACAGCTGAAGACGCGGCATCGGGCCATGTGCGTCTGGCGCGCGAACAAGGCGGAGAAAAAAGCCTTTTTCGCGTTTCGTCGTACCACGACGCCAACGAACTCATGGCTGTGGCCGATGAGGCGGGTTGCACCGCCGTGCATCCCGGCTACGGCTTTTTTGCCGAGGATTTTCGTTTTGCACGCCGCGTGACCAAGCGCGACCGGAAACTCATCTTTATCGGCCCCTCGTGGAAAATCATCCGCGAGCTGGGCGACAAAATCAACACCAAGCGTCTGGCCCGCAGCCTGGGCGTGCCCACAGTGCCCGGCTCTGACCGCCCCATCTATGATGAGATGGAAGCCGAGCGCATCGCCAAGAGCGTGTTTGAATTTCAGGACCAGCAGGGCATCAAGCGCCCCTTGGTGCTGGTCAAGGCATCGGCGGGCGGCGGCGGCATGGGCATTGAGGAAGTGTACGACCCGGACCAGTTCCGCTCGGTCTACCGCCGCATACGCAGCTACGCCCTGCGCCAGTTCAAGGACGAAGGCGTGCTCATCGAGCAGCGCATCATCGACTTTAACCACCTTGAAGTACAGGTGGTTTCCGACCGTTCGGGGCAGAACCCCGTGCACTTTGGCACGCGCAACTGCTCCATACAGTCCACCGGCCGCCAGAAACGCATCGAGATCGCGCCCGGCTTTGCGCCCGACGAACTCAAGTACACCTTTGACGCGGGCAAGGTGCTGCGCGACATTGTGGACTACTCCCTGACCATGGCCCGCAAGGTGGGCTATGACAACGTGGGCACATGGGAGTGGATCGTCACCCGCAAGGGCGAACCCTTCCTTATGGAAGTGAACACGCGCATCCAGGTCGAGAACGGCGTTTCGGCGCGCATCTCGCGGGTGGGCGGCCAGGGAGACGTGGACCTGATCGCCGAGCAGATACGCATCGGCCTTGGCGAGCCGCTGGGCTACGGGCAGGCGGACATCACCTTTGAGGGGCTGGGCATAGAATACCGCCTCATCGCCGAAGATCCCGACAACAACTTCACCCCCTGGGTGGGGCGCATCGAGCGTTTTGGCTGGAAAGAACAGCCCTGGCTGACCATGCTCACCCATGTTCCCACCACCGAGCCGTATGAAATCCCTACGGAATTTGACCCCAACCTGGCGCTTGCCATCATCTGGGGCAAAGACCTTGAGGAAGCCAAGGCGCGCGGCCTTGAATTTTTGCGTGATCTGCGGCTCGAAGGGCACAACGCCTCCGGCGAGGAACTGAAGTCCAACGTCAACTTCCTTGCGGCCAACACAGAACGCATCCTGCGTTTCTGACAGGGAACCAGCCCATGAACAAGGCATCGTCCACCCACCTGCCGCCGCAGGCGAGCGCACCCGTCGCAGACAGACGCGTTGCGGCGAGGGCGGCGCGTCCGCGCCCGCGCAGGGGACGGTTGCCGGCAGACAACCCATTGGCCGCCCTGAACTTCGGGGATTTCGCCTACCTAAAAAAACCAGTCTAGCTGGCCCCAATATACTATGGACAACAACATCGAAAAACGGATCCAGAGCCTGCGCGACAGGCTGACCTATCTGGTGGACATATTCGCCGGCAAGCACAAGGACAACGCCGACCTGCTTGAAGAAAAGCTTGCCGCCTTCACCGCCCGCGTACGTTCGGGCACGGTGGAGGACCCCTATGCCGAGCTGGCCACGGTTGAAGACCTCTTCAACTACGTGGAACGGCGGCTTGAGGGCAGCATCACGCCCATGGACAAGGTGCGCATTGTGCGCCACTCGCAGCGCATCTGCCTGCGTGATATTCTCGAAAACGTCTACGACAACTTTACCGAGGTGGGCGGACAGGACGAGCACAGCCTCGACCCCAGCATGCTTATTGCCCGCGCGGTCATCACCCGCCGCCGGGGCAAAAAAACCTACACGCAGTCGGTGATGGTCATCGGGCAGGAAAAGGGCCACGGGGCGGAATTCCGCAACGGCGGCTCGGTCAAACCCTGGGGCAACGCCAAGGCGCAGCAGTACATGCGTGTGGCCGAGACCGAAGGCATACCAGTACACACCTATATTTTTACGCCCGGCTCATTTCCCATTGAGGACTACCCCGGCGCGGCCCAGCAGATCGCCCGCAACATCTATTGCATGGCAGGCCTGCGCGTGCCCGTTATCGCCGTTATTTCCGAGGGCGGATCTGGCGGCGCCGAGGCCATTGGTCTGGCCGACAAGCGCCTGATGCTGTCGCACGGCTACTACTCGGTTATTTCGCCCGAGGGCGCCGCAGCCATCGAGGGCCGCATCAAGGCAGGTCAGCGCGCCACGCCCGAGCTTATCGAGAGCTGCGCCACCAACCTCAAGATGACGGCGCAGGACAACCTCAAGTTTGGCTATATCGACCGCGTGGTGCAGGAGCCGCCGCTGGGCGCGCGCCCCTGGCACTTCGACTTTTTCCGCAACCTGCGGCAGGAAGTGCTGCGCGCCACCGACGAGGTGGTCATCTCCACCCGCACCATGCCCGGCCTCAAGGGGCTGGCTCTGGCCCGCGTGCGCAAGCCCGACGCCAACCTTGATGAAATGTACACCCGTTGGGGCCTCAGCTCCGCCGCCAAGGACAGGCTGCGCGAACGCCGCCAGCAAAAGTTTTTGCGGCTCTCGCGTCAGGCGGCCCGGGACAAGCGGCCTCTGTTTACCAAGATGGCCGTGGCCACATGGGACTGGATCAGCAAGCCGTGGGTCAGCTTCAAGTACGATTTTTACCGCAAGCACCAAAGGCGCATCCGCACCTTTATGGAAGAAATCGACAACGAGTGGGAAGTTTTCAAGGGGCGTCTGCTGGCCCCCTGGCACAAGCTCACCCGCAAACTGCCCAGCGCCAAGGTGGAAAGCAGCAAGGTCAAAGAACTCACCGCTCTTTCCACATGGTCGGACGATGGCCGCCGCAGCCGGTGGAACTACATTTCGCCGCGCTACAAGGTTGACCGGGCCATTACCTGCCCCAACAGCGCCGCTTACGGCTGCCTTGATTTGTGGGGGCCCGACCTGTTTGCCGAATTTGCGGGCGTATGCAGCCACTGCGGCTACCATTTTCCCATGGAGCCGGAATGGTATGTAAAAAACGTCTTTGACCTCGGCTCCGTCTTTGAATTCAACAGCGAGATCGAAGCGGGCAACCCCCTTGATTTCCCCAACTTCAGCGACCGGATCCTCGATGCGCAAAAGAAGACCGGGGCCAAGAGCGGCTGCATGACCTTTGAAGCCCGCATCGACAATACCAAGATGGTTGTCGCCATGCTGATGGGCACCTTCCGCGGCGGCTCCGTGGGCGCGGCCGAGGGCTACAAGTTTGTGGAGGCGGCCCAGCGGGCGGCCAAGAAGCGCTATCCCTTCCTGGCATACGTGCACGGCACGGCGGGCATCCGCATTCAGGAGGGCACGCACGGCGTTATCCAGATGCCCCGCTGCACGGTGGCCGTACGCCGCTATATTGAATCCGGCGGCCTGTACATGGTGCTGTACGACACCAACTCCTTTGCCGGTCCCGTGGCCAGCTTTCTGGGCTGCTCGCCCTACCAGTTTGCCGTGCGCTCGTCCAACATCGGTTTTGCCGGACCTGGCGTCATCAAAGAAACCACTGGCATGGACATCCCGCCCAAGTACCACCGCTCGTACCGCGCCCTTTCGCGCGGGCATATTCAGGGCATCTGGGACAGGCGCGAAGTACGTGCAAACCTCAAGCAGGCCCTGCTGACCATTGGCGGCAGAAACCTGTATTACAGGTAACGGCAGGCTGTGCGCGAGCTGCGCGCGGGCTGCGAAACAACATTCCGAGTGACGCGGCGGCCGGAAACACTCCGCTCGCCATCCGCGCCGGAGGCTCAGGGGCAGCCCCCCCTGCCCGCCGGAGCGTCGCCAATATATAACGCTTAACGGACCCAAGCATGATAAACATATCTTCACTGCTGGACGAGATAAAGGCTTCTCCCTACCGCGAGATCGTCATCAGCACGCCCCACACGGGCAAGGTGACTTTTGCGGGCATAAAACAGGACGACAAGGTCGTTGGGCCCCAGGGCCAGTGGAAGGAAAAACCGGGCACGCTCATCGCCACGCTTGAGCGCGAGCGCAACCCCAAGGCCATCTGCGCCAACGAAAAAGGCGAGATCAGCCAGCTGCACACTGAGCTTGAGGGCGCGTTTGTCGAGGCAGGCACGCCCCTGGCCGTGGTTCGCCACATGCTGACCCGCGCCGAGGTTGAACGCATCCTGCTGCAAAAAGCCCTGCATCTTTTTGTTGCGCCTGAACGGGCCAAGTACTACTTCACACCTGAGGTGGACAAAAAGATACGCGCTGCCGATTCGCAATCTGTGGCCGTACGCGAAGGCATGGAACTGCTCATCATGTCGCGCATGAAGCGCGAGGTTCCGCTGCAGTACGCCGGCCCGGCGGGCGTCATCTACGCCGTCTACTTCAAGTATAACGAAAACATCGACGCTGGCGCTCCCCTGATCGGCGTCTGCCCGCAGGATCAGCTGCCTGCCATCCAGGAAGTGATCATGCGCGTGCAGACCGAATGGACGGAAAAAGACTAGGCGCAGCGGCAGGCATCGCCTCTGACCCGGCCTGTCAAACGGGGGTAGGGTTTGGGCGCATACGCACAAAATCGGCCCCCGCCAAAACGGAGCACCTATGGGCAAAGCACTGCAAATTCGCGTGAGCGCCGTGACCTGGAACGAAGACCTGCTGGAAAAACTCTGGCCCAAACTTACCGAGCTCGCCTTCAGTGTGCCCATCAAACACGAAAAACACGGCGTGCTTGAAATGGTGCGGGCCCTGGACGAAGGGCTGCAGTTTTTGCCCTGGTCTCAGGCCCGCCGCACGGCCATCGGGCCCGGCATCCTTGAAGCGGCCCGCATCAAGGCCGACATCGAGACAGCCCTGGCCGACTGGCAACCGCGCGAAGCCAACAAACTGAGCGATACACTTGAAGACGTGCTGGATCAGCTCGAACGGGCATTTGTAGCCTGAGCCCGAAACACGCATACGACCCTGGAGCATCACCATGCTGAACAAAGTAATGATTATAGGCCGTCTGGGCCGCGACCCCGAACTGCGATACACGCAGAGTGGCTCGCCTGTTGCCACCCTGAACGTCGCCACTGACGAATCCTACACGGACCGCGACGGCAACAAGGTTGACCGCACTGAATGGCACAGGGTTTCGGTGTTTCAGCGCCAGGCGGAGAACTGCGCCAACTTTCTCGCCAAGGGCAGCCTGGTCTATGTGGAAGGCAGCCTGCAGACCCGCAAATGGCAGGATCAGCAGGGACAGGACAGGTACACCACCGAGATCAAAGCCCAGCGCGTGCAGTTTCTTGACCGCAAGGGCGACGCCCCGCGCGATGCTGGCGGCGGCCATGGCTACGAGGACGATCCTGGCGCGCCTGCGGCTTCCGCAGCTCCGCGAGGCAACGCGCCGCGCGGTGGACAGGGTGCGCAAAGCGGACGCGGACAGAGCGGCTACGCCCCCCAGGGCAACCGCAAGCCTCAGCCCATGGACGAAGACCTCGGCCCGGCCTTTCCCTCCGAAGCGTCCAACATGGACGACGTTCCCTTTTAGCCTACTTGCGGCCTTTGCCGCGCAACCGCACAGATAAACCTCAGGGCGTGGATGCCGTATCCATGCCCTTTTTTATTGCCAGGGCAACGGGGTTGAGAAAAATTTCCCCTGCCGCAAAATTTTTCCTGCTTTATGGCGGCACAAGCGCCGAAACCATCTGGGCAGCATTTGCCGCGCATGTGCGGCCCCTTGCCTAGTAAAAGCCTTTGCGAAAAAAAGCGCACTTTCACATGGAGTTTTGGATTCAGGCGCACTTTTATTGTCAGCCCCCCTTCTCTTTTTGCGCGATTCAGCGTATAGCTTTCTGTGAATTTTCCGCAATACTGGCCATGGCTCTGGTTTTTTTGGCAAGCAGTCAGGAAAATTTTTAAGAGGTGGTTGACTTTTTGTTAGATTATTCACAAGATGCGAATTGAACGCTGCCCTTCCGCCTGGCGACGCTGGCCACGGAAGGATGCCCACATAACTAAAAAACGGAGGATTTCGCAATGTCCAAACTGGTAGCTCCTCATGGCGGTAAGGGTCTGGTCTGTTGCCTTCTGGAAGGTAAGGCCTTGGATGACGAGAAGAAAAAAGCCGCAGGCCTGAAGCAGATCGAGATTTCTTCCCGCGCCAAGGGCGACCTGATCATGATGGGCATTGGCGGTTTCTCGCCTCTGAACGGCTTCATGAAAAAGGCTGACTGGAAGAGCGTCTGCGAAAAGATGACCCTTTCCGACGGCACCTTCTGGCCCGTTCCGGTTACCCTTGATGTTACCGCTGCCGACGCCAAGACCATTAAGGCTGGCGAAGAAGTGGCCCTGGTTCGCAAAGGCGAAATCATGGCTACCATGAAGGTCGAAGAAGTCTATGAAATGACCGAAGCCGACAAGAAGTGGGAATGCGAACTGGTCTTCAAGGGTTCCGGCCCCGACTCTGAAAAGTTCTGGGAAGTGGCCCCCAACGACCACCCCGGCGTGAAGATGGTTCTCGCGCAGAACGAATTCAACATCGCTGGCCCCGTGAAAGTTCTTTCGCAGGGCGAGTACCCCGAAAAGTTCCCCGGCGTGTACATGACCCCCGCCCAGCTGCGCGCCAAGATGGACGAACGCGGCTGGCAGAAGGTTGCCGCCCTGCAGCTGCGTAACCCCATGCACCGCTCGCACGAATACCTCGCCAAGATCGGCGTTGAAGTGTGCGACGGCGTGGTCATCCACTCCCTCGTGGGCTCCCTGAAGCCCGGCGACATCCCGGCCGAAGTGCGCGTAAAGTGCATCGACACCCTGGTTGAGAAGTACTTTGTGAAAGACTTCGTCATTCAGGCTGGCTATCCCCTGGACATGCGTTATGCCGGTCCCCGCGAAGCCCTGCTGCACGCCACCTTCCGCCAGAACTACGGCATCAACAACCTGCTGGTTGGCCGCGACCACGCTGGCGTGGGCGACTTCTACGGCATGTTTGAAGCCCAGGAAATCTTCCGCAAGATTCCTGTGCCCGCCGAACAGGGCAAGCGCCTGCTCTGCGACCCCCTGAACATCGACTGGACCTTCTACTGCAAAAAGTGCGACGGCATGGCCAGCATGCGTACGTGCCCCCACGGCAAGGAAGACCGCGTCATCCTGTCCGGCACCAAGCTGCGCAAGATGCTGTCCGAAGGCGCGGAAGTGCCGGATCACTTCGGCCGTGAAGAAGTGCTCGTCATCCTGCGCGAATACTATTCCAGCCTGACCGAAAAGGTCGAAATCAAGATGCAGCGTGCGGCCTCCGGCTCCACCATGTAGCTTGACCGCATAGACACAACATAAAGGGACGCCCGCAAGGGCGTCCCTTTGTTTTACCATCGCCCGCCGGGCGCTTGCTGGGCCAAGCACGCTGAGCCTGTCGGGCAGCGGCAGACAATGTGCGGACAAGGCCGCCGGTTTGCCGCACCAAGCTTTACGAAAAAGCAAAAACAGCCTATAACCTGAAACGAGTTACATGCAATAACGGCCATGGCCCGGCATTTAGGGCGTCTGTGTGCTGCTAGGCCGAGCCTGCGCCAAACAAAGATTTTTTTACATCTTCAGGTAATTCATGAAGCGAGACCACCAGTTACTTCCCGGTATTTTGAGCATTGCTGTTCTGGCAGCGGCTTTTTGCATTTGGAGCGCCTTTGGCAACGAGGTTAACCTCTGCGTAACATCGGGCTGCGCGCTTTTTCAGGATACCTCTGTTGCGGGCATTTCGTTGTGGTGGGCTGGCGGCGTTACATTTACCGCCCTGGCTGCGGCGGCCCTGATGGGCGCGGCCCAACTGGGCGTTGTGCTGGCTGGTCTGGCCCTGCTTGGCGATATCTGCCTTTTGCTGCTCATGGCCGTTACCGCCCCCTGCGTCAGTTGCCTCATCGTGGCCTGTTTTTTTGCCATGATCTACACGGGCTTTCGGCAGGCCGCCCACCACAGCCGATCAAGCCTGCCCGGCGACAAGCCCGGCCGTTCGCTGCTGCTGATACTCTGGGGGGTGCTGTTTATCGTTAACACGGGCACGGCCCTGCGCACACAGGCAGATGTGTGGGCCATCACCGACAATGGCAACGAAGCCTCCGTGCGCATGTTTTTTTCGCCTTCGTGCCCCAGCTGTCAGGAGGGCATCACCCTGCTTTCCGGCCATGTGGACGTGGCTTTTTACCCGCTGGCTGAGAGCGAGGGCGACATTTACAAGGTTGCCCGCATGCAGAGGCTGATGGACAATGGCTCAAGCCTTGCCGACGCACTGGCCAAAGCCCAGGACGTGACCGCGCCCTCCCCCATGGCGGCCACCGCCCCCGACATGTTGCTGCTGCGCCTGCGCATGCTGCGCAACAAGGCCCACGTATTTATGGCTGGCTCGCAGACGGTGCCGTTTTTTGAATACCACGGCCTGCCCTCCATGCTGAAAAAATCCGCCAAGCAACCGGCAGGGCAGGCAATGTTGCCCGCCGCGCAAACTCCCCCCTCCACAACAGGCAGTACGGATTTGCCGCTTGACCCGCAAGTTGCGGGTCAGTGCTCAGGCACGACACCCTGCCCGTAGCCCACGCCCATAGCGGCCTTGTGCAAAAAATGACAAACCTTACGCGCCAAAAGCGCAAAGGGGCTTGACGCCCTTTGCGCTTACTATTTATATGAGAGAGCCTTAGTAAAAAGGCATGGGGATGGAATGAAAGCAATCGACATTTTTCGCAAACACAAAAGCGAACTGGTGCGGCTATGGACAAGTGCCGTGTTTGACACCTATCCATTTGAAACAACTGGTTTTTTACGCACTCAGGAAGACCCCTTCGGCAACCCCGTGGCCAACATGACCAAGGAAGCCGCAGGGGGCTTGTACGATGCGATGACCGGCGAAAACGTCGAAGTGGCCCAGACCCGCAAGGCTCTGGACCGTTTTGTCAAACTGCGGGCGGTGCAAAAATTCTCCCCCAGTCAGAGCCTTGCCGTGTTCAGCCTCATGAAGCCCATCATGCGGGAGCACGTCATGCCGGAACTCATGGCCCAGAACGATCTGGCGGCCTATTTAGAGACCGAATCGCGCATCGACAGCCTGACCTTGCTGGCCTTTGACATGTATATGGAAGACCGGGAAGTTCTGGCTGAGTCGCGCATTACGGAAATACGCAACCAGCACGCCCAACTGGCGCGCTGGGCGCAACAACTGGAAAGCGGGGCCGTGCCCTCTGGGGACGACCGCTGACATCCAGCGTTCATTAGGCCGTAAGGCCTGACCGTGGGCTTTGCAGCATGCGGGCCGGAGATCTCTCAATATCCCGTGGTGGGCTTTTGAGGCAACTTTAGTGGAAGTGAGGTAGGGAATGTTCAATTCATTACTGCTGGTGCTGCTCATAGGAGCCATCGCCTGGGCGGGAGCGGCCGTAGGGCTCGCGGGCCTGTTCGGCGTGGCGTTGCCTTATGTGGCAGTAGTCGTGTTCATCGCCGGTGTTGTCTGGCGCATGGTGTACTGGGCCAAATCGCCCGTGCCCTTCTGCATCCCCACTACTGGCGGGCAGGAGCAGTCGCTTGACTTCATCAAGCAGGCAAAATTCGACTGTCCCAGCACAACTTGGGGTGTTGTGCAGCGCATGTTCCTGGAAGTTTTCTGCTTCCGGTCGCTGTTCCGCAACACGGTTGCAGATGTGCAGGAATTTGACCCAGTCAGCAACGGGCCGCGCACCATTTATTATTCCTCCAAGTGGCTGTGGGTCTTTGCCCTGCTGTTCCACTACTGCTTCCTGCTGGTGTTTATCCGGCACTTCCGCTTTTTTATGGAACCCGTGCCCTCCTGTATCCGCTTTTTGGAGACCATTGACGGCATCATGCAGTTCGGCTCGCCCCGGTTCTTCTGGACCGGCGGTCTTGTGCTGATCGCCCTGCTGTTCTTGCTGGCCCGTCGCGTTTTCAACCAGCGCCTGCGCTATCTCTCGCTGGCCAACGACTACTTTCCCCTGTGGCTGCTCATCAGCATTGTAGGTACCGGCATCTGCCTGCGTTATTTCGATAAGACCGAAATCGCCCAGGTCAAGATTTTCATCATGGGTCTTACCCACTTTGCACCCGTGTCCACCGCTGGCATCAACGCCCTGTTTTTCACGCACCTTACTCTGGTCTGCGTACTGCTGATTTACTTCCCCTTCTCCAAGCTCATGCACATGCCGGGCGTGTTCTTTAGCCCCACGCGCAACATGGCGAACAATTCCCGCCGTGTACGCCACATCAACCCCTGGAATCCGCCCAAGCAGTACTTCACCTACGCCGAGTACGAGGACACCTACCGCGACGCCATGGCCGAAGCCGGGCTGCCGCTGGAAAAGCAACCCGAAAAGGCCGCCGAGTAAGGAGTTTCCACGATGGCAAAATTACCTACGCCGCAAATGCTTGTGTCCAGCCGCCCGGCCTTCCCCGCCCAGGACTGGCTTGACACCAAGCCCGAATTTACACCAGGCAGCTTCTGCTACCCGGCCAAAAAAGAGACCATGGAACTTCTGCACATGCCCAATCCCCACGACTGGGATCCGGCTGCGGAAGACTGGAACCTGCCCGAAAACTGGGAACAGATTCTGTGCGACGCCTTTGAAGAGCGCCTTGAAAAGCACCGCTCGCTCAAGCTGTTCATGGACATCTGCGTGCGTTGCGGCGCCTGCGCCGACAAGTGCCACTTCTTCCTGGGCACCAACGACCCCAAGAACATGCCGGTGCTGCGCGCCGAGCTGCTCCGCTCGCTCTACCGCCGCGACCACACCATGCTGGGCAAGATACTTGGCAAAAAAGTGGGCGCACGCGGCTGGGACAAGCAGGTAGTTAAAGAACTTTTCTACTACGCTTACCAGTGCACAGAATGCCGCCGCTGCTCGCTCTTTTGCCCCTACGGCATCGACACGGCCGAAATCACCGCCATCGTGCGCGAGCTGCTGCACGAGGTTGGTCTTGGCATCCACTGGATTATGGATCCGGTCAAAAACTGCAGCTTCACCGGCAACCACCTTGGCATCAAGCCCCACTCCTTTGTGGAAATTGTGGAAATGCTGGCCGACGACTGCGAAACCATCACCGGCATCCGTCCCAAAACGCCCTTTAACGAAAAGGGCCACGAAATCCTGTTCATCACGCCCTCCGGCGACGTATTTGCCGACCCCGGCATCTACACCTTCATGGGCTATCTGATGCTCTTCCACGAGCTGGATCTCGACTACACGTTTTCGACCTACGCGTCCGAAGGCGGCAACTTTGGCTCCTTTACCACCTTCAACATGGCAAAGAAGCTCAACGCCAAAATGTACGCCGAAGCAGAGCGCCTGGGCTCCAAGTGGATTCTGGGCGGCGAATGCGGCCACATGTGGCGCGTGATCAACCAGTACATGGACACTTACAACGGCCCGTCGCCCTCGCACATGACGACGCCTGTTTCGCCCTACACGGGCACGGTGTTCAAGAATGCGGCCTCCACCAAGATGGTGCACATCGCCGAATTCACCGCTGACCTGATCAACCACAACAAGCTGAACCTCGACCCCAGCCGTAACGACCATATCATCACCACGTTCCACGACTCGTGCAACCCTGCACGCGCCATGGGCCTGCTTGACGAACCCCGCTACGTGCTCAACGCCGTGTGCAACAACTTTGTTGAAATGCCCGAAAACACCATCCGCGAGCAGACCTTCTGCTGCGGCGCTGGTTCGGGCCTGAACACCGAAGAAATCATGGAACTGCGCATGCGTTCCGGCATGCCGCGCGGCAATGCCCTGCGTTACGTGCAGGAAAAATACGGCGTCAACCACATGGCCTGCGTGTGCGCCATCGACCGCGCCACCCTGCCCCCGCTCGCCAACTACTGGGCGCCCGGCGTCACCGTGAGCGGCCTGCACGAACTGGTGGGCAATGCCCTTGTCATGAAGGGCGAAAGCAAGCGCACTATGGACCTGCGCCAGGAAGACCTGCCCAACGTGGCAGAGGATGATGACGCGCCCGAGGCGCAGGGGGAGGGCCAATAGATGTATAACGCCAAAGCTGTAATTCTTGGGATCATCATCTTTGTGATCCTGTTCACCTCCCCGTTCTGGGCAAGCATGCTGGGCAAGCACTATTCCAGCACTGGCATTGTTTTGCCCAAGGATGAAAAGGAGTGTGTGGAGAGTGTGACTTTCATGCGCGACAAGCACATGCAGCTGCTCAACGAGTGGCGCGACGAGGCCCTGCGCAATGAAAACCGCACCTATGTGGCTTCCAACGGCAAAAAGTGGACCATCAGCCTGCAGAACACCTGCTTGAAGTGCCATAACGACTACAAAGGTTTCTGTGAAAAGTGCCATGTGGCCAACAGCGTCGATCCCTATTGCTGGACCTGCCACATTATTCCCCAGGGGAGCAAGTAATGAACAAGAGCAGAAGAAGCTTTCTGAAAGTGGCGGGGCTTTCTGCCTGTGCCCTGAGCAGCGGATTGGCCGGCCTTGGCGCCCTGTCCGGCGTTGCTCAGGCCCAGGTTGCCCCAGGTCGCTATGAAAAAGGCGTCAACGCCCTGCACGCCAAGCGCTGGGCCATGGTTATCGATACACGTCAGTTCAGCGGTCCCAAGGACTACGAACCCCTGATCGAAGCCTGCCACAAGGTTCATAACGTGCCGCACATTCCCGGCGACCAGAACATCAAGTGGTTTTGGCTCGACTCGTTCGAGCACACCTTCCCTGATGAGATGAACGCCTTCCTCGACAAGCGCCGGGCTGAAGCCAGCTACCCGCTGCTGTGCAACCACTGCACCAACCCGCCCTGCGTGCGCGTGTGCCCCACGCAGGCCACCTACAAGATGGAAGACGGCATTGTCGCCATGGACTACCACCGCTGCATTGGCTGCCGCTTTTGCATGGCGGGCTGTCCCTTTGGCGCGCGTTCGTTCAACTTCAAGGATCCGCGCAAGTTCCTGGCCAACCCTGTGCCCAATCCGGCGTTTCCCACGCGCATGATCGGTGTTGTCGAAAAATGCACCTTCTGCGCCGAGCGCCTGGCCGTAGGCCAGCTGCCCGCCTGCGTTGAAGCCTCTGGCGGCAAGATTCTCTTCGGCGACCTGGAAGATCCCAATTCAACGGTGCGGCAGGCTTTGTCCGCCAACTACAGTATTCGCCGCAAGCCCAACCTGGGCACGCAGCCCGGCGTTTACTACCTCATATAGGGAGGACAGGCCATGGTTGAAAAATTGCTCGAAGGTCCCAAGACCTACTACTTGTGGCTGCTCTTTCTGCTCTGCCTGATCGCAGGCTGCGGCATTGTGTACCTGGATCAGCTGCAGAACGGTCTTTCTGTTACCGGCATGAGCCGCGATGTTTCGTGGGGGCTGTACATTTCGCAGTTTACCTACTTCGTCGGCGTTGCCGCCTCGGCCGTTATGCTGGTGCTGCCCACGTACTTCCACCACTACAAAAAATTCAAGCGCATGATCATCTTTGGTGAATTCATGGCCGTTGCGGCCGTGGTCATGTGCGCCCTGTTCATCGTGGTCGACCTTGGGCAGCCCCAGCGCATGCTCAACGTCATGATTCACCCCACGCCCAATTCCGTCATGTTTTACGACATGATGGTGCTCATCGGCTACCTTGCCCTGAATATCATCATCGGCTGGGTAACCCTTGAGGCTGAACGGCACGA
>Ga0160425_1002022_pt1 | contig 17355 bp, 14 predicted proteins | sample BioMet8_FD_108193 | JGI IMG/M metagenome (GOLD analysis project Ga0160425, IMG submission 108193) | Microbial communities from bioreactor (seeded with sewage sludge) at Lawrence Berkeley National Lab, California, USA - Biofuel... | ecosystem: Engineered > Bioreactor > Anaerobic > Unclassified ...
AAACAGTCCCTTCCGGAAGTATGGAAATACTTAAACTGGAAAAATGGTGTTTTATGGAATCATTTAAAACACTAAGGCGGAATTGCATGGTGTCTTTAACGGAGAAGGGTTTAATATCAATTTTCCCCTTAATGTCTTTTTTGTAATTGTAAAACAGGCGTTCACAGACGGGATGGAAATTTTCATCAAACACCGTCAGGTAGTTTACTCCATTACCTGTACTGTTGCGGTCAAAGGAAAAAGTTACCGATGTCTTTTCAGAAGTGAGTTTGGCAGTAAATATTTGGAAAACATTTCCATTCTCATGTAAAAGGATGTAAAATGATTTCACTTTTTCTACCGATTCAGGATTGGATTTGATTTCGACAATGACTCTGTTATTGATAAATGCATTAAGAGAAGCGACTACTCCTTTTGTTTCAACTGCCGGAAAATTGTATAGTTCTTCTTTTCCACCGGGAAGAATCGCCTTTGTCTTATAAACTGAGCTTTTTTCGGGATTTAGTACAACCTCGCCCATCCCCATTTTATTCAGATCAAAAGAAGCAACACTGTCATTTTTCTCATCAACGATGATGCCTTTTAACGCTGATGGTTTTCCGTTGGGATCGAGCGCCTTAATAGCTACCTTATTAAAAACACCAGCCAGCAGGGTGCCACTTTCGGGGAAAAACTGAACATCATATTTTACATCCGGGTTGGGTTTCTCTTCCGCTGATTTTCCAATAACATCCAGTTGTCGGTCAAACTCTTCTGTCGTAAAAAAGTTTTTCATCCAGCTAGTGTAAGCACGGAACACATATTTTCCAGGAAGTTCTTTAACGTTGATTTTAAACATATTGCTTGCAGTGCCATTGTTTACTGCAAGGATCTTATGCCCGATGAGTTTGCCTTTTTCATTGTACAATTCCACGTAAAGATTTTGGGTATACGGATTGAGAAGTCCTGTCATGGGGTCTGTAACATAAGCTGAGAACCAGATGTCGTCTCCGGGCAGATAACATGATTTGTTAAAATGGATATAGACCTGTTCCTTGAACAAGTTGTTGCTCTGAATGTATGGCTGAATTACTTCCCTGCTAAAATTATTCAGCAAGGGATTATCATTTTGACAGAATGAATTGTAGCAAAGGAGCGTCAGAATTGCACAATTCAATATCCGGTAAAAATATTTCATAAGTTAAGGGTCCGTTAAAACTGAATACATACGAAGTTAATCAATTTATTGTTCGACCAACAATCTGACAGAAGGTTTAATAGCTGTTGAAAAAATAATTTTGAGAATTGCAATTCGCCACAGTTTATTGCCTCAATTACGGGAATAAATTGTGGAATCGGTTTAGGATTTCTATTTGGTTGCTCTTTGTTTAAAATAAAAAAAGCTGCCATAAATAGGCAGCTTTGATTTATCAATGGATTATTGAATTCAGATTAGAATGTTGCAGGATGATCAGGTTCCGGTATTACTTTACGACTTTTTCTTTTACAAGATATTCAGCGATCTGGACAGCATTTAAGGCGGCGCCTTTCTTGATCTGGTCGGAGACTGTCCAGAAAGTCAATCCTTTCGGATTGGTAAGATCTTTGCGGATTCTTCCAACAAAAACTTCATCACGTCCTGCAAGGAGCAACGGCATTGGATATTGTTTCTCGCGGGGATTGTCAATTACGATCACACCTTCAGCTTCTTCGAATGCTTCGCGGGCTTCGGCGGCTGATATTTCTTTTTCCGTCTCGATCCAGATTGCTTCGGAATGAGCGCGAAGAACGGGAACTCTTACAGCTGTGGCACTGACCAAAACGTCGGAATGCATGATCTTCCTGGTTTCATTAAACATCTTCATCTCTTCCTTGGTGTAATCATTATCCAGGAAGACATCAATATGAGGAATGACATTCTGAACCAGCTGGTAAGCGAACTTATTTACTGTCGGCTGTTCACCATTGGCAATCTGTTTGGTCTGTGATATCAATTCAGCCATTCCTGAAGCACCGGCTCCACTGGCACTCTGATAGGTTGCAATATGCACCTTTTTAATATGAGAGAGCTTCTCAATTGCATTCAATGCTACTACCATTTGAATGGTTGTACAGTTTGGATTGGCAATGATATTCCTGGGCGTATTTTTGGCATCTTCAGGATTTACTTCCGGTACCACCAGCGGAATGTCATTCTCCATGCGAAAAGCGCTGGAGTTGTCAATCATCAATGTTCCAAACTTTGTAATGGTTTCAGCGAATTCCTTGGAAATGCCTGCACCTGCTGAAGTTAAGGCAATATCAGTGCCTTTAAAATCGTCATTGTGCTGTAATTCTTTGACTGTATACTTTTTGCCTTTGAAAGTGTATTCTTTGCCTGCGCTCCTTGAAGAGCCATATAATTCAAGCTCATCAAGAGGAAAATTACGTTGTTCCAAAACTTTCAAAAATTCCTGACCTACAGCTCCGCTGACACCAACAATTGCAACCTTCATTTTATTCTCCTGTTAAAATTTTCTTTGAATATCTTAAATAAATAATTTCCTTGAAGTAGAAAATATTGCTCCGCAATAGTTTAATACCCAAATTGGACAAAAATATGTATTATTCTTAATATTTTTCCAAAAACAGGGAGTATGATTTACAATTTAATTAAAAAATTAACTTTTTTAAGGGCGATTGTAATTTTACGGGAGAAAGTAATGCTGATTACCGGCCATTGATCTGATCATTTTTCTTTATGCCTCTGGCCATCCTGTCTTTTCCGTTAATGTCTTTCCTGATGATAACGTCTGAAAAATAACTGTTCAAAAGTTCCTTTACTTTAAATCCCATCTTTTCATTTATCTCGAAATAAATACGGCCTCCGGGATTTAAGTATTTTTCTGCAAATGCTACAATTTCATTGTAAAAGATCAATGGGTTTTCATCAGTAACAAAGAGCGCGGAATGAGGTTCGTATTTAACCACGTTTCCCATCATCAGGGATTCTTCAGATTTTGTGACATAAGGTGGATTACTGATGATCAGATCATATTTTCTGGTCAAGTGACTCTGATGCCAGAGCAGAATATCGGTTACTGAAAAGTCAACGTTAACCTCATTTAATTTGGCATTCCCTTTTGCTGTTGAGATTGCTTCTTCTGAAATATCCCAGGCTTCCAGCTTCAGATCCGGCCTGTTTTTGGCGATGGCAATGGGAATACATCCGCTGCCTGTTCCGATATCCAGCAGCGTGGCCTTTTGTGCCGGAGCATCCTTTAATATCCAGTCCACCAGTTCTTCTGTTTCGGGGCGTGGAATGAGAACAGAAGGATTAACCCTGAAAATCAAACCATAAAATTCAGTCTCGCCCAGAATGTATTGTATGGGCTCAAAATTCTGTAAACGTTCAATTATATTCTTAATTTCCGTTAATTTAGCCTCCGGAATCTGACCATCGCGGAGAAGATGCAGTTGAAGTCTTGACATCCCGAGCAGATGTTCGAAGATTAGATTAATAAAACCTTCAGTCTCTTCCGGCACATAGCAACGGGAGAGGTTGTTTCGGATCATCCGTATGGCATCAGAAATTTTCATAGGATGCAAAGATAATTAATCCAGAAGATGGAAGAAAAGATAAAAGTAGGGGAGAGGTTTATGGCCAGGGCCCTTGAACTGGCCGAATCAGGAGCAGGTAATGTGGCTCCCAATCCCATGGTCGGTTGTGTCATCGTCCATAAAGGTAAAATCATTGGTGAAGGTTACCACCAGAAATTCGGGAAAGCTCATGCAGAAGTTAATGCAATAAATTCGGTAAAGAATAAGGAATTGCTTCCGGAATCAACTCTTTATGTAACACTTGAACCTTGTTCTCATTTTGGAAAAACCCCACCTTGCGCGGATCTGATCATCCGGGAGAAAATACCTGAAGTTGTAATTGGAACAGTTGATCCGTTTGATAAAGTTGCGGGGAAGGGAATAAAAAAACTCAGAGATTCAGGATGCAGGGTAATTACTGGAGTTTTTGAGGAAGAATGCAGGGAATTAAACCGCCGTTTCTTTACTTATCATCAAAAAAAACGTCCTTATATCATTTTGAAATGGGCACAGACTGCGGATGGGTTCATTGATATCGACAGAAAAGTTGAATTTTTTGGTCAGCCCACCTGGATTACCAATGAAATTTCCAGGATCGTAGTTCACAAGATTCGCTCGGAAGAAGATGCCATATTGGTGGGGACTAACACCGTTCAAAAAGATAATCCTTCACTGACTGTCCGGGTATGGTCGGGGAGAAATCCCCTTCGAGTGGTTCTTGATCGTACGCTCCGATTGTCGAAGGATGTTGAATTATTTGATCAAAAAGTTCCGACTTTGGTTTATACTTCCTTTCAAAAAGAATCTCTTCCCAATCTTGAATATCAAAAGATCTTCTTTGATAAAAATCCTATAGAACAAATTCTGGAGGATTTATATAAGAGGAAAATTCTTTCGTTGATCGTAGAAGGTGGAAGAGAGGTGCTGAATTCATTTATTTCCAGAAATTTATGGGATGAAGCACATCTTTTCATTGGACAGAAATTATTTTATAAAGGAATTCCGGCTCCAAAACTGCCGGGCACTCCTCAATATTCTGATGACCTTGACGAAACTTCATTCCATGTATATAGAAAATGAGTATCCGGTATGTTGCCCAACGTTTATGGACAGTGTCATTAAGTTGTCATTAATAGTCATTGTGCAGTAAAAAACAATTAATGACAATCCAATGACCATTAATGACAACATTTGCCAAAGAGAGATCTCAAGTAGTAAACGGATATTCATTTTACAGAGATATTTAAACATTATCAATATAGTCTATGAGCATTGGATTCTTTTCCTGAAAACTTAGAAACAGTTGAAATTTATTTGACTTATCTTCAATCATTTTTATTTTTGCCAACTAATATCAGTGATATTGCCCGAGTTTATGATAAAAATTTATCTTCCTCTTTTCCTGCTTTTTTTAACTGTGCATCAATTTGCTGAAGCTCAAAATAATAGGCTCGATCTTCAAAAAATCAGGGAGCCTGTTGAAAAGGATACACTTTACACCGGCAAAACAGTCACAGCGGATGGGTTGTGGTACATTACACTGAGACCTGTTGAGATAGTCCGCCCTTTTGTTTTTAAGGATGAACGGCAGGCAAAGAAATATAGCCAGTTATTGATAGATGTTAGAAAGGCCTATCCTCTTTCGCTGATTGTTAGAAACGAATACAAGCTGGTAAATTCCGAGCTGGATAGCATCTATAAGGACAAAAGCAGCCGTAGAAAATATATTAAATGGTACCAGGATTATGTGTATAAAACTTACATCGATTCTCTGAAAACTTTGAATGTCAGGCAGGGGAAATTGCTGTTAAAATTAATTCATCGTGAAACAGGAAGATCTCCTTATGAACTGATCAAAGAATATCGGGGGGGATTAAATGCGGCTTTTTGGCAATCGATGGCTTTTATGTTCGGAGCTAATCTAAAGAGTGATTATGATCCGGTAGAAGACGCAATGATTGAGAATATTGTTCAGCGGATTAAATCGGGAGAGTTCAACAATTAGCTATTGAGAAAATTAACAGCTTTAAATTTAAACAGAATTTTTTTTGTTGAAAACCGGGAAATGTATTTTAACTTTGTAACTCATTGTAAGCACAATTTCTTATCATGGATTTATCATTAAAATTAAAAAGCAACAATCCTTTACTAAACAAGCATCTGGCTTATTCTTCAGCAGGACAGACCCAGATGGATATGTTGACAAAGTATGAAAGAGTTCCTACTTTTATCTATGCTGAAAATTCAGAAGCTTCTCTTGCAGTAGCCAAAGAGATCGCTACGCTCATTGAGAATAAGCAGAAAAAAGATAAAAAGTGTGTTCTCGGGCTTCCAACAGGATCTACACAGATCGGCATATACCAGGAACTGGTTCGTATGCACAAAGAGGAAGGGTTAAGTTTCAAAAATGTGATCACTTTCAACATTGATGAGTATTATCCCATGTCCCCTCAGTCCATACACAGTTACAGACAGTATATGGAACAGCATCTGTTTAGCCAGGTGGACATTCTTCCGGAAAATATAAATATTCCGGACGGAACCATTACCTTGGAGAGCGTTCATGATTATTGCCGGGAATATGAGAAAAAGATCAATGAATTAGGAGGCATCGATCTGTTGCTTCTCGGAATCGGTCAGACCGGTCATATTGGATTTAATGAACCAGGTTCCGGAAGAAATTCAAAAACAAGGATCATTACCCTGGACACTGTGACCAGGCGTGAGGAAGCTAAGGTATTTCAGGGATTTGCAAATGTTCCCCGAAAAGCCATCACGATGGGAATTGACACAATTTTGAGTGCCAAGAGGATCATCTTGACGGCTTTTGGTGAGACAAAAGCCAAAGTTATCCAAAGAACAGTTGAGGAAGAACCAGCCAGCGAAGTTCCGGCATCGTTTATTCAACAGCACAAAAATGCAAGTGTATACCTTGACGAAGGTGCTTCTTCTCATCTGGTCAGAGTTAAAACTCCATGGTTGCTCGATAGCCTTGATTGGTCAGACGACCATTTGGTAAGAAAAGCTGTTATATGGCTTTGCGGACAGGCAAAAAAACCAATACTGAAGCTTACCGGTAAAGATTATAACGATTACGGTTTAAGCGATCTGCTGGCAACGGCTGGATCACAGTATCTTATCAATATCAAAGTTTTTAATGATATTCAGCATACGATCACAGGATGGCCGGGCGGAAAGCCAGGAGTTGATGATACCTACAGGCCTGAAAGAGCCAATCCGGGTAAAAAGCGTATTGTAGTCTTCTCTCCACATCCCGATGATGATGTTATTTCGATGGGAGGGACTCTGCTCCGTCTTGTGGAACAAGGTCACGAGGTTCATCTGGCTTACGAGACCTCCGGTAATTTTGCTGTTTCCGATGAATACGTAACCAGGTTCCTTGACTTCCATCAGGAATATATCGATTATTACGATCGGGATAACAAGCTTGCCAATGACCAACAGCAGAAGGTTCTTTCTTTTATTAAAAATAAAGAGGAGAATCAGATTGACATTCCTGATGTAAGAAAAATAAAAGCATTGATTCGACGGATGGAAGCAAGGTCAGCGCTGCGTTATTTCGGAATTCCGGATTCCAATATTCATTTTCTGGATCTGCCTTTTTATGAGACAGGGGTACAGCAGAAATCTCCGATTGGGGAACAGGATGTGCGGATTGTATTTGATTTATTACAGAAGATCCAGCCTCACGAGATTTTTGCAGCAGGTGATTTATCAGATCCGCATGGCACTCATCGGGTTTGTCTTGATGCATTGCTGATTGCTCTTGAACAGTTAAAAAATGAGGATTGGATGAAAAACTGCTGGATATGGCTTTATCGCGGAGCTTGGGCTGAATGGGAGGCCGATGAGATTGAAATGGCCGTGCCGATCAGTCCCGTAGAACTGGCAAGAAAAAGGGAAGCCATTTTGCGGCATCAATCCCAAAAAGAGGGTGCCATGTTCCTGGGAGATGATGAACGCGAGTTCTGGCAAAGGGCTGAAGAGCGAAACCGTAATACAGCCAAAATGTACGATTATTTAGGAATGGCGGAATATGAGGCTATTGAAGCTTTTGTTAAATATTATTCCTGATCATTGCTTTAGACAAGATAGAAAGCCTGCTTGAACAGCAGGCTTTTTTTAACTTAAATCAATTATTTCGCTGAATTTATTATACTTTGGTGATTTCTGAATTGTGTTTTAGTAAGTGAAGCGCTTTGTTGTAATCTTTTAATGATGCATAAAATAATGGATCTGAAATTTAGAAGATTTATATTTTATCAGTTGTTGTTAATATTATTGATTTTGCCAGGAAGGGCAATATGCCAGCCTACTGATCAAAAGGAATTCAGGGGAATATGGATCGCTACTATCAACAATCTCGATTGGCCTTCTGCTCCGGGACTATCCGTGGAACAACAAAAAAAGGAATTAAAAGATCTGATCGACCGGATCGCAAAGTATAATCTGAATGCAGTGTTTTTCCAGGTCCGGGCAGCCTCTGATGCATTTTATGCTTCCTCTTTGGAACCATGGTCTTATTTCCTTACCGGGAAACAAGGCAAATCCAACCAGCCATTCTTTGATCCTCTGGCTTATGCTATTGAACTTTGTCATGCAAGGGGTATTGAACTTCATGCCTGGTTCAATCCATTCAGAGTAAGGAACCTGGGGCATTATGAATTTGCAAGGAGCAGTTTTGCAGCAAAATTTCCACAATATCAGCACGATTACGACAACAAACGTTTCTTTGATCCCGGATTTCCCCAGGTAAGGTCGCATGTCATCAGTGCTATCCTTGAGGTTGTCCGAAACTATGATATTGATGCTGTTCTCCTGGATGATTATTTTTATCCTTACCCGATAAAGGGTAAAAGCTTCCCTGATAGTAAAACATTTGCCAAATACGGTAAAGAATACTATCCAAAACATTTGAAAGATTGGCGTAGGAATAATATTAATTCATTTATTGCTCAACTTCATGATAGCATAAAGTCTGTAAAGCCTTCTTTGCGATTGGGTATCAGCCCTTTTGGTGTTTGGAGGACCAAAGCGGATGATCCTAACGGTTCTCCTCTCGTGAAAGGAACAACCTCTTATGACGATCTTTATGCTGATGTATATAAATGGTTGGCAAATGATTGGATTGATTACGTGATTCCTCAGCTCTATTGGGAACAAGGCAATCGTTATGGTGATTTTAATTCACTGGCGAAATGGTGGAACGACCATTCTTTTGGTAAAACTCTTTACCTTGGACAGGCATTGTACAGATCGACAGGTTCAGGTGCCAGCTGGTCAAATCCTAAAGAAATAAATGATCAGATCAGCCTTTTGCGAAAGTACAAAAATATAAAGGGATTTGCCTTCTTTAGCGCCTCTCATCTTTTCAGGCTTCCGGAGACTGCAAACAGGGAGCTAATTGCACAACTTGCCACAAGCACCAATGATTCCACAGGCACGAAAACTTCTTCTCCCGGGAATGCTTTATTGACCTCTTCCGCCGGGATGGATTTGAAATTAACGATTAATGAAAATTCATTTGATTCGATTATAAATTTGACCAATAGGACTGAAAAACAATCCTCTCTACCCATAGATCTAAAGCTCAGAAAGCAACACAAAAATTGGGTGATCTCATGGAATTGGGCAGATTCTTTGAAAATTAATAGCAGACAGAATGTTTTAATAAGTTACCGGATTAAAAAGGGAACAGGTTACCGCAGGAATGTTTATATCCTGAATGACCATCATCAATTATTGATTTCCAAAAATGATAATTATAATCCCCGAAAAGATTTATATTCATTGGTTTCCATTGACCCGGCCAATGGGGAAAAGCATGCATCCGGTTTAATAAGAATAAAAAGGAACCGGATTGTTTATTGGCGACAATAATCTGGAATAGGAAAGGGGATAGGTCCCGATTTTGTTAAAATGCCTGTAGAAGATATTCATTCCTAAGAAAAATCAATTTCAACTAAAGAGATATATAACTGATTATTTTATCGCCCCAGATCCTTTCCCCGTTGAATTCCTATATTTATAGGGTTTTTAATACTTTAAAAATAATAATTCGATTTCTCCTTTTTCAAAAAAAATGCCCGGTTTAAATAAACCAGGCATTACGGAATGGGATGTTATCGTAAAATCATCTTTTCAATTTGATTACTTCGCTTCCGGCCAGCAGAAAGGCTCCAGTGCCATATACTTCCCAGCTGTTTTCATTGAAGTTTTTTCTTGGATCGGCACCAACTGGCTGAACCCAGCCAACCCGGCCTTGCTCGTTTATGCACTTGTTTAGTGCTATCCAGGCCTTTTCTACTACAGGTAGATAGGATTTATCCAGAAGGCGATTGTTGATGCCCCAGGCCATCGCGTAACAATCAAAACCCGATCCGCTGACCTCGCCTCCGGGATAGGATTCGGGATCCAGAAGACTGGCTCTCCAGAGTCCGTCAGCCTGCTGAAGAGTAGCGATTCGTGCAGCCATTTTCTTGAAAAGGCTTTCATAAAATGGTCGTTCCGGATAATTGGCCGGCAGTTCTTTTAAAATCCTTACCAGACCGCCCATTACCCATCCGTTGCCACGTGACCAGAAGATTTTCTTGCCATTAGCTTCATATCTGTCACTTGCATTACCTTTGATTACATAGTTCAGGTCGCGGGCAAAAAGGTTCTCTTCTTTATTGTATAATAGATCATAGCATTTTTTAAATTCCTGATCGGTAAATTTCAGGTATTGATCATCACCAGTTACCATACCAAGTTTTACAATGGTAGGAGGACCCATGAACAGAGCATCACACCACCACCATTTAATCACATCAATATTTCGGCTGGTAGGATAGGGGTTCTTCATGAATTTAGCTACCGTGTCTATCAAGGCCTGAATCATCTCAGGTTTCTTTTCAATTCTGTAAAGATCCAGATAGGTTTGAGTAATAACAATGTCATCATTATGATACCACTTTGGGCCTGTGTTCCAATTATTCTTCCTCCCCATGTCCATCATGGCATTGTAGATCTTCTTCGAATGGGTAGTTTCCCAGGCAGCATACACTCCTGCATAGAAAGCGCCATTGGTCCAGTCATAAAGCTCGTGTTTGGGATTTGCAAGCTGCCAGTCCACCACTTTTTTCATGGTGCTTTTAATGTTCTTTGGACGAAAGACTTTATTATCATTTCCTGTTTTGGAAAATGATGATAAAGAAAATAATACAAGGATCAAAAGAAAGGCAATTCTTTTCATTTACGTAAGTTTAATTATCAGAATGCAAATATATAAGAATTATAAATCATAGTTATGAGTGAGGAGTCACGAGATAGGAGATGAGTAATGAGTTATGGAATAGAAGAATTAAGCATTATTTGTTGGCCAATGAATGCTTTCATGTAAATTCGTCAATAATTCGTGAAATTAGGAGACTGGATTTCAGTAAAATTAATTTTTTGTGTAATATTGCAGAATTATCATGCAAACGATTAATACACATAACGGACATCATCATCACTTGCCTTAATGCAGGTCCAGGCGGGTACGTCCAAATCAAACTTATATCAATGGAAAGGCTTACCTGGAATGTACAGGTGAGCCTTATTAATTTAAAAACTATGGATTCGATACTTAGAATTGCTATTCAAACCAAAGGGAGATTGAACGAAGATTCATTGTTGTTGTTAGAGGAATCAGGGATTAAACTTATCCCGGGGAAACGTAATTTAATCTCTTCGGCAAAGAACTATCCTCTTGAAGCCTTGTATTTGCGAGATGATGATATTCCCCAATGTGTTGCAGACGGCGTTGCCGATATTGGCATTGTCGGAAAAAACGAGATGGTGGAGCAAAAACGCAAGGTGGAAGTTGTAAAACATCTGGGCTTCAGCAAATGCAGATTATCACTGGCTATCCCTAAAGATATGGAATATCCTGGCCTTGAATGGTTCTCCGGTAAAAAAATAGCCACCTCTTATCCGGGTATTCTGCGGGAATTCCTTAATGCAAAAAAGATCTCCGCTGAAATCCATTTCATCGCCGGATCTGTCGAAATTGCTCCCGGCATCGGACTCGCTGACGCTATATTTGATATCGTAAGTTCGGGAAGTACGCTTGTGAGCAATCGTTTGAAAGAAGTAGAAACCATCATGAATTCAGAAGCAGTGTTGATTGCTACACCCAATCTGGCAAAATCAAAGAAAGCCATCCTTGATGAGCTTATTTTCCGCATTGAATCGGTGGAAAAAGGGAAGGGGAAAAAGTATATTCTTCTCAATACCCCTAATGATAAACTGGAGCAAATCATTAAAGTGTTGCCCGGAATGACTTCTCCGACAATTATGCCGCTTGCAAGAGAAGGATGGAGTTCTTTGCATTCTGTAATTAGTGAGAGTGAGTTTTGGGAAGTAATCGGGAACCTTAAAAGAAACGGGGCAGAAGGTATTCTGGTTCTGCCGATCGAAAACATGATTTATTAGACTTTAGACCAAAATTTAAAGGCTGAAGAGATATAATTTAATTTTAAAAACAATACTGATGCAGATATACCGCTATCCCGATCCCGACACCTGGAGTGAGATTACAAAAAGGCCGGTGTCTGATATTTCCAATAAAGAGGAAATTGTAAGGGAAGTTTTGCAGAATGTGAGACAAAAAGGTGATAAAGCTCTGAAAGAATATACTTTAAAGTTTGATCATGCCGATGTCGAAAATCTTCTCGTTAGTAATGAGGAATTACAGGAAGCTTCTTCTCTTGTTGATCCGGAATTGAAAAGTGCCATCAAAACTGCGGCAGAAAATATCAGAACTTTCCATGAAGCTCAAAGATTCAATCCAACTGTGATTGAAACAATGCCGGGGGTTAAGTGCTGGCAAAAACAGGTAGCAATCGAAAAGGTCGGTTTATACATCCCGGGAGGTTCAGCGCCTTTGTTTTCAACGGTTTTAATGCTCTCCATCCCGGCTGTAATAGCAGGATGCAAAGAAATATCCCTTTGTACCCCTCCGGACAAGAATGGTAAAATCCATCCTGCAATTTTATATTCAGCTAATCTCTGCGGTGTTACCAAAATATTTAAAGTAGGAGGTATCCAGGCTATTGGCGCGATGGCTTATGGAACGGAGTCCATCCCCAAAGCGGATAAAATATTTGGTCCGGGGAACTCATGGGTTATGATGGCAAAACAACAAGTATCCTTATCCGAATGTGCTATTGATATGCCAGCTGGCCCTTCGGAAGTGGCTGTTCTGGCAGATGATACTGCCAATCCGGAGTTTATTGCGGCCGATTTGCTTTCACAGGCTGAACACGGTCCTGATAGCCAGGTGATCCTGATAACAACCGGGGAGGAATTATCTACAAAAACAATGGCGGCTATTGATAGACAGGTAAAGCAGCTGCCGAGACTGAAAACAGCCCTCAAGGCTTTGGAACACAGCCGTGTTATTGTCATGAAAGATAAGGAAGAAATGATTAAAATTGTGAATCTTTATGCTCCTGAACATCTGATTATTTCAACGGCTGATGCCGCCGGAATAGCTGGGAAAGTCCGCAATGCAGGATCTGTTTTTATCGGGAATTATACTCCGGAAAGTGCCGGGGATTATGCCTCAGGAACAAATCATACTTTACCGACCAGCGGTTGGGCACGTTCTTACAGCGGAATTAACCTGGATAGCTTTTGTAAGAAAATCACCTTCCAGGAAATAACAAAGGAAGGGATACAAAAACTGGGGCCTATTATTGAAAAAATGGCCGAAGCTGAGCAGTTGTTTGCACATAAGAATGCAGCCACAATCAGAATTAAGAATTAAGAGTTTTCGTGTAAATTCGTCTTTAATTTGTGAATTTCGAACAACAAAAATTCAAGGGAAATTATAAGAATTATAACAATGAATTTTAATATCGATCAACTGCTTCGGGATAATATCCGCAAGCTTAAACCTTATTCAAGCGCAAGAGATGAATTTTCGGGAAATGCAGAAGTTTTTCTGGATGCCAACGAAAATCCATACAATTCACCGTGGAACAGGTATCCTGATCCGAGGCAGGTGAAACTTAAGGAGATTGTGGAAGAAATAAAAAATATCTCTTCAGACAATATTTTCCTCGGCAATGGGAGCGATGAGCCGATAGATCTTCTTATCCGTGCTTTTTGTGAGCCCGGCAGGGATAATATTGTGGCTATTTCTCCAACTTATGGAATGTATAAAGTTGCTGCGGATGTTAATGATATCACGGTGACAGAAGTACCCCTGACTGATGATTTTGAATTAAATTCAGCTGATTTGCTGAAAGCTGTAAGCGGAAATTCAAAGCTCATCTTTCTTTGTTCCCCTAATAATCCATCGGGGAATGCTTTGGACCATGACTCCATAGTACAGGTTGTTAACAATTTCAACGGGATTGTGGTTGTGGACGAAGCCTATATCGATTTTTGTCCCGAAAAATCATTCCTGCCTTTCCTGGATCGTTATCCGAATCTTGTGATTCTCCAGACTTTCTCGAAAGCATGGGGTATGGCCGGGCTTCGTTTGGGGATGGCTTTTGCTTCCCCTGCAATTATTAATGTCCTGAGCCGGATTAAATATCCTTATAATCTTAGTGTACTGACCCAACAAAAGGCCATGGAATTGCTTCCTTCCGATAAAAAGCATGAATGGGTAAAAATAATTTTGGAGGAAAGATTAAAACTCAGGGAAGAACTTTCACAATTGCCTTTTGTCCTGAAGGTGTATCCCTCCGACTCCAATTTTATACTCGTTAAGATGGAAAATGTAAAAGATATTTATCAGCATCTTGTAAAAGAGAACATCATTGTACGCGATCGTTCTTCCGTCTTTTTATGCGGAGGGTGTATCAGGGTAAGCGTGGGTTCGCCGGAAGAAAACAACAAATTGCTGAAAGCCCTGAAGAAATTTTCAAACACTAAATGAAATGAAAAAAGTTCTTTTCATCGACAGAGACGGAACCTTGGTGGTTGAGCCTCCCGTGGATAAACAGCTTGATTCGCTTGAAAAACTTGAATTCATCCCCGGGGTATTCCGGAATCTTTATAATATCCGGAAGTACCTTGATTACGATTTGGTGATGGTCAGTAATCAGGATGGGTTGGGTACAGCCAGTTTCCCGGAAGAAACATTCTGGCCTGCCCACAATATGATACTTAAGGCGTTTGAGAACGAAGGCGTCTTGTTTGAAAAAATTCATATCGATCCCACATTGCCGGAGGAAAATGCTCCTACCCGAAAACCTGAAATCGGTATGTTGACCGAATACTTCAGTGAAAGTTATGACCTGAAAAATTCTTTTGTGATTGGGGATCGTTATACCGATGTTCAGCTGGCTAAAAATCTTGGAGCCAAAGCCATCTTCTTTGCTCCGGGCGATCGGAAATCTGAACTTCGGGAAAAGGATCTGGAAGATTATTGTGCTTTTGCCTCGGATAATTGGGACGAGGTATTCACTTTTCTTTCCAATGTTAACAGGGTGGCAACGGTTGAACGAAAGACTTCCGAAACGGATATCTGTATTCAACTTAAATTGGATGGCGAAAGTAAAAGTCAGATATCGACCGGTTTAGGCTTCTTTGATCATATGCTGGAGCAAATCAGCCGGCATTCAGGGTGCAATTTGACAATTCGAGTCAAAGGTGATCTTGACGTTGATGAACATCATACTATTGAAGATACGGGTATCGCTCTCGGCGAAGCTATCCGCAAGGCTCTTGGAGATAAAAAAGGTATCGAACGATATGGTTTTTGTCTTCCCATGGACGATTGCCTTGCCCAGGTAGCCCTTGATTTCGGAGGACGGCCATGGCTCGTCTGGAATGCCGAGTTTAAACGTGAATACGTGGGGGACATGCCTTCTGAAATGTTTCATCACTTTTTTAAATCCCTTTCCGATTCGGCGCTTTGTAATCTTAATATAAAAGCAGAAGGAACAAACGAACATCATAAAATTGAAGGGATATTTAAAGCATTTGCCCGGGCATTAAAAATGGCTGTAAAAAAAGATCCGATTCAGCAAATGCTCCCAAGTACAAAGGGTACTCTTTAATTTATTTAAATTGACATCATTAAAAATTAATTGATAAATAATATCATGAAATCTATCCATCCTGAAATGGAGGTAAAAAAAACAGCTATTTTGTTGATCCATTGTCCGGATCGGCAGGGAATCCTGGCTGCTGTGACTGAATTTCTTAATGAGAATAAAGGAAACATTATCTCCCTCGATCAGCATGTTGATCATGAGGAGGGAATATTTTACATGAGAGTCGAATGGGAGCTTGAGAAATTTACGATTCCAAGAGAAAAAATATCGGAGTATTTTGATACTTTGATAGCCCGAAAATATGCAATGACATTCTCTCTTCACTTTTCGGATAAGAAACTGCGCATGGCAATTTTTGTTTCAACCATGTCCCATTGTCTGTTTGATATCTTGTCCAGGTACACAGCCGGGGAATGGGAAGCTGAAATTCCGTTGATTATCAGCAACCATGACACCCTCAGGCCTGTTGCTCAACGTTTCGGAATAGAGTTCTGTTGTATAAAGATTGATCAGGAAAATAAAGCGGAACAGGAGTTAAAAGAATTGGAACTATTGGAGAAATACAAGATTGATTTTATAGTTCTGGCCAGATACATGCAGGTATTGTCTCCGGATTTTATCAAACATTACCATAATAAGATTATCAACATTCATCACTCTTTTCTTCCAGCTTTTGCCGGAGCTCGTCCCTATCATGCCGCTCACCAGCGTGGAGTGAAAATTATCGGGGCAACCAGCCATTATGTCACTGATAGTCTGGATGGGGGCCCCATTATTGCACAGGATGTGGTCAGAATTTCTCACATTGACACCGTCGAGAGTCTGATCCGTAAAGGGAGGAACCTTGAAAAAATTGTTTTAAGCGAGGCTGTCTATAAACATCTTCAGTGGAAAATACTTGTCTATAACAACAGGACCGTAGTGTTTCATTGAGGTTTAGAGTGCATTGCCTTGTCAATTGATCCGGGTGTCTTAGGTGTAATGAATACAAATCCCAGCGTTGTTCCAATTCGGGTTGAGGAATTTCCTGTTTTAAAGATGATCAAGATTCTTTATCCTTCAGGTCGCACCGGTTCCCGGTCATGCTTTCCTCGTACCAACTCCGGGTTTTGTCCGCTCTTCCTCTGCTTTAATGCGGACAAAGTGCAAAGAAACTACGGACAAAGTGCAAATAAATTCCTAAGTTGGTAAGGTTGAAATATTGCTTTCTATTGTAATAAAACTGGGGTTCACACAAAGTAAGTATTGAGAATAAAAAGATGTCGTATTTGCAATTATAAAATTACACGTATCAAAAGCCAATAATTCCTCACCTTCGGGATCAAATCAATGATATTCGCAACATCCGCCTGATGAAATCACAAAAACAGGAAGGTTATCTCTAAATCAAATTCATATCCCATCCTTTATTCCGATCAATATTTTCCTTAAGCCGAAGCAGGGTCTTCTTTGTGCTTTCTGGTGACTTTCTGTTGATTTTCTGTTGACATTATGTTGAAATATCAATATAAAGTCAATAATAAACCAGCAATAAATTCTCAATTACTGATACCTTGATATGATGCAGATACTGTTACTCTTGTTTTAAAAGATTGAAAATGGGATTGAGAGTTCTAAGACTGAGTCCGCTCCGATAAGCTTGTTTTTCTCAATTGCTTGAGAATTTAATATTTTCGGAATGCGACCAAGTTATTGGCAATATTGCCGTCACGAATGATTGAAAGACAAAATAGAGCTC
>Ga0160425_1002024_pt1 | contig 17346 bp, 16 predicted proteins | sample BioMet8_FD_108193 | JGI IMG/M metagenome (GOLD analysis project Ga0160425, IMG submission 108193) | Microbial communities from bioreactor (seeded with sewage sludge) at Lawrence Berkeley National Lab, California, USA - Biofuel... | ecosystem: Engineered > Bioreactor > Anaerobic > Unclassified ...
ATGCGCCTTTCTTCAGCATCCCGGAACGCGCAGGCACCGAGGATGCCGTTGTCATGATGAATGCATGCCCCGCGGAGAAGGATCGGTTTTCCATTTACCAGAAAGCCTTCTTTCCCCCAGTTCAAGGTTCTCATGCCGAAAGAAGTGACTGCCGTATCCGTCACGAAGCCTCCGTTTTCAATGCAGGCTTCGCAGGTGTAAAGATACGGATGCTCCGCATCCCAATATCTGACATCCGGAATCTGCAGGATCACGTCCGTGCCTTCGCCTTCACAGATGCAGCTGTCTCCAGAGAGGATCCTCACCCGGACATGGCTGCTGCCTTCGATTCTTCCTGATGTCTGAACCCGGATTCGCTCATCGTCAAGCACGGTGATCCTGGGACTTCCGGGTGCGATGTATTCATTTCCGCCGACATAAAGATGTACTTCCCTGTAGATTCCGCTTCCGGAATACCATCTTGTATTGGGAACGGCACTGTTGTCGGCGATGACCGTCAGCTCATTTTTGCCTTCATGGACTCCGCCTGTTGCATCTGTCATAAAACCGGTATATCCGTAGGGATGCTCCGCGATTTTTTCTCCGTTGAGAAATACGCAGGCTTTCTGATAGACGCCTTCGAATTCCAGAAGAAGGGTTTTCTGGCAGAGTTCTTTCGAAACCTGCCATTCTTTATGATAGGTATATTTGCCGCCGTCAAAAAAGGCTCCTCCGCTGCCGGATTTGGCTTTCGGGGAACGATTTTCACGAAGCATGGCATCATCAGGCAGGTCAGTGATCCGGATCCTGTCTGACCCTTCCTTCTTTACAGACCAGCTTTGATTAAAGTCACATTCCTGCATGATTCTCTCTCCTGTTCCGGATTGGAAACATCCAACTGGACAGCAACGATTCCTTACTTCATGATTGGAATATAGCAAAAAGAATCAGGAGAGTGATATAACCTTGCTGTTTTATTTATTAATATTCTGCCACTATTTGGACTCAGTGCAGATATTTCGCAAATATGTTGAAATTTTAATAGATGAGGAATGAAAAAAGTGTCAAAAAGGGGCCCAAAAAGAGCCGGCACATTCGTTTCATCTCTGATGTCACGGACAAGATCATGCCGGAGATCGAGGAATGGCAGAAAAGGCCGCTCTCGGAGGTCTATCCCGTCGTCTTCATAGATGCCATCCATTATTCCGTCCGCGACAACGGCATCATCCGGAAGCTGGCCGCCTATATCATCCCCGGCATCGGAACGGAAGGCAGGAAAGAGGTGCTGACAATCCAGGTGGGCGAGAACGAAAGTTCGAAGTATTGGCTTTCCGTCCTTAATGACCTGAAGAACCGCGGGGTAAAGGATATCCTCCTCATTTACTCCGACGGTCTTACAGGGATCAGGGAGGCAATCGGTACGGCGTATCCGGATACGGAATACCAGCGCTGCATCGTCCATCAGGTACGTAACACCCTGAAGTACGTATCGGATAAGGACCGCAAGCCGTTCGCAGCCGATCTCAAAACGATCGATCAGGCCCCGAATGAGCAGGAAGGCCTCAATGCCCGTGAGCGCGTGTCAGAGAAATGGCAGGACAGATATCCGAACGCCATGAAATCCTGGGAGAAGAACTGGGATGCCCTCACACCGATCTTCAAGTTTTCCGCTGATGTCCGGACGGTCATCTATACAACGAATGCGATTGAAAGCCTGAATTCCACCTATCGCAAACTGAATCGTCAGCGAAGCGTATTCCCCAGCGACCAGGCGCTTTTAAAAGCACTTTATTTGGCAACGTTCGAGGCAACGAAGAAATGGACGATGCCGATCCGCAACTGGGGCAGAGTCTATGGCGAACTTTCCATCATGTATGAAGGACGTCTGCCTGACTGAATACCAGATCCAGCCACGATGGCAACTGACTGAAAGGAATGACCTATCCGGGTTAATTTTGATCAGCTTTCATTGACACACGCATTAATGCGTATTATAAGTTAATAAAGGCTGTGGGTGAAGAAGCATGACGCTTCCTGCCGCACAGCCCGCAATTATTATCATAGAAGACCTATTTACAGAGATTTATTCACACACTGGCTAAATTCATTCATGTTGAATGAAAATCTTATCTGCGAATTTCCTTCAGCAGCTCATGACTTCCTTAAAAGCTCTGCAAGGTAAGCAGTTTTCCCAGGATCACTGTGACATCAAAAATTTTCCAAAGGCACGGGACACAATATAAATCACCATGAATATTCCCGCCGCGCGTATTGCATGGTAATCAAGCAGAGCGCCGAGGTTCAGTCAGTCCGTCACGAATCGGATATTTTCCTGCACATATTCAAGATCAGGCATGATTTCATCAAAAGCATCGGTAAGATCAGCAAACGTCATTGCAAACAGCCTGTCACCCGCATACAGATATATATAACAGTACTTCATTTTCATATCGTTAATGCTGCAGGTAAACATCAGCTTCCGGGCATCTTTTCCATCAATCGTGATGCTTTCCGCTTCCCCTTCCAGCGTATATGCATCAAAGGAAGCAGAAAAAATCTCCTCCGCTGCTTTTACGGCATCATCCAGATTCATTCCGCTGAAATCTTCTTCTTTCACCAGGAAGCTGGCTGTTCCTTTAAGGTACTGGATGCTCAGTACGGATCCGGAGACTTCATCCCAGCCCTCCGGCATCTGAACCTGCACCTTTACATTGCCTTCCTGCCTTTCCTGGGTTTCCGATTCAGTTTCTTCCGCGAGGTTCTGTGTACCTTCTGACCGGGAATCCTCGTAATCGGCGCTTTCTGTCCCGGAGCTCGCCTCATAGGAGTTTTCTGTCCCGGAGCTCGCCTCATAGGAATTTCCTGTCCCGGAGTCCTCACGATAATCGGAACTGCCGCATGCACATTCGGTTATTATGATTGCTGCCGCTGTCATGACAAGGAAAACTTTTCTGATCATATCCATAGAAACCTCTTTCCGAATTCGTTTCGGGCCGTTCCTGCAGAAGGCCCGGCCGTCATTTCAGAATTGTGATACTTCCGATGAGCGGAAGCTTTTTCTGTTTTCCGGTAAACCCGTTTATCAGGCCATATATTTCCAAAGCAACGACACAGATGGAAAAGATCGGCATCAAAACCCACCCGATAATCGGAATCAAACTGAGGATGATGTCCCCCGCAACGGCCGCAATCAGAAGTACCAGCGCCTGATTGGCATGAAATCTCGCATATTGCGACTGCGGACATACAATAAGCGGCAGGAAAAAAATCAGATAGGCAAGTCCGCCCATCGTCTTTTCATTCGATTCATTCGCAACCCCTTCCGGCCCCACCTGCGCCTGCGGTGTATTCACCGGGATGTTGCTGTCCGGATGCTGATTTGTGTCGGGTTCTGCATTTGAATTCATATTCTGCTCCTGCATTTTTGTTTCCTCCCTCTGACTTTATTTCCGGAAGTCTGTCCTGACTGCTTCCTGAGTTAAGTTTGCAGCATCATTTTCCCGGCGGCAATCTCCCAAATTCAGGAAATGACTAAAAAATGCCCCTCCCAAAACTGGGAGGGGCAGGCATTTTGCGCAGGATTCCTCGTAGAAAACTTACTTTTCCATCTGGCCTTTACTTGGCGCTTCAGCAGAGCCGCTGAAACGGATGAACAGCTCCGAACGGCTGTTAATCCCGAGCTTTTTATAAATCGCCTTGCTGTAGGTTGACACAGTCGATAACGTAAGTCCGAGTTCTGCAGCCGTCTGGCGCAAAGTCATTCCCTGCAGAAGGAGACAGACAACCTGCTTCTCACGGGCAGTCAGAACTGACAAATCCTGCGTTTGCACCGGCGTTTTATTGCCGGGCTGTTCCTGTGTCATTATGTACCAGTCTGCAAAAAACAGCTCACGAGAAAAAACCGGAGACAGCAGTATGAAAACAGCGAAAAAAGCTCCTGCCGTAACACAGGTAAGTGCCTGCGTATCCACTCCCGCAGTGTGAAGAATGTCGATTCCCGCATACAGGACAGCTGTCAGAACTATGCACAGAATAACAAGCATCTTATGCAGGCGGAAGCTGCAGAACCGGTTCGTAACGCAGCCGATGAGATAAAAGGTCAGAAGAAAACCCAGTTCTTTTACTTCTGAAAAGAAATAGGCAAGCCCCGGATGACCGGTATACCACATGACACAGCTCAGCACAGTCGAAATATAAAAAATGCAGACAAAGAACCAGGTGCTCTTCTGCAGTAAAAACTCCAGCACCAGAAAGCCGAAAATCATCAGAATCGCAATTCCTCCCCATGCTGCCCGGCTTTCAGGATTGTCGAAGGCCGGTGAATAGAAGCCGGTTATCCGTACTGCAAAATAGGAAATGAAAATAAAGAGTGCAAGATAAATGCTTTTCGTCAGCCGGTATGGATGAACTGCCTGCGGGTTATCCGGCAGCTCAGCTCCGGGAGTACGCGCGGACGGAAAATCCGCCTCTCTGGAAGAATAGATGCAGACGGCGATTGAAAAAACCAGAACTGCAGCAACAAACTTTTTCACTGCCTCTCCGCCCAGCATGAGCGTCGGCGGCCATTTCAGGAGCATTGTCAGCAGAAGCATCAGCGAGCAGGAAAGAAAGCGTTCCACACGGTTCAGAAGGAAGACAAAGGAAAAACTGCTTTCCGCAACGCAGCCGCCGATTCCTGCCATTAAAAGCAGTGCACAGATCAGCGACGGATATCCGTCGCGCAGAATAATCCAGACGATGAACGCCGCAGCTGTCAGCACAGCCGCCGACCTTGACAGGCGGATGATATTCTTTTCATTTGTAAAAGCAAAAAGAACCGATGCACCGGCTGCAAAGGAAAGATATAGAAACATTGTCGCGGGAAAATGAAAAACATTTATTTCTCCGGACATAAGACGGTTCTGGACATTAATGAAAATCATCGCGAGCGGAAAAGACAGAATGTAGCAAAAGAAAGACGGACGGATATCCCGGTATGGCATCCTCTTTCCGGCGCCCATAAGATTCCGGACAGACAGCAGAAGCAGGGGCAAATATCGATGATTCCTGGTTTGAGTGTCTTTCATGGCAATGGCCCTCCGGCAGTTCAGGCGCGGACTTTTCGGTGCATCGTCTATATCATGACTTATCCGAATTATACCATGGGTTGCATGGCAAATAAAAGATGTACCCTTTTGGGCTGCAATCGTCATTTTGAGATATTGCAAATATTACCGCGGGGTGTGAAAAAACGGGGAGCAGTTATATCATCTATTCATGCCTTTGCGCTTTGAGAATCAAATAGGATGGCGTTTCGATATAACGATTATACCTGTCCGGCCATTTCACTTTTCATCGGATGCTGAGCCGAATACACCGGATTCATGACAGATCAGCGTCAAAAGTTTCCCTGGCTCCAGCAAGATTCAAATATATATGAATTGCCAAGCAGCAGAATATTTCTTATCATAATCTTCTTTATGGCTGCTGCATTTTGAGCTCCAATGCAATTCTGCATACCGGGATCTGGATGGACAAAATTAATGCTTATTTCCTGTATAATCGATAATAGCTGTCACTTTCCATATTGGGCTGAACGTGTCCAATCGGTGTTCTTTTTTCAAACAACTCAAATCCGTAATCGCTTTGACTGATTGCTTTACGTATCCCCGCCTTTGGTATTTCTCACACATAAAGTATGCAACTTCGATTTCGTTCACCGTATCTTCAAGCCCCATACCAACCATACCAATCAGCTCATCTGTTTCATTTAATGCAATTGCATATCTTTTATTTTCACAAACATCCGTTGAACCTTTCTTTGTCTGCAGCCAGTCAATATATCCGTAAAAATCTTTTGGAGTCGGGGCGTTTTCTGACCAGTCTTTCATAAAACTGATAATTTCATTCAAAACAATATTCATTTTGCACCGCCTAATGCAATCTTGTTCCGCAGCTTTCAGTTCTTCTATCTCAATATTTGCCCGTAAGGCAAGCTGATGGCCTTAAATATTTGAGACTTTCTTTTACATCAATCCGAATCTTGTAAATGGCCAGTATCGGAAGACGGCTTTTCCCAGAACTTCTTTTTTAGTCACAAAAGTGTTTGTCCAGAATCGCGAATCATTGCTGTTATTCCTGTTATCTCCCATGACGAAATAGCATCCATCCGGCACAGTATAGGGTCCATAGGATCCCCGCGGCGTTTCAGGACAGAAACTGTCATCGAGGGGTTCCTTGCTTCCGTTTATATAGGCTTTCCCGTCAATGATATTCACCGTCTCGCCCGGAAGGCCGATTACGCGTTTAATAAGCGGTCTGGTCTCGTCATCCGGATACTTAAAAATGATGATGTCATATCTTTTCGGCTCGTTAAAAAAATACGCCAGTCGGCTGCCGATAAGTTGATCGTTGATCATAATCGTATTTTCCATTGATGATGTCGGAATTTTCGCATTGACCAGGATAAAATTGTTTAAAAAAAGCATGACACCAAAAACGGCAGCTATCATGATAAAATACTGCAGAACCTCGCTCTTTATGGATGTACTTTTCTTCTGGTTCGTCGCATCCTGGCGTTTCTGTTGCCCAGAAGTTGCCTCTTCTCCTATCTCTTCCGATGTTTTATCTTCGTTCATACCCATCTCCCGTAGTTGAAATCTGTTTTCGTACATGACATTCCTTACACTGCTTCCCGGCATCATACAGTGTTTTGTTATTAATGAAATACAGCCAGCGCATATAGACAAAATGGATTCCTGATGAAAGGAGTTGTCAATTCATCCGCAGTTTTCAAACTATTGATCAGGAGAATACAGAAATATTTCTCATTGATATCGTATCATATAGAAGAGCACATAGAAACAGAAAAAGCAAAGGCCGGAATTTGCCGTATTTCCGGCACTCCAAGCCCTTGCTTCGTTTCTGTTCATTTGACCGGGGAAGAGGCAGTCAAATCCCCATTGACGGTTTGACCCGCGAGATCCGCAGCTGAGGACGCGGACTGCCGTTGTAAAAACCGCGCAGATTCAACATCTTTTCTGTCAAACCGCAATATATCGCTGTCTGCTTTTTATGATGCCTTTTCAAACTGGCTGTTGCATAGTTCTGCATAGAATCCACCATTGGAAAGCAGTTCCTTATGACTTCCTTTCTCAATAATGTCTCCATCCTTCATGACAAGGATCAGATCCGCGTTCCGTATCGTCGACAGCCTGTGCGCGATCATGAAGCTTGTCCTGCCTTCCATGAGGATATCCATTGCTTTCTGCACCTTCAGTTCCGTTCTGGTATCGACAGAGCTTGTCGCCTCATCAAGGATCAGAAGCGGCGCATCCTTGACCATGGCACGGGCAATCGTAATCAGCTGCTTCTGCCCGGCTGACAGGGATGTCTGGTCGGAAATGACGGTATCATATCCTTTCGGCAGACGGCTTACGAATCCGGAGAGTCCTGCCGCCTCACAGACCTCATCCAGACGTGTATCCGGGACATCTGCCTTATTATAAACAAGGTTCTCCCGCAGCGTCCCTTCAAAGATCCAGGTATCCTGCAGCACCATGGCAAACTGGTCACGAAGATTCTCTCTTTTCAGATTCTTTGTCACATTTCCGTCGATCTGTATCGTCCCGCCGCTGATCTCATAGAAGCGCATCAGCAGGTTCACCATCGTCGTCTTGCCTGCACCCGTCGGACCGACGATGGCAATCTTTCGCCCTGCAGCAGCCTCTGCCGAGAAATCACGGATGATCATCTTTTCCGGGTCGTATCCGAAACGGACATGGTTGAAGACGACATCCCCCTTTACATCCACAATCTTCGCTGTCCTGCCGCTTTCATCTTCCAGCTCTTCCTCATGAAGGAATTCAAAGATGCGTTCGCAGGCGGCAGCCATGCTCTGCACGCTTGTCGCCGCCTGGGAAATGTTCTGGAGAGGCTGCGTGAACAGACGGATATAGAGCATGAAGGCGACAATCGCACCGAAGGAAATACTGCCTTTCACGGCAAGGACCGCGCCTGTGATGCAGACTGCCACATAAGCCAGGTTCCCGATGAAGATCATGAGAGGCATCATGATGCCCGACATGTACTGGCTTTTCCAGGCACAGTCATACAGCTGATCATTCATCTCATGGAATTCCTTCTTCGCCTTTTTTTCGCCGTTATATACTTTCACGACATTATGGCCGCTGTATATCTCTTCAATCTGCCCGTCTATCTTCCCCAGCACCTGCTGCTGCGTCGTGAAATACCCCTGTGACCGGGAAATGACAGCCTTCATCAGCACCATGCCGATCAGGGCAGCCGCGATGCCGGTCACTGCCATGATCCAGTTCGTCAGAAGCATCATGATGACAGATCCCAGGAGAAGTGCCAGTGATGAAACCAGGGTTGAAAAACTCTGGTTCATGGACTGGCTGAAGGTATCCACGTCATTCGAGACGATGCTCAGGGTATCCCCCAAGGCATGCGAATCAAAATACTTCAGCGGCATGCGTCCGGTCTTTTTTTCGATATCCGTACGCATATTGCTCGTGATCCTCTGTGTGACCGTGGCCATGATCCAGCCCTGTGACAGGTTCAGAACAAAACCAAGCAGGTAAAGGATGGCCAGGAGAATGGCAATCCGACTGATGGAGGCAAGGTCTATGGAACTGTTCAGGCCGTCCGTGATCATGTTGGTGACTGCACTCAGCTTTGACGGCCCGATAAGGTTCAGGATAGCCCCGGCAACGGATAGCAGTCCGGCTGCCAGGATGATCCATTTATATTTCCCGATATAAAAGAACAGGTCTCCGTAGGCTTTCTTCATGTTCCGACTTTTCTCATAGGAGACGCTTCCGAGACCCGGCATATGCGACCCGCTGCTTTTCACTCTTTTCTCAGGCATTTTTCAATTCCTCCTCTGACAGCTGCGAAGACGCGATTTCACGGTAATCTTCGCAGTTTCTCATCAGTTCCTCATGCGTCCCCATTCCGGAAATTCTTCCCTGGTTCAGTACGATGATTTTATCCGCATGGCGGATCGTTCCGATTCTCTGTGCCACGATCAGCTTCGTAGTCTCCTTTTCTGTCCGCTCCAATGCATTCCGGAGCGCCCTGTCCGTCTGATAGTCCAGTGCGGAAAAAGCATCATCGAAGATCAGAATCTCCGGTTTCTTGGCAACAGCTCTTGCGATGGCGAGCCGCTGCTTCTGTCCTCCGGAGAGGTTGCTTCCGCCCTGTGAGACTTCCGCGTCAGCGCCGTCCGGCATCCGGTTCACGAATTCCTCTGCCTGTGCGGTGCCCAGTGCCTTCTGTACCCCGGCATCGTCAATCTCCTGATTCCTGCGATTGCCGTATAAGACATTGGAACGCACTGTACCGGAAAACAGTACCGGTTTCTGCGACACGTAGCCGATCTTTTCATGCAGGTATTCCTGACTGTATTTCCGGACATTGATCCCATCCACCAGGATTTCCCCTTCTGCTGCATCATAGAACCGCGGGATCAGGTTGATCAGTGTCGTCTTCCCGCTTCCTGTCGCACCGATGAATGCGACCGTCTCTCCGGGGTTTGCCGTAAAACTGATATCGCTCAGGATAGCCCTGCCCGAGTCCGGATACCGGAAGGAGACATTCTTGAATTCCACGCTCCCATTCCCTGTTCTCCTGCTGCCTCCCTTTGTTTCTTCTGCATTGATTGTACCATCCCTGATGCTGCTTTCCGTATTCAGAACCTCCAGGATGCGATTCGCCGATACCTGTGCCCTGGGCAGGAGGATGAAAATCATGTTCAGCAGCATGAAGGCCATGATGACCTGCATGGCATAGTTCGAAAATACAACCATATCGGAAAAGATGCCCAGCCGGCTCCCCTGCGATGCAGCCTGGATCAGGCACGCGCCGATCCAGTAGACGGACAGGGTCAGAGCCGAATTGATGAAGGTCATCCCCGGGGACATGATTGCCATCACCCGGTTCGCCACCAGGTTGTTCTCCGTGATGTCTGTATTTGCAGCCTCAAATTTCTTTTCCTGATAGGCCTCCGCATTATAGGCGCGCACCACGCGGATGCCGGAAAGCTGCTCCCTCATGATCCGGTTCAGCCGGTCTGTCAGCCCCTGTATCTTACGGAAACGGGGAACCGCAAAGACCAGCGTCAGTGCCAGCATGATGACGAGAACGATGACTGCCACGCCTGTCGCAAGTGTCCACTGCCAGTTCTTCCCGGCAATCTTAAGGATGGCCCATACGGCAAGGATCGGCGCCTTGATGATTGCCTGCAGTCCCATCGCTACCAGTGTCTGGATCTGCGTGATATCATTCGTCGTCCTGTTGATGAGGCTTGCCGTCGAGAATCGGTTGATCTCTTCCATGGAGAAATCAAGCGTCTTATCATAGACGAGACCCCGAAGCGTCTTTGAAAGCCCGGCTGCGACCTGCGCCGCTATGCGTCCGACGATAACGGATGCCGCCACGCTGCCCAGGGCGCAGAGAAGCATATAGACGCCCTGCATCAGGATGTCCTGCATGGAACTTCCTTCCGTTTCCACAAGCGTCGTGATGCCAGACATATAATCCGGCAGTTTCAGGTCCAGCCACACCTGGAAAATAATGAATGCAAGTGCGGAGCAGACCATGCCCTTCTGTTTCTTATCCAGGTATCCGAGTATTTTCAGCATATCTTCTCTCCATTTTAATAGTATGCTATCGTTTTAGGCAAAAAGACAGGCGTCATGACTGCCTGACGGAATCCCGCAGTATCATCAGCATCCTGCGAAGCTCTTTACACTCCTGTGTCGAAAGACCTGCCGTCAGCAGAGATTCCATCTCCTTTTTATGCTTCTTCCCGTTCTCGAAGATCCTTTTCCCGGACGGTGTCAGACACGCATCCTTTGCGCGGCTGTCTTCCTCGTTCGGCAGGGTACTGACAAGACCCTTCTTCTCCAGCCGCCGCATGATTCCGGCGACCGTCGGCTGAGCGACATCAAACTCTTTTTCCAGAAGCTTGAAAGGCGTCCGCTCTTTTCCGTTTTCATACATAAAGCCAAGGTAACGGATCTGGGAAATCGTCAGACCGCTTTTGCGGAGTTCATTGTTCGCTCTTTTTCCGAGATTGTCGTTGATCTGCTTAAGCAGCATACCAATGTCTTCCGTATTCTTCATATGCTTCTCCTTTGATAGTCCGCTATCATTATATGCATTTTTTCACGCATGTCAATAGTGTGCTATCATAGTGATGTTTCTCCCGCTACATTGATTACGTTTCCAGGATTTCAATCTACCGTTTCCGGCTGACTTATGAAGTCGTGTCAGCCGAATCCGCAGTTGTTTCAGAAGATACAGATGCTGCTGCCGAAGAAGCCGCCTCCGAAACAGAGGAAGTATTATTGGAAGAGGAAGAAAGATTTCCACGGATAAGGATGATTGCCGCGATGCAGCAGGCAAGGGCAGCAACGCCGATGATTCCGTACACGATATACTTCTTTTTTCGTGTTTTTCCTGTCTCTTCCTGGTCAGAAGGTTCCGGGTTCAGCAGGTGCAGAATCCTGCGGTCGCTTGTTCTTGCAGCATTTCCATCTTTATTGGATTGGTATTTATTCGCCTTGAGCCGTTTGTTTATGCAGTCGAGGACGGTCTCCTGCTTATCGTTTTTAACAGACAGATCATAGCCGTCTTCCAGAAGAATCTTCATTTTCTCGACGGCATCCTTTGACTTGCTGACCACCTCATAGAAGGCAGCCGGTTCCTTTGCGGACATTCTCGACTTACAGGCAGACGAAACAGTGCGAAAAGCATCCGGTGCCAGACAGGAGACAGCTGTATAATCCGGAACATCGAGGCCATGACGGATCATATATTTCACTGTGTCGTCATCATTGATTTTACAGGCCATTTCGAAAAAAGATTCCCGTTCTTCTTCTGTTGAATAATCAAGCGATTTTCGGTATTTTCTCAGGATTTCAGCAATGAATACACGGTTCTGGGTAATATCAAAATCAAGTTTCAGGTCATCGCTTTTCAGATGGCCCGCATCTTTTACGACGTAATCAACCATAGGAAAGTTTCTGAGGGAAATGATTGAACGGTAGATTTCAGATTTGTCATCTTCAGCGACCTGCCCCAGCACATTCTTCTTCAGCAGCATCAGCACCTGATCACGGTGATAGAACTGAATCTCCCTGCGCAGATTTTCTTCGGTGGCGTCAAGCGTATTTTCATTTTTCTGTTTCCCCATATATTGGCCTCTCTTTCTCATGGAGCATATCTGATATCATGATATTGAAGAAAGAATAAGCCTTGTCTGTGAAAGGTCTGTGAAAATCGTAAAATTTCGTTATTGGAATCCTCTCCGTTCATCTGGCTGTACATAGTGCTGAATATAAACGGTGATTGCCGGAGCGTTTTTTCATCCAGAATATAACTCAGCCAGTGTGGCGTAAGAATCGCCAGTCCATGCCCGTGCGTAATGTCATAATAGGCAGATATCTCGTGTTCCATGATATGGCAGACACATGCATGCACGCTGCATCCGTCACCGATGTGAGTATCAAAAGTTGTTTCTAAAGACTTGAAATTTATAGTATATTTACTGTCCCTTGACATCAGACAGATTGTCTCAGCATGGCTCGAGCCGACAGGGAGTATGTCTGTTGCCTCCGGTCGAAAACAATAACTTGTCGACAAACCGGAATCCATCAAAGAAAAACTTTAATTCTGCTTTTTCTCCGCCCCTTCTATATCTTCCTGGCTGGCATTGATATCGCCGTGCTGAAAACTATCCGTGTCAGGGATCAGCATACGGAAGCCGGCAGCTTCATCAAACTCAGCAGCCGCTGACTCGAATCTGACATCAAAAATGTGGCCGCCCTTTGTTCCGTCGTCTGAAATAAAGTGGACATGCCAGCCGTCAGTTCCCGCTGAATTCAATTCTTTCATATAATCCGGAAAATAGAGACATACCAGTGTTCCCTCTGTATTTTCATATTTAAATTCATGCTGCGTTCCTTTGAGTGACTCAGAAAGTTTTTTATATGGCTTTGCCTGCTCATCCTTGCTTCGGACATAGGCAAGTTCACACTTGGTTTGAATCTTTACAGCATACATAGAGTTGATACCAAGTATTTCCACTTCCTTGTTTAATTCCTCCATCAGCTGTTCAAGGCTGCTGATATTCTTAAGGTCGAGCGAATCATCTTTATCAAAATTACAGATCGTCATGAACGGGACTGTCTCGTCTTTTACAGGCTCCACTACTTCACCTGTGCCCAGAACCTGATAAAACCTGCCGTCCAGAACAATCATCTCCCCGTTGACTCCGTCATAGGTGCCAAGTCCGAAATCACCATACCGGCTCATTTCCCCGACGGTCCTGGATCCGGTAAAGTCTCCGGAAGATAAGGCAGTCAGCGTCGACAGCTGTACCACATCGTCATCCGTATTTGAAACTCCTGTTTCAGCCAAAGCCGTACTTTCACCCGCAGTTTCAGATGACGGGTCGGACGTACCGGCAGAACCGCAGCCCGCTGCTGTCATTGCTAAAACTACCGCAAGTGCAAAAACCATTACTGTTTTCTTTTTCATTATGCAGCAGCTCCTTTAGTCCGAAAAAATTAAGATTTCAACGTTTCCCTGTCCAAAAAATTTAATTTGTCGCTTGCCATAATAAGCTCCGTTTGCAGACAGGACAGATTGCAGCTGTCATGAAAATATCAAGCAAAGAATCGAGTGTAACTGCAACTGCTATAGTTTCGAGCAGTATTCCCAGCTGAGAGAACATAACCGAAAAGCATCAGCACGGCAAACCAGGCAGCCACTGTCAAATAGGCCCCCAGCGCATGGCGCATATCCGGCCGCACCAAGCCGCAGCACGCTGCAAAAAACGGAAAGCAGTAAGCCAATCCACAAAAAACAATTTAAGAAAGAAGTGTTATGCGCCTGCACCGCGTCTGCGTTGGAAGAAAGAAGCGCCCGTTTGGGCGGCTTTTGGGATAGATCGTCGTTTTTGAGGGACGGATTGCCGATTGGGAACTATTCAGGCAGATTATCAGGACGAGCGCGGTGAAAACACCGTCCTTCGCCGTTCCGAGTAAAGAATCCTGTTCGGGAACCTGTTCCAGCAGCCCTACACTATGGCCGATTCCGCAATTGCGGGACGCTTTGTCGGGGAACGCGCACCGGCGGCAATCGGAGCCTTCTACTCTCTCGCCAATACTTTCATCTGCATCGCCATCGGAGGCAGCATCGGGGCTTCCGTCATCATCAGCCGGTATTTCGGTGCTAAAAATTACAGGAAAATGAAAGCAGCGATCTATACTGCCCTGCTTTCGTATCTCCTGAGCAGCATCCTGCTCGGCGCTGTCGGCCTTGTCTTCGGACGCAGCATCATGACCGCCCTGAATACGCCGGAAGACACGCTGGACATGGTGCTGTGGGAGAAACAGGAAATCAGTGCGCGGGACTTAGGCATCATGCTCCATCTGGATTCCGGCACCCTGACCCCGCTGCTGAAGCGGATGCAGGGAATGGGACTGATCACCCGTACGCGCTGCGATACGGATGAGCAATTCGGCTGCCAAATAAACGGAACCGGTAAATATTAGGTTCAGGAATCACTTCAGCTTGAGAATTCTCTTGCAGAATTCGATTTCTTCTGAGCTTGCTTTGCCACACTTCAGTACCAAACGTGCAAAATCTTCTGCCACAAATTTATTCATAGCCACAGCATCTCCGTAAAGGAACAAACAAGCTATTCTCGTTGCCTAGCTGCTGTTGGAATAAGCAAAAAGCCTTGAATACCTCAACGCTTTCAAATACTCCGCACCTTAGACTCATTCTCTCTTTTACCATATTACATTGCTTGATACCAAATGACGGGATAGAGGGCACTATCCATTTTCAGATAAGCGATACATTTCTCTGATATCTCGATCGTAATAGAATTGAAGCTTGTCGGATTTACACATTCTTCAAGTGTTTCTTCGTTCTTACAAATAAGCCATGCCGCATCTGACAGCGTAAGATTCCACCTGTCATTTCCCGTAAGGGCTTCCATACAGTCCGATATTGTTCGTCAGGAATTTCCGGTACACGACGCCAATGTTCGAGTTCGCTGCCTCGACCTCCATCCCGTTCCCGGCGTAAATGGCCACATGGGACACGTTCTTATAGTGCCCGTTATCGGAATACGAATAGAAGATCAGGTCACCTGGCGATAGTTCCGCTTCCGTCTCGGTGAAATGGTTCGAGTCGCAGTATTCCGCCGCCATCGTCGGCAGCTCGATCACAAGCTGGATATACATGCGATAGACAAAGCTGCTGCAGTCGTAGTACCCTTCATCCCATCTGCGGTCCTGACTGAAATTCTCCCCGACATGCTGCATCCCGAGGGCGACTGCCTGTGCCCCGATGGCGGAACCTGTACCGATTCCCATTCCCGGGAGCATCTTCGAGAAGTCCGTGGTCATCATGTATTCAAGCCACTTCACCTGTTCGTCGTTCAGCGTCCCCTTGGCGATATAATCCTCGTAGTTCAGGTTCTGCACATTGAATCCACTTTCCGTCACGATAACCGTGTTCGTATTCCCATCGGCAAGATAGCAGTCCCAGGTCTGATGATCGTGCGCCTCCGCCACGGCATGCACGTTATAGTAGACGTCGAAAATGACGCCGTACTTCTCAAGCGGTCTGCTATCTTCCACCGTATGAGGAATATGTAACTTTCAAAAATAAACAACCTAGAAAAAGAAGAAAACGTTGATAAATACTCTTCTTTTCAAATTTGATTAGATGCAGCACTGGCAGACGGAGAAAAGGAGGAATACCCATGGATTGTTACGAACTGAACAGGAAAAGCGTCGGTAAAATATCCAGAGACTTTTGAATGAAAGGAAAATGACAGTCACGGAATTGTCCGACAAAATGTACGTCACGCCGCAGGTTATCTACAAATACCTGCCGAGCGCGTACACCATCTACATCATGTCCAGGATATTCGGATGCACTACCGACGAGATATTCGACCATCGCGGAAAGAAAAAGTAAAGGATGACCCGCTCGAAAGAGCGGGTCATTGCTTGCATTGGATTACCATCAACTATGTCCTGATATCGGAGCCTATCGGTGGAGAAAAGGACAGCATATACACTATATAATTTGAATGGCTACTGCGGGGATGCAGACACCGCAATGAAATATTCAGACACTGATATGTAATGACCTGATATGTAATGACCTTTGTCAAGAGAAAATTCTTGATTTCAGGTGTTTGTTTTCTGAGGTTGTCTTGAAGATGCTTTAGACTCCAGATCCCGGCATTGGCCACTCTGATATTCGTGGATTCGGCTTAAGCCTTACCTACAGGTCAATGGTCCGCCGTGAGCTCTACCGTCTAATAGCGTGGATCACAGTTTCCTGTGCCGACATAGTGTCTTCGTAGATAGCTCGAACCTTGATTTTGCTAAAGCACCTTCAAGGCAACCTCAGTTGCTCCCGGTCACGTAGGTGACGTAGTCATCCATACGTGACTTGATGACTTACTGACGGTATTCGCACGTCATTGTCAAGGCCGCGAAGCGGTACTCCGCAGCCTTGATAATGACAGAAGAATATCGTACCTGCATATCCTTATGCATACTGCTCATTCATCATCCCACAGATGAAACAGGCGAGTTCTCTTGCTACTGCAGTTTTTGCTACGTTTGCTTTCTTACCATGGTGCAGGGTAAGGCGATAGTACTTTCGGCGAAGGCGTTCATTTGCTTTATCCGCATAAGCTATGGTTTCCGGCGGGTTTGCGGAGTGTCGTTCCTTCAGCGCTTTTGACTTATAGCCAATCTGCCCTTTGCCAAATGACTGTGCCGCTTCAACAAGAAGTCTGCGTACGTGCGTATTTCCTGCTTTTGTTATGCTCAGCTGGTTCCTGTCTCCACCGCTTGAATTTTCACCGGGAGTGAGTCCCAGATAGGAGGCAAAATTCTCAGGTTTTGCAAAACGCTTAAAATCACCGACTTCAACAATCGTGGAAAGGGCGGTTGCTGTCTTTATTCCAAGGAAACAGGAAAGCTTATTAACCGAGGCTTTGTATTCATCTTTTGAGGCAAGCTCCCCGATACGTTTATCGTAGCGTTCCAGCTTGTCTGACAGATTTGTGTAGGTAAGCAGGTATTCACTGAGTACCTCGGCATAAATGGCTTCCGGTGTCAATGACCGCAGCCATTGAAGATGCTTAATGGTCCAATGCCTGCCATCGTCATATACATAACCATGGCGGAGACAGAAAGCAAGGATCTGCTGCTTTATTTTCTTGAGCTGCAGTTTATGGTCATCGCGCATGCGGATATATTCTTTTACCTGCTCATCCTGATCCGTCGGGATATGGACAGGATGGTAGGTGTGACAGGCAAG
>Ga0160425_1002025_pt1 | contig 17343 bp, 15 predicted proteins | sample BioMet8_FD_108193 | JGI IMG/M metagenome (GOLD analysis project Ga0160425, IMG submission 108193) | Microbial communities from bioreactor (seeded with sewage sludge) at Lawrence Berkeley National Lab, California, USA - Biofuel... | ecosystem: Engineered > Bioreactor > Anaerobic > Unclassified ...
ACCGGCACCCCCGTATCCAGCTATCTCTTTACCTATACGCCTTTGAGCGCGCTGCTGGCAAAGCTGTACACCCTCTGGCCCGCCGTTCCGTGGTACGCGCTCTATCAGTTTGCCATGATCGGACTGGGCAGCCTGCTCATCGGCAAGACCGTCTATAAGATCTGCTGGCGGCGGGGCCTGTCTTTGTGGGCCGCCACCGCCGTCTATGTCTTTGCCTATCTGACGCTGTGGCTCATTTCCACCATTCTCATGCACTTTGAGGTCACCGCCGCCATCATCGGCACCGGCGGCGCCGCCCTCCTTCTGGCACTGGACTGGCGGCAGGACAGCCGCGGCACCGTCATCTGCGACACCGCGGCGGGCGTGCTGTGCATCACCGCCTGCTACGTCGTGCAGTTCAACGCCTTTTACGCCGTCTGCTGCTATCTGCTGGTGGGGGTGTGCTACCACGCTCTCAAGGCCATCGCGCGGAAGGAGTGGAAAGCGCCCCTGCTCCATGTGGGCGCCTTCCTGCTGTGCCTGGTCATTGCCGTGGGCAGCGTCACCCTGCTGGAGCGTCAGTCCAAAAACACCCCGGACTGGACGGCCTACGACGCCTACAACAAATACCGCGTTTCCTTCTGGGACTATGACCACGTCAGCTACGGCGAGGACCCGGAGCTGTACCGGTCGATCGGCTGGAGCGAGGAATTCTACGACATGACCCAGGTCATGTATTTCATGGACCGGCGATTCAATCCCTCCGAGCTGAGCCGGATCACCGGGAAATTCTCCCGCTTCTCTCTGGGCGACGTTTCTACGCTGTCCGACACCCTGCGGACGCTTTCCAGCACCGAGCGCCTCTTCGTGGTGCAGTCCGTCTTTTTGCTGGCGCTGCTGGCCGCGTATATCACCCTGATGACAAAAAAGAAATTTCGTCAGACCGCGTGGCCCGAACTGACGGCGGGGCTCTGTTCCCTGGGCGGCACGGCGCTGCTGGTGCTGTATCTGGCAGGGCGCGGCCGTCTGCCCCTGCGCGCCTGGCTGAATATGTCCATTCCCTGCGGCGTTTTGTGCATTCTGCTGCTGTGCATGGTCTGTGCGCCGCGCAGATCCCGCCGGGCTTCCCCTGCGGCGGAAACGGCCTGCGCCGGCACGGACGCGGCGGCGGACGCCGGCGAAAAGAGCGCGGCGGCGGTTCCCTCAGGCCGCAGGCGGCGGTGGGCGCGGCGCTTTCTCTGCGCGGGCGTGCTGCTGACCTGGCTGGCGGGGATGATCTGGTCCTATCAGGAGATCATCGGCGACGACTGGACCTATCGCAGCCGCATGAACGACCGCGTGCTGGCCATGGAGCACTATGCCGTTGCGCATCCCGACAACGTGTATGTCTACGGGCTGACGGGCGCACAGAACTATAACGTGTTCCGGGGCTATCCGGACGCGGACAGCCGGCCCGTCAACGCGGTGGTCTGGGGCTCCAGCTACCTCTACACCCCCGTTTACCGCCAGCAGCTGGCAAAGCTGGGTCTGCAGCACCTGTATACCCCCGACCTGCTGTCGGACAACGTGTATCTCATTGCCTACGGCGCCACCGACCGTCTGGATACGCTCAAGACCATGCTCAATGAGGAGTACGGGCCTGTCACCGTGAAGGCGGTGGACAAGATCGACAACTTTTTTACCGTTTATCAAATTCGCTCAGCAGAGTAAGTGAGGAAAAGTTATGCTGATTACCATCGTTATTCCCTGTTACCGCTCGGAAAAAACCATCGAGCGCGTGGTGGCAGAGATCAAAAAGGAGATCGCCAGGCGGCCGGAGAACCAATGTCAGATCATTCTGGTCAATGACTGCTCCCCTGACGGCACTTTCGGCGTGATCCGCCGCATGGCGGAGGAAGATCCCTCCATCGTGGGGCTGGATCTGGCGCGGAACTACGGGCAGAACAACGCCCGGATGGCCGCCGTGCCCTACATTCGGGGCGACGTGGCCGTGTGCATGGACGACGACGGCCAGCACCCTGCCGACCAGATCTACAAGCTGGTGGACAAGATCAGCGAAGGCTACGACCTGGTCTACGCCAAATTTGCCCGCCAGAAGCAGTCCGGGTTCCGGCGTCTGGCCAGCCGCGCCAACACGCATCTGCAGGAGCTGACGGGCGCCAAAATGAAGGGCATTTTCAACAGCCCCTTCCTGGCGTGGAGCCGTTTTTCCGTGGAGGCGCTGAAAAAGTACAACAGCCCCTTTGTGTCGGCGGGCGCCTATCTCATGCGCTCCACCAACCGCGTGGCCAATATTGAAACCGAGCAGCGCCAGCGCCTGGAAGGGCATTCCGGCTATACGCTCAAAAAACTCGTCAACCTCTGGCTGACGGAATTCACCAACTTCTCTCTGGTGCCGCTGCGGCTGGCCAGCATCGTGGGCTTTGCCTCCGCCGCCGCCGGTCTGCTCATCGGCATCATCCTCATCATCCGCAAGCTGGTCAATCCCGCCATCGCCGCCGGTTACACCTCCATGATGGCCGTGCTGCTTTTTGTGGGCGGCATCATTATGATGATGCTGGGCCTTCTGGGCGAGTATGTGGGAAAGATCTACATGACCGTCAGCAATCAGCCCCAGGTGGTGGTGCGTACCGCCCTGAACGTCACGGAAGACCAGACGGCCTGCCGTTGTTAAGGAGAAAACATGGAAGAATTGGAATCACAGCGGGCCGCCGCCCCGTCCGAAAGCGGCGCGGCGCCCCGGAAAACCGGCGGAAAAATGCTGCTGCTCATTCAGGCGATGGTCTTTCTCTATTCGCTGGTGAGTATGCTCTGCAAGATCGCCTCCGGCATTATGGCGCGCTGGGGCCTGTTTTCCTGGCAGTTCATTCTGATCTTCGCCGGGATGATCCTTGGTCTTGGCATTTACGCCGTTTTGTGGCAGCTGGTCCTCAAACGGGTGGAATTGACCACGGCTTACGCCAACAAGGGCGTGACGCTGCTGTGGGGGCTGGTCTGGTCGGCCCTGCTGTTCCACGAAAGTATCCACTGGAACAACATTGTGGGCGTGTTGGTGATCATTCTGGGAATTGCGATGGTGACAACAGATGAACAGTAGTATATACGCCCTGACCATGCTCCTGTCGGCCCTGCTGGCCGCCGTGTCCCAGGTCCTTTTGAAGATCAGCGCCAACCGTCCCCACAAAAACCGCATCAGCGAGTACCTGAACGTCTGGGTCATCACGGGCTACGGCCTGCTGGTTCTCACGCTGCTGATGAACACCTGGGCCTACCGGGGGGTGGAGTACAAGATCGGCCCCATCCTGAATTCCGCCAGCTACGTGTTCGTCATGCTGCTGGGCCGTCTGGTGCTGAAGGAAAAGATCACAAAGCGGAAAGCCGTGGGCGTTTCGGTCATCGTGCTGGGCATCGTGATCTCCACCGTTTTTTGAAGCCTGCGTCCGCAGGCGTTCCTCTGCCGGATGAAAAAGCGTCCGCACGGAAAAACTTCCGTGCGGACGCTTCTTTTCGCGGTATTGCGGTTTTTGCGGAGCGGCCTGACGGCGCATCCCGTGCGGTCGCCGGGGTATCACACGCTGCGCCCGTAACGGCGGAACAGTGCGGCTGCCTCCGCCTTCTGCCCGGCGTTCATCCGCCCCTGATACTGCCGGTACAGCGCCGCCGCGCTCTGATAGCCGCCGGCCTTGAGATAGTTCCCCATGGCATGGCTAAGACTGCCGTAGGCCACCGAGCTGAGGACCTGCCCGCGCACGGTGCTGCGGGCGGTGCCGCTGTTGTTGACGGCGCCTTCCGGCGCGGCTTTCTCCTCGGCGGCGGCCTTGTCCGCGTAATAATTCAGCAGCAGCTTATACCGGTCGTCATCTCCGCTGCGCGCGCTTTCGTACTCCCTGTAAGCCTGCTGCTTCTCCGCATCCCAGTCCGACACCGTGTCGCGCCACCGGTCGTAGCTCTGTTCCTCCTGCTTCTGCAGAAGGCTGTACCGCTCCGCAAGCGCTTCGCCCTCCCGGTCGTATGCGTCCCGGGCGTCCTCCGACAGCTGCGGCAGCAGATCATAGAGCTGCTGCAGATAGGACTGGTAGGCCTGCTGTCCCGCCGTCTGCGCATAGGTGGACGCATAGCCGCCGGAAAGCGCCGCGGCCTTGCCCACGGTGTCGGTCATGGCCTGCTGCCCCCGGCGCGTGTACTGCCCGGCGTACTCCTGAAACACCGTGTCATGGCCGGGGTCGTAGGAAAAAGGCTCCCGCTTCTCCATCTCCCGGTAGAGCTTTTGCAGCTGAGCGGTTGTCTGAGATGTAAAGTCTTTCGGCTTTGCAGCACTTATGCTGTCGTAATTGGCGCGGGCAGTTTCCGTTTCCGCGGAGGGCGCTCCGCCTTTTTCCAGCCCGGCGAGGGCGTCCGCGGTTTCCTGGGAAACGCCGGAGAGAACCGCGGCGCCGGTCTGGGGCGGCGCCACCCGCCCGGCGTCATTGCTCAGGCTGCTCCAGGTTTCGCTGCCCACCACGCCGTCCACCTGCAGGTTGTTGCGCGTCTGGTAATCCCGCACGGCGGCCTCCGTTTTGGGGCCGAAGCCGCCGTCCACGTCGAGCCCGTATCCGAAACGGTTCAGGGACGTCTGCAGCTGCCGGACAGAATCGCCGGAGCTGCCGTAATACAGATTCATGCTTATTTCTCCTTACTGACAGTTTTATGTGGTACTGACGGTGTGCCAGGCGCTCCACGCCCTGTTGACATACAGCCGGTAATAGACGCCGCCCGTATAGGTGAACGCCGCCTGGACGCAGTTGTCGGAAACGGTGTTGGCCAGGACCAGCAGGTACATCCAGTCGGCGGCGGGCAGATGGGTGCAGGTATTCATGCACCAGTAGCAGCCGGGGGTATGGAGCGTGTCGGCGTCGCCGGTGAAGTTGCCGCCCATAGTCAGCTCCAGCAGCCGCTTGCCGGCGGTGCCCGTCAGGCCGCCGCTGAAAACAGCCGGGACGTCGAAGGAGGCGGCGCCGCGAAACCGGGCGTTCCACGCCACATCCAGCATGCCGTCGTCTTCGGCGTACTTGCCTACGCCGATGCCCGTGCCGCCGTCCCGAAAATTCACGGTGACGGCGGTGGTGGGAATATTGCTGTAGATGGTCTTGCTGCCGCCCAGCGCGTCCGTCACGGCCACCTCCAGCACATAGGAACGCGTGGTGAGCAGACTGCCGCCGATCACGGCCACCGTGTCGGTGAGCGTGACGCTGCTGCCGTAGGACCCGCCCGCCAGCTTCCAGCGCGCCTTGACGACAGCGGTGTTGCGTCCGCCCACGGAGGAGCAGGCGGCCCTGCACACCACACGCAGGCAGGTCCCGCTGTCGCTGAGGGTGCCGTCGGAGGTGCAGCGGGCGGCGGCAAAGGAGGACACCGTGGGCGCGGCGTAGTCGTACACCGTGACGGCGTCGAGCTTTTTCACCGTTGTGCGGCCGCGGGAATCCTTCACGGTCGCCGTGGGCGACACGCTGCCGGCGGCGGAAAAAGTACCGGTGGTGCCGGCGGTACCGGTGCCGGACACGCTGCCCGCCGTTACAGTGCAGCTGACCACCGAGGCCCCGTACTGTCCCGCCGCCGTCACGGCGTACTGCATCCGGGTGAAGTCCCTGACGTACACGCCGGAGAGGACGCTGCTCGCGTTCACCGGCAGAACGGTGAACGCGGAGATCACCGGCGTCACGGAGGCGGGCACGTAGGCGGTGAAGGTACAGCTCACGGTGCCGACAGCGGTGCCGCCGCTGTAAGTGGTGCAGGTAAGGGCCCCTGTGCCGGCAGAGGCGGCGGGCAGCTGTCCGGCCAGCGCCAGAGGCGGCGTCCACTTCACGGTGCCGCCTTTGACGCCGGAGGCAATGGTGCCCGAGGCGCTGCCGAAGGCGTACCGCACCGTATGGGTGAAGCTGTCGGAGGCGGCGCTGACGGTGATGCTGCCCGCCGTTCCCATGGTAAAGCTGCCGCAGGAAACGGCGGAGGCTCTGGGAATGGCGGTGAGATCCATCGTCCCGCTGCCGGACACGCTGCCCGGGGTATAGGACACGGCGTCCATGGCGATGGAATAGGTCACGCTCAGGCACTTGCCTCCGTCTGCGTCGTGGGCGACTGCGGCGGTGCCGGAGCCAAGGAGCAGCGACTCCCCGCGGGTGACAGGCATGCTGCGGTAGGACGTGTCGCTGTATACCGCCGCGCCGTCCAGCGTCACCGCGGCGGTGGTATTGTAATCTTCAAAGCGGGCGTAGGTGCTGTCAATATAGAGCGCCCAAAAGACCTCCGAGGTGTTGGCGGCCACATCGGTGCCGTTTTCCGTCACGGTGAGGCGCAGGGTATAATTGCCGTTGTTGTCGCTTTGTGCGGTAAAGGTCGCCATAGGGCACCTTCCTTCCTGTGAAAATACGGAAACGTCAGGAGCCGATCCACTTGAGCGTCAGGCCGCCGCTGCGTTCCAGCTGCCAGTCGCCGCCCAGAAAAACACGGCCCGTGATCTGGGCGTCGGTGATGTAAAGGCGGTTGTTGGAGAGGTACGCCACCTCCACGTCGTCCTGATAGAAGGAAAGCCTGGAGGCGGTGAACACGGAGCGGAACTGCCGGGGGTGGATGTAAACGGCGGCGGTGCCGTCGGAGAGGGTCACGTCCTCGGCGGAGAGGCCCTGTCCCACGGCCACGCCGTAGACGGGCACCGCGCCGTCGTAGGCCACGATGCCCGTGCGGATATAGCCCTCGGTTTCGGCCACGTAGGAGTTGAAGGCCTTCCCCAGGATATCGGTGCCGGCTTTCAGGTCGGAGGCGAAGCTGTAGTACTGGGTCAGGGCCTCCGGATTGGCCTCCAGATAGGCGCTGAGCTTTTCCACATAGGTGCCGAAGTCGGAGGCGGCCACATAAGAGCCTGTCAGCGTCTGGGTGAGAGTGTCCATCTGCTTTTCCACGGTCTGGGCCGATTTGATGACCAGCGCCCTGAGATTCTGGTACTGTTCCTTTTGCCGCTGCCCGGAAGCGTCGTCCGCAGCGCCGGCGGCGGCCATCGCGGCCCCGGCGGCGGCAGTGACGGCCGGTCCCTCCAGCTGAGAAAGAGCGGCGGAGAGCTGCTGGGACATCCGAAAGAGGTAGGTATACTGCTGCATCAGCTGCTGAGGCAGCGTCCCGGCCGGCTGAGGCGGCGGCGCGAAGGCGGTCAGACTCACGGGGTGTCACTCCCCTTTCCGTAGACGCCGCAGAGGGTATAAAGGCGGCAGCCGCCGGTGCCGGTGAGCCGCAGCCGCACTTGCCCGCACCGTTTGGGCCGGATGGGCAGCACCGCCGGGCGCAGAGCGGCGGTCCCGGTGACGGCGCCCTTTTTCTCCCAGGTCCCGCCGCTGTCATAGCTGACGTAAAGGCTCAGCGAGGCCCCTTCCGAGAGCAGCACCCGTGCCTCCAGCCGCTGGAGATATTTGTGCTCCATGTCCGCCAGACCCCAGTCGCCGGTTTCCGCCGCAAAGGGGATGTCGGTTTCTTTGACGCCCTGGCTGCCCAGCAGGGACAGAATGCGTCCGGTGCCGGCCTCCAGACAGAAGAGGTCGCTGCCCACGGGGGCGAAGGCCATGGCGTGGGTGTTGTCCTCCCGGTGCCAGAGGGAGCGGCGGGTGTCGCAGCAAAAGAGGTGCCAGGCGCCTGTGGTTTCGTCCTGCATGCTGACGTAATAGCGGCCGTCCACGGCACCGGCGGCGGCATTGCGGTACCGCGCGGCGCCCAGCGCCCGGGACACGTTCCGGGGCAGGCTGCCGTCGTAGGTATAGATGCCGCCGATGCCGTGGTAGTAAAGAACGCCCTCCACCACGCAGAGGCTCCGGGCGCTGCCCTTCTGCACGCCCTGACACTCGATGGTGACGATCTGGTGGGCGCCGGAGGCGGCGGGATACACCTTCTCCAGGCTGTGTTCCCGGAAAAAGAGAGGGTTTCCCAGATGGGTGACGGCGCCGGTAAAAGGTCCGTCGGCGCCCCGGGCGGCGGCGTAGCTGTCGGTGGCAAGGCCCTCGAAGCACTGCCAGTTTTTAAAATCGCCCAGCTTGCAGGCGTAGACGGCGTTGACGGTGAGGCCGTCCACCAGACCGTATTGACAGCCCCAGAGGCGGTTGCCGCACTCGGTGACGTAATCCATGTCGGGCACGGCGCGGCGCACGGTGAGGGCGGCGGTCTGGGTGCGGGCGGCGGAGAGGACGCCCGGTACCGTCAGATAGTCGTCGGCGGCGGCGGAGAGGACGAAGCTGCCGTTGAGGTCCGTCACGCTGCAGCCGGAAACGGTGACGCCGTCGCCGGCGGAAAAGCCCCGTCCGATCCCGGCGGCGGAGATCTTCACATAGGTAGCGGCCACGGCGGTCCAGCCCGGCGCGGCGGCGTCGTACTGCCGGAGAACCGGCGCATCGCCGGAGGTGTCCAGCCAGAGGGCGCCGCCGGCGGGTGTTTCGGGCGCGGCGGCGGAAACGGTGTAATCGCTGTAGGGGTCGCCGTCGGCGCGGCAGAGGGTGAAGGTGACGGTGCCGGTGGTGACGGCGGTGTTTTCCAGCGAGCCGTAATCGGAGAGATCGCGTGTGTTGATGTACATTTTGTCGGGAAAGATCACCAGATAGGCGCCCATGCTGACAAACTGCTTTTCGGCGGAAGCGGAAAGGAGCAGGCCCGTTTCGCAGCCGTTGATCAGCAGCCTGCCGCCGTCGCACCAGACCAGGCTCTCCCGCTGCGTGAGGCCCAGCGGGAGAGCCAGCGTGGTCACGGTGCCCCGGGCGGGGCGCACGGACAGCGTGGGGTAGTCCAGAGAGGACATATTGGTAAGGTCGGTAAAAGCTCCCTGCGGCGTGTCGGGACTGCGGTCAAGACCCAGAAAGCGGGTGACGGTGACACGGAGCTGGGGCGGCTGCTGCAAGGCGGGAAAAAGCAAGACGGCGGCCTCCTTTCAGCAAAGACGCAGCGCGGGCTGCGTGACGGCAGGTCTGTGGGTGCGGGTATAAAAGGCCTGATAGGCGGAAAAGGCGTTGTTCCACTCGCTGCGGGCGTTGTTGCAGCGCTGGATCTCGCCGTTGACATAGTGCATCTGCGCCTCGGCGTAGAAGCGGTAAAGGCTGTCGTAGGGCGGCGGCGCCAGCAAAACGGCTGCGGTGTCGGTGGTGTCGCCGTAGCCGGAGAAGGCCGCCGTGCCGCCCTGGGCCCTGACGATCTCCTCCGCCACATGGCCCTCGGCCTCGCTGAGCCAGCGGATCTTTTCCGCGGCGGTGAACGCGTTGGGACAGAGCGCGTCGATCTGCTCCAGCGCCTGTGCGATGGTCATAGGGAGGTTCCTCCTTTCTCAGCGGGTCATGCGATCCACATAGCGGCGGGCGGTGTCGGCCATCATGCGGCCGTTTTCCAGCACCTCCGCCACATAGCAGGGCACGGATACCTCCACGCCCTTCATGATTTTGAAGCTGCGGCCGTTGACAGAAACCAGCACGAAGTTTTCCTCCTCCTTGCGGCCTCTGGGCAGCGTCACGGATACCGTGGGTGTTTCCTGTTCGGTCATGGTAAGATCTCCTTTTCAGTGTACGTGTCCGGCGCGGGCGGTGTCGGTCAGAGAGGCGGTTTTGACGCAGGAGGCTCCTTCACGCTTTGGAAGCGTTCCGGCCGGGCTTCCATGGCGCAGCGCCTGCGTATGGCTGCCGCTTATGCCGCTTCACCCCGCCGCCTGCGCTGTTTCCATGCCGCCTCCCTGTACGGCGACGCTTTGTTTTCCCCCGGCCAAATCGTCTGTTGCTTTTTTCTTCCGATTTGGATATACTGGTTTTAGAAACAATCGCAGCTTCGTTTTGGGACGCTGCGCCGGGGCTTCCTGCATCGGCGGACTGCGATGTTTCTTTTTTTATACGGGCTTTTCTCAAAAACGCCGCTGCAGGGTGCGGCGTTTTTTTTGTCCGCAGCGGCCTGTCCCGCACGGCAGGATTTTTCTCCCCTGCTCTTTTCATGCCATACGATTTCCGCCGGATGCATTCCCTTGGTCTGACAGGCCCTTGCTGCGGCGCGCGTATGAGGCCGGCTGAACTGTTGAATGCGACGCGGCCGGGCGTCGCGGCAGGCCGCTTTCTGTCCGCACAGAAAACGGCCCGCGCCCGGTGCAGACAAGCCGGCAGTCGTTCTGCCGCCGATCCGGCGCGCCGCCCCCGCCGAAGATGTTCCCCGCCCTCCGCTCAGCCGCCTGTCGCTCTGACAAAACGCAGAGCTCTGTTCTTCATACCGCCCGGCTTTTTGCGGCGGGAGGGACCGATCCTGACGCTCATGCGCCCCTGCGCGGGTCCTTCAGGCCGTCAGTTGGCCTTGTCCTCGCCGGAGTAAGACGACCCGCACTCCACGCGCACCATGTACTCGTCGTAGAGGATGGCCGCGGCGTGGACGCCCTTCCAGCCCACGGTGGAGCGCTGATCCAGGGGATCGGCGGTGCCGGAGGAGCCGCGGGGCTTCACGATGACCTCGGTGCCCTCGGACAGATCCACCACGCCGTAGGCGCCCTTGCCGATAAAGAGGCAGCCGTAGACGGCACAGCCGTCGGCGCCGCCCTCGCCGGGCCAGATCACCGCGTTGTCGGCGGCGGTCACAGGCGTTTCCAGCGTCAGAGCGGAGGCGGTGTTGGCCGCCACGCGGGCGCGGGTGCCGCCGATGAGCACATAGCGGCCCGCCAGCGCGCCGGCTGCCACGGTGCCGCCGTCGAAGGGCACGGAGGCGGAGGCGTTCACCGCGCCGTTCACCGACAGCGTGCGGCTGCCCGCGGCCAGATCCTCGCCCCGGAAGATCTTGGCCTCGGTGGTTTCCACGAAGCGGACGCCGTGGAGCTCGCCGATCTCGCCGGAGAACAGCTCCGTGGCGGCGGCGTACTTGTGGGCCTCCACCCACGCCTCGTCCCGGCGCAGGTCGTAGGCCACGCTGGGGTGGATGACGCAGACGTATTTGCCGTCGAACTTGGGGGCGTTCATCTTTTTGAGCTGCGTGGCGGCCTTGGCCACCAGCTCGGCGGTGAGGCGGCAGGCGGGCGTGACGGCGTAGCGGGAGGTGACGGCGGTGAGAGAGCCGTCCGCTGCGATCACAGGCGCGTAGATCACCTGATTGCCCTGCTGGATCTCGTTGCGGGTGACGGTGTCCAGGGTCAGGCCCATGTTGGCGCCGTGCTTGTCGGTGATCTCCAGCACCACGTCGTCGATGGCGGTGAGATCCAGCATGTCGGACACCGTGGTGTAGTCGCCGTACTGGGCCAGCTCCTTGGTGATGTGGCTGACGGTGATGCCGCTGCCGTCGGGGGTCACGCCCTCGGTGAGGGGCGTCAGCGCCTTTTCAAAGGAGCCGAACTTGCGCCATTCCACGGTCTTGCCGCCCCCCACAGGGACAGCGCGGGTGGCGGCGAACTGGTTGTGGACCAGCTCCGGCCTGGCGTTTTCCAGCAGCTCCATGCCGTAGTAGGTCTTCATTTCGGGGCTCAGCGTGCCCTGGGTAGACACCTGGGTGTTGGGTTCGGCAGCAAACAGCTGCAGGTCAAGGTTCAAAGTCTGCATGGTATTTCTCCTTTACAGTTTTGATTTAGGAAGGGAAAGGCGTTTCCCGCCATTCCCCATTCCCGCCCTCCGCCGGATGCGGGAGAGCCGCCGGGCAGATTCCCGGGGGACTGCCCAGCGGCCGCCTATCCGCCGCGACGCCCGCCATGACGCAGGCGCGGGAGGCCCGGCACACGGGGGCGGGCTTCAGAATCGGATCTTCTCTCCGTTTTGGACGCGGCGGCGAATGTCCTGCCGCTCCTCCGGGGTGAGCAGCGCGGGGTCGGTGTGCAGCACGGCGGCCGCCTGGGCGGCGCTGCCGTTTTCGGGCACCCGGCTCCGGGCGGCGATGGAGCGGGCCACCTCCTCCCGGGTGCGGTCGGCGCTGTAACGCATGGCGCGGTGGAGGATCTCCTCCCGATGCGCCACCTCGTAGGCGCTGCGGGGATCGGCCCCGGCGGCCACCAGACGGCCGAAAGCCTCGTTTTTCAGCTCCGCCCGCCAGTCGAAGCCGGGGTAGACGGCGGCGATGTCCGGGGCGCTCTGCTCCAGACGGCGCAGCGTTTCCTCCGCCTGCGCCTCCGCCCGGGCACGGTACCGGTCGTTTTCCTGCCGCACGCGCAGCAGCGTTTCCTGCTCCTCCCGGGCTTTGCGGAGGCGGCCGTCCAGGATCTTCTGCACCCGCTGGTCAAATTCCTTTTTGTAGCGGCCGCGGATCAGCTCTTCAAAGGCGTCCGCGTCAGATGCCTCCCCGGCGTCGGGAGGCGCGGTGGTTTCCCCGCCCGTTTCATCTGTCAGGCGTTCTTCCTTTACAGCATCGTTCGCAGGGGTTTCCTCCCCGGCGAAAAGCTGAAGGTCCCACGCCCGGCAAAGCGTTTTGTTTTCCATGGAAATACGCTCCTTTCCCTTGTCCGTGGCAGGTCACGACCCTTTTATGGTAACGGCCGCAGAGGCCGGATACCGCGCGGCGATCTGGCGGAGGCCCTCCGCCGTCAAAGAAAACAAGGCCCCGCAGTCTGCCCCGCCGCCGGCGATCACCACGTGGCCCGGCTGAATGTCCAGCTGACGCAAGGCGTTGGGGCGCTGCTGCAGCTCGCCGGCGAGGGCGAAGAGCAGCGCGGATACGGCGGCGCAGACGATGTCCTGTCCCCGGGGGGCGTAGTCCGCGTGGCCGTCGGCGGTGAGGCGGCAGGCGCCCGGCTCATAGCAGATCCGGATCATCGGGGCTGTGTGACGCCCTGGGCGGCGGCGCGGGCCTTGTCCATGCGCTTCCGCATCGCCGTTTTACCAGACAAGTCTTTTTCCTTTACAGGCTCTTCAGGGGAGCTGTCAGCCGGTTCGGCGCTTTCCTGAAATTCCTCCGCCAGATGGGTGCCCCGCAGCTTGTCCACCACCAGCGCGATCTGGCGGAGTTGGGTTTTGAGCCGCTGATTTTCCTGGGCCAGGGTACCGCTGCGGGCGATGGAGGCCATGAGATGATCCTTGTTTTTGAAGTCCATCATGTCCAAACACCCCAGCGCCTGATCGGCGAGGGCGGGGTTGAAGAAGCCCAGCTGGAAGAACTGGAGGGCCAGCTGGTTGTACTCCATGGTCTTGTAGGGGCTCTCGTCCTGAGCCGTCACCTCCAGGTCGAACGCCGGCACCCGGTAGCCGGCGGGGCCGTCGCTCCGGGGCCGCAGGGCGCGGTTGTCGTAGCTGACAAACTCCGAAGCGCCCAGGGGGCCCAGGAGGCGGAACTGACGGGGCAGATCGTAAAACTGGCGGATCAGCTCGATGCACATGGTGACCATGTCGGAAAACGCCTCGTAGCCGTCGGCGATCATGTTGCGGCTGAGCTTGCCGCTGGCCTCCTGCAGAGCGGCGATGGCGGTGGCGGCGGTGACGCCGGACGCGGTGCCGCCGTTGGCCACGTCGCGGTTGCCGGCGGTTTCCTTCATTTCGGCGATCTTGCTGTTGAGGATGGAAACATAGATGCCGGGCAGCGGCGCGGACTGGATGGGAGCGATGGAATCGGCCCCCAGGTTGCCGTTGGTGTGGACGAAGGGGGTGGTCCAGTCGGCGTACTCGGATTCGTTGAGCGCGCCGTCGCTGCGGACGAAGAAGCGGGGCGTGGCGGCGGCCAGGGTGTTTTTGAGAATGGCCTGGTTCATCAGGTCGATCTGTTTTTGCGGGGACTTGCACAGGTCGATGTAGCCGTAGCCGCAGGGGGTGCCCTCCTCGGGAAAGAGGGGGTCGAAGATGAAGGGGTAGAGGCCGTGGTCGTACCAGCCCCGGCTGGCCGCGGACACGCCCGCCGGGAGGCGGACAAAGAGGGGCTGTCCCCTGTCGTCCACGCCGCTTTGCACGGTTTCCATGGGCACCGCTGCGTCGTTTTCCGTGGCGTACAGCACGTTTTCCCCGGTGAATTTACAGTATTGCAGCACTTTCCGCCCGTTTACCTCGGTGTGATAGTACCAGTCCACCACCAGGGATTTGCCGGAGGTGTCCACGGTGTCGTCGTAGAGGTAGCGGCTGACGGTGCTGCCGCCGGAGGCCAGCTTGCCCTCCAGGAAGGGGTAGCGGCGGCGGAGCTCGTCGTCGGCCACCAGCTCGGTGGAAAAAAAGTGGGGAGAATCCTGGATGTCGGTGACGCCCGGTTCCCAGAAGAGGTTGAGTAGGTCCATTTTGCGGATGGCGATATCGCCCAGGCCGCCCAGCTTGGTGCTGTCCCAGAAAACGCCGTAGACGGCGCAGCCGGACTTGAGCTTGTACCACCAGCAGTTGGCGTAGGTGCGTTTGAACTGGTTTTTCTTGAGGATGACGGGGAGGATGCGGGTAAGGCGCTGTGCTTCCACCCGGTCGTCCTCGGCCCGGGGCAGCACGGTGGGCTGGGGATAGGCGTCCATGGCGTCGGCGTGTTTGCCCAGGATGCAGTTCACCAGCCAGGCGCTGGCGGGCTGGGGGTCGTCGGGATTGCCGCCCTGTCCGTCCTTTGCCATCTGCTCCCAGTGGCGCAGCTTCCAGAACTGTTCGTTGTCGATGATGCGCTCTTCCAGATGTTTTTTGCCGATCTTGTACTTTTTCAGGATCTGCGCGGCCTCGCGCACCTGTTCCGCCCCGATCTTCGGGCGGTAGAGGGTCATTTGCTCCATGTCAGCTCTCCTTCTTTCGTGGATTGGCGCAAAAAAACGCTTTCGTCTGTAAGGAAAACAGGCGAAAGGTTGTACGCGCCGTTGCATAAAGGTGTGCAACAAGGCAAAATATGGGCCGTTTTTGCAAGGCAAGCAGTTTTTTTCGCGTTGAGCGGCGTGTTGAGCGGCGGGGCGTTTTGCACGGCGGCGAGCCCTGCGGAACGGCGGGGCGTTTTGCACGGCGGTGAGCCCTGCGGAACGGCGGGTCTTTGTATGTTGAGCGGTTTCCCGCGCGGTATCCGCCCGACCTTTGCTTTTCGTTTCCCGTTCCTCGTTACCCGTCCCCCGCCGGCAAAGCGCCGCGGGGCGCAGCCCCGTCCCCACGCTTCTCCGTAACCCCGTCCCCCGCCGGGGGAAGTATCCATAGAGGGGGGCCGCAGCCCACCTCTTGGTCGTTTCAAGGAGGAGGGTTTCTTAAGGGAGGGGGGAAATACGAAATCCCCCCTCCCTTAAGTGCGTCTTTCGCTGCTTTCTGCGCAATCAGAAAGCAGCCCGCGGTCGGCACGGACCGGCCATCAGCCATCCTGCCATCTATCGAAAAAACGCCGCAGGCCCGCGGTCGGCACGGACCAGCTATCACCCCCCGCCGCCATCCACCGGGAAAACGCAAAAGCCCGCCCCGTCCCCCGCGGTCGGCACGGACCAGCCATCAGCCGTCCTGTATCAAATCCCAAATTCGCAGCCGCCCGCCCCGCACCCCAAAAGCCCCAAGCCCCTCACTTCAGGAGATCCAGCGGATCGTCCGCCGGTCTTACCCCCGCCTCCCGCCGCCGCGGCGGAATAGGCCGTGACATGCAGAAGTACCGGCACTCGTCGGCCACATGGTCCTCCATGGAGGTATCCAGATCCTCCGGCTCGGTGCGGGCGTACAGCAGCAGCGGCACGGTGCGCAAAAACGCCCGGCAGGTGGAAAAGACGTAGAGCATGGGATATCCCTCGCCGTCGAAGCTCATGCGGTAGTGCATCTGCATCCAGCCGGGGATGCGCCGGTTGTCGCCCCTGGTGAAGTAGATCCGGTGATGCAGGGCGGTTTCGTAGATGCTCTCGCCCCGTGAGGTGTCCCAGATGGCGGGATCGGCCACGCCCTGAATGTCCCGGCCCGCGAGCCAGGGATGGGTATCCTCGATGCGCCGGATCTCGGCGAACTGACGCTCCGGCGTCCAGCGCACGCCCTCGTCGGGTGTGGCGGTGCAGCCGTACAGCTCCAGAATGCGGTAGGCCACACCGTCGAAGTCCACGGCCCACCAGGCGCAGGAGAAGGGGCGGGCGTAACCGAAGTCGTAGGAACGGTAGACGCTCCAGGTGCGGGGAATGTCGAAGGGGTCGATGACGTGGGTATAACGCCGGTCGGCGTAGTGAACGGGATCGTCGGTAAATTCCTCGAAAAACTGGCCCTCGAAGAGGTTCCACTTTCCCTCCAGCCACGCCTCCCGCAGGCGTTTGGGCAGCGCCTCCAGCTGGCGGACATAGTCGGGCTGACAGCGGAGCAGCGCCGTGTTGTCCGTGACCCGGGCGGGAATGAACACATAGTCGTCGGGATTTTCCCCCGGCTCAAAGCGCCGGTCGATGAAAAGCCGCTTGATGTAGCCGTGGCCCTGTCCGCCGGGGTTGCAGGTGAAGTAGACGCGTTTGGGGAAGTCGTTGGCGCCCCGGACGCAGGCGGTCAGGCGGCGGATCCACTCCTCCTTGAGCTGCGTGGCCTCGTCCAGAAAGAGCACGTCGAACTCGGCGCCCTGATAGCGGTCCAGATCGCCGTCGGAGGCGCAGTAGCCGAAAGCGATGGTGCTGCCGTTGGGAAAGGTGAAGCACTTGTCCGTCTTGCTGTAAGAAGCGACGCCCAGCAGTTCCTCCCGGAGAAAGCGGATGTGGTTGCTCTCCAGCTCCGGCAGCGTGCGGCGGAGGATGAGCAGGCGGATGCCGGGGTAGCGCAGGGCCAGCAGCTTGGCCTTGGCCCGGACGGCCCAGCTTTTTCCGCCGCCCCGGGCGCCGCCGAAGGCGATGTATTTTTTCCGGCAGGCGAGAAACTGCTTTTGTTTTTCGTTGGGCTGGCCGATGGTCAGCGTGCGGATCGAGTCCATGTCATCTTTCCTTTCCCGGCGTCCGGCCGCCGTCCCCTCCGCCGGCAGACGCCGTTCGGCCGCGGCGGCTTCTCCCCGCCGCAGGGTTCGTTCCCGTTTTCCCCGCGCAGGTCATATCCGCGGCGCGGCCTGTCATCGGCTCCATTGCTCGGCCTCCCCCTCCAGCACCACGCGCAGCGTGGCGGCGTCGTCGGCGGCGGGCGCGCTGTCCTCCCGGAGGGTCTGGCGCAGGGAGGCCAGGTCCCGCAGCACGGCGGTCATTTCCTTGACGGATTTGATGTCCAGTTTTTCCTCGCCGCCCTCGCCGGCTTTGGCGGGAACGTAAAACTGCCGCGTATCCCCCAGCGCGCTGAGGACGGCCCGGGAGAGGCAGTCGGCGGCGGCGGAGAGGTCGCGCCGGTCGCTGTTTTCCTCCCGGATATGGCGATAGACGGTGCTCAGCGGTATGTCGAAGCGGCGCGCCAGCTCCTTGTAAGTGATGCCGCCCTGTCGGTAAAGGCGGCGCATTTCGGTCCAGTCGGTCATGTGCAGTTCCTCCTGATATATGCTTTCATCCAGTCGTTTTTCCCGCCGACAGCCTCGCCG
>Ga0160425_1002026_pt1 | contig 17342 bp, 15 predicted proteins | sample BioMet8_FD_108193 | JGI IMG/M metagenome (GOLD analysis project Ga0160425, IMG submission 108193) | Microbial communities from bioreactor (seeded with sewage sludge) at Lawrence Berkeley National Lab, California, USA - Biofuel... | ecosystem: Engineered > Bioreactor > Anaerobic > Unclassified ...
AGGGCAAACGTTTTGCCCTGCCTAATTCCAAAATCATGATTCACCAACCTTCGGGGGGAGCACAGGGGCAGGCTAGCGATATTGCTATTCATGCCAAGGAAATTCTCCGTACCAGAGAAGAAATGAATAAGATTTTGGCTAAGCATACAGGACAAACTGTAGAAAAAATTCAAGAAGATACTGAACGGGATAATTTTATGACCGGTTCAGAAGCTGAAAAATACGGCCTTATTGATGCAGTTATCACTACCAGGGCCGCTGAAGTTAAGAAAGAATAAATAAATCTTTACAGGTTTATTTCAGGCACGAAAGGGGACTGACAAATGGATTTCGATGATGGAAAAGGTAATGACAAAAATTATACCTGCTCCTTCTGTGGCAAAAAACAGAGTCAAGTAAAGAAATTAATTGCCGGTCACAATGTGTTTATTTGTGATGAATGTATAGCATTATGCAACGAAATGCTGGCAGAAGAATTCGCAAAGCCCGTGGAAGAACTGGCTGCAGAATTACCCAAGCCTAAAGAAATAAGCGCCATTTTAGATGAATATGTCATTGGTCAAGATGAAGCAAAAAAGACCCTGGCTGTGGCTGTTTATAATCATTACAAACGTATTCACTATGAAGACCAGCATAAAGACGATGATGTAGAATTACAAAAATCCAACATTCTGATGTTGGGACCTACCGGCAGCGGCAAGACACTTTTGGCTCAGACCTTGGCCAAAATTTTGCAAGTACCTTTTGCTATTGCAGATGCCACTTCTTTAACAGAAGCAGGCTATGTAGGTGAAGATGTAGAAAACATTCTGCTCCGCTTGATTCAAAATGCAGATTTTGATATTGAAAGAGCAGAACGAGGCATTATTTACATTGATGAAATAGATAAGATATCCCGCAAGAGCGAGAATCCCTCTATTACCCGTGATGTTTCCGGTGAAGGCGTACAACAGGCTCTTTTAAAGATTTTAGAAGGTACTGTTGCCAGCGTGCCACCCCAAGGCGGCAGAAAACATCCTCATCAGGAATTTATCCAGATTGATACTACCAATATTTTATTTATCTGCGGCGGTGCTTTCTCCGGCCTGGAAAATGTTATCAAAAACAGAGTAGGGCAGAAGAGCCTGGGCTTTGGCGCTGATATTAAAACCAAAGATGAACAGCAAAAAGAAGCCATCCTTAAAAAGGTTTTGCCGGAAGATTTAATGAAATATGGCCTTATTCCTGAATTTGTCGGAAGATTGCCGGTAGTTGTGACTTTGGATGCCTTGGATGAAAAGGCTTTGATTCGTATTTTAACAGAACCAAAGAATGCTTTAACCAAGCAATATGAGCATTTTCTGGCCATGGATGACGTAGAACTATCATTTGACCCGGGGGCTTTAAAGGCTATTGCCCATGAAGCCTTAAAACGTAATGCCGGAGCTCGTGGACTGCGGTCCATTATTGAAAGCATCATGCGTAATGTCATGTATGAAGTTCCTTCCAGGGACGATGTGAAAAAATGCATCGTAACAGAAGACGTAGTTCGTAAACATACGGAGCCTAAATTATTATTGGAAGAACCTAAAGAGAATCGAAAAAAAGCATAAAATGGGGGAAGGGGGTAACCCTTTCCCTTTTACGTATAGTTAGGAGGTAAAAATTATGATAGAACAAAACACCGTAAGACTACCAATGTTGCCTTTAAGAGGTATGATAGTATTTCCCGGTATGATTATAAATTTGGATGTGGGGCGGGAACGTTCCATTAAAGCAGTAGAAGCAGCAACTAACAGTACAGGTAAAATTTTTCTGGTAACTCAGAAAAGCGCTGAAGTAGCTGATCCCACTGTCAACGATTTGTATACACATGGTTTGGTGGCTGAAATCAAGCAACTGCTGAAGCTCCCCAATGGTGCCATGAGGGTATTGGTAGAAGGCCTGACCAGAGCGGAAATTGTCTCTGTTGAAGACGTGACAGGATTGAATTTTATGGCCACTATTAAGATTACTGCTGATATTAATGACGGCAGCAACGAAATAGAAGCTCTGAAACGTATGCTGGTAGAAACTTTTGAGCAATGGGTAGTCGCCAGCAAGAAAATTAATACAGAGGTATTATTGACATTTAAAGACCAGCCTGACTGCGGTCGTATTGCAGATATGATTGCCGGTTATCTTTCCCTGGAAATTAAAGAGAAAGAAAAGGTCTTGGAAGCTATTGACGTGAAAGAACGTCTGAAGCTGCTTTATGGTTATCTGTGCAAAGAACTGGAAATCGTGACCATTGAAAAAAATATTTCTCAACAGGTTCGGAAGCAAATCGAACAGAACCAGAGAGAATATTATTTGCGCGAGCAAATGAAGGCTATTAACAAAGAACTGAACGAAGGGGACGATCGGCAGTCCGAAGTAGATGAGTATAAGGCCAAAATGAAGGACCTTAAACTCCCTGAGGACGTTGTGGAAAAGCTGAACAAGGAATTGGACCGCTTATACAAAATGCCTCCCATGATGGCAGAAAGCGCCGTTATCAGGAACTATCTGGATGTGGTTTTAGCACTGCCCTGGAGCGTTTTTACCCAGGATAATTATGACCTGAAAAAAGCTGCGGAAATTTTGGACAAGGACCACTATGGCCTCCAAAAAGTAAAAGAAAGAATCTTGGACTTTTTGGCAGTAAGAGCTTTGACTAAAACCAATAAAGGACCGATTCTGTGTCTAGTAGGACCTCCCGGTGTTGGTAAAACTTCTTTGGCCAGGTCTGTAGCCAGAGCCATTAATAGAAAGTTCACCAGAATTTCTTTAGGGGGCGTGCGTGACGAGGCAGAAATCCGCGGTCACAGACGTACCTATATTGGGGCTATGCCGGGCCGGTTGATTCATGGTATGCAAATGTGCGGCAGCTCTAATCCAGTGTTCTTATTAGACGAAGTAGACAAGATGAATGCAGATTTTCGCGGGGACCCGGCTTCTGCTTTGCTAGAGGTTTTGGATCCTGAGCAAAACTGCAATTTCAGCGATCATTTTATTGAATTCCCTTATGATATGTCCAATGTGTTCTGGATTGTTACGGCCAACAGTGTAGAAACTATTCCTGCGGCCCTGTTGGACAGAATGGAAGTTATTCAGCTGAACAGTTACACCGACGAAGAAAAGAGCAAGATCGCTCAGCTTCATCTATTACCTAAAGAACGTTTGGCTAATGGGTTAACTTCTGCTACATTTTCTCTGGCACCTAATGCTATTCATCATATTATCAGGGACTACACCAGAGAATCAGGCGTCCGTAATCTAGAAAGAAAGATTGCCGTCTGCTGCCGTAAAGCTGCCCGTAAGATTGTAGAAGGCAAGGCTAAGAATGTTAAAATAACTACGAAAAATATTAAGGAATATTTAGGACCCATTGTTTTCCTGGAAAGCGATATGAAAGCAAGAGCAGAAGTAGGTGTATGCACTGGCCTAGCCTGGACCAGCGTAGGCGGCGAAGTCCTTAAGGTAGAAGCTGTGGTCTGCGAAGGCAAAGGGAAGCTGACTTTAACCGGGCAACTGGGTGATGTTATGAAAGAATCTGCTCAAGCAGGGTATACCTATGTGAGAAGCAGGGCTAAACAATTAGGTTTAGATCCTAACTTTAATGAAAAAGTTGATATTCATATTCATGTACCGGAAGGTGCTATTCCTAAAGACGGACCTTCTGCCGGTATTACTATGGTTACAGCAATGGAATCAGCTCTTACCAAGAGAAAGGTAAAGGCTGGAGTTGCTATGACCGGTGAAATCACCTTGACAGGGAGAGTGTTGCCTATTGGAGGACTAAAGGAAAAGGTTTTGGCTGCTAATAGATACAGAGTGAAGACTGTAATTATTCCCAGTCAAAATATGCAGGATCTGGAAGAGATTCCTGCAGCAGTAAGAAAGGCTATTAAATTTATGCCCGTGGATCACATGGACCAAGTAACTAAAATTGCATTGGAGGAGTGACATGGCGATAAACCAGTGGGATATTGTCCAAGCTAAGTACGCAGCTTCGGCAGTAAGTGCTACTCAGCATCCGGAAAGGATTTTGGACGAAATTGCCTTTATTGGACGTAGCAATGTAGGGAAGTCATCCTTGCTGAATTCTCTGACCAGACGGAAAAGTCTGGCCAGGGTAAGCAGTTCTCCGGGAAAGACTCAGACTATTAATTTTTATGAATGTACTTTGAAACGGAATTTGGAAGATGGACCGGAATGGCGGGATATTTACGCCGTAGATTTGCCGGGCTATGGTTTTGCTAAAACCAGCAAGGACAACAGGGACAGTTGGTCAGCTTTCATTGCCAAATACCTGGAAAATACGGAAAGGCTGCGGATGGTTTGTCAGCTGATAGATATTAGGCATGCACCTATGGAAAGTGATATAGCCTGCTATAATTGGCTGCAAAATATGGAAAGGCCGACATTAGTGATCTTAACAAAATCAGACAAAATGGCTAAAAATGCTATTGCGCCACAGGTAAAACTATTTAAGGAAATCCTTAAGTTAGACGATGAGCACATTATGACTTATACTTCTACTCAGCACACTATGAGAAATGAGCTGATTAGGAGGATAACGCAGTATTTAGAGTAATACAGCGACGATAGTTGGTTTATACTGGACACAATAAATACGGCTAGTGGATAATTTGTCAGCCGCTATCCCGCAGGTTGTGAATTATCTCACTGCTGTCGCCGACTCATGTGTATATCAGTCCGCTATAGGTGCTGCGAACTGATATACACTTCGTTAACGGCTCAGCAAGTGTAGCTAATTAGCCAACCTGCTCAATGCGTCTGCCAATATTATCCACCAGCCTTTTTTGTTTTTCAACTAAGATACGGAACTATAAACAGCGACAAGAGTTGTGTTTAGACAAGGAAAACGGGAGTGGCCGAGGAAAGGATAGAACATAAACGTTCATCCTTGTCTTGGACGCTCCCGTTTGACGCAGTATAAACCAACTATCGTCGCTGTATTTGTTAAACCTTTTGAGCCGGAGAAACATGCACCATACAGTGTTTCACATCAGGAAAATTATGCTCAATAGTATCATGAGCCTCGTCAGCAATCTGATGAGCTTTATACAGTGGCAAATTACCATCGGCAGTAATATCTATATCTACGTAATATTTAGAACCGAACATTCTGGTTCTAATATCGTCAATACCAAGCACACCTTTTTGCTTTAACACATGCGCCTTCATAGCTTCAACAGTTTCCGAATCGCAGGCATGGTCAACAAGCTTGTTGGTGGAATCCTGAAAAATCTTGACAGCCGCATGAATAATCATAATAGAAATAACTACGGAGGCAATGGAATCCATAATAGGATAACCTAATAAAGCACCGCCGATACCAATAAAAGAACCCACAGAAGACATAGCGTCACTGCGATGATGCCAGGCATCAGCCATTAAAGCACCTGATTTAATATGTCTGGCCGCGCCTCTGGTATAAATAAACATCCATTCCTTGACTACAATGGAAACAATTGCTGCAATCATAGGCAGCAAAGAAGGTTTTACCAATTGAGAAGGGTCTTTGGTAATGATTATTTTCATGCCTTCATAACCAATACCGAGACCGGTTAAGGCCAGAATAAAAGCTAAAAAAATAGAAGCAATATATTCTATTTTTTCATGACCGTATTGATGTGAAGCATCCGGAGCTTTGCTGGAAAGCTTGACACCTATCATAACAATAAAGGTACTGAAAACATCTGAAGCAGAATGCACAGCATCAGACACCATGGCAGCAGAATTGCCTACAATGCCAGCTATGAATTTACCTATACTCAGCACAACATTAATTACAATGCTGACATAGGAAACATGCATAGCTATTTTTTTATAAGATTGTTTGTCTACAGGATTAGTCATATTGTTCACTCCTTGTGGTTTTGGGTATAAAATTAGCACCTGTGGAACGCTGAATAGTCCCACAGGTGCTTTAAATTTACCTGTTGCCTAAGGCCCGGCGTACGTAAAACCATGGTTTTACCGCCTGATAAGATGTGCTGAAAAGGCACAAATGATTCAATGTATTGTGATTATAATAGTCTTTTCTAGGTCAATTTGTCAATACTAACTTACTGAAAAATATGGGTAAAAAGACTAAAATCATATGTTGACATAACCCCAGAGGGGGGATATAATTAAAACAAAATAAACCCCTAGTGGGGGATAGCGAGGACATAATATGACTACTCTTAACACAGTATCCCCGGAATACAAAAACAACGGCCAACAGCTTCATGAATTGTATTGTGCTGTTTGTGGTAAAACATTGGATAAATGTACCTGTCACATGACTAAGGCCATGGTAAAACACAGTTGGGCAAGTGAAATCCTTAATGATAAACAAGCAGTGGTGGAAATCGCCATAGGCAGCATAATGCTTCTTTTAGTGGAACTCACAAGCTTGGTGCCTGTTCAATATCAAGTCTATGCTTATCTTGTAGCCTATTTGATTTTAGGGCATGAAGTCATCGGAGAAGCCCTGGAACATTTGTTCAAAGGACATGCCTTGGACGAAAACTTCCTTATGACAGTGGCAACAGTCGGAGCCTTTGGTATTCATGCTTATGGTGAGGCAGTAGGTGTCATGCTCTTCTATCGGCTGGGAGAATATATGGAAGACCTGGCTGTAGAAAAAAGCAGAAAAGAAATTATTCAGGCTGCGGATTTACGACCGGAAACAGTTAATCTTTTAGATGGTCAAAGAGTAAAAGTAATACCGGCAGGAGATGCCCGGGTAGGGGATATAATTCTGGTAAGACCGGGGGAGAGAATCCCCTTAGATAGTATCGTGCAGGAAGGCAGAAGCTTTATTGACACAGCCCCTGTAACCGGGGAGCCTTTGCCTGTGGCTACAGAACCGGGAAAGCAGGTCATGAGCGGCTGCATTAATAAACAGGGCATGCTGAAACTGCAGGTAGAAAAAGTATTGGCAGAATCCATGGTCAGTAAAATATTGCGCTCGGTAGAAAGCGCTGCAGCCAGCAAACCCCAGATGGAAAGGTTTATTACTAGGTTCGCCAAAATATATACACCCTTTGTAGTAGGACTGGCTGTGCTGACCGCAGTGGTTCCCAGCGTGATAACAGGGAACTGGCAGTATTGGATCTATACGGCATTAACCTTTTTGGTTATCAGTTGTCCCTGCGCACTGGTTCTAAGCGTTCCCTTGGCCTATTTCGCCGGGATAGGGGCAGGCTCTAAACAAGGTATTCTTTTCAAGGGCGGTATTGTTATGGAAGCTCTGAAAAAGATAAAAGTAGTTTCCATGGATAAAACAGGCACGATAACTAAAGGCAATTTTCAAGTACAAAAAATAGAACCAGCAGCAGGCGTAACAGAAAAAAATCTGCTGACCAAATGTGCAGGTGCAGAGCTAATCTCTACGCATCCTCTGGCCCAGAGTATCGTAAAAATGGCTAAAGAAAAGGGTCTGGTTTTAGACAGACCAAAAGATTTTACCGAAGTGCCGGGAGAAGGAATAAAAGCAATTTATTTAGGAGAAGAAGTTCTCTGCGGCAATGAATTGCTTCTCAAAGAAAATTCTGTTGCTTATACGCCCGTAAAAGAAAGAGACCAAGTCGGGGGCACGAAGATTTTAGTAGCAGTTAATGGTAAATACTGGGGAAAGTTAATTATTGATGATACAATTAAAGATGGGGCAGATACCACAATAGCCAAACTAAAAGCGAAAGGCTTAGAAACTGCTCTTTTGACCGGTGACAGTAAAGAAAATGCTGAGCGGATTAGCAGCAAAGTAGGTATTGAACAAGTATATGGTCAATTGCTGCCTCAGGATAAATTTCAAGTTTTGCAGAAATTAAGAAAAAAATTTGGCCCTATCATGTATGTAGGCGATGGGATTAATGATGCGCCGGTTTTAGCAGGAGCAGATGTAGGGGCAGCCATGGGAAGCGGCGCTGATGCTGCATTAGAGGCTGCTGACGTAGTGTTTCTTCATTCTGACATAGAGTCTGTTAACAAGGCAATTTCTATTGGTACAACGGCAAATAAAGTAGCCTTGGAAAATGTTTACTTTGCTTTAGGCGTAAAATTGGTTATACTATTAGTAGGTATGTTTGGTTACGCTTCCATGTGGGCCGCAGTTTTTGCCGATTCAGGTGTTGCAGCTCTCTGTGTAGTGAACTCTATAAGAATTATTTATAAGAAGTTTTAGGAGGAGACAATGAAATACGGAGTGACTCATAGTAAGAAAATCGTAAATCGTTTGGCCCGTATAGAAGGTCATGTGCGCAGCGTAAAAAAAATGGTAGAAGAGGGCAGGGAATGTTCTGAAGTATTGACCCAGCTGGCGGCCATTCATCAGGCTGTAGAAAATACCACAAAAGCTTTTTTAAAAGAACATATAGAAGTATGTGTGACCAAAGCAATTGAAGAAGGTAAACAAGATGAAGCCCTGGCAGATTTGGAGAAAGCCTTAGACAGATTCATGCGTTAAAAATGGGGAGATGGGAGCATGCTTAAGAAATTTTTGGCTGTATTAGTTACCTTGTTTTGTTTACAACCGGCTATGGCCATGGCTGAGACTATGACCAATGAGCAGCTGTACAACAAGGCCAGAAAACACATGGAAAGACCGGAAAGTACAGATGTAAGACTTTTGGTTACTTTTGTGGAGTCAGATAAAAACGTAACATGGAACAAAACCAAAGATAAAGTACTGCTGGTTAGCTTCACTAAAGATTTAGAAGATTTTCCTGTGGGCCACAAGACTGTTTTTATGCGTAATATCTGGTGTTTCAGCGAAAAAGAAATGGAAAACTGGTATAAAGCAAATAAAAGCAAAATGGGTTCAGATAGAAGAATGCGTATCAGGCAGCTGACGGGACTGAATCCCCAAGCTGGTGAAGACAGTTTTGCTGTTTTCTGGGCTAATCCCAAAGACGTTTTGCGGCCGGCTAACCAAAGCAATCCTTTTGTAGACGGCATGGAAGTTCACAGTCAAGCGTACAAAGGTGTTAATCAATCTGAGAGCAAGGTACAGGGTTTTGACCTTAAGCGTATCAGCTTGGAAAAGAAGCAAAAAAAGAATAGCGGCCGGGTGGCGACCCATTTAGGGTATACGTATGACTGGAGTACGCCGGGACGTCAATACGGTCTGACTGAATTTATGGTTCCGCCTTTTAACCAGGGCTGGATTATAGGAACATATAGTTTTAATGATTATTTTAAATATCTTGATAAAAAATTAGGGGGAAAGTAAATGTCTATTGAAAGAGCAAGAGCATATTTTACTAAACTGGGGATGGCCGATCGCATTATAGAATTTCCTGTATCCAGTGCTACAGTGGAATTAGCAGCCCAGGCAGCTCATTGTGAGCCTGCCAGGATTTGCAAAACCTTATCGTTTTTTATTCATGAACAGCCGATTTTAATTTTGTTTGCAGGAGATGTTAAAGTAGACAACCACAAATTCAAAATGCAGTTTGGGGTAAAAGCTACTATGATGCCCTTTGACGACGTAGAAAAAGTTATTGGTCATGCAGTCGGCGGCGTGTGTCCTTTTGGTATTAATCCCGGTGTTGACGTATATCTGGATGAATCCCTGAAAAGATTTAAAAGCGTCTATCCTGCCTGTGGCAGCGACAACAGCGCCATTGAATTAACTATTCCTGAGCTGGAGAAATATTCCGGTTACAAGGCATGGATTAATGTAGGAAAAGGATGGGAGTAAAATGGTAAAAACTGACCGGGAGCTTTTAATGCAACTGGAAAAGGATTATGGTTCCTATAAACGCCGGCCGGATAAAACTTTAAAAATGTGGGAAGCAGCTGTTCTGCTTCCCCTTGTTAAAACACCCCAAGGTCTTAGCATTTTGTTTGAAGTACGTTCTCCCGACCTCAGTTGGCAGCCGGGAGATATTTGTTTTCCCGGCGGGCACAGAGATCCAGATGATGCGAACCGGGCTGTTACTGCAGGACGGGAAATGGAAGAAGAACTGGGAATTTCTTCTGCGGATTATGAAATATTCGGACCCTTGGATTATTTTTACGGTTATAATGGGCCGGTGATTTATCCTTTTGTGGGTTTCATTATTCACCCGGAGAAAATCAGACCGGGGAAGGATGAAGTAGCGGAGGTATTTACTGTTACTATAGAAGAATTACTGAATATGGAACCGCAGACCGGTACATTGACCATTGGCACCAAGCCTGACCCGGGGTTCCCTTTTCAGCTGATTCCCAATTATTCACGTGACTGGCGAACCAGGGAAGGATATAAAATTTATTTTTATCAGTATCGTGATAAGGTTATCTGGGGGATTACTGGCAGGATACTTTATAACTTTTTACATTATTTAAAGAAACATTAATTTCGTGCAAAGGAGCAGGGCAAAATGACAGAAATACTCATTGCCATTACTATAGGCATTATTCTGGGATGCACTAACATACTCAGTTATAGAGCAAAAGAAATCGGTAACAAGATCAGTAAAACCGCCCTCTTTGTCATGCTCTGGTGTCTGGCAGCCAAGGTAGGCTGCGATAAAGAAATATTGACACAATTAGGCAGATTGGGACTACAATCTGTGCTCATGGCTTTTGCTGTGATAGCAGGAAGCTTTGGGGCTGTATGGGTTGTAGGCAGGTACTTCAAGCACAGTATTGAGGACATCAAAGAAATGGAGAGCCACAAATGATTAAAATGATTGTAACTGCTCTCCTGTTAGGTTCACTGGGAGGTTATTTTTTCCTTACTCCTGATGTGAAACCTTTGTTGGATAGAATTTTATTAGCAGCTTTGAATATTACGGTGGTAATTGCCGGGATTGATATTGGCAGTAATCGGCAACTGATCAAGAAAATGATGAATTGGAAGACGGCCGGGCTGATGATTTCGGTTCCTCTGGCGATTATGATAGGCAGCTTGAGTGCCGGGGTGATTATGGGCAAGCTGCTGGGGCTGGCGGTTTATGATTCTCTCTTGATTAGTGCGGGGATGGGCTGGTACAGTTTGTCTTCGGTGGTTATAGCTACGATGTATAATACAGAAATTGGTACTATTGCTTTTTTTACTAATTTTTTAAGGGAGCTTAGTGCTTTTATTTTTGTGCCTGTTTTAGCCAGATTTACTTCGGTAGCCTGTGCTGCGGTAGGTGGGGCCACGGTTATGGACTCTACGCTGCCGGTGCTGATTAAGAGTGCTGGGATGTCGGTAGGAATTATTGGGTTCATCAGTGGCTTTATTTTAACTTTGATTATTCCGTTTTTGCTGAGCTTTTTACTGGGATAGTATGTGAGCTTCGGTCACACTAAAAGGTTAGCCACTCTCCCTACGGCATTACGCCGCTCTGGTCGAGTATGTCTAACCTGTTTTAGTGCTCCCTTGCTTACTGACTTTAGTTTATGTGAGCTTCGGTCGCACTAAAAGGTTAGCCACTCTCCCTACGGCATTACGCCGCTCTGGTCGAGCATGTCTAACCGGTTTTAGTGTTCCCTTGCTTACTGACTTTAGTTTATGTGAGCTTCGGTCGCACTAAAAGGTTAGCCACTCTCCCTGCGGCATTACGCCGTTCTGGTCGAGCATGTCTAAACGGTTTTAGTGTTCCCTTGCTTATGTGTTTTATAATTAGTGGATTTTTAACGGGAGGTTTATATGGCAGATAAATTTTTGCTCATTGATGGCAGCAGTCTTATTCATAGGGCGTTTTTTGCGTTGCCGCCTTTGACTACGAAAAAGGGTATTAATACCGGAGCTGTGTATGGTTTCTGTAATATGCTTTTAAAATTATTGACAGATATGCGGCCTCAGTATGTGGCCATTGCTTTCGATAAATCCCGTCAGACTTTTCGCCGGGAAAAGTACAAAGAATATAAAGCCCAGAGAAAACCGACTCCTACTGAATTGTCGGAGCAGTTTCCTCTGGCTATTGATTTGTTTGAAAAGATGGGTATTAATACCTTGGAACTGGATGATTATGAGGCTGACGATATTATCGGCACTCTTTCTGCGGCAGCACCTAAGGATACGGAAGTATATATTGTTACCGGCGATAAGGACGAGTTTCAGCTGATTCAAGATAATGTAAAGGTTCTTTATACCAAGCGTGGTATCAGTGATATTGTTACCTATGACAAAGCCGAGTTTGCCAAGAACTATGAAGGTCTGGCTCCTAAGCAGATAATTGACCTGAAAGGACTCATGGGTGATACCAGCGATAATATTCCCGGTGTGCCGGGGGTAGGTCCTAAGACTGCTTTGAAGTTAATTGTGGAATACCAGTCCGTGGAAAAGGTTTTGGATAATATTGATAAGGTAAAGGGTAAAAGTTTAAAGGAAAAGCTTACTGTTCATAAGGACATGGCTGTTCTGTCCAAAGACCTGGCAACGATTTGTCTCAAGGCGCCGGTAGATACGACTTTTGCCAACTATAAACTAAAAGGCATGAGCGGAGCTGCCAAAACCATGTTCCAGGATTTGCAGTTTAGAAATTTCTGGGAAAAGTTTGCCCCTGTTTTAGGACTGGATGCGTCGCCAAAAGTGCCTGGCACCAATGGAGACATGTCGCCAAAAGTGCCTGGCACCAATGGGGACGTCGATGGGGACAATGTCGGTCAAATGGGGCTGTTCGGCACTGTGGAAGCAGCACCGGGTTATCCCAGAAAAGAAATTACGGACAGTAGTTTATTAACAGCAATTTTACTGGATATAAAAAACAGTAAAGAAATAATTCCCCTGACCTATGAAACGAAGGGAGAAATTCCTGCTCTGCAATTAGCAGGTATGGAAATCTTATTTAATAAAGAAATATTAGTACTGGGAAGCTTTATTGATAATTGGACACCGGTATATAACTGGCTGGCAGATGGGGATGCTCCCAAAGCACTCTGTGACGGGAAGAATCTCTATAAAATTGTGCTTTGTCAGCAAGAGCAGCTCCGGGGTGTTAAAGAAGATGTGGCTTTGGCCGGCTATCTTTATGAACCGGGGGATACGGCCTACGACCTGAAAGCCATGGCAGAACGCTATCTGCCGGGAGATCAGGGGGGCACCGTGGAAGACCTGGCCAAGTTGGTTCCCGTTATGACAGAACTTTTAAAAGAAAGAGAACTAACTAAGCTCTATAAAGAAATTGAAATGCCTCTCACAGAAGTCCTGGCCCAAATGGAATTTACCGGCATCAGAGTAGATGAAAAAATGCTGGACAGAGTTACTGTGGAAATGAGCGAAAAGGTCTCTGAACTGGAAAAATTGGCAGAAGAACAAGCCGGGGAAGAATTCAACCTGAAATCTCCCAAACAGTTGGGTGTTCTGCTTTTTGAAAAATTAGGCCTGCCTATTATTAAAAAAACCAAAACAGGCTATTCTACCGACGTATCTGTTTTGGAAGAACTGAAGGGCAAGCATCCCATTATCGAAACGATTTTGGAACACAGAAAATTGTCCAAGCTTTTATCCACATATTTACTGGGATTGAAACCTTTGATTAATAAGCAAACAGGACATATTCATACTCATTTTCAGCAAATGGTTACCGTAACAGGCAGACTGTCCAGTACGGAACCTAATCTGCAAAATATTCCCACCAGAACAGAAGTGGGCAAGAGAATGCGGGAAATGTTTGTGCCCAGTGACGGCTATGATTTACTCCTATCCTGTGATTATTCCCAGGTGGAGCTTAGGGTTATGGCCAGCATAGCTCAAGACCATTTGCTTATTGATTCCTTCAATAAAGGACAGGATGTACATGCCCGTACTGCTTCAGAAGTGTTCGGAGTGCCTTTGGAAGAAGTAACTCCTCATATGCGAAGCAGAGCAAAAACCGTGAACTTCGGAATCGTTTATGGCATCAGCGACTATGGTTTGGCTCAGCAGCTGGGCGTATCCAGAGCGGAAGCAGGCAAATATATTGCTGATTATTTCGCCAGGTATACCGGCGTGAAAGAATATATGAATAATGAAATAGCCAAAGCCAAAAAACTGGGCTATGTAGCTACCCTTTTCGGCAGGAGACGTTATCTGCCGGATATAAATCACAGCAATTATAACTTACGAAGCTTCGCTGAGCGGACAGCAATTAACACGCCTATTCAGGGCACAGCAGCGGATATTATTAAAATAGCCATGCTGAAAGTCAACGCAGCTTTGGCTGAAGCACAGGTGAAAAGCCATGTGCTCCTTCAGGTGCATGATGAATTGGTGCTGGAAGTAACTAACGAAGAAAAAGATAAAGTGGCGGCTCTTGTGAAACAAGCTATGGAAACCGCCGTAGAATTAAAGGTGCCTCTGGTTGCCGAAACAGCATTCGGTACTACCTGGGCCCAAGCGAAATAAGGTGAAAAAATGCCGGAATTACCGGAAGTAGAGCAAGTAAGAAAAACCCTTTCCCCCCATGTGGTGGGACAGACAATTAAAGAAGTAGAAATCAGGCTGCCTAGGCTGATCCAATATCCTACAGCAGAAGAATTTGCCGGGAAACTCAAAGGGAAAACTATTGAAAGTATTGAGCGCAGGGGAAAATATCTCCGCCTGAATGTAGGAAAAGACACATATATATTAGTGCATTTACGTATGACGGGAGCTCTTCTGGCCGTGGCTAAAACAGCTCCTGAGCCGGACTATGCCAAAATCAGATTCGTACTGACCGGGCCTGAAGACCTATGGTTTACGGATATTAGGACTTTTGGTACATTGTATCTTATTGACCATGATGATAAAATAATAGAAGGATATGCTACTTTGGGACCTGAACCGGTGGGTAAGGGTCTGACGGCAGACTATCTGGAGAAAGCCTGCCTGAAGAAGACAGGAGCAATTAAGGCAGTTATTTTAGACCAAAAAATAGTAGCAGGTCTGGGCAATATTTATGCGGACGAGACTTTGTTCGCAGCAGGCATTCTGCCTACCAGACAGGCTAACAAGCTAACTAAAGAAGAATACGAAAAATTGGTGCAGGCTATGAAAAAAGTCATAGCTCAGGGTATTAAAAACCATGGCACAACATTTAGAAATTATCAGGATGCAGATGGACACAAAGGCGATAATGTGCGTCATCTGATGGTTTACGGCCGCAAGGCAGAACCATGCAAAGTATGTGGAACGGCTTTGGAACAAATCAAAGTGGCAGGACGGGGCAGTGTTTATTGTCCCCATTGTCAAAAATAGGTGACATAAATGATTAGTATAGGACTGACAGGAGGCATAGCCTCGGGGAAAAGCACAGTTAGCAGGTACCTGCAGGAAAAGGGTATAGCTGTATTTGATTGTGACGAATCTGCCAAAAAAGCTGTGGCTAAGGGCTCAGTCTGCCTAGCTAAAATTGTCAAGGCTTTTGGGGACGAAATCCTTAATCCTGATGGCACTATGAACCGCAAAGCTGTCTCTGAACTGGTCTTTGGTCATCCGAAGAAGCTGGGTCAGCTTAACTCTATAGTGCATAACTGGGTGTCCCAAAAGTGCCGGGAATTTTTGTCACAAAAAAGTTCCGAAAAAATAGTTGTATTAGATATGCCTCTTTTGATAGAATGTGAGTGGTACAAAAATGTGGATAAAGTCTGGCTGGTGAAAATTTCGCCGGAGGAACAGATTAAAAGAGCCATGTTAAGGTCCCAAATGACCTCTGAAGAGGTTAAAAAACGTATTGCTTCCCAGATGTCACTGAAAGACAAAGAAGCCTACGCAGACGTGATTTTAGACAACAGCGGCAGTGTGGAAAACCTGAAAAAACAGGTGGATGCTGCCTTACTTGATATATATAGATAGGGGAATTGTTTTGAAAAAAAGACGCAAAAAGAACAAATTCAGCTTTGTTTTTTTCGTTTTATGTATAGTTTTTATTGCTATGACAGGTTATCAAATCTGGTCAACAGATTACATACAACGGAAAAGTGTTTATAAATGGCCTTATGCCAAAGATGTGCATACTTTTAGTGCTAAATACAGAGTGGATCCTTATTTAGCCATTGCTGTAATGAAGAACGAAAGCGGTTTTAATCCGGAAGCTAAATCTAAAACCGGTGCGTTAGGATTAATGCAGATAATGCCGGATACAGGAATTTGGATTGCTAAATCCACGGATTTTCCGAATTTTAAGGACAAAATGCTTCTTTTGCCTGAATTAAATATTAAGTTTGGCTGCTGGTATCTGGGAGAGCTGGAACATGAGTTCCAGGACAACGAAATCCTCATGCTGGCTGCTTATAATGCAGGACGTGGTACGGTAAAGGAGTGGATGGCAGAGAATGAATGGGACTATACATTTAATGATGTGTCCCAGATACCTTTTGCCGACACGAAGAAATATGTTGAAATGGTGCGCCGTGACAAAAAGCGTTATCAGCAACTGTATAAAAAATAGGGCAAATAACTAGCTCCGGGGAAAAATAAGCTTGACGGAGCTTTCCAGTTATGATATTATTTTACTGTTATCTTTTGTGCGGTCATGGCGGAACGGCAGACGCGCTAGCCTCAGGAGCTAGTGGGGGCAACCCTGTGGAGGTTCAAATCCTCTTGACCGCACCATTTTTATTTTAAAATTAATTTACTGCGGTTGTGGCGGAAAGGCAGACGCGCCAGCTTGAGGGGCTGGTGAGAGCAATCTCATGCGGGTTCAAGTCCCGCCAACCGCACCATAACTATACAGCTGAATAGATACAATAAAAATAACACTCGTCAAGGGCTTGCAGTCTAGCTCTTGGCGATTTTGCTTTTTTAGGTAGTGAGGATAAAAGCGGACAAAACGGTTAAAATCCGTAAAAATCAGCCAGTGGACACTGTCTGCGTTAAATCACACAGTAAGTGTAAAGGAAAAATGTAAAAGCGGGTTCACTTAGGGGCAGAGTGTAAAAAAAGACCGATAACCTTAATGGCTATCGGCAAAATATTATAAAGTCACTGTTATTTCTTTCCCATTCCTAAACTTAAACTTTAGCTTTTCATCTTCACCTACGATTACGTTTTCTACCATGTTATACCAGAGCTTCTCATCGAACTTGATGGGGAGCTCTTCTTGCTCCATGATGGTGAACATAAAAGCACCGATGGCGTCAATCCGCCTGGAGCGTTCCAGCTTTTTGGCTTCGATGTCCATGAGCTTTTTGGCAAGGACATCATGTTTCGCTTCGAGTTTTTCCTGCTCCTTCTGGTAATACTTCTGGTCCAAAGCTTCGGTTGCGTTTAGGGCAATGCTCCTTCTGGCAAGGATCCCTAGCCGTTCCATCTCGGCTTTAATTTTGGGGCTTTCATCAGGCACGTTCATAAGGCCTTCCTGAATGTGGCGGCAATCGTCTAAGAGCTTCTTGCGGTTGGTTAATAACTCGCTGATAGCCGTGAGGAAGGCAGTCTTAATATCTTCTTC
>Ga0160425_1002033_pt1 | contig 17284 bp, 9 predicted proteins | sample BioMet8_FD_108193 | JGI IMG/M metagenome (GOLD analysis project Ga0160425, IMG submission 108193) | Microbial communities from bioreactor (seeded with sewage sludge) at Lawrence Berkeley National Lab, California, USA - Biofuel... | ecosystem: Engineered > Bioreactor > Anaerobic > Unclassified ...
GACGTCTTTGGTGTTCTGTCGCCTGGCAACGTCGCCATTGGTGCCTGGCACTTTTGGGGACGTCTTTGGTGTTCTGTCGCCTGGCAACGTCGCCATTGGTGCCTGGCACTTTTGGGGACGTCTTTGGTGTTCTGTCGCCTGGCATCGTCGCCATTGGTGCCAGGCACTTTTGGGGACGTCTTTGGTGTTCTGTCGCCTGGCATCGGCGCCATTGGTGCCTGGCACTTTTGGGGACGTCTTTGGTGTTCTGTCGCCTGGCAACGGCGCCATTGGTGCCTGGCACCAATGGCGACGCTACTTTTAAATTATTTCGCACTTTATTTCACGCAATTTTTTATCTACGAAAGGTCTATCCCATTGTTTGGCTTTACGCATAGCAGCAAACAATTGCTCTTCATGTTTACCTATCGCTAACGCCTTTGCCAGTATTTCCTCAGCATCTTTCGGTGGAATTACAACAACACCATCAGCATCGCCAATCATAATATCTCCCGGATGAATAGTAACATTGCCGATTGATATATCAGTATTGATTTCGCCGGGACCATTTTGGTAAGGTCCATTGGGCGTAGTTGCAATATAGTATACCGGAAATCCAAGTTTTCGCAAAGGTGCTTCGTCTCTAATTGCCCCATAAACAATTATGCCGGCAATACCTCTTATCATACAATATGTGGACATTAGTTCCCCAACAATTGCACGTTCCGTATATCCACCTGCATCAATAACAATTATGTCGCCCGGCTCAGCAATATCCATTGCTTTGTGATACATTAAGTTGTCTCCGGCAGGAACTTTCACCGTAAAAGCTGCTCCCAATAAAGGCACATCATTGACCGGTCGCAAGGCACTAGGCAAAGCAAATACTCCATTCATAGCATCATCAATATTCGCCACCGGAACGCCGGCAAATTTTTTCAGCAATTCTTTGGGTGGTCTTATAAATTGCGTTTGAATCAAACATCCCACATTAGACATTTTTCCTCCTTAAAGGTTTCAGTACAACCATTTGACATTATAAATTGTAAGCATTTGCAACATAGCATGTCGACATTAACCGTGAGGCAAGTTATACCGGTAGTGCGAGAGCTAGTGCCGAGTTTCGGACTCGTCGTCCCCATTGGTGCCAGGCACTTTTGGGGACGTTGTTTTGGGGACGGTTTTAGCGACGGCGACACAAAAACTTCGCCACAATTAGGCCTGTCACAGCTCCGGAAAAATCCAGCAAAATATCTGCGACCATACCAGCCCGCCCTGCTGAAAACAGTTGAATAAACTCATCTATTACCGGCACTAAAAGCAGGCAAAAAAGAATATAGCCAAGAATATTTTTCCAGCGGCAAGCATACAAGTACGACAAATGCACGGCCAATCCGGCCAAAATAAAATACTCTGTAAAATGTGCTATCTTGCGGACAATATGATCAGTGATTATGCCATTAGCATGGTAGCCAAACACTGCTGCCAGTTGACGCAGCCACGCAACTATGAATAAGCTTTCGTTTCCTGATTCAACGGCATCCTGAGACGACAGTCCCCAGATACACAGCACATATGCAATTGTAATAATTGACCATATAATTTTTTTATTCATTTTTGAAATTCCTTTTTACGTATCTAAAATATACTGCTTAACAATTGTAACACAATTGTTAAGCAGTATCACTCAAATTTCGCCATTTTTAGTTATTAGGCACAACTTCTGAAGCCCTTTGCCCAGAGCCGAGTTTCGGTCTTAGCATCCCCAAAAGTGCCTGGCACCAATGGGTCAAGCGTCGCCAAAAGTGCCTGGCACCAATGGGTCAAGCGTCGCCAAAAGTGCCTGGCACCAATGGGTCAAGCGTCGCCAAAAGTGCCTGGCACCGATGGGTCAAGCGTCACCAAAAGTGCCTGGCACCAATGGAGACACCTGGCTCCAATGGAGACAAGGGCGACGTGTTAAAAGGTTAGTTTTGCGCCTAGTTCATAGTTTATGCTGTTTCTTATATCTCCCAAATATTTGCTTACTTCGCCGTAGATGCGCCAATTGTCCTTCAGCTTTACATCACCGCCTACAGTCAGTTCCCCCCAATTTTTAGCTGCCCGCCTGCCATAGAAGTAATTGTCGAAATTAATGTCGCCGCCACCGCCAAAATCATGATAGTAGCTGGCACGTGCGTAATACCCATATTTGGGATTGGTTTTGCCTACAGCCACTCCTAATCTTGTAATGAAATGATTGAAGTTGTCCACGCTAACCGGCATCTTATGGCTTGTCTTATAGTCAGCACCGTCAATGTGACCATAGATTATCTCTGCCTGTGGTTCAACATATGCGTCTTCGGGTAATTGCTTTCTGTAACCGTATTCCCCGAAAAGAGTTGTACCATTGACACTGTAATCGGCATTGCTATTCACTCCTGCCAAATCTGTCCATTTGTAATCGTTACTGTAATGGCTTTGTTTGAGGACAATATCATAATAATGACCGGAGTTGCCAATCCATGTGTTATATAATGCCACGCTGGTACCTTTCACATCACCGGAACCATTATCATAGCTTCCGTTGCCGTCAATATGGTCCACGGCAATTCCTACATAACTCTTGCCGTCCTTGCGCTTAAATTCCTTATCATAACCCGCCTGAAACATGTTGGCATTCAGATTATTGGCTCTGTCCCCAATAAAATGGCTGCAGTTCCTCTTGTATCTGGCCCAGATCCCGTCATCTTGAGTATTACCAAGACGCAAATCTCCCAAGCGCTGTGCCATACTTTCCGCATCCATAAGCCACATTTGGTTAAGCACCGCTCTGGAATCAGCTGCCGTCATGGTGCTTTCCGATGCATGTAATGTCTTGGCATTGGTTAAATCATAAGTTCCGTCACCGTTATTGACAATAAGAGGCGTAAATCTATAAGGACCCCAATCAGTGACCAGCGGATTAACCGCAATATTTCCTGAGCCAATAGTCAAGACTCTAGCTTTCCCATATGGTACAGTGTTGGCATCAAGGGGATTATAGTTTGAGTAGTAAGGATCGTAGACAACTTTAAGGTTAGCCGTCAAATTATCAGCGTAAGACACAGTGACATTATCAGCAATATTATTGGCTAGATTGGCATTAATGTTAAAAGTAACATTGCCCCTTGCTGAATTTATACTTAAATTCCTGCCGGGAGTACTGTAAGATGTCCCGCTGTTTTCTGCCAGATTAATAGTACCACCGTCTCCCACTAAATCTCCCATGCCGTAATTATTGCTGCCGCTGCCCGTTAAGTCAGTAAGCTGCATAGTGCCCTTTAAGGTAATATTATCAGCTCCGGCGGAAGTAGCATAATTCATTACACCGTCTGAATTAATCGTCGTATCCAGGATTGTTCCTTCCACATTCAGTACTTTATCAACGGTCAGTCCAGATGCCAAGCCTCCCTCCAGAACATTTATAACATTAGCTTTTACTGTTCCTGTGTTATAGAACTCTCCTTCATCTTCCACATTAATAACATTCTGCTCAATAGTTCCGCTGTTATCACCGGTACTGTATAAGTTCAAAGTACCGCTGCCGGAAACAGTGCCGCTGTTATCTATGTCATAAATATTGGCAGTGCCTTGGTTCTGCAAAGTGCCAACACTAGCTAAGGCTGAGGTAACAGTACCCGTGTTGATCAATGTTGCTCCACTGTCTATGCCAATAACTCCTTGTTCTAAAGTCCCGCTATTTGTGCCGGCAGAGGTAATCTCTGTCCCTCCATTACCTGTAATGGCACCTGTATTCTCTAGATTTGCGGTTTGGACTATACCTTCATTCTGCATAGTACCAGAGCTAGAGTTCTTGACATTCGTAGCAGTTATCGTAGCTGTTTCACTGTTAACTAATTTGCCTTCATTGGTAATATTGGCGGTAATATCTGCATTAGCAGTCAAGCTCTTGCCGCTCTTTACCTGTACTGTTTTTTGAGTTATGGTCTTGGCAGCAGTTACTGCCCCATCCACTACTACTGTGCCATTACCGGTGGTGGTTGCATTCATGGTTCCCCCTGTAAATTGCAAGGTACCATTATTAATCGCGGTTGCATCTACTCCCTTTAACTTATCGGCATTGGCAGTCAGAGTGCCTTCATTTACTACTGTATTTTGCGTAATGTCGGCATTAGCAACTATGTTGCTGCCGGCCGTAAATGTAGTGGTCCCTTGATTATCAACCATATGGGTAATTGCATTGTTCAAGGTATAAGGATTATCTGTACTGCCTGCGGTAAACACAAATTTCCCATTATTTAAAATTTCTCCGCTTAACTTAAGCTTATCTGCCGTAGTAGTTAAGCTTGCTCCCTCGTCAATATCTACTTCTTTTTGTGTGATAGTAAAATCCGGCGTGGCATCTACGTTCCAAAACTCCACCGTGCCTTTGCTCCCATCCCCACCATCGGAAATGCCCTTAGCCAAAGAAGACATATGATCGGAAAAGACCAAAGTGCCTGTATTGACTATATCCTGGGCGGAGCCGGTGAGCACGCTATCTTTTATTATTACGTTGTCCAAAGTCATGTTCCCTGTATTCGTGAGAACGCCTTTTCCATCCCCTGCATAATTCCCAGAGAAAACCATATCTGTAATATTGGCAGTTCCATTGTTAGTAATAGGGTTGGTAAATTTGGTCATAGTTGCTGTCTTTGTTCCGTTGACTGAGCCATTAACGTTTAATGTATAACCATCTGCTACGGTTATGCCACTGTAACCATCTGTATTGGCCGTGACCGTGGCACCGTTATTAATATTCAGGTTTAATTCGCGAGCAGTGTCTCTTTGGGTAGTACCAACTTCCGAGGGATAATCTGTTGATTGATTTATCGTTTGATCAGAATTAATCACATAAGTAAGAGCTTCCGGATTTTTAGCACCACGAATAAACTGCTGAAGTGTAACCCCTGTATCTATTCCACCTATAGATGCATTCAAATACCCCTTCGAGCCTAAGCTCAAGGTAACCGACCCTTTTTCAGAAGCTACTAGGACGCTGGAAGTCCCGCCGTTCAATTGATAAGTAAGATTGCTGTTATTTCCTGTCACATAATTAACATAGTCGGTATAATTGCCTGCGGACAATTCACCTGTAACATTAATGCCTGTCAGGTTCACTGTACCAGAACTATTTGCAGCATCGCCTGTAATGTTGATTGCATCAGTAGCTGTCGCTTTATCCGAGCCATTGTTTTTAATATCAATATCAATTTTTAACCCGGAGTTGCTTTCGGTTACCAGATTGCCCACATTTAATTTGGCAAAATTACTATCCTGCATATTAAGAGTTTTTCCATTAGTCTTTAAAGTTCCTGCTATAGTCCTATCACCGGCTACTTGCACCGGGCCTGTCTTCAGCACCGTTGTACCGGAACCTAGTACATCGGCGGAAATATCACCTGTTAAATAAAATGTTCCTGTATTAGTAAAAGTCCCCTCTAAACTATTGGTTCCTAATTTGGATGTCAGAGTACCTGCGTTATTAATGCCACCATGATTAGTATGTAAGAGACCGGTATTGGTTACTGTAGCACCAGCCAGAATATTAATCGTATCATCGGCTTTCATGCTTCCTGAATTGGTCAGTTTATGCCCACCCTCAATATTGATAATTTTTTGTTCAATATTTCCACCTTTGTTTATGCTTGTCTGATTTCCTGTTAAGTTTAAGACACCGTCAGAAGAGCCAATAATATCATTATAATTGGCTAACTGTTTTAAATTTAAGGTGCCTGCATTCTTTACGGTACCATAATTATAGAGTTCGGCAATTGTTGTGGTTCCTTCATTACTTAAGTAGCCATCGTTAAGAGCAAGAGAAGTATCTAAAGTAGTATTAACGCCGGAGCTTACCATAAAAGCACCTTTGTTTTTTGCCTCTAACTGCGCTTTATATTCTTTCCCGTCTGCCAAATATACTACAGCATCTTTGCTTGATACAGTCAATGGGGTATCTGTTCCCACGAGAATGAGTTTTTCGATTGCTCCACCGGAAACTTCAATGTTAAACATATTTGCAGTTTCACCGGCATAATCTGTTCTATCATAACCATTGGCCTGCTCTGAATATATAGACAGACCATAAGTTCCACTGGGCAAACCAGCGTTAGCAATACTAGCTGTTCCGGACGCAGTTACACTACCGTTAGCCAATTTACCACCATTGGCATAATAGGTCCAATCATTGAAATCCGTATTCCCAATAAGCAGTGCTATTATCTGATTGTCCGCCTTGGTTCCTTCATATTTTTTTCCAACATCATAGATCATACCTAAATTATCTGTATTGGTAAGAGTAACATAAGAGATTTTCTGTTGTCCGTTGGGATTGGATTTTGCATCATAATAGTCTTTTAAGGTAAGTTTAACCGTACTATTTGCACCAACAGCAGAAGGAGAAATAAAGCCACCGTTGGTGCTGGCTGCAGCTTTACCACTGGTTTTAGAAGAAGCATCAGTGGTATATAAAATTTGAGAAGTGTCTAATTGAAAAGCCGGTCTTATGCCTAAAACAGAATACTGATTTTTTAAAATATTAGTTGTTTTTGAAAGTATTCCTACTGCAGGATAAATTGAACTTAATATCTGACTAACTAATTTTCCTAGAATGCTATCAAGGTATTTGTTAAAGACATCATCATGGGAAAAATAGTTTCCACCTACGAAAATATAGCCATTTGCGGTGACGAATTCAGGTCCTATAATACCTTTATCTCGTAAATACCACTTACTCCAGTAACTTGAACGTAAAGCAGGATAATTATCCCAAGCATATTCACTTGCCAGAGTTTTTAAAGCACTATTTAAATTATACTCTTTTATTTCATCATAACTCGGTATGTAAATTTTCTGAGTAGATGATGTAACTGTTGTTTTTGATTTAAGCTTGTCTACGATATCCGCATCACCGCCAACAAAATTAACATCACCTTTTATCCATATCTCATAATTTTCTAAGATGGCTCTGCCCACATACTCAGTATAAGTTGGGAGTTTAGATGTCAGTATTGTTGATTGGGCAATAGCTCCCTGTTCCTGACTAGAAAAAGAGGTGTTTAAGAAAGAATCTTTATCCGTATTCAAGCTGTTATAAAGTTCACTTCCCGCAAAAGTATCGCTCTTATATTTTTTACCAAAAAGGATTTTATCAGAATATAAAACCAGACGGTTAGCATTACTATTATTCTTTACAACAGAATAAGATACTCCCTGAGTAAGATAATCGGAATCCTTTCCCTTATTACCATTGTGTTTACTATCTTGTAAGTACGTGCCAAAATAGATTTTATTATTTGTATTTAAATCGTTTCCCTTACCAAACCCTGAAGAAGCTTCTACTTGTCCGTAGGTGCCTAAGGTTAAAGCTAAGGCCACGGCTACTGCCAATTTTTTCTTACCCTTATTTTCCCCTGCTGTTTTTTTTCTTTCTCCCACTTAACAGTACCTCCTCATATTCTCACAACAGCTTCATTGCCTTCTTTGTTTTCAGTTAAGTTTGATCTGATTAAGTCGTGCTTGTTTAAAGTCGTTTTGATTAAGTCGTGCTTGTTTAAATTTGATCTAATTAAGTCGTTTTGATTAAGTCGAGCTTGTTTAAGTCGTTTTGATTAAGTCGAGCTTGTTTAAGTCGTTTTGATTAAGTCGAGCTTGTTTAAGTTACTAATTTGTTCAATAATCTTAATAATTAAATTTTACTACTATTTTCTCTGATATTCAATTGTTTTTTCCCCTTTTTTGGGACGCAAAAAAAGACGTCGCCCAAAAGGGACGACGCCGAGTTTCAGCCTTAGCGTCCCCATTGGTGCCTGGCACTTTTGGTGACGCTAGCGACGAGGGCGACAAGGGCGCGAGTTTCGTGTGAAATATTGTTAGGTCAACAAGCAATATAAGAGCCTGCTTCGGCGATTTTTAGAGCATCGTCGATGTGAGCACAGAAATTTTCCGGGCCAATTGTCTCTACAAAACCGGCTTTTTCCATAACTTTCATGGGTTGTTCGTTAACATGGGAAAAAACTAATTGAATTTTAGCCTTTTTGCATTTTCCGACTAAAATTTCAAAATTATGCATAGCCGTAGCGTCGATAGCACTGACGCTGCGCATTCTTAAAATAAGATAGTTATATTTTTCATGAACGGTGATACGCAGAATATTATCCGCAGCCGCAAAAAACAAGGGTCCCACCATTTCGTACACCAGTGTGTCCTTGGGCACCTGGCGCAGCTCTATATTATCCGCGTCATTTTCATTGTCGATGTAGGTCCACCCGTGCACTGTCGCCACTTCGCTCATACGTCTCAGGAAAAGTGCCGCAGCCAAAAGTACGCCAACTTCAATGGCAATAACTAAGTCAAACACAACAGTTAGCCCCAAGGTAAGCAAAAGCACGGCTAAATCTGACTTGGGAGCAGTTTCACATAAGTGTACAACGTTCCTCCAGCCGCTCATATTATACGCTACTTGAAATAAAATAGCCGCAATAGTTGGCATGGGAATTAAAGCTGCATAGGGTATAAAAACCACTAGCACCAAAAGCAGCACCAGGGAATGGACCATTCCGGAAATAGGACTGCGTCCGCCGTTTTTAATATTGGCCGCGGTACGTGCAATGGCCCCGGTAGCAGGTATGCCCCCAAAACAAGCAGATCCTATGTTAGCAAGGCCTTGAGCAATGAGCTCCGTATTGGACCTGTGCTTGCTCTGAATCATGCTGTCCGCCACCACTGCGGACAACAGCGACTCGATGCCCGCCAAAACCGCAATAGTCAAAGCATCCGGAAACAAAGCGTGAATTGACGCTAAGTTGATTGCTTGCAAGTTAAAAGTAAAATGGGGCAGTTCGTTGGAAATAGTAAAAAGGGAGCCAATGGTATTAACCTGAAGCCCCATGAATTTCACCATAGCAGCTGCCCCAATAACGGCTATTAAAGAGCCGGGAATTTTGGCATTAATCTTGGGCCAAAAAATAAGAATGGCTAAGCTGACCAACCCCACAAGTACGGCCTGAACGTTCAGCGATGCACCGTACGTAGTCAGTGCAGTCAGTTTGGCCAAAGTTGAAATGGGAGCCACCCCTTGGGGAAAAGCAATACCGGTAAAGTCTTTTAACTGGCCAATGAGCAAAGTTATAGCAATGCCGGCGGTGAACCCCGTGGTGATAGTGTACGGAATATATTTAAGCAAATTACCAAATTGCAATAAGCCCATAATGATGAGAAGAACTCCGGCCATAAGTGTAGCCAGCATAAGGCCTTCTACACCGTTTTTCAGTACAATGCCTGCCACAATTGTGGCAAATGCCGCAGTAGGTCCTGCAATCTGCACCTTGCTGCCCCCTAACACAGCCACTAAAAAGCCGGCAATAATTGCGGTGTAAATTCCCATGGATGGTGTAACTCCGGATGCCAGGCCCAAAGCAATGGACAGTGGCAGGGCAATGATTGCCACGATGATGCCGGCTGTAACATCCTTTTGCAGCTGATCTTTAGAATAGCTCTTCAATACGGTAAACAATTCAGGCTTAAATTTTTCCACTTCAACAACTCCCTTAAATTGATTTAAATAATTATTATATCATATTATAGCTATATAAGGAAAGAGCCAGGTACCAATGGCGTCGGTCGCCATTGGTACCTGGCTCTTTTGGAGACAACGGTGTCCAATCCCAGAGCAGGGCTGAGTTTCGGTCTCCCACGTCGCCATTGGTGCGCCATTGGTGCCTGGCACTTTTGGAGACGTCTTTTCGTTATTTTTCCTCTATGTTGCTAATTTTGTGCAGCCCTTGCATGAAAGCATCCCACTGGTCCTTGGTGAAACCTTTGCGGACTTCTTTGTTGAGTCCGTCGACAGTTTTCTGCAGCTTGACTTTCATATCTTCACTTTTTTTCGTGGTTGTTACTATAATACTGCGATGATTTGTTGCATCCATAGCCCGATTGACAAAGCCTCTCTTTTGCATTCTGTCCAATATACCGGAAACGGATGCTAACTCCAGACAAAGAAAACCGGCTATAATTTTGGGCGTAGTTACTTGATTCTTACGCAGCCAAAGACAAAGCAATACATCATACTGTGCCGGCGTTAAATCAAAGGCTTCCAGTGCTTTATTAAATTTCAAATAAACTTCATGCTGGGCAATTGTTAGAATAGAATTAATACAGTCCAAGATTTTGTTCACCAACATTTCTTTTATAATTGTTATGATTTAATTTAACACAATACAATAAGCATGTCAAACAATCCACATCCGCAACCTCCGCCCTTGATGAGTCACCATTGATAGCACCCTTGGTGTCGCCATTGGTGGCGCCATTGGTGCCTGGCACTTTTGGAGACAGCGTCTCAGGCCAGGTGTCGCCATTGGTGCCTGGCACTTTTGGAGACAGCGTCTCAGTCTCAGCGTCGCCATTGGTGCCTGGCACTTTTGGAGACAACGTCTCAGGCTCGACGTCGCCATTGGTGCCTGGCACCAATGGCGACGAAGGAGCCGCTAAGGGCGACGTTTGCTTTGTTCCATTAGTTCAAGATTTTTTATAATTTGTAAACATTTGGTCTTCTATTGGCCAATGTACATAATTGTTTTCTGACTTTTTGTACATAGTCCAAATCAATCATCGCAGTAATTACCTCAGGCCTGTTTGAAGCTCTGGCGATTACATTTCCCCATGGATCTATGATCATGGAATTTGCATAAGCTTGAAACTTTGGTTTTATGCCGATTTGCGCCGGAGCAATAACATAACATTCATTTTCGATTGCCCTTGTACGTAATATTGCTTCCCAATGATCCTTGCCAGTATTCATGGTAAAGTTTGCAGGAACCATTAAGATATTGGCCCCTTGCAAAGCCATCAAACGATACAACTCGCAAAATCTCATATCATAACAAATTGACAATCCTAAATGGCCCACTTCTTTTGTATCAACTGTTACTATTTTATCTCCCGGAAAAATTCTATCGGATTCTTTATTGACAGGACCGTCAGGGATGACAACATCAAAAGGATGAATTTTGTGATACTTTGCCACGCATTCACCTTTAGGGTTAATAACCATAGTGCAATTATAGGGTCTCTTATCATCAGGGCTTTTTTCATAAATACTTCCACAATGAAGCCAAACATTATATTTCTTCGCTTGTTCTGACATCAATTGGAAAGTTCTGCCTCCCGGAACAACCTCAGAATGTCCTGCATTGTCCATACCAATATAATTCATGCTTTCAGGCATAGCAATCAGTTTGGCGCCCCTACCGGCAGCCTCTCTGATAAAGCTAACTACAGTATTTAAATTTTTATCTACATCATCTTGTGAATCCAGTTGAATTACAGCCGCAACAAATTTATTCATTAACGCTCACCTCATTATCCATTATCTTACTTTTTCTTTCTAAAAAAAAGTCTATTTATTAATAGTACTACAAGAAACAAGCAAAACAATGGTAATTCAAGTGCTAAAGCCGAGTCCCAGGCTCGGCGTCGCCATTGGTGCCTGGCGCCATTGGTGCCTGGCACTTTTGGAGACAACGTCGCCATTGGTGCCTGGCACTTTTGGAGGCAACGTCGCCAAAGCCCAGAGCAGGAGCTGAGTCCCAGGCCAGGCGTCGCCAAAGCCCAGAGCAGGAGCTGAGTCCCAGGCCAGGTGTCGCCATTGGTGCCTGGCACTTTTGGAGACAACGTCTCAGGCTCGACGTCGCCATTGGTGCCTGGCACTTTTGGAGACAGCGTCGCCATTGGTGCCTGGCGCTTTTGGAGACGTTGGGCCAAAGCCCAGAGCAGAAGCCGAGTCCCAGGCTCGGTGTCGCCATTGGTGCCTGGCACTTTTGGAGACGTGGGGCCAAAGCCCAGAGCAGGAGCCGAGTCCCAGCCTCGGCGTCGCCATTGGTGCCTGGCACTTTTGGAGACAACGTCGCCAAAGCCCAGATCAGGAGCCGAGTCCCAGGCCAGGCGTCGCCATTGGTGCCTGGCACCGGTGGAGACGTTGGGTCAAAGCCCAGAGCAGGAGCCGAGTCCCAGGCTCGGTGTCGCCATTGGTGCCTGGCACTTTTGGCGACAGTGGCGACGTGGGGACGGTTATATTTTCCACCTAAGTCCGGCGTGGTATTGCACACTGCTTTTAATATTTCCGAAAAGTTTACGCACCCGGGCAAATGCGCTGCACTGGTCAGACAGCAGTACATTGCCGCCGAAACCCAAAGCGTACCAATTCTTAGCATGGTTTGTCTCGTAGCGAACGTTGCCGGTGGTAACCCCACCAACACCTGCGAAGTCGTGGTAATAATTACCCATAAAGTAAATATTACCGGTTTCTTTTTTGCCGCCAAAATCTTTGCCTATAGCAAAACCAACTCTGGCAATGGCATGACTAACGGCATCCTGATACACCGGCATTTTTTTCGAAGTAGTGTAGCTGTTGCTGCCAATGTGCCCCAAAACCAATTCGCAACTTGGTTCAGCATACAAACCTTTGCCGAATAACCAACGGTGCCCATATTCGCCGCTAAGTGTAGTTGTCCATGCGGCATACTCCCCGGTAGAATAGTTGTCGCTTAAATCTGTAACATTGTAATCCGTAGAAATCTTGCCGGCTTTAATGACAATATCATAGTAATCGCCCCCTTGACCTAACCAGGTCTGATAAAAGCCAACAGCTATGCTATTAGTTTGGCCATTGCCTCTTTCGTAGGATGCACTGCCGTTAATGTGACTGGCATATACGCCACGATAAAAGGTGCCAGTGGTACAAGGGAAGGCTTTATCATAGCCTAATTGGAACTTACTATAGTGCAGATCAGTATTCCGGCCTACGTTCATCCTCTGATCACCATGACCAAACTTCGCCCACAAATTATCGTACTGTGTTCTGACGTCGCCATTGGTGCCTGGCACTTTTGGTGCTTTTGGCGCGGTTCTGACGTCGCCATTGGTGCCTGGCACTTTTGGTGCTTTTGGCGCGGTTCTGACGTCGCCATCGGTGCCTGGCACCGATGGCGACATTAGCCTGCGCTCATGTTCCATGCTGCGCAAATCTCCCAGTCGTTCTCTAAGAGTAGAGGCTTCCAGCAGCCACACATTAGTTGCATTAGCTCTGACATCAGCAGCATGTTTTGTATTCTCCGTGATGTAACGTACGGGCTTAGTCTTACTGCTCTCGAGGTGAGCGGACTCCGGCTTGGGCTCCGGCTCAGGCTCCAGTTTGGGCTCCGGCTCAGGCTCTGACTTGGGCTTCGGCTCAGGCTCCGGCTTGGGCTCCGGCTCTGGCTCCGGCTCTGGCTCTGGCTTGGGCTCTGGCTTGGGCTCTGGCTCTGGCTTGGGCTCTGGCTCTGGCTTGGGCTCTGGCTCTGGCTTGGGCTCTGGCTTGGGCTCTGAAACTGTAGTATCCTCAATCTTTACAATATTCCATTTTTGCTTTTTCTCCTTGTCTTGTTCCACTGTAATATCATACGTTCTCTCATTGTACTCACTGCGCATGCCGCTGACGACAAGTTGTCCGGACTCATCTTCCACTACCAGTGCCTTCCCCGTCAAAGCGGCCACTTTGCTTGCAGGCATCCCGTAATAGTTATCATAATTTACCTGTACTTTTAAACTGCTTGCCGTACTCTGTCCACCAACAATTAGCACGTCTGCTCGACCCTGTGCCAAGTCTGCATCCACTTTTAAAATGCCATCTTGGCCTTGCAAATTGCCTATATATAATCTTCTGAAGCCATTATGCTCCTTAGAACGATAGCTACGGGTCTCATCATACACACCATGTGTCCACCCATCCCAGGTAAGGTCCACAACTCCTCCGTCCAGCAGTGTAACACTATCCACATCGCTAGCTTCGCGAATCGCGACTTTATTAGTGTCAATGTTGGTAGTTATATTCATACGGGGCTGACAATCACTGCCGTACCGATTGTCATACACCGGCCGCCACACACCGCCCTTGCTAAGCTTAATAATATTGACAGAATCCTCATAAGCCTTATTTTTGCCATTAAGCAGATTGCCCTGCAAATAAGATTCCGGCGTATCCAAAGTCACAATATTTTTGCCATTATCACGACAATAGATATCACCTTCTATCTGATGTGTGTATCCTGTTGTGCTTAAATCATTAGTACCATTTCCCTGAGCATACAGACTAAAAGCCTGAAATGCCTCACCGGGCCGAAACGTAGCGCTGCCAACCACAATCTTTGCCGCTCCCTTGAAAATATTTGAAGATTTGCCATCACCATCTGCCTTGGCGCCCATCACCTGAGAATGAATTCTTACATTTGCGTCGGCATTATCTCCACCCATTGCCCTTGCTGTAATTTGGGCTTTATCCCCCACTGTGCTGTTGTGCACACCGATACTATGTCCATAAACAAAAGTCTTAAAGTGTGTAACCTTGCCTCCTTGGGTCGTGACATTGAGCACGCATTCATCCCCAAGGACACTATAAGAAGCCCCTACAGCTTTAGCATAAGCTAAACTATTAAATCCGGCTGACTCGCCAGCCTCCGCTCGAACATTAATTTTGCTGCCATGGCCTAAAACCCCACCGTTCACTCCAACCGCCTCAGCAGAAACATCCTGGTAACTAGCAGTACCACCTTTGGCCGTAACCGTGATGGGAACAGCCTGCCCCCCTTGCAAAGTAATCCCGCCATTTCTACTCCAGATTCCCGTGGTCTTGGCTTTTCCAGTTCTATTATGGGATCGCACCGTGATACCGCTAAAATCATCCGACAAATGAACCGTCATGTTTTCCCCACTTGTGTTCAAGATTCCCGTAATACCGGAGATTTCGCCCTCAACTTTGATCTCCTTATAAGGCTGCTTTTTCAGGTTCTCCCGGGTCAGTGTTTCCCTGGCCTTTATTCCTGTTGCACCGCCCTCAGTGCACCAGTAAAAACCACTGCCCACCAAAATTAAACTTGAAACTAATCTTTTAGTGCCATACTTGTTCCAATTTTTGTACATGTTTTACCACATCCTTTAGTTAGTCTTTTGCTGCGTACGTCACGAACGTCCCCATTGGTGTCGCCATTGGTGCCAGGCACTTTTGGGGACATAGGACCAAAGCCCAGAACAGGAGCCGAGTTTCGGTCTCGGTGTCGCCATTGGTGCCTGGCACTTTTGGGGACATAGGACCAAAGCCCAGAACAGGAGTCGAGTTTCGGTCTCGGTGTCGCCATTGGTGCCTGGCACTTTTGGTGCTTTTGGCGCTTCGTGCGTTACCATCGTCGCCATTGGTGCCTGGCACTTTTGGGGACGTGGCACACTGTGTGAATGGCGCATTACATGTGCGTTTCGCTACATTGTTGATGTTTTTTGTTCTCATTTGCCATTTTTCTTTGCTATTTTCTCCTCTGTTATTATATTTTAATCGCAAATCGCTATCTTTGCAAGTTTTTCATATCATTTCGCTATTATTTTTTCGCTGTTTGTTGCACTATGCTACAATTGAATTAGAAATGGGGCGTATTACATGAAATTAGAATTAGAAGAATATGAAGGTCTTAGTGTTTCAGAAATCTTAAAAATGTTAAGAGGCGACAATGGTTACACCCAGGACGATGTTGCTCGCGGAACCCATATTGTCAGAGGTACTTATACACATTATGAGCTTGGCAAACGGCAACCAGACTTAGACACGCTGAAAACCATTGCCGACTTTTACCAGGTTCCTCCCGCCATCTTTTTTGGTCGGAGCATTCCCGCCTTTATGCAGGGAATTAAAGTTCCCATCTTAAAAAAAATAGTCCCGGGCATCCCTATGGATGCACAGGACAATATTGATGGCTACGCAGAAATACCTGCCACTCTGGCCGCAGCCGGAAAACATTTTGCTTTAAAAATAAAAGAACCATCCATGTATCCTTATTATTTAAAAGGAGATACAGTGATAGTTCGTGTGCAAGCAGAAGCTCAGGACAGCGACATGGTCGTTGTCACAGCAGGCAACGATGCCGCCGTCATCAGAAGAATCCAGAAACAAACCGGGGGCATCACCCTCATCGCCTACAATCAGTTGGAATATTTACCACGCTTTTACTCAGCCAGAGAGATTACTACCCTGCCGGTAAAAATCATCGGAGTTGTAGTTGAGAGTTACAGAAAAGAATAGATTGAAAGACCAATACGTCGCCATTGGTGCCTGGCACTTTTGGAGACACCGTCGCCATTGGTGCCTGGCACTTTTGGAGACATAGGGCCAAAACCCTGAACAGGAGCCGAGTCCCAGGCTTTTCGTCGCCATTGGTGCCTGGCACTTTTGGGGACGAAGGGCCAAAGCCCTGAACAGGAGCTGAGTCCCAGGCCAGGCGTCCCCATTGGTGCCTGGCACCAATGGGGACGTATCTTACTCTACTTCTTTACTAAAATTTACGCCAACTGTAGCGACCGGCATAGCATTGATCATCTGAGCCTTAGCCATTAGAGAAACACAGTGGCATGGATAGAGCTTTGTCACGTGCTTTGATTGGAGGTAGTTTATAGTCTGCTCTAACTTATCATCTACGGCAAATAAATGCATGCCGCCAATTATACCGGTTATGGGTTCATCACCACAGACCTTAACGGCCTGCTCCACAATATTGCAAATGCCACTGTGAGAACAGCCGGTAATAATAAAGAGGCCATCCTTGCCCTGCCAAACCAACGCCGTATCATCCAGAACAGAATCCGGCACCCACTTACCGTCAACCAAAGTCTCGCCTATGACATTGTTCTCAAAAGGAACTATTCTGGGAATCTGACCTAAGAACACAAGATGTTCTGTAAGATGTATTGGCGACCCAGATAGGTTTAGCATACAGCAAGATGCCAATTTCTCGCGGCTCAAAGGCGAGCCAATGTCCAAACCATCTGCTCTTTTCGGTGCGAAACAAAGAGGATGAGCGATTATCTTCTGCTTAGGCAAACCTTCTTCAGCCAATAGATAAGGCAACCCGGCGGTATGATCATTGTGTCCATGAGAGAATATTATACCATCTAATGCTTTAAGGTTTATCTGCATTTTGGCAGCATTGCGCAGGAACACATCTGAATAGCCCGTGTCAAGCAGGAACTTTTTGCCCTCAGCCTCGATATATATGCTCAGCCCCGGCTCGCCTAAATAGTACTGGTCAATATATGTATAGTTGTCGGTTAACACTTTTAGCTTCATGATGACCTCCGAGGATGACGCGGCATTTATCGTTTTGCAACATATATCTTACGCACTCACCCAATAATTTTATCCAGCCAATTACCTACATCTCATCCTTCATATCCAAGATTGCCTTCCCTGCCGTGCAAGCAGGAC
>Ga0160425_1002034_pt1 | contig 17275 bp, 15 predicted proteins | sample BioMet8_FD_108193 | JGI IMG/M metagenome (GOLD analysis project Ga0160425, IMG submission 108193) | Microbial communities from bioreactor (seeded with sewage sludge) at Lawrence Berkeley National Lab, California, USA - Biofuel... | ecosystem: Engineered > Bioreactor > Anaerobic > Unclassified ...
AAAAGCAAGGGGCAGCGGCAACGAGCGATGCGAGCGGCAGCGAACAGCGCGACTATGCCGCAACCTGGGACCTTTACAGAGCCGCCCTTCCCTTAAGAATCCCATCCTCCTAAAATCCGGGCCTGCTCGGCCTTGCTCGTACGCGCAGGGTGCTCCGCGACCCTGCGCTTGCCGGGGTGCGAACGGGGGCAGCACACCGACGACGGACAAGACGGGCGGAGCAGAGCCCCGCCCCTACGGAGCGTGAAATACAAACCAATCTGTAGGGGAGATGCCCGGCTTTGCATCCGGAATCCGTAGGGCTCCTTCGTCGTGGGCGGCTTCCGGATCATCGCCCCGCAACACAGCCTGTCCCCAGCGTGTCATTGCCGCGCCGGTCTGCGGACCGGCTCGCAATGACAACGGGGGGAGGCGCGGGCGGCGGGCGCTTCTCGCGGAGGGGGAGGGCGGAGACAAAAAACGGAGCCGCGCGTCGGCGCGGCTCCGGGGGAAAGGCTATCCGATTTTCTCGAAATCCGACGCGCCGTGCTTGCAGATCGGGCAGACAAAGTCGGCCGGGAGCTCCTCGCCCTCGTAGATATATCCGCAGATCCGGCAGCGCCAGCCCTTCTTCGCGGGCTCGGGCTTCGGCTTGATGTGCTTCTGGTAATAGGCGTAGGTGACGGGCTCCCCGGACGAGAGCACCTCGCCGCCGGTCACGTCGGCGATGAAGAGCGTGTGCGTGCCGAGGTCTATGCTCTGCACGACGCGGCCCGAGAGATACGCGCACGAGACGCCGCCCACGTAGGCCGCGCCGTTTTCCGCGCGGGACGGCTCGCCCGCGAATTTGTTCACGTCCCGCCCGCTCTGAAAGCCGAAGTGGCGGAAAACCTCGAACGGCGTGTCGGTCGTGAGCATGGAGACGTTGAAAACGCCGGTGCGGACGATCATGCCGTGGGTATAGTCCTGCTTGTTGACGGTGATCGAGATGCGGTTGGGGCTGCTCGTCACCTGCTGGAGCGTGTTGATGACGCAGCCGTTGTCCTTTTCGCCCTCGCGGGCCGTGAGAATATAAAGACCGTAGCTGACGGCATACATGGCTTTGCTGTTCATGTTCGGCGCCTCCCAAATTTTTACGGTTTTCTTAATAGTAGCACGTTTTGAACCGCTGTCAAGCGAGAGCCGCCGGACAAGACGGCGCCCCGGCGTCAAAATCGCCGGGGCGCCGCGGGATTACGCGTGATTCGCCCCGTGTTCCTTGCGGAGCTCCTCGTCCATGATCGGCTTCCACTCCCGGAAGGCCAGGACGAGCGGGATGAACAGCCCGAGCGGAGAGAGCACGATGCAGTTGATGAATTCTTTATACGCGTTGTTGTAGGCTTCGCTGTGCATAGATTTACGCCTCCCGATCATTCAATGGGATCAAAGTCCCGGTTCCTTTCGCATTATACGGCTTCCGCACGCTAATTTTCCGGAAAGAAACGTTCGCGTAAAAGCGGGGGAGACGGAAAGACGGGTTTTGTGATATAATAGCCGCGTCGGAAGGAGGACGAGTCAATGCAACAGGAAAAGCGCGCCCCCTGGTGGCGCGATCCGGCGATCTTCGCGGCGATCCTCGCGCTGACCGTGCTGGTCACGCACCTCCTCTCCAGGATGTTCAACGACAACAATCCCTTCGCCGTCCCGATGTTCATTCTGGCCGTCGCGCTGATCTCGCGGCTCACCAGCGGGTATTTCTGGGGCATCGCGGCCTCGGTGCTCGGGGTCTTTTTCGTCAACTACATGTTCTCCTACCCGTTCTGGGAGTTCGATTTCACCATCACGGGCTATCCGCTGAACTTCGCGGTCATGCTGATCGTCTCGGTCATCATCAGCACGCTCACCACGCGCGTGAAAAAGCAGGAGGAGCTCCGCTTCGAGGCCGAGAAGGAGAAGATGCGCGCCGACCTGCTGCGCTCCGTCTCGCACGATCTGCGCACGCCGCTCGCCTCCATCATGGGCGCCTGCTCGACCCTCCGCGAAAACCGCGAGCTTCCAGCCGCCGACCGCGACGACCTGCTGCGCGAGATCGGACGCGACGCCGACTGGCTCCAGCGCGTGATGGAGAACATCCTCTCCGTGACCCGGTTCAGCGGCGGCGGCGTGGAGCTCCGCAAGACCGACGAGGTCGTCGAGGAGATCGTCGCCAGCGCGATCGTCAAATTCCGCAAAAGCCAGAGCAAGCTGCCGATCTCGGTGGAAAAGCCCGAGGAGATCCTCCTCGCGCCGATGGACGCGACCCTCATCGAGCAGGTGCTCATCAATCTGCTCGAAAACGTGGCCGTGCACGCCAAAACCGCCACGCTCATCCGCATCCGCATCGCCGCCGAGCCCGGCCGCGTGCGCGTGGAGGTGGCCGACGACGGCGTCGGCGTCGCGCCGGCCCTGCTGCCGCACGTATTCGACGGCTACAGCTCGCTCTCGGACAAGGGCTCGCCCGACGGCAGACGCAACATGGGCATCGGCCTTTCGGTCTGCCGCTCGATCATCCGGGCGCACGGCGGCGAGATGAGCGCCGCGAACAATCGGACCGGCGGCGCCACGTTCGGCTTCTGGCTGCCGGTGGAGGAGAAAACGACAAATGAGCAGTGAGCTGAGAGAGAAAATCCTGATCGTCGAGGACGATCCGGGCATCTGCAAATTCCTGAGGACGAACCTGACCGCGAAAAATTACGACGTGATCGCCGCCTCCACCGGCAAGGCTGCGCTGGAGATGACCGCCTCGCACTGCCCCGACTGCATCCTGCTCGACCTCGGCCTGCCCGACGTCGACGGGAACGAGGTCATCCGCGGCGTGCGGAGCTGGACCAAAATCCCCATCGTCGTCATCTCCGCCCGCAGCACCGAGGACGACAAGGCCGGCGCGCTCGACCTCGGCGCGGACGACTACCTGACCAAGCCGTTCGGCACCGTCGAGCTGCTCGCCCGCATCCGCGCCGCCCTGCGCCACACGCGCACCGTCAGCGAGAACGACGGCGTCGCCATGGGCGGGGAGTACCGCGTGGGCAAGCTGACGATCGACTACCGCAAGCACCGCGTCTACCTCGACGGAAAGGACACCTGCCTCACGCCCAACGAGTTCCGCATCGTCGCCCTGCTCGGCCTGCACGCCGGGCAGGTGCTGACCTACCGGCACATCCTGCGCGAGCTGTGGGGCCCGTCCGCCAGCCCGGACAACAAGATCCTCCGCGTGCACATGGCCAACATCCGCCGGAAGATCGAGCCAAACCCCGACGAGCCGATGTATATTTTCACCGAGGTCGGCGTGGGATACCGCATGGCCGACCAGGCATAAAAAAGCGCCGCGGACGAATCCGCGGCGTTTTTTATTCCTTGTTGCCCTTCAGCGAGACGATCAGCGCCCAGACCATTCCGGCGATGAGCGGCAGCGCGCCGAAAACGCCGAACGTGGCGAGATACAGAATCTGCGTGCTCGTAAGCCTCAATCTCCTTTGACGGGATTTGCGAAATTGCTTTCACGAGCACATTCTATCATCGATGGACGGAAAGAAAGCGCTAAGAATGCGGTTCCCGGCGGCCCTGCATACGGCGCAGCGCCGAGCGGAACGCCGCGTAGAACTCCGGCGCGGTGCGCGGCGCGCGGCCGGAGAAGGAGAACCAGTCGCACGGCTCGAGCTCGGCCTCGCCGAATTTCGAGGCGAAGCGCTCGCCCAGGCCGACCGCCTCGGCGTAGGGCAGGAGGCGGTAGAAGTACTGCGCGTCGCGGCGGAGCATCATGAGCACCTGATGGTTGGTCACGTTCAGAAGGTAGCGCCGGAAGCCGAGCGTCTGTCCGAGATGTTCGCGCCCGGCGGCGGTGCGGCGGCCGCCCCGGAGAGTGAGCAGCGCGGCGAGGACCTGCGTGAGCGCGGCGAATACGCCGGCCGCGCGGCAGCCGCCGACCCAGCAGAGGATCAGCGCCGCCGCGCCGGGCAGCGCGCGCGCGAGCGCGCCGGTGAAGCGGCGGCGGGCCGCGGCGACGCAGGCGTTTTCCAGCGACACGCCGCAGGCAACGCCCGCGGCGCCGAGCAGCAGCAGAAGCAGCAGCCGGACCTTCATGGCGGGCAGGATCGCGGAGGCCGCGCCGAATACCGCCGCGCCGCCGGCCAGGGCGGCCGCCGCGCGCAGCAGGGCGGGGGAGCCGCTCCGCCGCGAGAAGACGCGGCGGTTCCAGTAGGAGCGGGTGGCGTCGGCGTAGCGGCCGGCGAGGCGGCGGAAGTGGAGGCTCTCGCCGTCGCAGTACGGCTTGCGCCCGAAGAGCGCGCCGAAGATGACCTGCTCGCGGCGGCGGCGCTCGCTGCCCATGGGGATGCGCTGGCGCAGCACAATGCGGCCGCGGCCGTTATAGTAGACGCCGAGATAGCCCGACGAGGCCCACTGGAACGCCTGGAGCGCGAGATCGGGCTCGTCGCCGGTCAGCAGCATGGGCAGCTCCCCGGCGGTGCTGCCGTCGGGCGGCAGGGGCCGGAGCGGGGCGCGCACGGGGCCGGAGCGGAGCGTGAGGAACCAGTAGACCGCGCAGGCCGCGAGCAGCAGCAGCACGACGATCAGCGCCGCGCCGCCCGAGATGCCGCGCGCGCCCTGCGGCGTGAAGTAGCCGGCCGGCAGCGCGAGCGTCATGCGCAGGGAGTCGTGATCCTTGACGGCGTCGGTGAACGTGCCGCCCAGGACGGCGGCGTCGTGCGTGAGGGTCAGGTGGTCCTCCACGGTGTCGCCGTAGTAGCCGCCGGCGTAGGACGGGTCGCCCGTCACGGCGGAGGGGAGCGTCACCTGGAAGGAGGCCTTCGTCATCGGCCAGGCCCAGCCGGGAGCGATCAGGTCGAGCGCGAGGGACTGGCCCGTGCCGGAGTCGGTGAAGGCGCTTTTGATCGTATAGGTCAGCACGAAGGTGTTCGTGCCGCTGACGGGCGAGGAGAAGGTCAGGCGCAGGCAGGGGCCGCCGTCGCCGGAGACGCGTTTGGCGGAATGGCCGGAGACCGAGGCGTTCGCGCCGCTGCCGATCGGGAGATCGAGAGAGGAGACGGCCGTGGGAAGGGTCATCTGCACGGTCACGGTCATTTTGACGCTGCCGTCGGCCGCGGCGGCGGCCTCGGCCCGGTAGGAGTCGATCGAGGCGTCCCCGCCGGCCGCGCGAACGGCGCAGCAGAGCAGCAGGCAGCAGAGCAGAGCTGTCAGAAATCGTTTCATGTCCGCCGCCTCCCGTTGTCATAATCTGTTCCAACGATACCATAAAACGACGCAAAACGCAAGGCGGGGCGAGGCGCGGGCCGCGCTTTTCGCGCCGGGGCGAAAAAAAGCGCGCAGACGCTTGACAAACCGGGGAAGACTTTATATAATAAACAAGCTCTGGACGATTAGCTCAGCTGGTATGAGCATTCGCTTGACGTGCGAAGGGTCACAGGTTCGAGTCCTGTATCGTCCACCATGAAAAAATCCCTGTAATCTTTGAGATTACAGGGATTTTTGCTGCCTGTTTTCAGGGGATGCCCCGCGTTCCGCCGCCGCGGGGCGGCGGGGGCGGGTCAGCCCTTGAGGGCGCCGGCCATCATGCCGCGGATGAGATACTTGGAGCAGAAAATGTACACGAGGATCACCGGCAGACACGCCAGCGTCAGCGCCGAGAACACCAGATTCCAGTCCGTGGAGAACTGACCGAAGAACAGCGTGATCGCCAGCATCAGCGTCCGGCGGCTCTTGGTGCTGACGAAAACCAGCGGGAAAAACGCGTCGTTCCAGATCGGCACGAAATTGTACACGATCGTCGTGGCGATGGCCGGTTTGATCAGCGGCACCGTGATCTTCCGCAGGATCGTCCAGGTGTTCGCGCCGTCGATGAAGGCGGATTCCTCCATTTCAACGGGGATCATCCTGATATACCCCGTCAGCAGGAACATCGTGAAGGGAATGTTCATGGCGACGTAAATGAAGATCAGGCCCCACAGACTGTCGATCAGGCCGAGCGAGTTGAGCAGATCGTTGAGCGACAGCAGGCCCAGGCGCAGCGGCAGCATCATGCCCATCAGGAAGAAAATATACAGGAAATTCGAAAGCCGGCACACGTAGCGGCTCAGGATATAGGCCAGCATCACCGACACGACCAGCAGAATCGCGCTCGAGACGACCGTGACGAAGATGCTGTTGAGAAAATACCGCCCGAAATTCTCGCGCCGGAACAGCGTCTCAAAGCCCTTCCACGTCACCGCGCGCGGGAAACCGCTCGGGTTCTGCATGATCTCGAGATTGCCCTTGAGCGACGTCGCGATCATTAAAAAAATCGGATAGAGCGTGTAGATCGTATAGAGCGTCAGGACGACGTAGACGAAAAAGATCTTCCAGCTCCATTTTTTTCGGTTCAGTCTCATCGCATTTCCCTCACAGATCGCCGTCTTTGCCGTATATGCGGAACCAGAAAAACACGCCCACGCCGATCAGCAGGAACATGCACGCGGCGATCGCCGCGCCGACGCCCATGTCCGGCTGGAGCCCGAGCCTCTGGCCGAAGCAGATGCGGTAAAAGAACGTTCCGAGGATGTCCGTCGAGTAATTCGGGGCGCCCGTCGTGCCCGCCATGGCGTAGATGATCTCGAACGCGCTGAAGTTGGATACGAAGACGATCGTGGAGATGACGAACATCACGGGCCGGATCAGCGGGAAGGTGATCCCCCAGAACTGGCGGCTTCCCGACGCGCCGTCGAGCGAGGCGGCCTCGTACAGCTCGTCCGGGATGGCCTGCATGCCCGCCAGGAACATGATCATCGGCACGCCGGTGTACTGCCAGGCGTTGGCCACCGAGATGGCGAGCAGCGCGGTATGCGGACTGCCCAGCCACGCGCGCTTGAGCGCGCCCAGACCGACCGCACCGAGCGTATGGTTGAGCGGGCCCCAGAGCGGATTGTAGATCAGGCTCCAGAGAAAGCCGACGACGATGATCGACAGCGTCGCGGGAATATAGAGGACGCTGCGGAAGAACTTCGCCCCGCGCAGACGGCGGATATTGAGAAACGCCGCGAGCAGCAGCGCGATGCAGTTCTGCAGCACGACGGTGAAAAGGAAGAAGAGCGCGTTGTTCTTCAGCGCGCCCCAGAAACGCGCGGAATAGCTCGGGTCGCCGAACAGCCGCCGGAAGTTGGCGAGGCCGACGAAGGTCTTGGCGCCGTAGCCGTTCCACGAGAACAGGCTCAGCCCCAGCGAGGAGACCAGCGGATAGAGCATGAACACGACGTAGAAGAACAGCGCCGGCAGCAGGAACGCGACATAGACCTTTTTCGATCGCTTCAACGGGATTCTCCCTTCCGCCCCGCGCGGCGGGCGCCGCGCGGGGCCATGAGAATTTTCGGAGAGACGGCGGACGTCACTTGAAGAACCAGGACATCTGCTGCTGCATGTAGTCGGCGGCCTGCGCGGCGGTCCATTTTTCGGTGACCATCTTCAGGGCGGTGTCGCCGATGGCGGTGGAATAGTCCGGCGCGGACTCGGTCATCGTCTCGTAGCCCATCAGATGGATGGCCTCCCGGCCGTCGCGCAGCGCGGACCACTGCTGCGCGATCTCGGATTCGGGCGCGGGGGCGGTCGGGTTCGGGCTGAAGAAGCCGAGCACGCCGTTGGCGTACGCGCCGCCGCCCTCGTCGCTGGCGAGCCAGTTGAGATAGGTCAGCACCTGCTCGGGATACTTGGTGCCGGAATAGCCGCCCACGCCGACCGCGGCGGTGAAGTTGACGGCCGTGGGCGCGGCGTCCTGGCCGGGGAAGGCGAAGCAGCCGAGCTTCAGGTCGGGATTCGTGGTGGTCAGATAGGTCAGCTCGAACGAGCCGGACATGTACATCGCGGCCTGCCCGGTGACGAAGAGCTGCTGGCAGTCCTCGTAGCCGACGCCGTCGTAGAACTCGGGGTAGTACTGCTCGAGATCCTGGAGCGTCTGGAGCATCTGGACGTATTTGGCGTCCGTGAAGTCGAGCTTTTTCGCGTAAAGGTCCTTGACCCACTGGGAGGAGCCGATCGTGGCCATGAGGATCGAGGAGGTGATCTCCTCGGAGACGTACCACGGCTCCGCGACGCCGCCCGCGATCGGGAGATAGCCCTTGTCCTTGATGAGCTTGCAGTCGTCGAGGAGCTCCTTGACGGTGTCGGGGGTCTTGGTGATGCCGCATTTGTCGAAGATGTCCTTGTTATAGTGGACGCCCTCGACGGTCATGCCAACCGGCACCGCGAAGGACTTGCCGTCCGACGCCCAGGCGCTGACGGCGGAATCGGGATAGTTCTTGAGGTTCGGCACGCTGTCGGTCGTGAGCGTGGTGATCTTGCCGCCGCTGTAGACGGTCTTGCCGCCGCTGAACGAGCGCATCATGATGAGATCCGCCGCGGTGCCGTTGGCCAGCGCGGTCTGGAGATAGGTGTCGTACTCGGTGGCGGCCACCGGCTCGTAGACGACCTCGATGTTCGGGTTCTCGGCGGTGAACTTCTCGTTCATCTTGTTGATCGCGTCCTGGTCCTCCGTGCGCCAGCCGGTGAATTTCAGCGTCACCTTTTCGCCGGAGGCGGCCGCGGCGGTCGTCCCGGCCGTCGTGTCCGCGGCGGCCGTCGTCTCCGCGGCGGCGGTCGTCCCGGCGGCGGCCGTGGTTTCGGCCGTTTGTGTCTTTCCGGAACAGCCTGACAGCAAGGTAAGGAGCAATGCGATCGCCAGAATGAGGCTAATCTGTTTTTTCATGTTTCCTCTCTCCTTTTCTGCGTTCCATTGGATGGGCGAACGGGGGATGCCGGAGCTCCCCGCGGAGCTCCGGCCGGCGATGGTCAGCGGACGCCGAACTCCTGTTCGGCGGCGGAAAAGGCATGGTCGAGCGCCTCGAGCAGCAGATCGGCCTGCGCCTCGGTGAAGGTCAGCGCCGGGCAGAAAACCACGATGTCGCAGCCGAGGTAGCAGTTGTTGCGGATGATCTGACGCTCCTTCTCGTAGCACCAGCGGTTGATGAACGCGCCGACGGAGCCGGGGTTCGCGAAGGGCGTGAAGCCGCCCTTCTTCGCGGTCAGCTCGAGCGAGAACATCATGCCGAGGCCCTGCGCGCGCAGGAAGATCGGGTGCTTCTCCTTCAGCCGGTCGAGGCCCGCGTAAATGCGGTCGCTGATGACCCGGCCGTGCGCCATGAGGTCGTTGTTCTCAATGCAGTCGATCGTGGCGACGGCCGCGCGGCAGGCGACGTTGTGGCCGCCGAAGGTGGAGCCGCTGCGGAACTCGCTCGTGCCGGTGCGGAAACGGTCGTAGATTTTCTGCTGCATCATGCACACGCCCAGCGGAATATAGCCGTTGGTCAGCGCCTTGGAGGTGGTCAGAAAATCGGGGCTGACGCCGTAGTAGTCGGCCACGAACCATTTGCAGCTCTTGGCGAAGCCGCACTGGATCTCGTCGAAGATGAGCAGGATGCCGTACTTGTCGCACAGCTGACGCACGCCCGTCATATACGCCGGCGGCGCGACGGGGTAGCCGCTGTTCGAGCCGGGCAGCGGGTCCATGATGAACGCGGAGATGGTCTTGGGGTCGTTCTCCAGGATCAGCTTCTCCGTCTCCTGCAGGCACTTGAGGCCGCAGGTCTTGCAGTCGGTGCAGCCGCAGCGGCAGTGATTGCAGTCCGCCGGCGGCGCCTCGAGCATGCCGGGGTTGGAGATGGGCTGGTACTTCTCGTTGAACCAGGGCAGGCCGGCCGCCGCGGTCACGGCGACGGTCGTGCCGTGATAGGAGCCCGCGCGGTGGATGAGCTTGTAGCGCCCCGGTTCGCCGTTCTCCACGTGGTAGGCGCGGGCGGCCTTGATGGCGGTCTCGTTGGCCTCGGAGCCGCTGTTCACATAGAAGAACGCGGTCAGGCCTTCGGGCGAGATCTTCTCGAGCCGCTTCGACAGCTCGACCATCGGCAGGCAGTAGTGGTCTCCGAAGTTGGGGAAAAAGTCGAGCACCTTGATCTGGTCGCAGATCGCGTTGATGATGTCCATGTTGTTGTGGCCGCAGATCGTGGTCAGAATGGACGAAAAGCTGTCCAGATACCGGTTCCCCTCGATGTCGTAGACGTAGTTGCCCTCGCTTTTGACGTAGACCTTCGGGTCGCGGTTCAGGTCGGCGTTGCTCATGTAGTGGGGGCAGATGTGCTTCACCGCATACGCCTTGATGTCCGCGATTTCCTGTTTCGAATACATGTTGTGATCCTCCATCCTCAAATGCGATCGTTTATTTCAGAATCCCGATCCTGGATTCGATATAGGAGATGCTGTCGAGCACCCACCCGGAGAAGCAGGCCGCGTGGTCGACGTAGATGAGCAGAATGTCCGGCTCGTCGTCGTACCAGAAGCCGCCGGCGTACTTGCCGTCCTTGTCGGAGACCTTCACCTGCGTCTCTACAACGAAGTCGATGAACTTGACGGCCGACTCGAGCGCCCGCTCGTCGCCGGTGAACGAATAGTACATCGCGCAGCCCAGCGCCGCCTTGCCGCTGCCCCAATAGGCCCAGGTGTCCTCGGCGCAGGTGAGCAGGAACTCCATGTACCGCTTCGTGTAGCCCAGATACTTCTCGTCCCGCGTGATCTGGTAGAGCCGGTTCATCAGCAGCATCTCGAAGCCGATCTCCCAGTAGCACTGCTTCAGCTTCGTACGGTCGATGCACTCGCCGCCGTCGGCCTCCAGGGCCAGGCGGCCGTCGGGCGTCGTCTCGAAATAGTATTTGCCGGGGTCGGGCTGGGATTCGAGCAGCTTCACGCACCAGTCGGCGCAGGTCAGCGCGGTCTTCATGTCGTTGAAATAGACGGCGGTCACGCCGATCCAGGCGGTGGTCATCGCGCGCGCGAGCGGCATGCCGCGCTGGAGCGGGTAGCCGCCGCAGGGCATCGCGCAGGTCAGGATGAAGTTGTAGATCGGATAGGACACGTCGAACCGGCCCAGGCGGTGCGCCCCCTGGCAGGTCCACGCGTGCTTGTAGAGATCCACGTTGTGCACGGTGTCGTTCGGGTCCTCGGTGAGGATCAGCGAGCCGTCCGGGCGCAGACGATGGTCGCGGACCCAGGTGAGCTGCCGGTGCGCCTCCTCGTTGTTGCCCACGAGATTCCAGGAGTAGGCCTGCTTGTGAAACGCGTCCTGCGCGTAGCCGTCCCAGACATAGCCGCCGTCCGGGCGCATCAGGCCGATCTGAAAATCGACCGCCCTGCGGATCGCCTGCCGTCCGGCGTCGAACTTGACCTGGAGCTCTGCGAGATTTGCCATAAAATTACCTCCCTTTCAAAGCGCGTTAATAATTCGTCCTTTGAATAATTATATTCTATACCGGAGGAAATTTTTCGTCAATCCGGCTTGATTTAATTTTATTACGATAGTAAATCCGCATTTTTGCATATTTTCAATAATGATGCTGGATTATTTCAATAAATTATGTTACAATCATTTCAACGCCGGAGAAGAGCAATTAATTTATTGGATGGATTAAATATGATTCAAATTCGAAATATCAAGCAGCCGGAGTACAGCACCTCCCAGCAGTCGATCAAGGCGAACAACACCTCGCTGCTGCTCAACACCATCCGCGACCGAATGCCGATCTCGCGCACGGAGCTGGCGAAGGTCGTCGACCTGTGCCCCTCGACGGTGTCCAATCTGGTGGACGACCTGCTCGCGAGCGGCTGGGTCGTCGAGACCGCGCAGGCCGAGAGCGGCTCGCGCGGCCGCCGGGCCGTCCTGCTCGAGGTCAGCGCCGCGCGCGGCTGCGTGGCCACGGTGGAGCTGCTCGGACGCGGATACATCTGCACGCTTTACGACGTCTGCCTGAAAAAACGCCGCGGCATCCGCGTGCGCGACACGCTCTGCAGCGGCGAGGGCATCGGCGACACGATCTGCGCCCTGCTGCGCGAGTGCCGGCTGGACTCGTGCATGCTGCTGGGCATCCATCTGATCTTTCCCGGCGTCGTCGACCCGGTCAGCGGCGACCTGGTGCGCTCGGTCGTCATCCCGGACGCCGAGATCATCGACCGCCATCTCGTGCTGCGGCTGCAGAAGCGATTCCCGAACGCGCATGTGATGATGAGCTCCAACGGTACGATCATCGCGTTCGAGGAGTTCATCGCCCGCGGCGGCGACGCGCTGCCGCTGCTCTCGCTCAATATCGACGAGGCGATCTTCGGCGGCGTGGTGCTCAGCGACCCGGAAAACAATTTGCACTTCTGCTTCCCGCTGGAGGTGGGGCACCTGCTGGTGGACTACCGCGGCGCGCGCTGCAAATGCGGCAACCGCGGCTGCCTGGAGACGCTGTGCGCCACGCCCGTGCTGTTCCGCCGCCTGCGGGACGAGGCCGGTCTGGCGCTCGAATACTCGGAGGCGTTCGGCTCGGACTGCAACGTCGCCGCCATGGAGCGGACGGCGGAGGAGCTCCGCGCGGGAAATCAGGCCGTCGGAGCCGTTCTGGGCGACTATGTATTCACGCTTTGCAGCGCGCTGAGCAGCGTGGTCAACCTGTTCGACATCCGCAGCGTGCGCATCGGCGGCGACATCGCGCTGCTCGGCGAACCGTTTCTCGCCATGCTCCGCGAGACGATGCGCGCGGAGTTCCGCCCGCTCGACGACACGTACGGGACGCACGTCGGCCTTTTTGCGAGCGACTACGAGCGCGTCCGCCTGGCCGCGACCGTGATGTGCCTCGACAGCCTGCTGCGGAAATAGCGGCGCGGGCGCCCGAAATCGGACAGCGCCCCCGGGGCCGGGCGGGATGGCATCCCAAAACCGGCTTCGGGGGCGCTGTTTTTCGGCGCGGGGCGGGGTGTCAGAACAAGCGGTAGGGGGGAATGGGGGTGCGGAACAGCGCGCGGCGCAGCGCGTCGTCCGCGAACACCGCGAAGAGCGACGCCGGCACCCACAGCAGCGTGAACAGCGGGCAGATCTGCCCCATGAAGTTGAGCGGGTGCGCACTGTAATCCCACACGTTCCAGCCCAGCCACACGTTGACCACCAGACCGGAGGCCAGCTCCAGCCCCGTCACGATCGCCGCGCCCGCGGCGGCCTGCGCCGCCAGCGGCAGCCCCGGCGCGAAAGAGTCCAGCTTCCCGATCAGCAGCACGCACAGTCCGCCCACCGCGAACATGCTCGGATGCGTCCAGCCGCGGAAGAGAATCTCCGCCGAGGCGTAGAGCAGACCGCCCAAAACGAAAATTACCGCGTCCTGCCAGTATCGCATACACATCACCCGGGAATAGTATGGACACGGCGGCGGTTTTTATCCCGCGCGGCGGCGCGGAAACCGGAAAATCCGGATAAAACGCCTTTTTTGCTGTTGACAAAAACGCGCTTTTCCCATATAATAATCCTTGCCCGTTTTGCGGGCGCATATGGCGGCATAGCTCAGCTGGTAGAGTATCCGGTTCATACCCGGCTTGTCATTGGTTCGAATCCAATTGCCGCTACCACAAGGCCCGTTGGTCAAAAGGTTAAGACACCGCCCTTTCACGGCGGTAATGTGGGTTCGATTCCCGCACGGGTCACCAGCAGGCAGCAAACGAAATCCCGCATCCGTAAGGATGCGGGACTTTTTTTGCTCAGCCGCGCTCGGGCAGGATCTCCAGCCAGTAGCCGTCCGGATCGGCGATGAAATAAACGCCCATCGCCGGATTCTCAAAGCAGACGCAGCCCATCGACCGATGCAGCGCGAGGGCCGCCTCGAAATCCTTCACCCGGAACGCGAGATGGAACTCCCCCTCGCCCAGATCGTAGGGCTGCGGATGGTCCTTCAGCTCCGTCAGCTCCAGCTCGAACGGCGTCTCGCCGCTGCCGAGGTAGACGATGGTGAACGAGCCGTCCTGCGCGCGGACACGGCGCTTTTCCCTCAGGCCGAGCGCCCGGCCGTAAAACGCCAGCGAGGCAGCCAGATCCTTTACGTTGAAATTCTCGTGAACGGGATAAAAAGTCATCGGTTTTTTCTCCTTACCATTCGAACGTCTGGCCCGGACGCTCCACCGCGCGCACGCGGTCCCGCCAGGGGGCGGACTCCGGCCGCGCGAGATAGCGCCGCGTCAGCGCGTAATCGCCCCACTGGTGCATCGGGAACGCCGCCGCCGGCTCCAGCGCCGCGAGAAAGGCGTCGAAGCCGAGGGCGTAATTCTCCCCCAGGCGGCCGTCGAGCGGCAGAAAGGCCGCGTCCGGCCGCGCGCCGGAGAGCGATTTCAGCTCGTGGAGGAAGCGGCCGCGCATGTCGCGCGCCTCCGCCTCCGTGTCGTCCGGCCAGGCCCACCAGTTGAGGTCCCCGGCGTGGTAGACGGTTTTGCCGCCGCCCCGGACGAGGAACGACACGCCCGCGTCGGTGGACGCGGTGGCCGCGGCCGTCAGGCCGCCGGGGAGATCGTACGTCCCGCCCGGCGAGACGCGGACGACCGGCAGCCCCTCGGGCACCCGGCGCTTTGAAATGTCGTTCGAGAGCACGAAGGCCGCCGCGCCGGCGCACTCGGCGAAGATGCGGGGGCTGAAATGGTCCCCGTGGGCGTGGCTGACAAACACGAGCAGCGTCTCCCCGGCGGGGAGGACGGGCAGCGTCCCCTCCGTGAAGTCGAACAGGCAGGCGGCGCCGCCCCATTCGGCGAGGAAGCCGCTGTGACCGAGATACGTGACGCGCATCGCTCAGGCCCGCCGCGCGATGGCCCGCGCGGCCTGGACGCCCGACGCGCCCGCCTGCGCGAGGCCGCGGGTGATGCCCGCGCCGTCGCCCACGGCGAACAGATTCGGAAGCTGCGTCTCGAGCTCCTGCGTCAGCTCGATGCGCGCGGAATAGAACTTGACCTCCACGCCGTAGAGCAGCGTGTCGTAGTTCGCGGTGCCGGGGGCGAGCTTGTCGAGCGCGTAGATCATCTCGATGATGTTGTCCATGTGCCGCTTGGGCAGCACGAGGCTCAGGTCGCCGGGGGTGGCCTGGAGCGTCGGCTTCGTGAACGACTGGCTCAGCCGGTGCTCGTTCGTGCGGACGCCCTTGATGAGATCGCCGAAGCGCTGCACCAGCACGCCGCCGCCGAGCATGTTCGAGAGCGAGGCGATATGCTTGCCGTAGGCGTAGGGCTGGTTGAACGGCTCGGTGAAGCGGTTCGACACCAGCAGCGCGAAGTTCGTGTTGTCGCTGCGGAGCGCCGGGTCGGCGTAGGAGTGGCCGTTGACGGTGATGAGGCCGTCCACGTTCTCGGAGACGACGTGGCCGTAGGGGTTCATGCAGAACGTGCGCACGATGTCGCCGTACTGCTTGGTGCGGTAGAGCAGCTTGGACTCGTAGACGACGTCGGTGATGTGCTCGAACACCTTCGCGGGCAGCTCGACGCGCACGCCGAGGTCCACCTGGTTGTTGGTCATCGAGAGCTTCAGCTCGCGGCAGCGGTCGGCGAACCACTCCGCCCCGCAGCGGCCCGGCGCGGCGATGCAGAAGCGGCACGCGGCCTCGGAGCCGTCCGAGAGGCGCAGACGGTAGCCGCCGTCCGACGGGACGACGGCGTCCACGCGCGTCGTGAAGCGGAACTCGCACTTGTCGGCCATGTATTCGTAGATATTGGTGAGGATCTTCAGGTTGCGCTCGGTGCCGAGGTGCTTGCAGCGCGCCTGCAGCAGATGCAGGTCGTTCTCGAGCGCCTTTTTCTCGATGGCGTGCGCGGCCGGCGTGTCGGTGGAGAAGATCTCCTTCGTCGCGCCGAAGCGGACGTTGATCGAGTCCACGTAGTCGATGAGGTCGAGCAGCTCCTTCCCGTCGAGATAATCGCCCAGCCAGCCGCCGAACTCGGTGGTGAAATTATACTTGCCGTCGGAGAACGCGCCCGCGCCGCCGAAGCCCGACATGATCGAGCAGGGCTTGCAGGAGATGCACTCCTTCACCTTGCCCGCCACGATGGGGCAGGAGCGGTGGTAGATGTCGGCGCCCATCTCGAGGATGAGGACCTTCAGCTCGGGGCGGAGCCGGAGCAGCTCGTAGCCCGCAAAGACGCCGGCGGTGCCGGCGCCGATGATCGCGACGTCGTAAGTCATGAAAAGGACTCCTTTCGGGGAAATACGGACGGGAAAACGATCCGCATACCATCCCATATTACCAGAATAGTATACCGCGGCGGCGCGGGAAATGCAAACGGCAAAAAAACGGAGGGCGCCGCAAAATGCGGCGCCCTCCGGGAACTGCGGGGCGGATCAGCCCTGGGCGGCGGCGAGCGTATAGCTCGAGAGGTCGGTCGGCAGCGTCACGGTGACGGCGGAGCCGGTGGCGACGACGGTAGCCTTTATGCGCATCGTGAAGTTCACGGTCTGGCCGTTCATGGTCATGTCCATGCCGAGATCCACGTCGGAGCCGGTCGTCTTGCCGTTTTTCAGGCTGGTGGTCATCGTCATGTTCGTGATCTTCATACTCGCGTCGGACGTGGCGCCGAGGGAGCCGGTGAGGCCGGAAACCTTGTTCATGATCGAACTGAAGGCGCCGGGCGCGACGTTCAGGGTGTAGGTGACGGTGCCGTCGGAGCCGGTGCTCTTGGCGTAGGTCTGCACGGCGGAGACGGGCAGGCTCTCGGAGGCGCTCATATCCATCTGGGAGAGCACGTTCTCAAAGGAGAGCGGCGTTTTTACCTTGGTGCCGGCCATGTTCATGTAGTAATAGCCGTCGGTGTAGTAGTAGGCGAGGTCGGAGGTCTGAGTGGCGGCCTTGCCGTCCTGCGTCTGGGAGGCGTCCACCGTGATCTTCGTGCTGGCGGTGGCGGCCATCTTCGACTTGTCCATCGCGGAGGCGTTCATATCCATCGAGACGTCCATCTTCATGGTGCCGTCCAGAATGTTCTGCTTGCCGGAGACGGCCTTCATGGTCGCGTCCATGGTCATGCGCATCTTCGTCTCGTCTTTGCTGGCGGCGGCGGAGGCATTGTACTCGCGCAGGCCGGCGAAGATCGCCTCATAGCCCTTGTCGGAGGCGACGGCGCCGCTCTTGACCAGCTTGGTCAGAAGATCGGTCTCGCCGGACTTGGGGGCGACGGAGAGGGCGGTGTAGCTCATCGCGGCGACGTCGTCGCGCAGGAAGTTGGTCTCGTCGCAGTTGAACGCGTCGACGACGCCCTTTTCGGTGGCGAAATCGATGGCCTTGGCATAGGTGAAGTCGCCGGACTTCTCGTTATAGCCCAGCGCGCGGAGCAGGAACGCGGCGTACTGCTGCGCGGTGCACTTGTCGTCGGGGGCGAAGGCCGCAGCGGTTTTGCCGGTGGTCAGGCCGTTGTCGTAGAGGTACTGGACGTACGGCTGCGC
>Ga0160425_1002040_pt1 | contig 17257 bp, 14 predicted proteins | sample BioMet8_FD_108193 | JGI IMG/M metagenome (GOLD analysis project Ga0160425, IMG submission 108193) | Microbial communities from bioreactor (seeded with sewage sludge) at Lawrence Berkeley National Lab, California, USA - Biofuel... | ecosystem: Engineered > Bioreactor > Anaerobic > Unclassified ...
ACGACTACCGATATTCTGAAAGCCGCGCTACTGATGGAGCGTCGCGGTAAAGCTGTTTACGAAAAAGTAGCAGGCAACACTCCTAATGCTGAGGTGAAAAAAATTTTCACACTGATGGCCGAAGAAGAGCAAACGCATATTGACTTTCTGTCGAAACAATTTGCCACCTTTTCAAAAAACAAATCTTTCGGGAAAGAACAATTAAAAGGCCCCGGAAGCGAGCTTGCAGCTAAACTGATCCTGTCGCCCGAAATAAAGAAAAGTATCTCGGCTGCCGGATTTGAAGCCGCTGCCATATCATCCGCTATTGACATGGAAACAAAGGCAATAGAAGTTTATACCCAATGGGCCGACGAAGCCACAGACCCTAACGAGAAGGAACTTTTCCACTGGTTAGCCAACTGGGAAAAGGGACATCATAAAATACTTCACCAATTAGACGAGGAACTTAAAGAAAGCATCTGGTACGACAACCAGTTCTGGCCCTTTTAGCCATAAAACGTTATAAAAATGGCATCATACATGAAAAAGATTGCATCTGTCAGTGCATAGAAAGCATCATACATGAAAAAGATTGCATCTGTCAGCGCATAGAAGACATCATACATGAAAAAGATTGCATCTGTCAGTGCATAGAAAGCATCATACATGAAAAAGATTGCATCTGTCGGTGCATAGAAGGCATCTTGCATGAAAAAGATTGCATCTGTCAGTGCATAGATGACATCTTACATGTAAAAGATTGCATCTGTCAGCGCATAGAAGGCATCATACATGCAAAAGATTGCATCTGTCAGTGCATAGAAGGCTTCATACATGTAAAAGATGGCATCTGACGATGCAAGGATGGTCTCATCCATTAAAAAATATAGTTGTCAATAAAAAAGGGGTATCTTCCAAAAAAAAGATATCCCTTGCCATTTTATAAATCATGCTAACCATAGTGTAAGAGTCAACCCTCATGGCAGTTGTCATCAACGGAAATAAAAAAACTCGAGAGTTATTTCAAAATTACGAAAAAAAAATCAAAAAAAAAATTAACTGAAATTTTCATAAAAAATATTGAGACACAAGTAGTTTTGTATTCTATCGAAAATAATATAACCAACCGGAAAAAAATTACTTACAATGTTTTATAATTTGTATTATCTTTGAACAAAAAAATCCAAATTATGACTATAAGACAAATTAACAAATTGAACATGTGCTTAGCAGTGTTGATGGTATTGACACGCTTTCGCACGATCTGGGAAACCGTTGTTGCGTTTTCCAATGATGTAACTGCTCTCCGCAGCAATGTGGATACACTCAACGCCGAAAGGCAGAAACAAGAACGTACGAAGACGGGTGTGGCAAAGGACAAAAAAGGGAAGAAGCATCGGATGTCTTCGCTGGCTTTGCGTATAGGCGGAATTTTGCAATCGTATGCTACGGCTATCGGCGATTTTGTCCTTTATGAAAAGGTGAACTATTCCATGACCGATCTTATGAATGCACGTGATACGGTAACCGCCGACCGTTGCCGTATCATTCTGACCGAAGCCCGTGCAGTAGAAAATCTGCTGGGCGATTACAACCTGACTCCGGCTATGGTTACCGAATTGTCCGGAGCTATTGATGAATATGTTGACGTATTAGCTGCCCCGCGGATAGCCATCACCGAGAGCAGCGTTTCCACCCGGAACATTGCCGGGCTGTTCCGTTCCAGCGACAATATCCTGAAAAATAAATTAGATAAGATGATGCTGAGCTACGAAACGACGAATCCCGATTTCTTCCAGGAGTATCAGAATGCCCGTATCATCATTGATTTAGGCAAAGGACATACGGAAGGGGAGGAAGAGGTGAAGCCGTGATGCTTTAGTTTATAAAGTTTGTAAGGTTTATAAAGTTATAAAGTTTGTAAAGTTTATAAAGTTAAAAAGTTTATAAGGCTGAACGAAGTGAAGTCCCGGCATAGAATCGCTTAGGAGGAACGACTTAGTGATTCTTCGTCGGGATTTGTAAAGCTGAATGTAGTGAAGTCCCGAGCGAAGCGATTCGGGATTTATGAGGTTATAAGGTTTGGGAAAAACCCTGTCAGGTTTCAAAAACCTGACAGGGTTGATATTGAATGCATAATGAAACTTTTTATTTTAAATAATGAAAACTATGAAAAAATTTATTTTTATTTTATGTCTGTTTATTGGTACATTTTCATACGGACAGGGAACTTTTGAAAAAAGTTATAATGATGGTAATTGGGATAGAGCAAATTGCATCAGACAATGTAATGATAAAGGATATGTTATTTTAGGGACTTCAGAAACAGCTTCTGATTATCAATGTGCATATCTAATCAAAACTGATTCTCTTGGGAATATTATGTGGACTAAATATTTTGATATGATATGGGGAAATTCAATTGAAAAAACGTTTGACGGTGGATATATCTTGTTAGGCAATTCCACTGATAATTATAGAATATCTGTTATTAAAATAGATTCTGCGGGTAATATAAATTGGTCAAGAAAATTCAATTTTGGTACTCTATATTCTGAAGGAAACAATATTGTCCAAACATCTGATGGTAATTATGTGATAGCTGGAGCTTATGAAATTAGTTCTGGCAATGAGAATATTTTTATATTAAAATTAAATTCAAATGGAGAAAATTTATGGGCTAAAACTTATGGAGATGGTGGATTTGATGTCGTTCATGATATGAAGAAAACAAATGAAGGTGGATTCATTATTGTTGGAGAATCTCAGGTCGGTTATCACGGCGAATATAAATTAGATGTGATAAAATTAAATTCTGTTGGAACCCTTGTTTGGAAGAAAAAGTATGATGAAGGGACATCTGCATATTCAGTATGTTCGACATTTGATAATGGCTATATTATTTTGGGGGTACATTTATTAATGAAAATTGATTCTGTAGGTAATGTTAAATGGAGCAAAACAACTAATATATTACAGGGCAGATGCATTATTGAAACCAATGACAAAGGCTTTTTTGCAACAGGAGATAACTTTTATATAGCCAGAACAGATTCAATAGGAAATTTAATTTGGGTAAATAATTTAGGATTAAATCATCCATATCAAGGATATTTATACGACTGTATTAAGACAGATGATAATGGTTTGGCTGTAATTGGATTTTTTGATGATGATTCCATTGAAAGAGAAAGTATTTTATTTTATAAAATGGATTCAGTTGGCTGTATTTGTCCATCTATTAATCAGATATCAGGGCCATATAATGTTACTGTTAACCAACCTTCAGAATATAATGCGAAAATTTATGGTACTGGTTCTCCATATTACAATTGGAGCGTTAAATATGGACAAATTTTATCCGGACAGGGAACAGCGTTGGTTAACATTAATTGGAGTCAAACCGGCATAGATACACTTTTACTTGTTGTATCCAATGACTGTGGAAAGGATAGCATTTATTATTCCGTTAATATTTTAGACTGTGTTACCCCAATAATAGACTCTATCTATGGATATTCGTATGCTCATTCCGAATTTGATAATTATTATGTAAGCAAATTAGAAGGTACCGAACCAGTTGTATATAATTGGACCTCCGATATAGCAACCATTACTACAGGAAATGGTACGGATTCAGTAACGGTTAGATGGTTGCATGATGGAACCGGTTATATAAAAATGGTTGCCGAGAATACTTGCGGAACGGATAGTCTTATAAGATATATAACAGTAATTCATGCGTCAATTGAAGATATAAATAGTTCACAAATCTTAATTTATCCAAATCCGTCGCATGATGGTAAATTCAATATTGAATCAAAAAAGAAATTTGAGAAACTAACTATTCATTCAACAGGTGGTCAATTATTATTAGATAATACAGTCTTTAATGGAAATTCAGGGCTGGTAGATTTATCAACTTTACCAAAAGGGATTTATATTTTAAAGTTATTTTCATCAAACGATTGCATTACTAAAAAACTCATTATTATGTAAACGTTGCTTGGCTAAGCGGCAAATGTTTTGCCGCTTAGAACCAAAGCAGAACTGTCCGGTTGTGCGGTTCCGAGTATTCGGGATGCAATTCCGCTCGAAACATAGCGGAAATTGTATTTTCGCTATAACAATAGATTAAAACTATGCCGGTAGGTTTCAAATAAAATTAACAATTGAACAATCCAGCAATTTAACTAATTAATGAAATGAAGCAGGGGCGAGGGACGCTCCTGCTGTTTATATGACGGGCATAGGAATGATAAAATTGGCATTTGATGACCTCTTTAATCAGAATTAATTTACTTTTGTAAATAAAGCCTGAAATTTTTCAGTGGTATTCATTAAAAATGGATGTGCACCCCTAAAAAAATCATGGGGTATAAACGAGTTAGGTGTTATTTTTAAAATACAACTATATACTTTAAAATGATTGTTAAATAATGATATATGATAGACAAATTTCCAGGACTTTTAGGTTATGGGGGGATTATTGCAATTCATGCTGATTGGCCAATGTATCCATCTGGAATAGGTTGGCAGATTGCTTTACGAACATTAGGTAATTTTCCAAAAGGGACTAAATTTTATGAAATAGATGACATAGACAGATGTAAATTATTAGTAAATCAAGATCCCAAAACACTAAAAGCCCCATTTGATAGCAAGCATTATCATATTGCGATTTGGCATGAAGACTTAATAAAACTAAAAGCAAAAGGTTTACTTGATGGTGTAATAGAAAAAAGTGGTTATGAATTTAAATTGGTGTGTTTTGAGAATTTTAAGAAGCAGCTTGGTGAAAACTTAAAAGAGGATAACGAAGGTAACATTATTTTATATATCAAAGACAACAACGGACAATTTCAAGAGACAAAGTATTCAAAACCAGAATTCGATGAAGACGAAGAAGATTTTGTTTTTAGGGATTGTGCCATAATTACTAATACGATAAATTTGACTGCAAAGGGTATTGATGAATTAATCAAACTTTCAAATGAGATTAGTTTTACAGAAGAGCTTAATAATTTAACCGAGCCTTTAATAAAGATAGGTAAATTTGATACTGCAATTAGAGAAGCATCCGTGCTTTTAGAAACCCGTATTAAAGAATATCATAGCGGACTGGACCTTTATGGACAAAGTTTAGTTGATTATCATATTGAGAAAATAATTAAAAACAATGATAACTTTAATTCTGCTGCAATAAAATGTTACCGAGGTGAATTGAGAACAATTTTTAAGTTCATAAGAAATGATTTTGCACACAATTTAAAAATTTTGACAAAAGAACAATGTATGGTTATACTTTATAGAATAAGTAACACATTGGATGAATTGAATGAAGTAATAAATACATATTTTAATAATAAAAACAACACCTAACAGGCAGCACATGGCCAATGCGGGTTACAGTGGGTTGCGTAGTTTGTAGTTTTTAATTAATTTTGTTCACGGTGGATAGGGACACGGTTTAAATCCCGCACTGGGCATAGCCGCGAATGTTAGCGGCAACCCTATGGCGATAGTGCTAGCTTAAAACTGACAGCAAGAAATGAACATATCAATTAAATAAAATCACAAAAATATGAAAGAGTATTTTTTTATACTTGGTAAAGACCAAAGTGGTCCTTTCGCTATTGAACAATTAGCAGACAAAGGACTGACTAATGAAACTCTCATCTGGACAGAAGGAATGGAAAATTGGCAAAAACTAAAAGACATTCCAGAACTTGCACAAACATTAAAACCAAAATCAGTTCCTCCGCCACCTCCATCGGACTCTGATGAAAAAATTTTCAAAACAGAAGTTACAGGACAACTAAAAGTAACTACTGAGAAAACTCCAAACCCAGCTTTAGAGGCAATTAAACCTAATAAGACTACTTTGACATGGTTAATTGTTTGGTGTGGCTTTCATCTATTCGCATTGCTCATGTCTTATAGTCGTGTAAGTATTTTCAATGATGGTGGTACACCGAGAACAGATGAGTTTTGGCCGTTTGTAAAAATAGTTCAAAATAATTGGCACGACAGCCCATCAGGAATAAGATTTAAAATGAGTGATTTACCTGATACAAGTTTCAATGGTATTTTTTATCAATACGATTGGACTGAGTTTGCATTATATGTAGGCGGAGCAGTCGTAATTTATCTTCTATTTCGTATTTCAAACAGAGACAAACAAAAAAATAAAGGATAAATGGACAAACAAATACCCGGCTGAGCGGTCCCGAGTACTCGGGATGCAATTCCGCTCGAAACATAGCGGAAATTGCGTTTTCGCAATTACAATAGATTAAAACTATGCCGGCAGGTTATCAATAAAATTAACAATTGAACAATCCAGCAATTTAACTCGGGGTATACGATGGGAATAAGAATGATAAAATCGGCATTTGATGATTTGTGAAAAATAATTATTTACTTTTGAAAAATAGAACCGACAGTTGTCAGTCCAATGCAACAAATTTAGGTCGTATTAGGATCATTTTGTCACTCCTATTATTATATAAGTTGTGCGTCATGCAAAATGCGTCCTAAATGACAAATTGTGCTTTTTTACCTTTGCCTTGAGTGACAAATGAAATGCAGTTGAAGAATCGCAAAACAGAAAAATTATCAATTCAATATAAAATATCATGGATAAGCTTACTATTACAGAAACAATCATTGCTTTGGAGACAGCCGCTCTCGATGCTTGGCACAAAGGTGATCCCTCTCCCTATCTCGAACTTTATTCGAAAGACTTTACTTATTTCGACCCTGCACATGAAAGGCGGCTTGACGGTTGGGACAAGATAAAAGAATTGTACGAAAGCATGCGGGGAAAAGTAAAAATGGATAAATTCGAAATGATAAATCCCGTTGTACAATCAACCGATACAATGGCCGTCCTGACCTACAATCTGCACTCATACTCAGGTGAAACACTCTGGAAAGAGAATTGTACAGAGGTGTATAGGCTTGAAGAAAATAACGAGTGGAAAATCATCCACAGCCATTGGTCGTTGACCAAACCTTCTATAGATTAACCCCCGGTTGAGCGGTCCCGAGTACTCGGGATGCAATTCCGCTCGAAACATAGCGGTTTCTGCAGAGCGGAAAAAATTTATTCCTCCACTTGTGATCATTGGGCACAAGCGTGAGAAACGACACAGCAGATAATCCGGCAAGGTTGAAATACGAATACATAGAGGAAAAAATAGTTGGAAATGATATTAAGAAAGAAAGGATCAGTCAATATGGAGCCGGGAATTGAAAACCTATCCGAAAAGAAACTGGTAGGAAAACGATTGACAATGTCGTTAACCGACAATAAAACCTCTATTCTTTGGCAAACTTTTATGCCAGGACGAAAAGAAATCCATAATAATGTTACAAATGAGCTGATTTCCATGCGGGTTTACAACGAACCTTTAAGATCAGGCGATTTAAATCAGGAATTTGAAAAGTGGGCTGCTATGGAGGTTTCTGATTTTGAGAATGTACCCGAACAAATGGATTCTTATACGTTGAGCGGAGGGCTTTATGCCGTTTTCCATTATAAAGGACTCAGTACAGACAATAGTGTATTCGTTTATATTTTCGGAACATGGTTGCCAAATTCCGACTATTTATTAGACGACAGACCGCACTTTGAAGTATTGGGAGACAAATACAAAAATGGAGACCCGGATTCAGAGGAAGAAATATGGATACCCGTCAAACAGAAAAAATAACGCCAGCAATCGCTAAGTCGTTTCTTCTAAGCAAATCTGTATCGGGACTTCGCTACGCTTCCCGACGAACCTTATAAACCTTACAAACTTTACAAACCATACAAATCCCGAATCGCTTCGCTCGGGACTTCGCTACGCTCAACTTTACAAACTTTATCCCTGCCGAACAGCAAATATTTTCCCATCTGGAGCCAAAACAGAATTGCCCCCTTTTTCAAGAACAACAATAAATATTGTAAAGTAAAAAAAATGTATAATCAAATGGTGTAATATTATTCTTTTAATATATTTGCGTAGCATTATTTTTATCATTTTATAAACGGTTTTTAATGAAAAAGAATACTATGAAAGGATATCGTAAGGTTATATTTCTATGGATAACAATGCTTTTCTCTCCGATTTTTGCAGTTGCTCAAAATACAAGATTAACCATTGGCTTTTCGGCAAATTATTCTATGATTAGCGATTTGCATGGAAAAGTAGAATCAAATATTCCGACGCCATCTTATTATAAGGACTATGTTTCCACAAACGAAAATTATAATGGGAAAAGTGGTGGAAAAATTTTCAGTAGCCTGGAGATAGATTTGCCCGGCCATTTTTATTCAGAAACCGGCTTGGGCTTCAATTTACTCAGGTACGAAAGAAAAATGACACTTAATCATGTCGGAAATTCCGGCTCTACCATTCCCGATACAAGTTGGATTTTTCATGTCGGTTATCCTACCACTCCTTTTTTCCCTTATCCCGATACCGGATATTTAAGTATTGTTTATCCGGATTCCTATTCCTGGCCCGATAAAATTACGGTAATTTATATGGATATACCGTTGAAGGTAGGCTATAAATTATTGAAAGATAAATTAAGAGTAAATGCCGGCATTGTAGCATCTGTGCTTGTTTTTTCGTATCATTATTATTTCAATTTTGAAACCAATATGCGGGAAAATAAAACGGGTTGCAAAGATTTGAATAGTTTGCTTTTAAATTCGGAGTTTGGTCTGTCGTATCAGTTTACCAAAAAGATTGCTGTTACGGGAAACTATACCCGAAGTCTTACACCAATTTATCAATCGGATTACCGCCTGGTGGGTAAAGCCAAATACCAGTACTTTTCGGTAGGGGTAACCTATAATATTGGTAGTTTAAAGCTTATCCGTAGTTTTGCAAAAAAATAATCCCGGCTGGGCGGTCCCGAGTATTCGGGATGCAATTTCGCTTGAAACATAGCGGAAATTGTGTTTCCGCAATTACAATAGATTAAAAATATGCCGGCAGGTTTCAAATAAAATTAACAATTGAACAATCCAGTAATTTAACAAATTAATGAAATGAAATAGGGGCGAGGGACGCTCCTGCTGGAAAAACACAGAAAAATGAATTGGATTTTAATAATTATAGCAGGTTTGTTTGAAGCAACATTTGCCTTCTGCTTAGGAAAAGCAAAAGAAACCACCGGAAGCGAGATGTATTTATGGTATGCAGGTTTTCTGGTAGCACTTTGTATAAGTATGGGGCTTTTAATCAAAGTAACTCAAACTATACCCATTGGGACAGCTTATGCCGTTTGGACAGGAATAGGAGCTGTTGGAACTGTATTAGTCGGAATTCTTGTATTTAAAGAGCCGACAACATTTTCGCGTATATTTTTTCTTACTACTTTAATAATTTCAATTATTGGACTAAAAGTGGTATCACATTAAAATGGAAAGCATTCCGATATAAATAGTAACAATAAACGACATTGACCAACTTCAAGAAACTGGCAGGCAAACGTTTTATTAAATCCCGGCTGAGCGGTTTCGGGTACTCGGGATGCAATTCCAACCGGAATGTAGCAGAATTTATAATTCCACAGAATAAAAAGCATTGAGAGCAATACGAAATATAAAAAAAACTGTAAATTGCAATTTTTTTGAAGCTACAAGTTGCATTATCTCCCACTTTGCAGAGGTCTTATCTGATTGGAATTAAAGATTTAAATAAATTTAAAATTAAAAAAATGAAATATCCATAAGTGCTATGCTCATACCAACCGAGGATGATGTTTTATGGATATTCCCCCGAGAAATCGGGGCAGGCTATTTGACCAATAAATTACAAAATTAATAACAAATGAAAACGACTATTTATTTATCAATTTTACTTATTTTTTTAATAAGCGCTGGTTGCAAAAAAGAAGATTCAGGTAGCTTTTTATCGGAATCTACGCCCCTTAATGCGATGATATACTTAACAAAAAAAATTGACACTTCAGGTACGTTAATAAACAATATTTCTGTTTGTATTTTAGGTACCAAAGGAGGCCCCCTTGAAATAAGGGATGGATGGATTAAGGTTAATAATATAAAAATGAATTTTGTAAAAGTAAAAGCAGAAAATGGCACGATATATAATACTTATAATGCTGATGGCCTTATTGATCAAATAGAAGCAAACAAACAATACAATTTTGAGATAAAATTAAGTGATGGTACCATTTATAATTCTTCAATTACTACCCAGGAAACAGAATTAAACGAACTTAATGTGCCAGCTAGTCATTCGCGAAATGAAGATATGAATATTAGCTGGAAAGAAACCCATCCGACGGAAAGAAGAGATGTTTATTTTAATGCCTATGTATGCGATATTTTTATATACGGCTGGATGGACGAAGCTAACGAAACAGAAAGGAATAGCGGTGAATATTTTATTCCGAAAGAAAATTTTAAGGATAGAAGATTAGATAAGGTAACAATAAAAATATCATCATATAAAAGTGGCACCTTGGATCCTAGATTAAGTGGAGACTTCTGTTCGACTTTCGAAATAGAAAAGGTTTGTGAAATACAATAATTTAAACTGTCATACTGAGTGGTAAACGTTTTGCTGCCCGGAAAGTAGCTCCGAAACCCGGCTGAACGGTACTGATTCCCCAGAATGCAATTCTGCACGAAGCAATAAAAGCAAAGGAACCTGAAAAATGCTGTGGCAATCTTGCTGAGGTAAAGCTACAATTCATCGGCAGGCAATTCCAGATCCATTTTTAACGAATCGATAGGAGCCGCAAGGGTGTCGGCTTTCAAAAGCAGGTCTTTTGCTGGGCCGGTTAACACAACATCGGGAACAAGCAACGACTGGTCGGCTTCGGTGATGTATTCCTTATGGAGCATTTTCTGCGACATCAGGTTATAAAAACCGCCAAGGAATTCCTTAAGATGTCCGTCGGTTTCGAAGGAATACATAAACCATTTGGGATGCGGGATAATGCTCGCCATGTAAATGGCTTCGGCAAGGGTAAGCTGGGATGCATCTTTGCTGAAATAAAACTGCGATGCTTCCTGGGCGCCGTAAATCATTGGGCCCCATTCAATGATATTAAGATACACTTCAAGCATCCGGTCCTTGGTGGAGAGACCGTTGTTTTCGATAAGCCATACAATCAGAACTTCTTCCAGTTTACGCGAAATGGTTTTATTGCGTGTAAGGAAAACATTTTTAACTAACTGCATGGAAATGGTGCTTCCTCCGCGGGCAAATCGTTTTTGCTTGATGTCGGCGGCAATAGCATTTTTAAATGCTTCGGGCAAAAAACCACGGTGGCCATAAAAAGCGCCATCTTCGGAAGTCATCACGGCATCTTTCAGATAAGGCGAAATCTGATCAAGGGTATGGAAGTTGGGATTTTCCGGTCCAACCATGAATGTTCTTACCGGAACTCCATGTTCGTAAGCCGTATAACTGAAAGGTGCATTGAAAAACGAAAGGTTAGTCCTTCCGAAATGATCGATATGAAACTTATGCCTGTCGAGCGACGATTCAAATACGAGATTGTCGGGATGAGCAAAGTCAACAATAAATTTCAGATGATAACTTAATTCACCGGAAGTCTGTATGCCTTGCAGGTTAGAGAATAACCCCTGAGGCAACGATTCAAATAAATTTTGAGATGGGAAATTGGGCTTGTTTATAATCAGCGTAATTTGTTTGCTCGGATGCGGACGGTATTTAATGTAGGGATTAATATCGAGCTTGTTAATTGTAGCGGTCGACAGGCTGTCCAGTTCAAAATAATCTTTTCCTACATTCACCCGGTAGCTGAGTGCGGCTTTATTGAAGATAACTTTTTCGTTTGAAATAGCGGCATGTTGTATTTCGAGTCCTTTGATGGAAGCAAAACCATTAACGGAAAAAACGCCATGGCTGTATTGACTTTCGGCAAGATTAAACTGAATGGTGTCGAAAGCCACATCGGCTTTCCATTTATATTGCAGATAGGGAAGTACAACTTTTTGATGACCCGGGCAATACCATTTCACCACGGCCGTCCGGTTGTAAGCGTCGAGTTTTCCGTCAACAATCCATCGCCAGCTTTGGTTTTCTTCTTTTACCACCACCCACGATTTAAAAGCATGGTCGGTAATGTTGAAATGATCAACATGCAACGATAAAACATGACCATTTACGGAAGAAGATGCATTAAAATTGGTGATTTTTAGTTGTGAGGGGATTTTATCAAAAACAGCATTGAAAAGCTGGTAGAATTTTTCGTTGTAATTAGGAATAGTATCTGATTCAACAGCATTTTGTTTCGATGACTTTTTTAAAAGAAACGAATAGTTATTTATGCTATCCTGTTGTATTAATGAAATATAGGTATCGGAAAGTTCAAGGTCGCGTAGCCCAACCCGTCGCAGAAGCAATTTCCATAAATTGATACGGGCGTGGATAAACCGGGTTTTGATTAAGGTATCACCATTGACAGGTTTCAGGGAAAGTCCGTTTATCTCAAGCTGGCTGATTCCTTTCAGCTTAATATCCCCGATTCGCAGTTCAGCGTTATATTTTTGATTAAAATTTGTTATTTTCTTATTTACATACGATTGTAAAATAGGGTTGCGAAAAAAATAGAGCGTAATTGCAACCACAGCAACGATTGCCAGAATGATAAGAAACCATTGAAAGACCTTACGACGGTTAACCGTCAGGTAGATACGTTTTCCTGAAAGCCAGTTTTTCAAAATAAAGTAGAATTAAAAGCAAAAAAGTAAAAACGAATTTTGGCAGAAAATGTTATTGCCGCTTATGGAATTACTTTCCTTACAGCATCAATCACCGTTCCATCAACCCATTTGATGATGGCAACAATTTCGTCGCTGAATTTTGGTTTGACAGGTTTCCCGCAGATGCGTTCTGCTTCATCCTTCAGTTCCTGTATGGTTTTGATTGGAAGATTAGTGTTTTTCATCTTTTCAATCAGGTCGGTACGAAGCGGATTGATGGCAATTCCACGTTCGGTAACAATCACATCGACCAGCTGACCGGGTCCGCAAAGAGTGGTAACTTCATCAATAATTACCGGGATACGGTCGCGGAACAGGGGAACAGGCAGGATAACACATTTGGCATGCAGGCAGTTTTGCCAGCCTCCGATGCCATGCAACAGGTAACCATCACTATGCGAAACTACATTGCCGTTGAAATTAACGTCAACTTCTGTAGCACCCAGGATCATGATATCCGTCATGGAATTATAATTTCCTTTGCAATGGTAGTTGTAAGCATGCCATACCGATACATCGAGATGGTTGGGATTATCGCGAATGGAACGTATCGACTCCAAATCAAATGACTGGGCATCAAGGATGTAATCTAATACGCCCTCTTCCAGCATTTTGACCATGTACTTGGTACTGCCGCCAAAGGCAAAACGTGCTTTTTGGCTAAGAGCCTTCAACCTTTCGTGAAAATAAATTCCGATGGAAAGAGACGTTCCACCGGCTCCTGCCTGAAAACTACAGCCATCTTTCAATAAGCCGGCTTCCTGACAAAACTGGGCTGTCATTTCGGCTATCAGCAAACGATCGGGGCTTTTGGTAACCTGGGTTGTACCGGATACAATTTTTTCGGAAAGTCCTATTTTTTCAATAACTACTACATAATCAACATAATTTCCAAGTACCTGCATGGGAACGCAAGGAAAAGGAACCAGGTTGTCGGTAACAATGATCACTTTATCGGCATACATCATATCGGGCAAGGCATAGCCCAGCAAACCGCAGGCCGAAGTGCCATCCACACCGTTGGCATTGCCATAAGCGTCGGCTGTGGGGGCTGCAATTACTGCAATATCAATATGAACTTCTCCATCCTGAATTGCCTGCACTCTTCCGCCGTGCGAACGAAGCACTGCTACTCCTTTCATTTTTCCTTCGGAACAGAACCGGCCAAGCGGGCCGTTCATACTTCCTTCAATATGATTTATAGTACCATCTTCCAGGTATTTAATCAAAGGCTCATTGCAAGGGAAGGATGCCGAAGGAAGCCATACCAGGTCTTTTATATTCATTTCCTTAGCAATGTCGAAAACCATGTTGCTCACAAAGTCGCCGTCGCGCAGGTGGTGATGGGTCGAAATGGTCATTCCATCCTTAAGTCCGCATTTGTGTAAAGCATCGGTTAGATTTTCTACAACTTTATTTCCATCTTCGGGATAATCAATGCAGGTGGGAATGGGGGAGGCGTATTTATTGCCTACAGGACGATGTTGCTTCAGTCCTTTAAAGGGTATAACCGGCTTTCCATTAACCTCAGTCGGGACTAAACGACCGGCAGCGTTTACTACTAAGTTGTCGTATTTTTTCATATTCTCTACAGGGGCTATTAAAAATTACGGCAGTAAATGTAGTCTTTATTTTGTAAATAGCAGGCATATGTTTAAAAAAAAGGAGAAAGACTGTAAAAATCTTTCTCCTTAAACCGCTAATTGCTTTTATTTATTAAGAAATTACTTTTCTAACAACATCAATAACCGTACCGTCAACCCATTTTATAACAGCAACAATTTCGTCGCTGAATTTAGGCTTTTGCGGTTTACCACAAATACGTTCGGCTTCTTCTTTCAATTCCTGTAATGTTTTGATAGGTAATGGACTGTTTTTCATTTTTTCCATCAAATCAGTACGTAACGGATTAATAGCGATGCCTCTTTCGGTAACGATGACATCAATAAATTCGCCCGGGCCGCAAAGAGTGGTTACTTCATCCCGGATAACCGGAATCCGGTCGCGGAAAAGTGGAATAGGCAAAATAGTAACTTTACCCTGGATAGCACTTTGCCAGCCACCTATTCCGTGAAGTAGTAATCCATCAGAATGGGTAACAACGTTGCCGTTGAAATTAAGATCGACTTCGGTAGCTCCCAGAATGACAAGATCAACCAGGGTAGAATGGTTGCCTTTGGCATGGTAATTATACGATAGAAATGCCGAAACAGCAATATGATTAGCATCTTCGCGCATGGAACGCACGGCATCGAGGTCAAAAGTTTGTCCGTCGAGAACATAATCAAGTGTACCGTCGTAAAGCATGTCGTCGAGATATTTATTGGCGCCACCCACGGCAAAACGAGCTTTCCATCCGTTTTTCTTCAGAATTTCATGTATGAAAACACCTATGGATAAAGAAGTCCCGCCTGCTCCGGCCTGGAAAGAGAAGCCATCGCGGATAAGCCCCGCTTCAAGGCAAAATTCAGTAGTCATTTCTGCCAATCTGAGTCTGTCAGGACTTTTAGTTATTTGAGTGGTACCCGATACAATTTTTTCGCGAATACCAATGGAATCAACTTTTACCACGTAATCTACAAAATTGCCTTCAATTTGCATAGGTGCGCATGGAAAAGGAATCAGGTTATCGGTTACAACAATGGTTTTGTCGGCATAATGGGTATCGGCAATACCAAATCCCAAACCGCCACAAGCTGATTTTCCGTATAGTCCGTTGGCGTTACCAAAGGGATCAGCGGTAGGAGCTGCCATTACTGCAATATCAATATGCACTTCGCCATCCTGTACTGCCTGATGACGGCATCCGTGGGCACGCAAAACGGCTGTCCCTTTCATTCCGCCATGGGAAGTGAATCGGCCTAATGGTCCGTTCATACTGCCTTCAATACGATTTATTGTTCCGTCTTCCAGATATTTAATCAGTGGTTCGTTGCACGGAAAGGAAGCCGAAGGAAACCATACCAGATTTTTTATACCCATCTCATGGGCAATATCAAAGATCATGTTGCTTACCAGATCGCCATCACGCATGTGGTGATGGGTGGAAATGGTCATTCCATCTTTTAAACCGCATTTGCGTAAAGCTTCGGCAAGAGAATCTACTAACTTATTGCCATCGAGCGGATAATCGGCGGTGGTTGGAATTGGTGGTGCAGCCATTTTACCCGTAGGTTTATATTTTCCTGCTCCCATAAAAGGGATCATTGGCTGTCCATTAACTTCTGTGGGAACCAAACGTCCCACGGCATTCATTACTAAATTATCATATTTTTTCATTCTTCTTCTCTCCAGTTTTTTGAAAGTTTACCAGTATTAATTGCAAGTTCTATGGTACGTTGAGCGCGTTTTACCACTGGAGGATCAATCATTTTTGTTCCCAATGATACCACTCCGAGACCTTTTTCGGTAGCTTCGATAAAAGCATTCATTATTTTTTTAGCTTTTTCAATTTCAGCTTCGTTAGGTGCAAAATTTTCATGAATTACCTGAATTTGTCTGGGATGGATACAGCCCATTCCATCAAAGCCCAATGCTTTCGACCTGAGAACATTCTGTTTAAGAGCTTCCATATCTGCGACATCTGAAAATACGGAATCAATTGCTTGAATCCCTGCTGATTTGCAAGCATTCACCAAAAAGCTACGAGCGAAAAATGATTCCGTTCCTTCGTTGGTACGTTGTGTGCCAAGGTCGGCGGTATAATCTTCCAGCCCTATGGCCATAGCCACCACATTGTTAGCCGAATGTGCAATCTGAAGGGCATTCATCACACCCAGAGCACTTTCGATAATTGGCATCAGCCAAATTGGATTTTCCTGATGATATTTCTTTTTTAATTCCTCTATTTTCTCGTTAACCGCAACGATCTGTGCAGCACTTTCGCACTTGGGTACTAAAATCAGGTTAACATTATAAGGAATAATATATTCCAGATCGTCTAATCCTTTTGGAATCTGGTTAATACGAACCATACGTTCGGCACCATAAAAGTCTAACGCAAGTAAAGCATTGCGAACAAGATAACGGGCTTCATCTTTTTTTGCGTAAGCAACAGCATCTTCCAGATCAAGGATAATTCCATTAGGACGATGAATGCCTGCATTCAGCATCAGTTGTGGGCTGTTACCAGGCAGATAAAGACGCGAAAAACGGTTCTGATCTTTTGCCGTGGCATAAAGGTTTTGCGGAAGCATTTCCGGCAAAAAACATTTGTCAGTATTGATTAACTGTTTGATAGCTGCTTCCATACGTGCAGCCAGGACTAAATCAAGAGCACCGGTATCTTCAATCAACAACTTACAATTGCTGATTCCAAAGAAATCCAGTATTTCTTTGGCTTTGGCTGTAATGGCTTGGCCATACAATGCTTTCACCTTGCTTTCGAGCTTAATATCTACTCCGCCCGAACTGGTTAATTCGAGGGTTACATGGCAATCGGAGCGGATGCCTTTACCCTTATTTCCTGCAATAGCTATAGGTTCCATATTAATAAACACCTTATTTTTAAGT
>Ga0160425_1002054_pt1 | contig 17171 bp, 12 predicted proteins | sample BioMet8_FD_108193 | JGI IMG/M metagenome (GOLD analysis project Ga0160425, IMG submission 108193) | Microbial communities from bioreactor (seeded with sewage sludge) at Lawrence Berkeley National Lab, California, USA - Biofuel... | ecosystem: Engineered > Bioreactor > Anaerobic > Unclassified ...
GCAGGCGCCAGGCCTGCTGCTATTACCGGGAGGTTATCAGTGATTATGAGAAAAAAAGCATTTAAAGCAGAATCCAGGCGTCTGCTGGACATGATGATCCACTCCATTTACACCCACAAGGAGATCTTTCTCCGCGAGATCATATCCAACGCCAGCGACGCCATCGACAAGCTGAGTTATCTGTCGCTGACAGACGACAAGGTGGGGATGAGCCGCAGCGACTTTGAGATCCGGATCACGCTGGACAAGGATAACCGGCTTCTCACCGTCAGCGACAACGGTATCGGCATGAGCGCCGGGGAGCTGGAGAACAACCTGGGCGTCATCGCCTCCAGCGGCACGTTCCAGTTCCGCCAGGAAACGGAAGGGAAGGAAACGGACGCCGATGTGATCGGTCAGTTCGGCGTCGGCTTTTACTCCGCTTTCATGGTGTCCGACAAGATCACGGTGGTCACCCGCAAGTACGGGGAAGAGGAAGGGCACCGCTGGGAGTCCTCCGGCGTGGACGGCTACACGGTTGAACCCTGCGAAAGGGAAACGGTGGGCACCGATATCATCATGCATATCCGTCCCGACGAAGAGGGGGAGGACAACGAATACTCCCGCTATCTGGAGCCTTATGCCGTCAGCGGTCTTGTGAAGAAATACTCGGATTATATCCGCTTCCCCATCCGCATGCTGATGCCCCACAGCCGCCGCAAGGAGGGCTCGCCCGACGACAAGCCGGAGTACGAGGACGTCTGGGAAACAGAAACCCTCAACAGCATGAAGCCCTTGTGGCAGCGCAGGAAGAGCGAAGTGACGGAGGAGGAATACAACAAGTTTTATCAGGAAACGTTCGGCGATTACACGCCGCCGCTGTCCGTGATCACGGTGGCGGCGGAAGGCACCGTGACCTACAAGGCGCTGCTGTTCCTTCCGGCCAAGCCCGCGCTGCAGTATTATTCGGAGGACTATGAGGCGGGGCTGCAGCTCTACTCGTCCGGCGTGATGATCATGGACAAGTGCGCCGACCTGCTGCCGGACTGCTTCAATTTTGTCCGCGGCGTGGTGGAATCTCCTGACCTGAATCTGAACATCTCCCGTGAACTGCTGCAGCACGACCGGCAGCTGAAGATCATTTCCGGCAATCTGGAAAAGAAGATCAAAGGAGAGCTGGAGCGTCTGCTGCGCGACGAGAGGGAGAAGTACGAGTCGTTCTACGCCAGCTTTGGCCGCCAGCTGAAATACAGCATGCTCAACAACTACGGCGCCAGGAAAGAGGAACTGCAGGACCTGCTGCTGTTTTACTCCTCCACGGAGAAGAAACTGACGACGCTCAAGGAATATGTGGCGCGTATGCCCGCAGAACAGAAATACATCTATTACGCCGCCGGCGACAAGGTGGAGAGTCTTGACCGTCTGCCCCAGACGGAGCTGCTCCGCGAGCGGAAGATGGAGATCCTCTATTTTACCGACCGGGCCGACGAATTTGTGGCCGAGGCGCTGCATACCTATATGGAAAAGCCGCTGCGCTCGGCGTCGGACGGCGATCTGGGTCTGCCCGACGAACCCAAGCCGGAGGAAGGCGAATCCGACAAGGAAACGTTGGCCTTCATCAAGGAAACGCTGGGCGACCGCGTGGACGAGGTCAAGGCGTCGGCCAAACTCAAGACGCATCCGGTGTGCCTCACCAGCGGCGAGGGGATGACCTTCGAGATGGAGAAGTACTTCCAGGCGGTGCAGCCGGATATGCACATGAAGGCCAAGCGCATTCTGGAGCTGAACGTGACGCACCCCGCTTTTCTGAAGGTGGCCGCTTCCCGGCTTACCGATCCGGAAACGGCCAAAAAGTATGCGGAGATTCTGTTCAACCAGGCGCAGATGATCGCGGGGCTGCCGGTGGACGATCCTTCGGGTTATACGGATCTGCTGTGCAGTCTGTGGCAATGAGTTTCGGCGTTTCCGCCGGACTGCGCTGAACTGCTGCAAAGTAGTTACAAAAAGTAACGGTTCTTTTGGGAACCGTTATTTTTTGTGATGATATGTTACTCCTGTGTGATTGACTCGCAGAGGCACATTCTCTAAAATGAAAGGCGGTACAGATTAAAAAAGAGCCGAAAGAAAGACAAACGCGAGGAAAAAATGAACAGAAAGATTTTATGGACGGCCGGTGTCGCGGCGGCCGCCGGGGTGGTTATTGCTGTGACCAGCGCCGTGACGGGTCATTTTATACTTGACGGCGGGCCGCGGTTCAGACTGCACGGCAGTGCGGTGGAAAAGGTGGCGGTTTTTTCAGACTATACGGACCCGGGCGCCGACGTTACGCTGCATGGCCGGGATATTTCCGATGAGATGGTGTCGGAGAGCACCGTGGACACCGGCCGGACAGGTACTTATACAGTCACTTATGCCGTGCCTTACGGAAAACAGCGCCGCACGGCGTCGCGCCGCGTGGTGGTGGAGGACCGGGAGGCGCCGGAGCTGACACTGCAGGGCGACGCGGAGGTGACCGTTTCCCGTTACGACCTGTACGAAGAACCGGGTTACACGGCGCAGGACAACTACGACGGCGACCTGACCGGCGCGGTACAGGTGAAAGACAAGGCCGGCAAAAAGGCGCACGTGCTGACCTATACCGTGCGTGATGCGGCGGGGAACAAAGCCACAGCCCGCCGCCGGGTGATCGTGCGCGACGTTGTGGCGCCGGTGATCACGCTGCAGGGCGCGCCGACCGTTTACCTGGAAAAAGGCGCGGATTACGCGGAGCCGGGCTATACCGCGCTGGATGACGCCGACGGCGACGTGACGGCCTCCGTGCAGTGCAGCGGCAGCGCGGACACCGGTACGGCGGGACGCTATGAGCTGACCTACACCGTGCGTGACGCGGCGGGGAATACCGCCGCAGCGCAGCGGCAGCTGGTGGTGTTTGAAAAGGACAGCGAGGTGCCCGACCGGATCTACCTGACCTTTGACGACGGCCCCAGCGAGGTGACGAGCCGCGTGCTGGATATTCTGCAGGAAAACCATGTCCAGGCCACTTTCTTTCTCCTCAATTATCCCGACACGGCCAAACCGCTGATCCGGCGGATGATCGACGAGGGCCACACGGTGGCTATCCACGGCTATTCTCACGACTACTCGGTGATCTACGCCTCGGACGATGCGTTTATGCAGAACGTTTACCGTCTGCAGCAGCGGCTGGAGGAGGACTTTGGCTATCACGCCGACATGCTCCGCTTCCCCGGAGGCAGCTCCAACACGGTCAGCAGAAAGAAAAATCCGGGCGTTATGAGCCGCCTGACGAAGCGGGTGGAAGCGGAGGGCTTTACCTACTTTGACTGGAACGTGTCCAGCGGAGATGCCGCTTCGGCCGCGGCGCCAAGTGAGAACATCATCGGCAATGTGGAAAACGGGCTGCGTCCGAATCGCGGCAACGTGGTATTGATGCACGACAGCCGCACCAAGACCACCACGGCCGACGCCCTTCAGACGATCATCGACTACGGCCGCGCCAACGGCTATGTCTTTTTGCCCATTACGGCGGGGACGGAGCCGGTCCATCACGGTGTTGCCAACTGAAAAAGCCGCCGCCGCGCGTTTGGGAGAAAAAAGCGGCCCTTTGTCAAAGGAAAAGATTTGAATCCGGCACCGATTAATGTTATACTACTGATTTATAAAAACTTTACAGGCAAAGGAGTTTCGTTTATGCGTGTTATCGACATTGAAAACATCAACTATGCGATGAAAAACGATACACAGTTCGTTCTGCGCTGCGAAGAGGTTTTTCACGATAAAATCAGTGCGGCGGTATCGACGGTCCTGTCCACCAAGAAGGAAAAACCCATTGTGGCGCTGACCGGCCCCTCCGGTTCCGGCAAGACCACCACGGCCATGCGCCTCCAGGAATATCTGGAGAATCTGGGCGTGAAGGTCTGCCTTTTGAGCATGGACAATTTTTTCCTGCCGCTCAGCGAGCGGCCCCCGGAGGCCACGGACTGGGAATCGCCCTACTGCGTGGACAGGAAGCTGCTGATCTCCTGCATTGAACAGCTGGCGGACGGCCGCGAGGTGGATATTCCCTGGTACGATTTCAAAAGCGGCAATATCGGCGGCTATCACAAGATGCAGGGCGCAAAGGATGCCATCATCATCGCCGAGGGCATCCATATGCTCAACCCCCTGATTTTCGATGAGATCCGCAGCGAGGCCAACGGCATTTATGTGGCGCCCCGCACCCGTATCATCACCGCCGACGACAAGATCGTGCGGCCGGAGCAGCTGCGTGTGGCCCGCCGCATGATCCGGGACTACAACACCCGCGGCCACTCCCTGCGGGACACCGTGATCCGTGCCGAGAGCGTGGACCGGGGCGAGATCAATTATATCCAGCCCCATAAAAACAATGCGGCCATTCACATCGACACCTTCCACGACTATGAGCCGTGCATCCTGTCCCAGTATCTCAAGGAGATCCCTCAGTTCCGCCAGGAGCTGGACGATGAATTCGTGGCCGAACACGGCCTGACGGATCTGATGCACATCGTCAACAGCGTGCCGCCGCTCAGGACGCCCTTCGTTCCGCTGGACTCCATTGTCCGCGAGTTTGTGGGCGGCAGCTGCTTCAAGTATTAAGGAGCGGCGCCTGCCCGTTGTGGCCGTGCCGTGAAAAAAGAGATCCGCAGAAAACTGCCCGCCGTTCCGGCGGACAGTTTTGCTGTTTTCGGAAGGGAACAGGACCGGCCGTTTGCCTCGTCTGATCGCGGGGGACCGCGCTGAGGATTTGGTTGTATTTTTTCCCTCCCTGTGATAAACTACTATACTGACATATTAGGTGGATGCCTCAGACGCATTCACCCGAATCGAGGGATGAGAATATGAAAATTGTGGTATTGGCAGGTGGATTGAGTACGGAGCGCCATGTGGCGCTGGTGAGCGGTACGGGCGCCTGTCGGGCGCTGCGCAGCAAGGGACACAAGGCCATCCTGGTGGATATGTTCATGGGCCTGGAGAATTACACCGGCGATCTGGCGGATGTCTTTGACGCGCCGGACGGCCTGTGCAGCGACGTGCATGTAGAGAGCACGGCGCCCGATCTGGAGGCGGTGCGGAAGAGCCGGAAGGATCAGGGCCCGTCGCTTTTGGGCAAGGACGTGCTGAAGGTGTGCGCCATGGCGGACGTGGTGTTTCTGGCGCTGCACGGTTCCTGCGGCGAGGACGGCCGCATTCAGGCGGCGCTGGATCTGCTGGGCGTGCCCTACACCGGCTCCGGCTACCTGGGCAGCGGCATGGCCATGGATAAATCCGTGACCAAGCGTTTTCTGGACGCCGAGGGGATCCGCACCGCTCCGTGGAAAAACATCGTCTATGCCGAAGCGGACATTCCTCGTCTGGTGGAAGAACTGGAAGTCCCCTGCGCGGTGAAGATCGTCAACGGCGGTTCTTCCGTGGGTGTGGAGCTGCCCGATACGAAGGAAGAACTGGAAAAGGCCCTGCGGGATCTGCTGCAGTACGGCAACCATGTGATCGTGGAAAAGAAGATCAAGGGCCGCGAGATCACCGTGGCGGTGCTGGGCGACCGGTATCTGCCGGCGGTGGAGATCATCCCCAACGGTGCGTTCTTCAACTATGAAACCAAGTATCAGGCCGGCGGCGCCAGAGAGATCTGCCCCGCCCCCATTACCGAAGAGCAATGGCACCGCATGGGTGCGGCTGCGCTGAAGCTGCACCGGGCGCTGGGCCTGTCCGTCTATTCCCGCGCCGACTTTTTGCTTGATGACGAGGGGAACGACTGGTGTCTGGAGGTCAACACTCTGCCCGGCATGACGCCCACCAGCCTCGTGCCCCAGGAAGCGGCGCAGGTAGGGCTGTCGTACGCGGATCTTTGCGAGGAGATCGTGGTGCGGTCGCTGGAGGCCCGAAAGGCGGAGAAAAAATGATTGCCACAACTGTCAGGGAACTGTGCGGCGCGGTGGGCGGGACGCTCCTGCAAGACGCGGACGCCGCCGTGACGGCCGTCTGTACCGACAGCCGCCGCGTGCCTGCGGGCGCGCTCTTTATCCCCCTTGTGGGCGAACGGTTTGACGGTCACGACTATCTGACGGCGGCTTTGAACGCGGGTGCGGCGGGCTGCTTCTGCTCCCGCACGCCCCAGGAACTGCTGCCGGGTAAATTCTACATCCGTGTGGACGATACCCAGCTGGCGCTGAAGGCGCTGGCCTCCTGGTACCGGGGCCGCTTCACGCTGCCGATGATCCAGATTACCGGCAGCGTGGGCAAGACCACCACCAAGGAAATGATCGCCGCTGTCCTCTCCCAGCACTTTTTCGTGCTGAAAACGGAGGCCAATTACAACAACGAGATCGGCACACCGCAGACGCTGCTGAGTCTGACGCCGGCCCATCAGGCGGCGGTGATCGAAACGGGCATGAACCACTTCGGTGAGATCCGCTATCTGGGCGAAATGGTGCGTCCCGACATCGCCGTGATCTCCAATATCGGCGACGCCCATATTGAAAATCTGGGCGGCACGCGGCAGGGGACGCTGCGGGCCAAGAGCGAGATCTTTGAAAATCTGCAGCCCGGCGGACTGGCCGTTCTCAACGGCGACGACGAGCTGCTTTCCGCGCTGCGTCTGCCCTTCCGCACGGTATTTTGCGGCAGGGGCGAGGGCTGCGGCGTGCGCGTGACCGAGGTGTGCGACCGCGGGATCGACGGTATCACCGCCACGGTGACCACCGCGCGCGATACCTATCCGGCGGTGATCCCCGCACCGGGCGTGCATATGATCTATTCCGCCGCCATGGCGGTGGCCGTCGGGGAGGAACTGGGTCTGAAAAAGGAAGAGATCCTGCGGGGTATCGCCGCGTATGTGCCCACCGGTTCCCGGATGCACAGCATCGTGCGCACGGGAAACCGCCGTATTCTGGACGACTGCTACAACGCCAATCCCCAGTCCATGCGTGCGGCGCTGGAGATCCTTGCCCGCACGGAGTGCCGGCGGAAAGTGGCGGTGCTTGGCGATATGGGCGAGCTGGGCGCTCTGGCGGCCACGGCTCACTATGAAATGGGAAAACTGGCGGCGGAAAAGGGCATCGACCAGCTGATCGCCATCGGTGAAAAGTCGGCGCGTCTGGCGGACGGCGCCAGAGAAAACGGCCTGAAGAACACCAACTGGTTTGAAAACAGGGAAGCGGCCATGGAAACCATCCACCGCGCTTTTGAGCCCGGCAGTGCGATACTGGTCAAAGCATCCCATGCCATGGAATTTGGCAAAATTGTCCGCGCATTGGAAGGAAAGAATGATTGATATCAGCGTAACGGGACTGGTCAAGTCCTTTGATCTGGAAAAGAAAATACTTGACGGCCTCACCTTTCAGATCGACAGCGGCGAGCGGGTGGGCCTGCTGGGCAAAAACGGCGCGGGCAAAACGACCCTTTTTAAGATCATCACCGGCGAACTGGAGTATGACGCCGGTGAGGTGGTGGTTGCGCCGGGCCGGCGTATCGGCCTGATTTCCCAGATCCCCGTGTATCCGGCGGGATACGCGGTGGAGGATGTGCTGCGTTCCGCTTTTTCCCGGGTAGCTGCCATGCACCGGGAGATGAAAGAGCTGGAGCATCGCATGGAGCGGGGGGACAGCAGTCAGGCCACGCTCAACCGGTACGGTGAACTGTCCATGCGGTTTGAAGGACTGGGCGGCTATGATACCGACACGGCGGTGAACAAGGTGGCCAACGGCCTCTCCATTCCCGCCGCCATGCGTACGCAGCCCTTCGACAGCCTCTCCGGCGGCGAAAAGACGCGGGTAAACCTGGGGCGTCTTATTTTGGAGGACACCGACATTTTGCTGCTGGACGAGCCCACCAACCATCTGGATCTCCACGCCACGGAGTGGCTGGAGGACTATATCTCCCATTTTCCCGGCACGGTGGTGACCATCTCCCATGACCGTTATTTTCTCGACCGCACGGTGACCCGGGTGGTGGAGATTCTGGACGGGCAGGCGGAGTTTTACAGCGGCAACTATAGCTTTTACGCGGTGGAAAAAGAGCGCCGCTATCAGGAACGCATGAAGCAGTACCTGAAAGAGCAGGCGAAGATCGAGCAGCTGACCAAGGCGGCGGAGCAGATGCATCTGTGGGCCTTTATGGGCAACGATGCGCTGCACAAGCGTGCCTTTTCCATGGAAAAGCGCATTGAGCGCATGAAAACCACGGATAAGCCCGTGAAGGAGCGGCGGCTGGAGGCCCGGTTTACCGGCCGGGAGTTTGAAGGCGACGAGGTTTTGCAGGTCAAAAACGTGGCCAAGTCCTATGGAGAGAAGACGCTGTTCCATGACGTCAACCTTCGTGTGGAAGGCGGCGAGCGCATTGCCCTCATCGGGGACAACGGCACGGGCAAGACCACCTTTCTGCGCCTGATCGTGGGGGAGGAACTGCCGGATGCCGGCCGCATCCGCACAGGCCCCGCCGTCCGCACGGCGTACCTGCCGCAGATCATCCGTTTCGACCATCCGGAGCGGAATCTGGTGGACACGCTGCTGTACGCCAAGAAGAACATCACGCCCCAGAGCGCCCGCAATCAACTGGCGTCTTATGAGTTTCAGGGGGAGGACGTGTTCAAGAGCGTGTCGGTGCTCTCCGGCGGCGAGCTGAGCCGTCTGCGGCTCTGCATGCTGATGGACGAAGCGGTGAACTTCCTCCTATTGGACGAACCCACCAACCATCTGGACATTGCCTCCCGGGAGTGGATCGAAGAGGCGGTCGAGGCCTTTGACGGCACGCTCCTGTTTGTTTCCCACGACCGGTATTTTATCAACCGTTTTGCCACCCGCATCTGGGAGCTTTCGGACGGGAGCGTCAGCGACTATCCCATGGGCTTTGCCCGTTACCGGGCACTGAAGGCGGAGGAACGGCCCAAGGCGGAGGAAAAGCCCGCGCCGGTGAAAAAAGCCGGGCGGCCGCCCCGCGGCGGCCGGGAACAGCAGTCCGCCCGCCGGCAGCTCACTGCCTGCGAGAGCGGCATCGCGCGTCTTGAAGAAAAGGTCGCCGCCTTTGACGCCCGGATGGAGGCTTACGCCTGCGACGCGGAGAAGCTGGAGGAGCTGTACCGGGAGAAAAGCGCCGTGGAGGCGGAACTGGACGCGGAAATGAAGCGCTGGGAGGAACTGTCCCTGGCGCTGGAAGAATCATAAAGAAAAAACGGAGAAACGACAATGAGCGATGTACTGTGCCTGTACTATTCCCGTTCCGGCAAGACAAAAATTGCCATGGAGGAAATCGCGGGGGCGCTGAACGCGGAACTGACCGCGGTGACCGACGGTGTGGACCGGTCCGGCTTCAAGGGCTATATACGTTCCGGCAGGGACGCCATGCGCAAGGGGACCAAACCGCTGGAACCCTTTCATACGGAGAAAAACCTGGAGGACTATCGCCTGGTGATCGTGGGCACGCCTATCTGGGCGGGCCGGGTCAGCAGTCCCATCCGGGGACTTTTGAAGCGCCGGGGACTGGAGTTGTCCCATCCCTGCTATGTGGTGACGCGCGACAGCGACAACCGCTATGAAGATCTCTACCGCCAGATGGATCTTTACACCGCGGCGCCGCATCTTTTTGCCGTGTCGCTGCGGATGAATTCCGTGGGCTACGATTTCTGGCGCGATAAATTCGTGCAGGACGTGAAGCGGTATCTGGAGCAGTAGCTTTTCTTCTTCATCGACAGGAAGGAGGGAAAAACGTGCTGGAAAAACTGAAAAAAGTTGAAACGCATTTCCGGGATGTGGAGGGGCAGCTGACGGACCCCGCCGTTTACAACGACCCGGAAAAGCTCAAGCGCCTCAGCCGGGAGCAAAAGGAACTGGCGCCCGTGGCGGAGGCTTACCGCGCCTACTGCCTGGCGGAGCAGCGGTTTGCGGAGGCCAGCGCTTTACTGGGCGACCCGGAGTTCAGGGCGCTTGCCCAGGAGGAAATGAACGCGGACAAAGAGCAGATGGAAGCGCTGGCAGAGCGTTTGCGCGTGCTGCTGCTGCCCGCCGACCCCAACGACGGCAAGAACGTGGTTCTGGAGATCCGCGCCGGCGTGGGCGGGGAGGAGGGCGCTCTCTTTGCCGCCGATCTTTACCGGATGTATACGCAGTACGCTGAAAAAAAAGGCTGGCAGGTAGAAACAGCCGACAGAAGCGAAACGGAACTGGGCGGCATCAAGACCGTCAGCCTGCTCATCGAGGGCGAGGACGTCTATTCCCGCCTGAAATTTGAGGCCGGCACCCATCGGGTGCAGCGCATTCCGGTGACGGAGTCCGGCGGCCGCATCCAGACCTCGGCGGCCACGGTGGCCGTGATGCCGGAGGCGGAGGAAGTGGATTTTTCCATTGATCCCCGGGACCTGCAGATCGACACCTACCGTTCCAGCGGCGCGGGTGGACAGCACGTCAACAAGACGGAATCCGCCATCCGCATCACCCACCTGCCCACGGGGACGGTGGTGGAGTGCCAGGACGAGCGCAGCCAGTACAAGAACAAGGATCGTGCCATGAAAGTTCTGCGCTCCCGCCTTTACGAAGCAGAGCAGGAGAAGCAGAACGCGGCCGTGGCTGCCCGGCGCAAAAGCCAGGTGGGCACCGGCGACCGCAGCGGCAAGATCCGCACCTACAACTTTCCCCAGAGCCGCGTCACCGACCACCGGCTCACCGGCGAGAACAGAAATTTCCGGATCGACGGCATCATGAGCGGCGATCTGGACCCGCTGATCGACGCGCTGGTGACGGCCGACCGGGCGGATAAATTGCAAAAAAGCCAGAATGAGGAATAAAAGGAGTGTACAAGTATGCAGGAAATGACAAAGAAGATGTATGACAAGGCAGGCCCCAAGGTGGCGGAAAATCTCGCCAGAAGACATTTTGAAGCGTATTATGTGTCCACGGCGGCGGAGGCGGCGGAAAAGGTGCTGTCCCTGATCCCCAGGGAACATGTGGTTTCCTGGGGCGGCACCATGACCATGGCCCAGCTGCAGGTGCAGCAGCGGCTCAAAGAGGCGGGGTACAGCGTCATCGACCGCGACACGGCCGCTTCTCCGGCTGAACGCGGCGAGCTGATGAAGAAAGCTCTTTTGTGCAACACCTTCCTGATGAGTGCCAATGCCGTCAGTGCCGACGGTCAACTGGTGAACATCGACGGCAACGGCAACCGGGTGGCGGCTCTGTGCTACGGCCCTGACAGCGTCATCGTGGTGGCCGGCATGAATAAGGTGGCGCCCACGCTGGAAGCGGCCGTTTCCCGTGCCCGGAACGTGGCGGCGCCCGTCAATTCCCAGCGCTTTCCCGGCAAAACACCCTGTAATGTGACCGGCCTTTGCAGCGACTGCATCGGGCCGGATTGCAACTGTGCGCAGGTGGTCGTGACCCGTGTGAGCCGTCCTGTGGGGCGCATCAAGGTCATTCTGGTGGGCGAAGACCTGGGCTTCTGAGCGCGGGCCATCAAAAGAAGAAAGAAGAACCGTTTTGAAGACCATTGTATTTCATCCCGATCAGAAAAATAAGGCCGACGTTCTGGCCCGGTGCGCCCGGATCATCCGGGAGGGGGGCCTTCTGGGCATTCCCACGGAAACGGTGTACGGGCTGGGTGCCAACGCGCTGGACGAAACGGCCGTCGCTCATATCTTCGAGGCAAAGGGGCGTCCTCAGGACAACCCTCTCATCATCCATGTGCCGGACGCCTCCTGGCTGGAGAGATACTGCCGCCAGGTGCCCGAGAGTGCCTACCGTCTGGCGGAACGCTTCTGGCCGGGCCCGCTGACCATGATCCTGCCGCGCAAAGAGATCGTGCCTCTGCGTACCACGGGAGGACTGGAAACCGTGGGCGTGCGCTGCCCCGACCATCCTCTGACGCTGGAGGTCATCCGTCTGGCGGATGTGCCCGTTGCGGCGCCTTCGGGCAATACCTCCGGCCGTCCCAGTCCCACCAAAGCCTCCCATATGCTGGAGGACATGGACGGGAAGATCGACGGTATTCTGGACGGCGGCAGCTGCGCGGTGGGCGTGGAGTCCACCATCGTCGACCTGACGGTGCAGCCGCCCCGGCTGCTGCGCCCCGGCGGATTGCCGCTGGAAGCGCTGCGGGAGGTGCTGGGCGAGGTGGCCGTGGACAAGGCGGTGACCTCCCGGCTCAGGGACGGCGAAAAACCCAAGGCACCCGGCATGAAGTACCGGCATTATGCCCCCAAGGCGCCTGTGACGGTGGTCACCGGCACCCCGGAGAAGAGCGCCGCCTATATCCGCGGCCATCTGACCGAGGGCGCGGGCGTCATCTGCTTTGACGAGTATGCGTCCTTCTTTCCGGGACGGACGGTGCACTGTCTGGGGCCCGCGGACGACAAGCTGGCCCAGGCGCAGCGGGTGTTCGATGCCCTGCGTACCTTTGACGACACAACTGTGCCCGCTATTTTTGCCCAGTGTCCCGACGAGAGCGGACTGGGTCTGGCGGTGGGGAACCGGCTGAAAAAAGCGGCCGGCTTCCATGTGGTGGATGTATCTCATGAAAACGACTAAACTCATCATCGGGATCACGGGCGGCACCGGCGCCGGCAAGACCAGCGCCCTGCAGGCGCTGCGGCGGCTGGGCGGGTATATTCTGGACTGCGACGCCGTGTATCACGAGATGCTGCGGGAGGACGTGCCTCTGCGGGACGCTCTGACGGCGGCGTTCGGCGATGTGTTTGATCCGGGCGGCACATTGAACCGGCAAAAGCTGGGGAGCATCGTATTCAACGATCCGGCGGCCCTGGAGATCCTCAACACCGTTGTGTACGCACACCTGCCAAGAGAGCTTGACCGCCGGATGTCGGGCCGGCCGGAAACGGTGGTGGGACTGGACGCGGTGAACCTCATCGAAAGCGGGCTGGGAAAGCTCTGCGTGCGGACGGTGGGCGTCATTACCCCGGCAGAGATCCGGGTGAAACGCATCATGCAGCGGGATCACATCCCGGAAGAGTATGCGTGGCTGCGGGTGCGGGCCCAGAAGCCGGATACGTTTTATCGGGAAAACTGCACGGATATTCTGGAGAATACGGCGGCAACGCCGGAGGCGTTTGAGGAAGAGGCCTACGGCTTTTTCCGGCAGCTGATCGAAATATGTAAGGAGGAGCAAGGATATGTCTGAGGAAGTAAAAGAACTGAAAAAGAAGCTGCTGGCGGGGGAAGAGAACGGTTACGATACCATTTCGGCGGAGGATGCCGCCGCGATGGAGGACTACTGCGCCGCCTACAAGATCTTTCTGAACCGCGGCAAGACCGAGCGGGAGTGTGCGGCGGAGGCCGTGCGTCTGGCGGAGGAGAAGGGGTTCAGGCCCTATCACAGAAGCATGAAGGTGCAGCCCGGCGACAAGGTGTATGTCTGCAACCGAGGCAAGGGCGTGATGCTGGCCGTGATCGGCACGCAGAGCCTCAGCGCCGGCGCTCAGATCGCGGCGGCTCATATCGACTCGCCCCGTCTGGATCTCAAGCCCAATCCCCTGTATGAAGAGAGCGAAATGGCGTATTTCAAGACCCATTACTACGGCGGCCTGCGGAAATACCAGTGGGTCACCATCCCCCTGGAGCTGCACGGCGTCATCGCGCTGCGAAACGGCACGACCGTGACGGTGGCGCTGGGCGCGGAAGAGGGCGAGAGCAAGTTCGTCATCACCGACCTTCTGCCCCATCTGGGCAGCGAGCAGAGCAAGAAACCGCTGAGCGAAGCCATCCCCGGCGAAAGCCTGAACATCCTTCTGGGTTCCCGTCCCATGGGCGAGAGCGACGACACCGACCGTACCCGCCTGCAGATCATGAAGCTGCTCAACGAGAAGTACGGCATCACCGAGGACGATTTCACCTCCGCCGAGCTGGAAGCCGTTCCCGCCGGGAAATCGGTGGATATCGGCCTTGACCGCAGCCTTATCGGTTCCTACGGCCACGATGACCGCGTCTGCGGCTACGCGGCGCTGGCCGCCATTCTGGAGCTGTCCCACCCGAAAAAGACCGCCGTGTGCATGCTGGCCGACAAGGAAGAGATCGGTTCCATGGGCGTGACGGGCATGCAGTCCGCCGCCTTCGACACCTTTATGCACGATCTGTGCGAGAGCCAGGGCGTGCTCCTGCGGGAATGCTATGAAAATTCCTTCTGCCTGTCCGCCGACGTGACGGCGGCCTACGACCCCAATTTTGCCGACGTGTTTGAAAAAAAGAATTCCGCCCGCATCAACCACGGCCTGGGTATTTGCAAATACACCGGCGCCCGCGGCAAGAGCGGCGCTTCCGACGCCAGCGCGGAAACGGTGGCCTACGTCCGCCGTCTGCTGGACGCGGCGGACGTGATCTGGCAGATCTCGGAGCTGGGCAAGGTGGATGCCGGCGGCGGCGGCACCGTGGCCATGTATATGGCCAACCGCAACATTGCCACGCTGGACGCCGGCGTGCCGGTGCTGAGCATGCACGCGCCCTTCGAGGTGGTTGCCAAGCTGGACTGCTATATGACTTACAAGGGCTGCAAGGCCGTTTTTGAAGCGGAATAAGAAAAGAAGTATGTTTTTCCTTTTGCGGGACACCCTAAAAACGGATAAGGAGGGTGCCTATGCAAGAGGAAACCAAAAAGACCGTCCCCACCGGCGACGGCAGGGACGATGACAGGGATACCGGCCAGGGCGTGCAGCAGCAGATCGTGGACATGGGCTCCACCACCGTGAAAAACAGGCACGGCACGATCCACTGCATGACCATTATCGGGCAGATCGAGGGACATACCGTCCTTTCGCCCAACACAAAAACCACCAAATATGAGCATGTGCTGCCGCTTTTGGCCTCGCTGGAGGAATCCGACGATGTGGACGGCGTGCTGTTCCTGCTCAACACCGTGGGCGGCGACATCGAAGCGGGTCTTGGCATCGCGGAGCTGATCGCCGGCATGACAAAACCCACCGTCACGCTGGTGCTGGGCGGCGGACATTCCATCGGCGTGCCGCTGGCGGTGTCTGCCAGGGTGAATCTCATCGTGCCGTCGGCCTCCATGACCATTCATCCCGTGCGGATGAGCGGCACCATGATCGCCGCGCCGCAGACGTACAGCTATTTTGACCGCATCCAGGAGCGTATCGTCAAATTTGTGGTGAAAAACTCCCGGATCAGTGAAAAAAAGTTCAAGGAGCTGATGCTCAATACCGGCGAAATGGCGGCGGACGTGGGCAGCGTGATCTACGGGGAAGAGGCGGTAGCTCTGGGCCTGATGGACCGGATCGGAACGCTTTCCGACGCGCTGGAGAGCCTGTACGGCATGATCGGCCAGCGTAAAATGGAGCAAAAAGAAATCCGGGACAAGCAGATGCAATGATCGCAGGAAGCGGCAGTTTGGAGGTCAGACTGCCGCTTCTCTCTTTTTCTCTTGAAAAGGAGGCACTTTCTTGCTATACTAAATTAGTTATCCTATGCCATGAAAAACGAGGTGAAACGCGTGTACTTAAAAGCGCTGGAAATACAGGGCTTCAAGTCCTTTCCGGATAAAACCGTACTGAATTTCGGCGCCGACATCACGGCCATCGTGGGCCCCAACGGCAGCGGAAAATCCAACATTTCCGATGCCATTTTGTGGGTCATGGGCGAGCAGAACAGCCGCCAGCTGCGCGGTGCAAAGATGGAGGACGTGATCTTTGGGGGCACGGAAAAGCGCAATCAGATGGGCTTTGCCCAGGTCACGCTGGTGATCGACAATACAGAGCATATTTTCCCCATGGATGAGAGCGAAGTGGCCGTGACCCGCCGGTACTACCGCAGCGGGGAATCGGAGTATTATATCAACAGGCAGTCGGTACGCCTCAAGGACGTGAACGAGCTGTTTATGGACACCGGCATGGGCCGGGAGGGCTACTCCATCATCGGACAGGGCAAGATCGACGAGATCCTTTCGGCAAAGAGCGAAGACCGCCGGGAGATTTTTGAAGAGGCGGCCGGCATTTCCAAGTTTCGTCACCGCAAGGAGGAATCCGAGCGCAAGCTGGAACGGACGGAGGAAAACCTGCTGCGCATCAACGACAAGATCAGCGAACTGGAGATGCAGGTGGAGCCCCTGCGCGAGCAGGCGGAAACCGCCAAGCGATATCTCATTTTGCGCGACGAGCTGCGCGTGCTGGAGATCTCCGTCTGGCTGGAAAACCTGCAGGCCCTGAAAACCAATACCTTCAAGCTGCAGGCCGATTTTCAGACGGCCAAGGAGGATCAGCAGCGGGCGCAGGCGGCGCTGGACGGGGTCTACGCCTCCGCTGAGCAGCTGAGCGAGGAGATGCACCAGAACGACATCGACGCCGAGTCGGTGCGGGGGGAGATCTCCGCGCTGGAATCGTCCCTCAGCGAGCAGGAATCGGCCCTGGCGGTGCTGCGCACCGGTGTGAGCCACAATCAGGAGAACATGGAGCGCATCGACCGGGAGCTTTCGGATGTACAGACCCGGTCGGAGAATCTGCAGGGTCAGGTGGACGCGCTGGAAGCCCGCATGACGGAGATCGAAACCACCGTGCAGACCCGGCAGGGGGAGCTCGACGTGCTTCTGGCCCAGGCGGAAGAAGCCGCTCACAGCGCCGGCAGCGCCGCTGCGGAAACGGAAGCGCTCCACGCGCAGGCAGCGCTCAGGACCGCCGCCGCGGCCGACACGAAGGCGGCGCTGTCCGCTCTGTCGGCCGGCGAGCATGAGATGGAAGAACGGGCCGCCGCTGCCGGGAGCGAACGTGCGTCGGCCGCCCAAAAGCTGGCCGATACGGAAAAAGCGGCCGCAGAGAACCGCCGCGCCCTGAGCGATGCCCGGGAGGAAGCGGAGGCTGTTGCCAATATCATTACCGGGCACACCCTGAAAATGGAGAGCCGGCAGAAGCGGGACGAAACCGCCGCCGCTTCCAAGCTGCAGCTGACCATGGACGTGAACGCGCTGCGCTCCCGCATCCATCTGCTCTCAGAGATGGAAAAGGAATACGAGGGCTTTTCCAAGGCGGTGCGTCTGGTGATGCTTGCAGCGGAAAAGAAGTCCCTGCGGGGGATTCACGGTCCGGTGGCCAGTCTTATGGCCACCGGTGAGAAATATACGGTGGCGCTGGAGATTGCGCTGGGTGCCGGCCTGCAGAACATCGTGGTGGACCGGGAAGAGGACGCCAAAGCCGCCATTGCCTATCTGAAGCA
>Ga0160425_1002058_pt1 | contig 17149 bp, 23 predicted proteins | sample BioMet8_FD_108193 | JGI IMG/M metagenome (GOLD analysis project Ga0160425, IMG submission 108193) | Microbial communities from bioreactor (seeded with sewage sludge) at Lawrence Berkeley National Lab, California, USA - Biofuel... | ecosystem: Engineered > Bioreactor > Anaerobic > Unclassified ...
ACGGCTATTGAGAACATCTTAATGACGACATAAGTTCGACAAAACGACAGATTCTTATCCACAGTTCAGTTTTATGTAGAAAAGAGGAACTGTCTTAGAGCGGTATGAATTATTCAGGCTAAACTACGGAAAAGTGAGCTTAAAAGTATTGATCTTTGAAGATGAGAGCCTGTCGGCCGAACATCTGGTAAAACTGATACGCCGCTATGATCCAGCAATCGAATTGTTGGGGATAATTGAATCGGTCAAACAAGGTGTCGATTGGTTCCCAAACCATCCGCATCCCGATTTGTTGCTGATGGACATCCAGTTGTCCGATGGTTCGTGCTTCGAACTTTTCAGGCAGGTACGGCTTGATATGCCGGTGATTTTCACCACAGCCTACGATGAATATGCGATTCAGGCTTTTAAGGTGAATAGCATCGACTATCTGCTGAAACCCATTGATTTTCAGGAACTGCAACTGGCTATCGAAAAATTCAGGAAGCAACGAAATCATATGATTCAGAACCCAGAACAGGTTTACGAACAGCTTTATTCTCGGTTGATACAAACCAGCCGGTACAAAAAGCGGTTGCTGATCAAGGTTGGAGAGCAGTTGAAGCAAGTAAACGTGGAAGATATTGCCTATTTCCTGTTCGATGATGGCATGTGCTGGGCGGTCACTTTTGCGAAAACCAGGTTGCCCGTCGATTTTTCGCTCGACGATCTGGAGCAAATGCTCGATCCGAAAATGTTTTTCCGGATTAACCGCAAATTCATTGTCAAGCCCGAGGCCATCGATAAAATACACACCTATTTCAACAACCGGTTGAAATTGCAGCTTCGACCCGATCCGGAAACAGAAGTGCTTGTCAGCCGCGAACGTGTAGTCGACTTCAAGAGTTGGCTAGATAGCTGATATGCATTAGATATGACTTAATCATCTAACAATCAGATAGTAGATAATTCTTCTTCTTTGAAATTGTATGATAAAATAAATGATTTTAACTGATTGAATGCTTCGACAAGCATACGAGAAGCCTCTAAAGACTTCGTTATCATGCTGATCTCCAAACATTCTATTTGCTCTATTTTTGCATCAACCTCTTTTTTTATATGGGAAATAAACTGAATCATAATTCTGCATTTTTCTCTTAACCGAATATCCCCTTGTCGTTAGTCGTGAAAATATTTTTTATTTCTTCATCCATGACAAATATTTACTATTGATTCTCTTGATAAACCAAATAGCTTCAATTTTAAATGTTTCCAAATATATTCAAGTGATTTAAAGTGAATACATGCTTGTCAATGTCTTTTGTATCGTTCAAATTTATTGCAAGTTTTCCGCCCTATAAATGGCTATTTATGGTTATCTTTGCACCATGATTTCCAATAGAATTACTCCAAAAGAATTATGGTCAAGACAGCAGATAAGCAGTCTTGATATTGACTATGATTTATGGAGTAAAAAACGGGAGACGATAATAGAATTTTCGCAAATGAGCCAAAGTTGTATTTTTTTTGTTGATGTCTTTAAAAACAGATACGACTTTGCTTCTGAGAATTTCTCTCAACTATTCGGATATAATCCTGTTTCGATAAAAACAATAAAGGAACAGGGTGATGTGTTGGAAGAAAGAATCTCCTGATGACAGGTCTCTATTAATAGAAAATGGTTGCTTGATAAACGTTTGCCACCTTTGTTTAAAGAATATTGTTTCAAAAATTAACCAGATGGAGATTAACCAAGTTCTTTGCCGGATATATACAAGCAACATCGAAAAATCAATAGCTTGAACAAGCTATATAATGAGAACAAGAAAAACGATTATTATTTCTATTTTACTGTTGTTGTTGATAGGTTGTGAAGAAAAAGAGGCAAACATCACCCACGACTTTAAAGTTTTGGGGATCGAAAAAATTATTATCGACTACAGCACCGAGATAACCATTGATTCAGAGGGAGTTCCTGCAAAAAGCGAAAATTATTATTCTATTGTTGGAGCAAGTAATGGAGCCGCTTCCCGAGGCTATGATTTGGCTGTTTGGAAAACTACTTCCGAAGAACCAATCATCCGTATCCAAAGTAAATACGATGACTCGCTGGTAAATATTGAAAAAAAATCAGAATCAAGATGTTACATTATCACAATTACCAGAAATGGATATGATGTGAAATTGACATACAAACTGGAATTTGTTAAATCGTCTGGTAATTGATCCTGTTTGATAATGAGCTGGCTTATGACACAAGTAAGTATATATCAGGCAAGCAAATCCGATTTGGGAGCTATTTTACAGCTCCAGAAAGAATGCTACCAAAGCGAAGCTGCGATTTACAACGATTACAACATTCCTCCTTTGCAGCAAGATATTCAAGTGCTGGAAAAAGAGTTTGCGGAATATGTATTCCTCAAAGCTATTTTGGAAGGTGAAATAATAGGTTCGGTACGTGGATTTTTTGATGGAGAAACATGCTTTGTGGAAAAGCTCATCGTTAAAGAGGACTTTCAAAACCAGGGAATCGGTAAGCTACTGTTAGATTCGATTGAATCCTATTTCTCAATGTGTAAACGGGTTGAGCTGTTTACTGGACATAAAAGCCTGAAAAATTTACATTTATACAACAAACAGGGATATAACGAATTCTGCAAAAAAGTTATAAACAACAATATGACAATGATTTACTTAGAGAAACTTAAATAGATATGCCAAACAAATCACTATTATACCCCAGGCAAAACGACAAGCAAACTATCTATCTGAAAAACTGCATCAAAAGCCCATTTATCGAAGTGGGCGATTACACCATTTACCACGATTTCGACAATCCCCTGGATTTTGAGACTAAATGCGTGCTCTACCATTATCCGTATGTGAACAACGACCGGCTGAAAATTGGTCGGTTCAGTTCAATCGCTTGTGGTACCAAGTTTCTTTTCAATGGATCGAACCACACACTTGCTTCGCTTTCCACTTATCCTTTTGCCATCATGCAGGACGAATGGGGGTTAGACTGCCCGGTTACTGACGCATGGGACAACAAAGGCGACATTATTATCGGCAACGATGTGTGGATCGGCTTTGAGGCGGTCATCATGGCTGGGGTTACCATTGGCGACGGTGCTATAGTTGCTTCGCGTGCCGTTGTCAATAAAGATGTGTCCCCATACACTATCGTAGGCGGAGTACCTGCAAAACCAATCCGCAAACGCTATTCCGACGAGCAAATCGACAAACTGCTGCAACAACGATGGTGGGACTGGAGCGATGAAGAAATACAAGAAAAGTTACCGGAAATATTGAACATGAACGGAAAATCCTGGCAACCATAAAAACCGACAGAAGTCATTAAAAGTAAAACAAGAAATTACGCTTATTACGGTTATGACAATAAGGAAGAAACATCCAACTAGAAATGAAAAAATTAGATTTAGAAAGGATTAGCTTTCATAGTACCATTCTTGGAAAAGATATGAGGCTATCAATATATCTCCCTGAAAGCAATAGTACGCTTGGATCGCTTCCCGTACTATATTTTTTACACGGAAGAAGTGGAGATGAAAATATCCTGTTTGATGCAGAAATTAAGATTAAAGCTGATCTGCTGATAAATGAGGGCAAGATAAATCCCATGATCATCGTTTGTCCCCTAATTGGAAATAGTCGCGGATTAAATTCAGCCACTGAATGTAGTGAAGTCTTAAATTCCGAAAACCGCATTTACCATTTAGGAATGTACGAAGATTATTTAATAAACGAACTCATTCCTTTTGTTGACAATTCCTTCAATACCATTCCGGATAGAAAAGGGCGATATATTGGCGGTGCTTCTGCGGGCGGTTATGCTGCTCTCCACAATGCTTTGCGCCATCAGGATATGTTTTGCAAAGTGGGTGGACACATGCCTGCTATCGAATTAACGTTGGAAGAGGAAGATAAACCGCATTTTAGTAGCATAGAAATATGGAAAAAATATGACCCAATACATATTGCAAAAAACAAAGATATTAGTCCAGATATTCAAGTATATCTTGATGCCGGTGATAAAGACGAAGGCAGGTTTTATGAGGGGTGTTTCGTTTTGAATAAAATATTGCAAGAAAAAGGGATATTCGTTCAAAACCATACATTCCCGGGAAATCACAACATTGAATATATAAAAACAAATATTGAAAAGTATTTGAAGTTTTATGGTAAGAAATAAGATATTGATTCATTATGCCCAAGTAACGTTACAAGAAAAAAAACAGACAAATGATAAGTAAATGCAATATTGAAACAGATTTTGACACCATTTGTAAAATCATAAACGACGCATCAAATGCCTATAAAGGTATTATTCCGCCTGATCGATGGAAAGAACCCTATATGCCTGCCGAAGAGTTGAGAACCCAAATTGCCGAAGGGGTCGAATTCTGGAAGTATCTGGATGACAACGATGAAACGCTGGGAGTTATGGGAATTCAGCATAAAAACGTTGTTACACTTATCCGCCATGCTTATGTTCGTACAAGGTCTCGTCAGCAAGGAATTGGCGGGAAGCTCCTTGAACATCTGGTTGCCATGACAAAAACGCCCATCCTTATCGGAACATGGGCGGATGCTTTTTGGGCTATCGATTTTTACAGAAAATATGGATTCCATCAGGTTTCTGTCGATGAGAAAAATAAATTACTGCAAATTTATTGGTCAATACCTGAGCGGCAAGTAGAATCATCGGTTGTTTTGGCAAGTGCGAACTGGAACCTATCGACTTTGAAATAAAATGGTTATGATATATGCACAACGATAAGACCACCGTTCTGAATCGGCTTTGTTACACCGAGTTGGTTTACGGGCGGATAAATAAGAAGCTGCGTTGCCAACTGTCGAAAAGCGAAATTGAAAAGCTGCTTTTCGCGGTGATTAGCGAAACAGGGGAGCAGTTTTTCGAACGGAAAGGAAAAAATATATATGTAACAAATTGCGAGAAGAACATCAAAATTACCATAAACGCTCATACTTGTCGGGTTATTACGGTTGATCCGATTTTTAGAGTAACAAACAACTAAATACTTATGCAAGTCATTGATATTGAAAACTGGAAACGCAGGGAACATTTTGATTTTTTTTACCGGATGGATTATCCTCAGTATAATATTTGTGCCAATATCGATATTACGCAGTTCCTCCGGTTTGTCAGGCAAAACAGATTGTCCTTTTATTATGCTATGATTTACGCCGTTACACGGGTAACCGACGAGGTGGAGAACTTTCGTTACCGTGTCAGGGACGGAAAGCAAGTGGTTTTACACGACAGTCTGCACCCATCGTTTACGGCAATGCCTGCCAATGGTAGCGACGACCTGTTTAAGTTTGTTACCCTCGATATGGAAACAGGCCTGCTTGGCTTTGTCAGCAAGGCAAAACAACTCACTGACAATCAAACAACCTATTTTGATTACGCCCCTTTGATTGGGCGCGACGATTTTGTTTACCTTACCTGCATTCCCTGGGTTTCGTTCACACACCTGTCGCATACCATTACCATCAATCGCAACGATTCGGTACCCCGCATTTCGTGGGGGAAATATTTCGAGCAGGGTGGCAAAATGCTCTTGCCATTTTCCGTCCAGGTACACCATGCCTTTGTCGATGGAGTACATTTGGGTCAATATTTTGAGAAGTTGCAAATCTTTTTGAACAACCAAGTGATAAACTAAACCACTATGGATTGGAAATCCATAGGTTGAAAAAGCAGTAAAAAATGAAATTTTTTAACTATCTAATATCCAGTTACCCGTTTGATCATTCGGTTTATCTTGATGATGTTCCATCCTGTAAATCTAAATAATTTATAGAAACTAAAGTTGCTGCAATAAATTGCAGGGTTTTAACCTATTTTTAAGATAATAAACAATATGAGTATATTAACTATCGATTCGACCGCTTGCCAGCAATGTGGCATTTGCGTGGAAATTTGCCCGATGGGGCTTGTCTCGATGGGAAACGATGGCTTCCCTTTCATAACCGAAGAAAACGAAGCCCGCTGTGTACAGTGCGGGCATTGCGAAGCAGTATGTACAACGGGTGCATTAAAAAACAATGCGTTACCCCAAATGCGGACAATTCGGAAAGAGAAGTTGCAGGAGATTAATCCCGAAAACCTATCAGAATACTTCAGCAGTCGCCGTTCTATTCGCAAGTACCTGCCGAAAAACATTGATAAAGCCACGCTCGAAAAACTGTTTGAGGTGGTAAGTTATTCGCCAACGGGTGTCAATCAACAGCAAAACAAATGGATTGTGATTTGCGATAAAAGTGCCATTCGCCGGTTGAGCGATGCGGTAATCGACTGGATGCAAAGCATGGTGAACGCCAAAGCCGATCTGGCACAGTTTCTTGGCTTCGAAAAGCTGGTCAATTCGTACCAACAGGGCGATGATGTGATATGCCGCGAAGCCCCTGTCCTAGTTATCGGCTATACCGATGCAGCCTATACTGGTGGTGTCCTCGACTCGGTAATTGCCACTTCGCACCTGGAACTACTGTTGCCTTCTTTCGGACTGGGCGGTTGCTGGGCTGGCTTTGTGATGATTGCCTTAGGTTATTCGCCCGACGTGCGCAAGATGATAGGTTTGGACGAATCGCATGCCGTTCGTTCGGCACTAATGGCAGGTTACCCGAAATACCACTATTCCAAATTGCCCAACCGCAAAGCTGCTCAGATAAAATGGATGTAATCGGTTAAATATGAAATCGGCATTAATCCTTAATTGACATTCAAAACGATTAATTTGAATGCGGTTCTATGACTCTGGTAGGCTCGGATGAAGCAAGCAAAAATGCAAAATTAATTCTTGATGAATTCAGGGCTGGTCATTTGGATGTTATCTTTATTAATTGGTGATGCTTGTGCCACAAAAGACTTGGAAGTAAACGGGCAAAAAGTAAAAGCCGAAGCTGTTCAAAATAGTTTTCTGGCAGCCTTGGGTTATTTCTATTCTATGGTTTCAACAACGGAGAAATTTTTATCCGAAACAAAATAAGAATAACCAAAATCTTCAATATTCATTTTCGAGCCACCGCGATAAAAAGACATCGTAAACACGGTACAAGGTTTCTTTTTTGACGGAAATTTCAAGCAATAATTCTTTGTCGAGCAACGACCTGCTAATGCGACGGGCATTTGCAGGCGTGCCAATTTCATACCGTGAAATGAATTTTTGGGCGGAGATACCGATTGAAGAAATGTAACAGTCCAATCATCGCACACTCGATTGGGCAGAACATTTATATTCATCGGCATTATACCAGAATCGTTTTGGACTGAAATAAAATTACATTTGGTATAAGTTGTTTTACCTCCCCTTCTTTGGCAATGGCAATGAGAAAATTCCATTGCGCTGAGGTTAATAACTGTCGGTATTTCAGACTATCTACTTTAGATTATCCGTTTTAGATAATCCAAAGCAGATAGCGCCATATATTAATGTTTATCAAATATTTATACTATTAATAAGAATTAAAGAATCCACCCTCTTAGAAGGTGGATTCTTTAATCTGCATCCGATGAGAAATACTCGAAACCATAGTCCAAAATTGTTCTACGAGTTTTTTTAAATCAATTTCCATTAGTATATAATCTATCTTGGTGCGGTTTTTTGTATGCGGCACAACTTTCGGAGGTATGGCCAGTAAGGGATTGTGGCGATTTTCTATCAAGGTACACGAGAAGTTGAAGCAAGTTGCAAACCTTCTCATGCCACTGATTTGAAAATCGGTGCAGCCAGACACTTATTGGCTATTCCGGGTGTTGTGCGTTCGTGCATTGTTCTCTTGTCAATTTATTAATTCTTTCAATAAATTCCGTTTTTGAATTTGTATATGCCTCTCTATCGTTTCTGAATTTGTCTGCAAGATTTAATTTAAGATCTTCATATTCTTTTGCTACGTCTTTATGTTTTATCAAGTAATCTTTAAATCGAATTTCGTCCCAATCCCCTATGAATCTAATATGTACGTGATATGCTTGTCCTTTAAACCCCCGAATTGTATATCCTTTTACAAAAGTCATGTGCGGCGGTGGATTATCAGGTTGTTTTATGAGTTGAAAACCAAGTGATTTAAAAACATTTACTATTTTTTGATTGTCAACCTGTTTTGAGATTTGCAGTAAAATATCAATCGTTGGTTTGGCTTTTAATCCAGGAATTGCGGTACTACCAATATGGTCAATACTTACAATTTCCGATTGAGTAAACGCATTCTTTATTAAATGCATCTCATTATGATAGTAGGTATTCCAATAGGTAGATGGCTCTTGGATTATAATTGGAAATAATAATGCAAGTTCTTCTGTTGTCATATTGTTCAATGACTTTTCATTAATATGTGTTGTCATTGTTGGATCTTAATTATTTAGTTGGAATTGCTAAATTATGTAGTCTTATAAAGGTTGATTTGTCCCAGTATCCAGATTGAAATTTTATTTTCTCATTAATTATATGAAAAAAACCACATCTTCTTAACCCAAGTAGATCTTTCCATTCCAGATTTTGAAATAAATTCAATCATACTTTTAGAATCGAATCTCGTATTTATTGGATGACCTTTCAATTTCACACCTTGAAATAATCTTCGTCTTAATGCTCTATACTTCGGTAAATTTTAAGCGGCAATTTTGCCGTAATCCAATAGTTCTTTGACATTTTTTTGATTTTTGGGCGTGTTGGGGTTTATTGCAAACATACACATAAATCGTTCGAGCATCAAATTGTTGTTATACATTGTTTTATAGTCGGACATTGAAAATGGTTTATCCTCTTTACCCTTGGTCTTCAACCAGTCATGCTTTGCCATATTTATCGCTGTAAGTGCTGCATTAAAATGAAAATCCAGTTTGTCTTTACTTCTAGCCTGGCAGGAAGTCAGACCAGTAAACTGCTTTGCATCCCGATACAGAAATTCAATCTGGAAACGTGACCGATAATAGCGAACAATTTTCTCACCATCTTGCTTCAAATCAGTAGAGATGTATAGTTTTCTTGCCATCTCTACGCTTTGTTTATAAAAGATCGCTATGGCCAACTTGATATCCATTTTAAAAGCTTTGGAATAAACCACTAATGAGAAGATTGTAATCTCTTCGTTTGAAAGGTCTAATGAAAAGTGATTGGGGTTAAAGTTGTAAACGCGCACCAAACCAGCAAACTTTTTTGGAGCTCCTTTTTTACCTGTTCTCTCACCTGTGGACTTGTACTTCAAAACGCTATCATCTCTTAAACGGCTAATGAATTCAAGATTGGATGACTTTACTGCTTTAACAATTGGTCTCTTTGAATAATAGGCATCTGCTACAATATAGTTAGAGAACGCTTTGAACCGTTCAGCATTTTCAGTCACAAGACTTGCATGGTGAGTCAATAGATTCAATCCGTTTTCAGCCAATTCATCCGCAGATGGTGTTTGCCATGCATTTAAATGAAATCTGTCTCGTTTGGAGCGTAAAGGGTAACACTTGTTAAAAGTTTAATGAGTTTGTCGAAGTTGTCTAAACGGCTGTCGTAACTCATTTGTGATGATGAAATTTCTTTGGTTACTTTTCCTTCTACTTTCTCTGTTGCAATTTCTTCTTCGGTCTTTTTTGCGGTTGCTCTTGAACCTTGTATTTTACGAACCAAAGTTTTTGCACTCTCGTCCACTTGTTCGGTGGTGTCGGTTGCTTTTAAGGCGTTGTTTACTCGGGTAATGAGTTTGCTTAACGGTTCAAATGCTGCTTCTCGGGCTGCAACTGCATTACTGTATGCAGGAAGTGCAGCGTTTATTGCATTGATTGCGTTTTTAGCACTGGTTGAAAGGGTTTGTAATGCAGTTGATTTGATTCCAACCTTTGACGGGTTGTAAGCTGTTCCATAACCTGTAACGAACGAAATTAAATCGTCAAAATTTGCGGTGTTTTTTGCGTGTCCTGTTTCTGATGTACTTGCCATAAATTTAATTTTTAAGGATTTATAATTGATTTAAGTGAGTTTAAGAGAATAGAATATTTTTTAAATACCTTCCTGTAATAGACTGTTTGCAGTTTACAATATCTTCGGTTAAACCTTGAAATAATAGTTTACCACCGTTTTTGCCACCTTCGGGTCCCATATCGATTATCCAGTCGGCATATTTGATAATATCAAGATTGTGTTCAATAATTACAACCGTGTTATTATTGACAATCAACGATTTTACGATTTTGTAAAAATTATCAATATCTGATAGGTGAAGCCCTGTTGTAGGTTCATCCATAATGTAAATGTTGCCTTCTTTTTTTAGTTCGGTTGCGATTTTGAGGCGTTGCGATTCGCCTCCAGACAGACTGCTTAACGACTGTCCCAGTTTTAAATACCCCAAACCAACATTTTGTAATAGCTGTAAATGGTTTTTAATTTTTGCTGATTTAAAGAAATCGTAGGCTTGGGTTACTGTCATGTCTAAAACATCGGCAATATTCTTATCGTTGAATTTTAATTCTAAGACATCTGCATGATAACGCTTGCCTTCACATTCGTCGCATATTGTTTTAACAGAATCGAGAAAATGCAATTCGAAAGACAAAACACCCTGTCCGTTACACTTTGTGCACGCACCTTTAGAATTAAAACTAAACAGTGAGGCATCGGATTGGGTTGCAGAGGCAAATTCCTTGCGTATCAAATCGAATACACCAATAAAGGTTGCTGCATTTGCACGGGATGATTTCCCTATTGGCGACTGGTCTATGACAATAGCCTCGGGATGTTGTTTTGCAAAACAATGATGAATAAGACTGCTTTTGCCACTGCCGGCAACACCTGTTACACAAGTTAAAACGCCTTTCGGAATTTTTACTGATACTTTTTTAAGGTTGTTGGTCGAGGCATTGTGTATTTCATAAAATGAAGTTGCAACCTTTCTGAAATATTTTGTTTTTTCTGATTTTAAGAGATATTCACCTGTAAGGCTTTCTGTTCTTGTTAATCCTTGTGGTTCGCCGTTGTACACCACATTTCCGCCAAACTTTCCAGCTCGTGGTCCCATGTCAACAATCCATTCGGCAGCCCTGATTATGTCAGGGTCATGCTCTACCACAAATACTGAATTGCCTTTTTCTTTCAATCTGAAAAGTATTTTCAATAGATTCTCGGTATCTCGTGGATGTAATCCAATTGAAGGTTCATCGAGAACATACAGCATATCCACCAGATTGCAGTCCAATTGTTTTGCCATTTTTACACGCTGCGATTCACCGCCCGAAAGTGTGCCAACCGCACGGTCGAGCGACAAATAACCAACGCCAATCTCAATCAACTGTTGTAGCAATAACTGGGCTTTCCGAAGTATTGGTTTGGAAATATCATCATTAATCTCTGATATAAATGGAAGTACGTCAACAAGCTCCATTCTGCAAAGTTCATCAATGGAAATACCATTAATCAATACATTTCTTGCCCGTTCATTCAGTCGTGTACCTCCACACGCCGTACACGGTTCATATTTAAAATACTTTGTGTATGCATTTTTCTCTTCATCATCGGTCTCGTCATCGGCACGGGTGATAACAGCTTTTTCGAGTTTACGTGCTATGCCTTCAAAGTTACGGTTGTATGCCAGCTTCTCCTTTGAGTTTTGAACCAGAAAAGGCTCGGAATAGAGGAAAAGATTCAATTCATCGTCTAAAAAATCTTTCAAAGGTTTTTCGGTATTGACAACACCCAAACTTATCAGTTCTTTCCACAAAAAGCCCCCAACTTTATAATGCGGGTGTGTAATTGCCCCTTCACCGATGGATTTTGTTTTGTCCAGAAACAAATCGAGGTCTATTTTAATTTGTTTCCCCAATCCATTACAATGAAGGCACATACCTTCGGGATGGTTGAAGGAGAAATAAAACGAAGGACCAATAAAGGGTTTACCAATACGGGAATAAAGTAATCGCAGATAGGTGTTTACCTCGGTAGCTGTTCCAACAGTACTTCGCAAGTTGTTACCCATTCGCTTTTGGTCAATAACAATTGCCGTTGATAGATTAAGAATATCATCCACATCGGGGCGGGATAATTTTGGCATCCGAGTACGGGCAAATGTGGAAAAAGTTTCTACCAATTGCCGTTGTGCCTCGGTGTAAATAGTATCGAAAAGCAATGACGATTTTCCTGAACCCGAAACGCCTGTAAACACAACTAACTTATGTTTTGGAATCTCAATATCAATGTTTTTAAGATTGTTTGTACGTGCGTTTTTAACGATGATTTTATTACTTTCCATAACTATAACTTGATTTTATTAGCACTTGACAATGCAAAAATGATTGAAAAAATGGAAGTTATTGAGAATATCAGCAACCCGATGTAGAAAAAACTTGATGATGAAGTCCCTGCTAATAAAAATCTATTTCCTTCAAGAATATATGTTACAGGATTACCCCAAGAAACGGCTAATAACCATTTTGCCATAATCAACTCTCTTGGTAAAAAAGTAGTGCTCAAAAAGAGTAGCGGAAAAACTGCATTCGTTACTATTGCTGCACTTTGATATTGTCCGGTACGCAGCATTATTCCGGCAGAAAAACCACATAAAGTAAGCGACCATAAAAAGGATAAAAGCAAAATACCGAGAACAGATGCCAATCCGAATTGGAATGTTACGCCAAAAATTGCACCGATTATAATTAACAGTATTGTGAAAAACAATGAAGATATTGTGTCGGCGAGCATTGGGGCTACCACTAAAATCCATCTTGGGGCAGGACTTAAATAAAGTCTCCTAAAATAACCCGACTGCATATCGGCGTTAAGTGTTTGACCTGCACCTGCCGAAGAACCCATAGCCAACGAGATAACAGTAATAGGAAATACGAAAGACAAGTAACCTCCAACGCCAAAGGCATCCATTGAACCGATTCCGCCGATTCCTGCATTGTAAACCAAAAGAAAAAACAGACTCATGCCGAAGCCCATTAATGGGGCTGATGGTTGCTTAATTAATTTTACTATACCTCGTTGAATCAATAATATATTTATAGTATTCATAATATTCCTCCCGTTTTTAGTTTTTGGAATTTTCCTGATTAACCAATGATTTTGCATAATGCAAGTAGCTATCTTCAAGTGATAAACTTTCGTCAGGATTAACCATGTTTTTGAACCCTACGATAGAACCTGAAAAATGAATTTCACCTGCAACAATAAGAGCCATTTCAGTTGCATGTTTATCAGCTTCATCAAGATATTGCGTTGTAAGAAAAACCGTAACACCCTCCGTTTTATTTATATCGGTAATAATCTTCCAAAAATTAGCTCTTGCCAATGGGTCCATTCCTACTGTAGGCTCATCAAGAAAAAGGATGTTGGGCTTATGAACGAGTGCTAAAGCACAATGTAACCTGCGTTTATTTCCACCTGAAAGTGTATCGGTTTTTTTATTCCTTTCTTTTTCGAGTTGAAATAATCGTATTAGTTCATCTGCCCTTTTGCTTGCCTCGGGTTTCGATAGGCCGAATAATCTTCCCTGAAAAATTAGTAAGTTTTCAACTTGTTCGGCAGTGTCAATTTCATTGTCCTGCGAAGCAACACCAATAATTTTCTGGATTTTTGAATGGTTTGTTTCAGGATTTATACCTGAAATAGTAAAACTGCCAGAATCTTTATGAATCAAGGTTGTCATTATTTTTACCAAAGTGGATTTCCCTGCTCCATTTGGCCCTAATAAAGTAAAAAATAACCCTTTATTAATTTCGAGGCTTACCCCTTTTAAGGCTTCTGTGCCATTGGGATACTTTTTAACAAGGTTTTGAATTTGAATTTCTGCTGCCATGAAATATTTCTATAAATTATGCAACAAAAATACTTTTCGAAGGAGGGACGAAAATTGTAAAAAACAGACAAAGTGAATAGGCTACATGTTAACAATATTCGGCAGTAATATTGAAATCGGGATATTTAGCAGCAAACTCTTTCGGTGTATATCCCGAATAAGTTTTAAAATCGTGGATAAAATGAGACTGATCGAAATAACCATTTTTGTATGCCCGATCGGTAAGAATCAGGTCTTTGTTTTTGCTAAAATCATGCAAAACCTCCTGAAAACGTATCAATTTAATTACCTGTTTAGTCGTTTCCCCAAGATATTGAGAGAATTTTCTTTCGAGTGTTTTAGAAGTTATTGAAAGCCAACCTGACAATGTAGAAGCGTTTATTTGTCCTTTATAATCTTTAATTATTTCAATGCCTTTTTGAATCAACAGATTATCATGTGAAGGAATTGGGAAATATCGTCTAATTAAGAAATTTTCAATAACAGCGACTTTCTCATTTATAGAATTTGTATAGTATAGAATTTCTTCAATCTGTCTTATTTCAGGACCTAAGACATCCGACATATCAAGGCTTTGATTTGCAATTTCAGATAGTGGAAAATTAAAGAAATGACAAGCACCTGCTGGATAAAAACTTATAAATACAACACCTGCCTCTCCATTGGTTGATACATCTGAAAAGGTATCGCTTAAGCCACTTATAATTGACTGCGGTTGCTTTAATGTTAAGTTATCAGAATGGTAAACAACAAACGGATTCTTGTAATGAAACATTAATTGAATATTTTCGGTTGGTATAACCCTTTCCTTGATATCCTCTTCATAAGAAGCTGACTCCATAAAGCAGTAATACTTTATAAAGTTTTTCAGGAATCCGGTGGGTTGTACTATTTGAAAATTCATATTTTTTATTTCATGCAAAGATAGTTGCTTTTCTCAAAAACAGGCGTTTGCATTGAGGTTTCCCTGATAATTTAAGACTAAAAATATTGAGATTCAGATATCTTTCCTACCTTCGTTGTCTAGGATCGTTCTTTGGGTATATTGTGAAAAATGACGTGAAAAACAGAGACTCGCTCGTTTCTAAATCGTTACATGTCAAGAGTTTCATTCTTGCAACTTGCTTGTTTTCAGCCGAAAAGAATAATTATTGCTCCTTGCGACGTGAGTAAATAAATTGTAATTCCTGCCGCTGTCTTGTGAAAGTTGTTCAGGTAATATCTTTAAGTCCTTGTTATAATGTCAGGTAGCAGTCGATAATTTTGATAAAAGGTCTTTTTCGGCAATAACATATGGAATATCAGAAAAATCCGTTTGTTCTCAGATTTTCAAAAAATCTTGTATCTTGTCATACAAATTATGAAAAAAATGGCAGCCGGGTATTTTTAATCATAATAAAAATTGAAAATTATCTATAAGACTATAAATCAAAATTTTATTCGGAACGATGAGAATCCAAACAAATAACCTTCTGGTGGTACTACTTCTTTTACTGGTAATTTCCTCCTGCCGGAAAAATAACGACATTTTACCCGATGATACTGATCTGCCCTACAATCCATCCAAAGACCATATTGTTGTGGCAAAAAAAGAGATCGGGCGGCTTGGATTGCGACAGTCAACAACCTCGACTGGCCCGATACCAAATCCAATGCAGCGGCACAAAAGAGCGAGCTGATCCTGCTTCTTGACCGGCTTCAGACCCTCAATTTCAATGCAGTTATCCTTCAGGTGAGGCCCAATGCCGACGCTTTCTATGCTTCTGCTCTGGAGCCGTGGTCGATCTTTCTGACCGGAACACAGGGAACGGACCCGGGTTATGACCCGTTGCAATTTGCCATAGAGGAGGCGCACAAACGGGGAATGGAGTTGCATGCCTGGCTGAATCCTTACCGGATAGGCGCGGCAACAACCCAGTTGGCGGCAAATCATATAGCTTTGAAGCATCCCGAATGGGTAGTAGTTTATGGCGGGGTCCGTTACTTTAATCCGGGTATACCGGAGGTGCAGGCCCACCTGGTGGCTGTGGTCCGGGATATTGTTACAAGGTATGCTGTGGACGCCATCCATTTTGACGACTACTTTTACCCTTCTGGCGCCAAATCTACCACCGATCCGTTTGGTTTTAACGATAAAGATGCCTTCACGAGTTATGCCAACGGACTGGATGTTCATACCTGGAGAGCGCAGAACGTGAATACTATGGTAGAAAAAGTAGCACAGGCAGTACGTCAAACAAAACCTGGGGTACTTTTCGGTATTTCACCTGCAGGGAGGCGGGAAAATAGTCTGGCCTTGTACGCCGATCCGCTGATTTGGCTTCAAAACAGATGGGTCGATTACCTGGCACCTCAGATTTACTGGGAGTTCGGGCATGCCACAGCCGATTTTGGCCAGTTGGCTGCTTATTGGAATAGTTATGCCTCAGGAGTTCCCATGATTATCGGGGTGGCGGCATATAAGTACAAAGATCCTGCCTATCCTGCATTTGGGTATGTCAGTCAGTTTGACCGTCAAATTGAAGAGGTAAGGAAGGACGCCAATCTTTCGGGTTGTTTTTTCTTCCGTGCCAAATTTCTACTCAATGCCGAATTGTTTGCTTTCCTGCAATCGAAATACAATTTCAAATCGGTATTGCCTTTTATGGGAGTTTCTGCCAAGCCTGTCCCAACCATTCCGGTTGTTACGCCGATCGGGAACCTGCTTCAGTGGAGTGCTCAGGGAGCCAGCACCAAGTATGCTGTTTACCGGTTGACACGGGAGAAATCGGCATTAAACACATTCTCAGCCAAAACACTGGAGATCAGTTCGAAAAACAGTTTCCAGGGAGAACAGGGGAAGAGCTACTTTATTACGGCTATCAATGAGGATAATGTGGAGAGCGGCCGCTCGTCAGTGGTGACGCTAAACTAAACTTTGTTAACTTTTTATAAATCGCCTTTCAGTCCGATCTCCCTTGCCCTCTTTTGCATCGCCAGGATGGTCTCATTCACCGCTGCCACACGATACAATCGTGCGGCAACCAGGGACACACCGTGCGGCAGCGAGGGTGGGGCAAGTGACCGGGTGACTTTGTTCAGATGAGTGAAAATCAAACTAAAAGAAGTCAACCGGTCACTTGCCCTGTTATTTTACTTTGTGGCTGGATACTTAAATACTGCAGGACTTATTCCTTAATTTCTTAATTCTTTCATTCCTGAATCCATTTTATCCCATTACCTGACCCGTCCTGAATTTTGTTTACTCTTTTGAATTAAAAACTTTAACTTTTTTCTTTCTTCTCAATAATTACCTTTGTCTAATCAGGTGAAACGGAAAAGGCTCTGCTGGAGAGCAACC
>Ga0160425_1002070_pt1 | contig 17079 bp, 12 predicted proteins | sample BioMet8_FD_108193 | JGI IMG/M metagenome (GOLD analysis project Ga0160425, IMG submission 108193) | Microbial communities from bioreactor (seeded with sewage sludge) at Lawrence Berkeley National Lab, California, USA - Biofuel... | ecosystem: Engineered > Bioreactor > Anaerobic > Unclassified ...
TCTTGCACGACGTTCATTTTCTTCAGGACTGCGATTCTTTCTTGCCATAATGTAAAACCTCCGTTGTGGTGCTCCTATTCTACACCACAACGGAGGTTTACACAAAATTTCGGATAGTCTCGACGCTGCCAGCATCCCGATCATAGCCATGTCTGCCGACGCCTTTGACGACGACATACAGAAATGCCTTGAAGCAGGCATGAACGGACATGTCGCCAAACCCATTGACTCTGAAGGACTTTTTAGGGTGCTGTCCAAAATGATTTCAGAAGTATCACAGCAGACGCCGACAAACAGTTAAGATTTATGCGCCTAAATTTCGCGGCGGTTGCCGCCTTTCGGATTCCGCCGCGAGAAAATGCAGAAAAATGACCGCCCTGAGGGCGGCCATTTTCTTATATGTGCTTGCACCGCCAGGGGACGTTTACCACAAGGGGCGATTAGCTGCTTGCCTAGTGCTATCGTTTCTGCCTAGAACTTGCAGAGAAACATCTCTGTTTTGGGTGTTCCTGTGTGCACTCGCTTTTTGCCGTTTGTGTTGGCAACTAGGATACAGAAATGAATAGCAATGTAAAAAGCACCGCGCGAAATAGATGCATGCAAAAAGGCTGCAAAAATGAAAGAAGAGTTGAACCTTTATTAGGACTTTCTTTTCTGAGTTTATTACATAATTTTTCAGATAACTGAATGTAACGCTCCCCATTACCTGCGGTGCAATAATTCCAAACAAGAATCAATGGTCGACAATGCCATTCCAGTCTGGTCTGATAGTTTTTGCACAGTGGCACATACCTCTTGGGTTGTTGCAGGAGAATGATCACTCTAGCTTGCGTCACTTTTCCTGTGTTCATACAAAAAGAACGCCGTACCGGAAGTCAAATCTTCCGGTACGGCGTTGCCTATGTCTCTTTATTCACATTTCAAAAATACTCTGGTGCGGTAAATGTTGCCGTCGTGGCCGGACTCAAAACTGCCGTCGTACTTATTTGCAAGGTTCTCAAGGATCGAAAGCCCCCAACCGTGCTCATCTTTGGCACTGTGTTTAGGCTTTTCGTCAATTTTCCCGGCTCTTGATGAATTGACACATTCCAGCACCAGAAAGCCTTTCTTTATTTCCGCGGATATATCTATGTACGGCTTTTCAGCGCCGCTTTCACGACAGCCGTTTACAGCGTTGTCCATGACGTTTGCGAACAGGCTGCACATATCCATCTCGCTTACCCCAGTACAGGCATCGATGTTTATTTCCGCCCTCAATTCTATCTCCGCATCCCTGCAGAGCTCCGCCTTTTCGCACATCACCGCGTTCACCACAGTGTTGCCGCAAAAAAGCTGCGGCGCTGCGACCTTGTCAGCCAAGCCGTCGAATATCCTTTCAGCCGAATTTTGGTCGCCCTCACGCATCAGCGAATAAGCAGTCTGTATCTCATTTCTTAGGTCATGACGCAAGCGGGCGGTCTCCTCCGCTCCCTGAAGCAGCTGTTGATAATACTTTTCCTGTCCGTCAAGCTGTAGCTCCAGAAATTCTGCCCGGGTCTGTGTGTCCTCCAGTTTTTTCTGCCGGTTCATGAAGATCAGCATTACCGCGTCCGCCACAGCGCTCGCCAGCGTCAGTGAGCCTATCCAGATATAATCTGTCATCTCGCCGCCGGTCTTGGCCGCCAGCATGCACATGTACCAGATCAACAGCAACTGCGTTACGGGAAACGCCACAAACGATATCATGGATCTCTGGCTGGCGTTCCTCACAAATCTGTTCCACAACAGCACAGCTAGATAGCACAGCGTACCCGCCATGAGCAAATCTAAGGCTCTGCCAATATAGAATTTCCCAAAATTAGTGATGATGATATAGGACGAGTCGGACGATATGCCCTGACCGAGTCCTGTCATTATCAGGTTTGACAATACTTCACCGGGCACCATAATGAACATAATAAAAGCGCCAGCAAAAAGTCGATATCCAATTTTGCCCTGCGACATGAATATTATGATTATTATTGAAAGTGGAATCTGTATTATGTCATTTATGCTTCCCAGATTCAGCTCATAAAGTGCTATCCGAAGCAGTGTCAGCGCGCCTGAAACACCAAATGTAAACAGCCAACGATGCTTAAATACCACCATGCAGGTTATTGCGTAGAAGCATATTGCGGTCACCGGATATCCGCACAGCGTATTTAGAATGAATGGGTCCATCGCCGTCACTCTTTCCTGAGATATTTGAAGAAAGCTTCCCGCACCGCCTCGGACATGCCCCGGCTGATAGGGACATGCTCTCCGCTGTCAAGAATGAACTTATCTCTTTCCATGGTGGATACTCTGTCAAGGTTGACAAGAAAGCTCTTGTGGCACTGGATGAACCGTTCGCCGACGATCTCTTTTATATCTGAGATGGTCGAATAAAATTCCGTGAGTCCGCTGTCAGCATGGACGGTTATCTTTCGATAATTGCTGACAAAGAACAGTATGTCATGCCGGTTGAAGCACACTATCCCGTTTTTAAATTTGAAGCAGACTTTATCGTCCGCTCTTTCCAGCCTGCGGCAGCAAATTTCCAGTGCGCGGCTGAGATGCTCGTCAGTAACCGGCTTGCGGATAAAATACGCGTGCTCCGCCTCGTATACGTCTGAGCAATAATCAACATAATTTGTAATAAATACAATCTGCGTCTTTTCGCCGGCAAACAACTCTCTGGCCACTTCGATACCGTTGTCTTCGCCGAATTCGACGTCCATAAACAATATGTCCGGCCTTATTCCGCCAGCGAGGGTTGCCCGCAACTTGTCAGCAGCGGTAATAATAGAAATCCTGTATTTTTCGGCAGTATCAATATTTGTTATCCTGCTGCGCAGTTCTTCCGCAAAATGTTGTGAATCGTCGCAAACATATACAGAGAGCATAAACATACCCCCAGTTACTTTTTTTTTATTATATCCCTGATAATTAACAATCGCAATATCTAGAATATGAACTGCAATTTCGCCGGGTAGAGCCTGGCTGTGCATTTGCAACTGAAATCGCAAAAATATGATTGGATAAGAGTATCTATATGGGTAAAAATGCCCCGGCGCCGATATTGACGCCGGGACTGGGGGAAGGAAGGATGTATTGTAAAAATTACGTCAGATCTCAAGCGCCGCGGCGACGCCCTCCGCCACTGCGTTCAGAGCGCGGCGGGCCTTCTGCGCATCGCCGATGACGTGATATGGTATGGAGAGCTTGTCGCATGCGGCGGTTATATCGTCGTGAGGCAGTAATTTTGCCCCGGCGGCGATGACCACGCTGTCGCAGGATATCTCGCTGAGCTTTCCGTCCTTCTGATATTTGACGGAACTGGGAGTTATCTCTTTGCAGGCAGCGTTCACAATGCAATCAACGCCCTCCTCCTCAAAAGCCTTAAGAGACAGGACTCTGCGGTAAAAGCCAAGGTCCGAGGCCACGGAATCCTTCATTTCAATGATGCTGCACCTGCAGTTCTTGCTCAACAAAAATTCGGCGATCTCCACACCGACGATGCCGCCGCCGATGATGACGACATGGCCTGTGGGTTTTGCTTCCTCCCGCAGAACTGCATGGGCGTTGGAGACGTTGGGCAGGTCGGCACCAGGGATGGGGATGAGCAGCGGACCTGCGCCTGTGGCGACTACCACCTCGTCTGGCCTGAGTTCCGCAATAAGCTCCTGCGTGGCTTTCGTATTTAGACGCACGGGGATATCAGCCTTGCGGACAAATTCTATCTCGTCGTTCACGGCTTTGATAAATTCGTGCTTTTGCGGTGCCATGCCTGCCAGAATGAACTGGCCGCCCAAATGATCGGCCATATCAATTATAACTGGCTCGTGGCCGCGGGCTTTCAGATAGAGCGCGCATTCCATGCCGCCCATACCTCCGCCGACTACGAGGACTTTTTTCGGCTTTGCAGCGGGCTCTATGGCCATTTCCCGCTCTCTGCCGAGAAATGGATTGCGCAGACAGGTTATATGCGGCAGATCGGTGAAGCCGTCGTTGCAGCCCTGATTGCAGCCGATGCAATAGCGTATCTCGTCGGTCCTGCCTTCACGGCATTTGTTGACGAACTCTGCGTCCGCCAGTTGGGCGCGGCCCATGCAGATAAGGTCGGCCTTGTCCTCAGCCAGGATTTTTTCTGCAAGCTCCGGGGTGTTAATGCGGCCCACGGCCATGGTAACAAGGCCGGTCTCGCGGCGTACGCGGGCGGCATTATCCACGTTGAAGCCGCAGGGGAAGTTCAGAGGCGGCACCTCGTAGACATTGCCGAAGCCGCTGAAGTTGCCGCGGGAGACGTTGATCACGTCTACACCCTCAAGTTTTGCGCGTTTGCAGAATTCAATGTTTTCCTCAATGGTGTTGCCGCCCTTGCCTCCGTCCAGATCGGACTCGTCAACAACCGAGATGCGCATGAAAAGCGGCATGTCCTCGGGCATGTTTGCGCGGATGGCGCGGATGCAGTCCAGCGGGAAGCGCATGCGGTTCTCCAGCGGGCCGCCGTACTCGTCTGTGCGGTGGTTGAATGCCTTGGAGAGCATGGTGTGAGGGAGATAGTTGTGGCCGCAGTGAAATTCCAGCGCGTCGTAGCCGCAGGCAACAGACCTTGCCGCCGCACGGCCATAATCCTCGACCAGCATTTTGAGTTCTTCAGCGGTGACAGCGGGCACGGTGCCGTCCGGCTCATGGTGTCCCCAGGGGGGTATGAATATGGGGCTGTTTTTACCGTCGAAAAAGTCAGGGATGAACATGCGGCATTTGGGGTCGGCACCGGCTCCGGCGCCGCCCTGCCAAAGCTGCATGGCGCATTTGCCGCCGGCCGTATGTATGGCGCGCGTGTAGGCCCGGTGCCCGGGCATGAATTTGTCCTCGGCTATGGAGGGCTGCTTTGCGGGGCTTGACTGGGCGTTGATGGCGCAGCACTCCATATAATTGAGTCCGCTGCCGCCCAGGGCTCTGGCGACGCTGTAATCAATGAGCTGCTGAGTAACGAAGCAGCTCTCATCGGCGAAATGAGTGCCCATGGCCGGCATGACAATGCGGTTTCTCAGCGTCAGGCCGCGTATTTTTATGGGTGAAAACAGGTTGTCGTACATTTGAATTTACCTTTCCTATCATAAAATACAGCGGAGCCCGGGATATGCACGGACGCATATCCCAGGTCGCTTTTCAGAGGGAGGATCGTCAGATGCAGGCGCCCTTGTCGCAGATGATGGCCTGACCGTTGATACCGACTGATTCGTCGCTTGCAAGGAAGAGAACAACATTGGCCACGTCCCCGGCGGAGCATATCGGTGTGCCGGGGCAGGAGTGATTCATGCAGGACTGGGTTGTGTGCTCATCGCGCATGACCCAGCCGTTTTCGTTGTGTATGAGGGGGGTGTCCACACCATCGGGGCAGACGACGTTGGAGCGGATGCCCTCAAGATGGTAATCGAAGGCTATCTGGCGGGCCAGGTTGACCTCAGCGCCCTTGGAGAGGGCATAGGCAGCGCCGCCATGGCCCAGGATGCCGCCAGTGGAGCCCACCGCGACGATAGTGCCCTTGCCCGCGGGAAGCATATACTTGAGGGCCTCGCGGCAGGTGCGCAGCGTGCCCAGGGCGTTGGTGTTGAAAAGTGCGTAGCAGTCGTCATCGGTGACGTTAACCGCACCCTCGTTGTTGCGGAGGAACCCGGCGTTATTTACCAGAATGTCTACTCTGCCGAACTTTTTGATGGTGAGGTCGAAGAGCGCCTTGACGTCGGCCTCATTATCAACGCTGCCGGGGAACGCCACGGCCACACCGCCCTTGGCGTTTATCCCATCGGCTATCTCCTTGAGTATCTCGCCCCGGCGGGCAAACATGACAACCGTAGCGCCCTCTTTTGCGAAGAGTTCTGAAGCAGCTTTGCCGATGCCGGAGGAGGCGCCGGTGATTATTGCAACTTTATCCTGAAGTCTGTTCATGATTAATGTTTCCTTTCAAAAATTGACGTTATGTTTATTTCAGTCCGGGTACAGCTCATGGAACTTTTTGCCATAGGCAAGGCATCTCATATACATAAGGATTATTGCTGCCACGATGATGCCTACCACCAGCCAGGCGATGTTATAGCCGGCCTTTTCAGCAAGGAAGGCTATAAGCGGGGTGGATATGGCGCAGCCGATCAGATAGAAGGCGTAGACGTAGCCGTAGATACCGGCGAAATCCTTGAGTCCGAAGGTGGCTATGACAGCCTGGGACGGGATAAGTACGGACAGTACGCATGCAAGGCCAAGCAATGCCGCAAAAACGTAGGCCAGGAACTTGATGCCGGTGGAAAGGGAAAGGCACACAAGCGAGAGGATAATGAGTACGCCGGAGAGAATTATGCCTTTTTTCAGGCCTATTTTGCCGACCAGCGCACCGCCGCCCACATTGCCCGCAATACCGAACAGGGTGAAAACGGTCATCACAAAGCCGGCAGCGGTTATCTCCCAGCCGCCGGTGCACAGGAAGGTGACCACATAGTTTGCTATGCCCGCGGCATATATGCCGGTGAACAGCAGGGTCAGCGCCAGAAGATGCACCGCCGGGGACTTCATAGCCGTCTTTTTATCCACACCCATCCACATTTTTTGGCCGGAGGCGGGGTCGGACGAGACCTTGTCAGCTCCGTAGGCCTCCTGGCCATACTCGGCGGGGCTCCTCTTTATAAGGAGGATGGCAATAAGCGTGAAAACGAAGCACAGTACGCCGCCGATGACATATGCAGTGCGCCAGCCCTGATTGGCCATGATCTGCGACACCACAGTGCAGAAGATTGCGCCGCCTACGTTGCCGCCGGCAAAGGCTATGCCGGTCATGGTTGCGCGCTTATCGACGAACCAGTTGGAAATGACCATGCCCACGGGAACGTAGGTCAGCATATTGTAGCCGATGTTCCACACAGCTGACATTACAAAGAACTGCCAGAGTTTGGTGCACAGGCTCATGCAGGCGAAGCCGCCGCAGGTCACGATGGCGGAGAGCAGCATAATGATTTTCATTGTGCCCTTGGAGCCCTTTGACAGATACTGTACAAGGAAGGCGCTGGTCAGCGCGTTCACCGCCGCTGCAAGAGTCAGGCTCAGGGAAAAGGTTGAGGTGGTAAAGCCGTATTCCGCGCAGATGGGGTACATGAAAAGTCCCGCGGTATAGGATAGCAGGCCGCCGGGGAAGATCATCAGCAGGATGCAGCCTACAAGTACCGCCCAGCCCGAGAACTTCTTTTTTGTTTCGCTCATGGCAGCCTCCTTACTTTATTTCCTCCCAGTCAGGGAACTTATAGCCGTCTGGCGCCATGACCGTGTCAGAGTGCATTTCGCCGTACTGCTTGGTCTGGAGAAGACGATATGCGCTTATATGCCAGCTGCCGTCTGCATGTTTTTTAAAATCGTTGCAGTAGATGAAATACTGTTCAAGCTGGTCAGAGGGGTTGTCGAGATAGGTCATGTTGCTTTCAAAGAAGAACACGCCTCTGGCAGTGGAATCATCCATGAACCAGACCAGGGGCTGATGTCCCATGTGGGCGGTGTTCATAAACGAGTTGCCGTACTTCGCATTGCGTGCCCAGGCGGTAGCAGAGCTCTTGTATGCACCGAAGCCGGTGCAGTAGGCGTCGAAATTCTCTTCAAAAATGTCGAGGGCGTACTCCTCTTTTTTGAGATCGTTCATCCACCAGTAAAAATACTGGGTGTCGAGTATCTTCTGGAGCTGGCAGAGCTTCTCCGGGGTATAGGTCTGCCGGCGGGCATTCTTCATGACCTCAGTCACCATTTTCTTTTCTTCCGGGGTCAGCGCTACGTTCTTAGTCGCCATGATTTTTTCTCCTTTCGTATTCCGGCATTGCGGCGGCCGCTCCGCTGCCGGGTTTCTGTTATCATGGTATTGCGATTTTCTTAACAAAGCAAGTGAACGACAGTTCCGGATAGTGACCCGAAAACAGTCATTTGACTTTCGTGACAGTCACAAAGATGCAAAGGAAAAAGGAAGATAAAGTATGTTATAAATTTGACTTTATTGACCCAAGGCTATAAAATCATATACATTCGGACAGCTGACAGGCGGGAGGTGCCGGAGCATGACTTTTGGGGAGACCCTCAGCAGACTTATGGATAAAGCCGGGGTGAAGCGGGTGCAGCTCGCCGAGCATCTGGGCTACGACGTTTCGTATATCAGCCGCTGGGCCGGCGGGCAGAAGCTGCCTTCGGTAAAAAACAACGGCGACCTGATAAAACAGATCGCCGCATACATATCAAAATCAGCGGGAGAGGACGAAAAATCCGCTGTGTGCGCCGCTTTCGGTCTTGAAAGCCGGCTTTCCGGGGCGGAGTTTGAAAAATGGGTCGCGTCGGTTCTCGCTGCGGCCTACGGTGAGCAGCTTGCCAAAAGCCGGCTCCGGACCCAGCAGGCAAAGCCATGCGGCAACGCGCTGTTTACGGCGGAAGCAAATTCCTACGAGGAGAACAACAGTATGATAGCCGCCGCCATAGCGGAATTCGGCCGGCGTTATCCCGACGCCACACTGGAGGTATTCTCGCTGCCGAAGCTGGAGGATTTCGGCTATAACGAGTGCAAGACCTATTGGGACAACATTCTGGCGGGCCTGCCGGAGACGGTGAAGGTACACATACGTCTGGTGGTGGATGCCGACGCCCAACGGCCAAGCTTCAACGTATGCCGCGATATATGCGTGTTCTATTCCGGCATACCGGAGCGCGTGGCGGTGGATATATTCAGCGGAGATGCCAAGGGAGACCCCGACTACAGCCTCTGGCTCTGCAAGGACGTCATAGTCTGCCTGTCCTTCAGAGATCCGCTGGCGGACAGAAGCAGCGTTATCCTGACCCAGGACGCCGGGGCGCTCAGCGAGTATTACGGCGCGGCGGAGGCGTATCTGCGGGGAAAGCAGACGCTGTTCAGCCAGAGCAATTTTCAGCGCCTTTACACCGAAAAATATTTTCAGTCCTTCGTGATCTGCCGCACGTTTTCATCTCTCAATACCGTCATGCCAGTGTTCCTGGCCGGAGAAGAACAGCTATCCCGGCTATGCGCGGCGGGCTCCATGCCGGAACCAATAATGAGCATGTACGAATACTACGAGAAGATCCTGAACGACAGCACTTTCATCATATATAAATCAGTGTTCGTGCAGTTTTTCTTCGACGGAAAACTGCATTCCTTCGACGACTCAGCGGTACTCGGCGGCGGAGAGCGCCGGGAATTTCTGAAAAATCTGGCGGACGGGATAAGGAGCAAAACCAGGCACCTCAAAGTGCTCAGCGATATAAATCCTCTGCTGTGCCGCAGCGACATAAACTCTTCCGTGTATATCAGCAGCGGCAGCATGTTCGTCATCAGACACAGCGGGCAAAACCCCATATACAGATCCGAGGACAAGGGCCTTACCGCAAATTTTGCAGCGTACTTCAAGGCGATAGAGACGCTGCCGGCACCTTATGTCATGACAGACGCGGAAGCCGCCGCGTTTTTGGAAAGCGGCGCGGAGATGGTGTAGCCTTCGAAATTTTTTCGGCGCATGCCTACTGATATCAGTAATGAAGAAACTGCCCGGTCCTGGAATTGTCCGTTAATCATTCACAGCCCCTTATCCCGTGTTCTGGGACAGGGGGCTGTGTTTTTTGAAGGGAACCTTTCTGGATTTGGTCGGTGATCCTATTGACTTTAAGCTAACAGCATTCTATACTGATTAAGTAAACGCTTAAATAGAAAAGGAGCCTGTCTGTGGATATCAATATACTGCACACTATCACCGAGCCGACGAAGTTTCGGATTATTCAACTGCTCATGCAGCACAACTATTGCGTTCGTGCGCTGTCAAAAAAGCTCGGCATCAGCGAACCGGCGGTATCGCAGCATCTGAACGCACTGAAGAAGAGAGGCATAATAAGCGGCAGAAAAATGGGCTACCAAATGCATTATCAGGTCAATGTCGCCCTGATTGAAGATGCCGTTAATACCCTGATCTCCTGTTTTGAAAAGAACGCGGCGCTGCCCGCCGTTGACGCTGACTGCAGCTGCGAGTTTGCTTCAGGCTGCATACGCTATAACAACGACAAGGACAGAAAATAAATGGGGAACGATTATCTGATCACGGAAAAGCCCCTTAAGAGCCTTCTTGTCTTTTCGTTTCCAATGATGATCGGCAACCTGTTTCAGCAGTTTTATACCATGGCCGACTCAGCCATCGTCGGGCGATTCGTCAGCGAACAGGCTCTCGCCGCCGTCGGCGCGTCCTATGCTCTGACCAACATCTTTATTTGTTTCGCCATTGGCGGCGGCATAGGCTCGTCCGTCATCGTAAGCCGGTATTTTGGCGGTAAAAACTACAAAAGCATGAATACGGCAGTCAGCACGGCAATGCTTTCGTTCCTGCTCATCAGCATCTTGCTGGGAGGAATCGGTCTGCTGTTCTGCAGACAGATCATGATATTGCTGAATACTCCGGCCGATACCCTCGGCATGGCCTCGGTATATCTCAACATCTATTTTCTCGGTCTGCCGTTCCTTTTTATGTATAATGTGATCTCTTCCATGTTCAACGCGCTGGGGAAGTCCAGGATCCCTCTTTGCTTTTTGATTTTCTCCTCAATACTAAACGTGTTCCTTGATCTGTTCATGGTTTCGACACTGAAAATGGGCGTTGCGGGAGCGGCCTGGGCGACACTTATTTCACAGGGTATCGCGGCCGTCTCTTCTTTCTCCGTACTGAAAAAACTATTGGCTCGGTTTACTGCTGAGAAAAGCGGACTTTTTTCGAAAGCCGAGTTTCTAAGCATGTTCAAGATAGCCGTCCCGTCCATTCTTCAGCAGTCTATTGTTTCAATCGGTATGATGCTGGTGCAATCCGTCATAAACAGCTTCGGGTCTGGCGCCCTGGCGGGATTTTCAGCGGCCATGCGCATCGAGTCCATCTGCGTCGTACCTATGGCGGCCATCGGAAACGCTGTTTCCTCGTTCACCGCTCAAAATATCGGCGCAGGAAAAAAAGAGCGGGTCGTGCAGGGATATCATGCTGCAAATATCATGGCTGCCGTCTGCGGATTGCTCCTCTGCCTAATACTGGAATTTTTCAACAAATGGATCATTGAAGTTTTTCTGGGAACCAGCGGGTCGCAGGCAGCTTTCAGTACAGGACAGGGTTATCTTGTCTTTATGGGCTGGTTCTATTTCCTGATCGGTTTTAAGATGGCCGTGGATGGGCTTCTCCGCGGGGCAGGGGACATGAGGATGTTCACCATCGCTAATCTTGTCAACCTAATTATCAGGGTCTCTGTTTCCATCATATGCGCGCCGCGGTGGGGAATCAGCATGGTCTGGATATCGGTGCCCCTCGGCTGGTTTATGAATTGGCTTATCTCTTTCTGCCAGTATCGTACCGGTCAGTGGAAAAAAATAAGTCCTGCCATAAATGATGAGCCCGCCATAAATGATGAGCCCTGCTTATAACGCAAAACACAGCCTTTCGTCACGTTTTCAAGGGCGATGGGCTGTTGTTTGTTATACGGTAACTCTCACCCCGCCGAGGAAGCACACAGCCTGCTTCCCCTGCGGGGTGTCCCATATCTGCTAATAGGCCGTCATATACCGTCATTAATACGTCAAGATTAGATGGTAATTGATCTTTGAGCCCTTCCTAACCGTTCAATTATTCGTATAACTTTTTTGCTATTCCTATTAGAGTATTCAAATTTACGGTTGCTATCACAAAAAAGCTTGATATCAAGCCAAAAATCGAACCCGCCATACAGACTGTATTGAATACCCTAACGGGGGAAACACCTTGTATGGCGGGCTTTTCAGATACGGTAAATAAAAAAGTTGACCGCAGCTTTGAATTATAGCTTCGGTCAAGATGTGGTTGCACCGCAACATAGAATATGAGCTCACCGGAAACCGCCTGCGAGGATCAATCCCGGTGAGCTCTTTGCATCTTATGAATCAGGTGAAGCCTATGTCCTTTACTGTCAGTTCGTAGCCGTGCAGTATCTCATTGTCCGAAGCGCCGCAGGCAGGACATTGCCCCTCGGTCCCGGATGGGTCGAACACCTCTCCGCAGGCCCTGCAGAAGGCTTCGGCCCCTATTTCCTCGATATCCATTTCGGAGCCCTCGAGCAGGGTACCCTCGGAGAGGTCGGAGTAATACATCAGAAGGTATTTGGGAATCACGCCGGTAAGCGCGCCGACCTGGACAGTTATGCGTTTCACATTTGATATGCCGTGCTCCTGCGCAAAGCCGTCGGCGGTTTTCACGATGTTCTCCACTATACTAAGTTCATGCATGAATCAGTCCTTCTTGACCATGTCGGCCACGCTGTTGGCTATGATGCCGGCACCGCGCTTAACGACGTTTTTGGCAAGTCTTCCGTACCAGTTCGCCATGTTCTGCGCAGACTGGGTGTCGTCGACCCTTACAAGATGTATTGCGTCGAACTCGCACCTGTGGGTGCATACGCCGCAGCCTATGCATCTGTCCGCATCCACGACCGAACGCCCGCAGTGCAGGCATCTCATGGCCTCTTTCCTGATTTGATCCTCAGTGAGCCCCTTGCGCATGTCTTCAAAGGTGCGGGCGGCCTTGCACGGATCCACATCGGGGACCTCCTGGCGCGGCGTGGTGTTTATGCGGTCTATCCTGACCTCGACGCTGTCGGTATCAATGGCGGTATAATGAGCGTTCCTGCCGTTCGTGAGATGACGGCCGCGCAGAAGTCTTGAAATGGAGATCGCGCCCTCCTTGCCGGCCGCGATGGCGTCGATGGCAAACCGAGGGCCTGTATAGCAGTCTCCGCCGACGAATATGTCGGACTCTCCGGTCTGATATGAAACAGCGTCTGCAATCGCGTTGTTTTTCTTCCCCTTTTCCAGGTGGCCGGCGTCGATCCCGCCCCAGTCGATGACCTGACCTATTGCGGCGACCACGCTGTCCACTTCGATGGTTTCATATCTGCCGGTGCCCACAGGCGTCCTGTGTCCGCGCTCGTCAGGCTCGCCCAGCTCCATGATCTCCACTTTCAGGGCCTTTGCCGCGCCGTTCTCGCCGATGATTTCCACCGGCGCGTTATAATAGCGGAACGTGACGCCTTCAGAAACGGCCTCGGCAATCTCCTGCCTGTCCGCCGGCATTTCTGCCTCGCCCCTGCGGTAGATTATAAAGGTTTCGGTTGCGCCAAGGCGAACTGCGGAGCGGCATACGTCCATTGCAACATTGCCGCCGCCGATGACGGCGCACTTTTTGCCGACAGCCGGCGTCCCGCCGAGATTTACGTCCCTGAGGAAATCCACACCGCCGTAAACGCCTATGAGATCTTCGCCGGGGATCCTGAGCGACGAACTCTTCTGGGCACCGATGGCAAGATAGAACGCCTCGTAGCCCTGCTCGCGCAGGGAGGCGATGGTTACATCCCTGCCTACCTCCACGCCGCAGCGGAACTCAACGCCCAGCTCGCGTAGGACTTCAATTTCGGAATCAAGCACTTCCTTTTCCAGACGGAAGGAGGGGATGCCCATCATAAGCATTCCGCCCGGCTTGCTGTTCTTTTCAAAGACAGTTACTTTGAAGCCGTCCTCGGCAAGGTAATAGGCACAGGTGAGGCCGGCCGGGCCGGAGCCTATTACGGCGATCCTGTTGTCGTAACTGGCCTTCTTCTCGGGAACGAAACGCGTCTCCCTTGTGCGTTCCTGCTCGGCAACGAACATTTTTATGGCGTCTATGGCTATCGACTGGTCAAGGGTGTTCCTGGTGCACTTTACCTCGCAGGGGTGAGGGCAGATACGGCCGCACACGGCGGGGAGGGGGTTGTCCTTCTTTATGACTTCCAGCGCTTCCAGGTACTTGCCCTCGGCTGCCTTCTCTATATAGCCCTGTACGCTTATATGCGCTGGGCATGCGACCTTGCAGGGCGCAGTGCCGAATCTGGAGGTGAGCTGTCTTTCGTTTATGAAGTCGTCGTGTATGTCGCTTTTCTTCAGCAGAGTCTTCTGCGCTTCCCTGTATTCGTATGTCTGGCAGTTTCCGTCGCAGTCGAAGCTCGTGCCTAGGGTCACAGCGTTTACCGGGCATATGTTTACGCACTCGCCGCAGGCGACGCACTTGTCCTCGTTTATCTGGGCGCGGAAGTTGGAGTGAGACATGGGGTTCGCATCCAGACGGTTGATCTGGCGGAGTCCGGCGCAGGAGCAGCCGCAGCAGTTGCAGATGAAGGTCGTGTAATCCTTGCCCTCGACCTGGAATGCGCAGTGGACAAGGCCGGCTTTTTCGGTGTATTCAAGAACCTTTATGGCCTCTTCACGGGTTATGGCGCGGCCGCGGCCGGTACGGACGTAATAGTCCGCCGTCTCGTCGAACTGCAGGCAGGTGTCCTCAATTGGGTGCTCGCAGCCCTTGCCTACGAGCTTTGCAGCCGTGCGGCAGGCACAGTCGGCCACGGAGTATGACTTCGCCTTGTTTATAAAGGTCATCACGTCCTCGTAGGAATATACCTTCTGCTGGGCCTGAATCTCCTTCATTACTGGTGTGACCTTCATCAGTCCGCCGCCCTGCACGCTGAGGTTCCTAAGAAGCACGCCGAGCTTGTCAGGAGCCCTGCGGAACTGGAACGCCACCGCGGGATCCTTCTTGGTTTCGGGATCGGTCATGACGAACTCATAAAAGCCCGGGATGAAGGGCGTGATGTTGTAAAAGCACTTTCCGTCAGCGGTGATACGCTCGAAACAGGTGCCTTTCTGGCTCATGTGCTTCAGCATAGCCGCAGCTTTTTCGACCGGAACACCAGCGTCGTCCGCGATCTTTTCCACAGACGTGGGCCTGCTTGGGATGTGCATGCCAAGAGTGCATTCTTCCTCGGATATGAGCAGGCGGAACATCTCCACGAACGGGGCTCCGTCGTTCATGGGTCCAAGAAAAAGACCGCCGTGAAAACTGATATGTGTGGCAAATTTTGCCCATGGACTTCTGGCCATGATATTGACCTCCTGATAAAAATTTATCAAATGCTGATAACATATTAGTACACATCCTAATATAATGCAAGAGAAATTTAGAACACGTCCTAAAAATTGCGTTGCATTGTGCCGTATTTCGAATTATAATGTACGCATGGTTGAAAATATTAAGGAAATAATTGAAAAAACAAGCCGTAACATGTTCATTACGTACGGCTATCAAAAGGTCACCATGCGGGAGATCGCGGAGGCCTGCGGGATATCTGTCGGCAATCTTACCTACCATTACCCCCACAAGGAAGACCTTCTGATGCTGGAGCACGACTGGCTTATGAACGCATTCCTCAATGAGGTACTGAAAGGGGAGAACGAACCATCTGGAGCGAGAGGATATTTTACGGTCGAGTGCGCCTTCCTTCATTCGATTCTCAACAATGCCGCCATCAGCCGGCTATACCTCCAGGTAATCAACGTGCCCAACCTGCGCCAGCGCTACTGCCGGGCACACCATCGGCTTTGCCAGCACTTCTTCCCGGGTACATCCGATACGGGAGCCCAGTGGAACGCGACTGTAGCCATGTCGGCGCTTGAATTTGAGCTTGCGGACGAAAAAATTCTGGAAAATGATTTCCCGGACATAATGGAGAAGATATTCAATACAAGGCTTTTGTTCGCCGGCATGAATCCGGCCGAATATGCCCGGGATATTAGTGACGGCGTAAAAGCCGGGATAACCCTTTCTGCCGGGCTCAGAATACTCTGAGATCAAGGAACGGTTTTTCATAGCAGATGTCATCAGATACAGCTGCAATGATTATTCCGCGGTCCGACGGTACACGTTCCGGCTCACAAGAGTATTCAATGTCCGTGCTGGTGACATACGTCACCTGCATGGACATTCATGCGTCTTGAGTCAGGGACCAGGGACGATGATGGCGGGATATGCCGGGCGCTGCGACAACTCAATCAAAATGACCGACACCGGAGATACGGCGGAGGCCGTGCTGCTGCCCAAGGAAAAATCGTGAAGCGGGAAGGTGCTCTTAATGCTTGCAGTAGAGGTAAATACTATAAAGCTGACGACAATAGCAATAACTCAGATATTATCTATGGCTCTTCTGCTGTGGGTGCTTATTCCGTGGTTCAAAAAGCAGAACGGCCGCAGATGGGCCTGGGCGCTGCTGATAGCGGGCATCGTTTTTGTCTCAGTATATATATATTGGGGGGCAGCCAGCGGGACAACGATTGCTGAAATGGGGAAGTATGCAAACGGCACCATATCTGAAAGCAGTCGGTTCACCGATGTGCTTGGCAATGTTTACTACCTGTTCATTTTCTCATTTGCCGTATTTTACCGCAGGGACAAGATCGGCGAAAATCTGATGTTCATGTGGCTTACCGATACAGCCCGGTTTATTGCTCTTGCTCTGGTTCAAATGGCGGCCGCGGTTCTCGGGGTCGGTTCCGACTACTTTTCCGTTTCGCAGCCGGCTCAGCTGCCACGGTGGGCGCTGATGGTGGCGGCAATGCTGGCAATCACCTATGGTCTTCTGCGGGCCTGCTGCTGGCTTATGGGAAAACTTGAGGGCAGTAAAAAAACGATTTATATAATTGACGCGTTTATTGCCGTGTATTTGGTATGGTATTTCTGGCCGTCAGAAATTCATTCGGATCCATCATGGGAACCTCTCATTAAAGGCTTCTTCACTGGAAACAGCAAAGCGGTTTATACGCTTACCTTGATGGTCCTTGAGGATGCAGCCGTCACTGCCTTGGCATTTGCCATCATCGTGCTGGTAACGAAAAATCTGTACGACGAAAAGGAGAGAGCGGCGCTGTCGGAGAGGTCCGCGGTGCTTTACGACTACATCGTCAAATCCCAGGATCTGCGGGACGAGGCCCACAAGCTGCGCCACGACACTCAAAACCAGATGCTGGCAGTAAAAACTCTGCTGGACGATGGTGAGACGGAAAAGGCCGCAGAGATGGCGAATATGCTCAGCGGAGCAGTAGCCGTCCTGCCAAGAGTGGACTACTGCGAAAACACGCTGGCCAACGCGGTGCTGGCAAACAAGGAGCCGCTGTGCCGGGAGACGGGTATCAAA
>Ga0160425_1002071_pt1 | contig 17078 bp, 14 predicted proteins | sample BioMet8_FD_108193 | JGI IMG/M metagenome (GOLD analysis project Ga0160425, IMG submission 108193) | Microbial communities from bioreactor (seeded with sewage sludge) at Lawrence Berkeley National Lab, California, USA - Biofuel... | ecosystem: Engineered > Bioreactor > Anaerobic > Unclassified ...
CTTGACCTGTTCAAAGTGCTTCTCTTCACTCTCGGCTTTGTCCTTGTCGCCGCCGTCAAAGCCCAGCTTGCCCACCTGCGAGGTGATGTTCCGGGCACCCAGGTTGGAGGTCATCACGATGATGGTGTTCTTGAAGTCTACCCGGCGGCCCTGAGAATCGGTGACAATGCCGTCCTCCAGGATCTGGAGCAGGATGTTCCATACGTCCTCGTGGGCCTTTTCGATCTCATCGAACAGCACCACGGAATAGGGCTTACGGCGCACCTTTTCGGTGAGCTGGCCGCCTTCCTCGTGGCCCACATAGCCGGGAGGCGAACCCACCAGCCGGGACACGGTATGCCGCTCCATGTATTCGGACATATCAATGCGGATCATGGCGTTTTCATCGCCGAACATGGCCTCGGCCAGCGTCTTGCACAGCTCCGTCTTGCCCACGCCCGTGGGGCCCAGGAAGAGGAAGGAGCCGATGGGCCGCTTGGGGTCTTTCAAGCCCACACGGCTGCGGCGAATGGCCTTGGCGATATCGGACACCGCTTCGTCCTGGCCCACCACACGCTGGTGCAGCACATCCTCCAGTTTCAAAAGCCGCTGGCTTTCGCCTTCGGTCAGACGCGTCACGGGAATGCCGGTCCAGCCGGACACCACCTTGGCGATATCCTCTGCCTTGACGCTGCCGCGGTTGGTGGACAGTTTCCTGCGCCAGTTCTCCCGCTCAATGTCCACCTGTTCTTCGTAATTCTTCTCGATGTCACGCAGCTGCGCGGCCTTTTCAAAGTCCTGTGCGGTGACAGCCTCCTCCTTCTCCCGATGCAGCGCGGCGATCTTTTCCTCCAGCGCTTTCAGGTCGGGAGAGGCGGACTCGGCGTCCATGCGGACGCGGGACGCCGCTTCGTCCATCAGGTCGATGGCCTTGTCGGGCAGAAAACGGTCGTTGATATACCGGCTGGACAGCGCCACAGCGGCGTCGATGGCTTCGTCGGTAATAGTCAGCTTGTGATGCGCCTCGTACTTGTCGCGCAGACCCTTCAGAATCTCGACGGTGGCTTCCTGCGTGGGCTCGCCCACCGTCACCGGCTGGAACCGGCGCTCCAGCGCCGCGTCCTTTTCAATGTAACGTCTGTACTCGTCCAGCGTGGTGGCGCCAATTACGCGGATCTCGCCCCGGCCCAGCGCCGGTTTGATGATGTTGGCCGCGTCCACGGCGCCCTCGGCGGAGCCGGCGCCCACGATGGTGTGCAGCTCGTCGATAAAGAGAATGACGTTGCCCGCCTTTTTGACCTCGTCAAGAGCGTTCTTGATCCGCTCTTCAAATTCGCCGCGGTACTTGGTGCCGGCCACCATCCCCGACAGATCCAGGGACAAAAGCCGCTTATCCAGCAGTTCCTCCGGCACGTCGCCGGACGCAATGCGCTGTGCCAGTCCTTCCGCGATGGCCGTCTTGCCAACGCCCGGCTCGCCGATCAGCGCAGGGTTGTTCTTGGTGCGGCGGGAGAGGATCTGGATCACCCGCTGGATCTCTTTGTCACGCCCGATGACGGGGTCCAGCTTGCCGCTGCGGGCCGCTTCCGTCAGGTCGCGGGTAAATTCCGCCAGCGTCTTGCCGCCGCCCTTTTTGGCCGCGTCACTCTGGACCGGGCTGCCGGCACCGGAAGCGCCGGACATCTTGGGGGCCTCGTTGAGCTTCTTGGCAATGCTGCTGTACATCTTCCGGGGATCAACGCCCACGGTGCGCAGAATGCGCAGGCCCATGTTGTTGCCCTCCCGCAAAAGGCCCATCAGCAGATGCTCGGTGCCGATATAGCCGCTGCCGGAGCGCATGGCCTCGGACACGGCCAGCTCCACCACGCTCTTGGCGCGGGGCGTCAGCCCCTGAGAGGGAGCGGCGGTCACGCCGGTACCCACGCTGCGGGAGATGATCCCGCGGATCATATCCTCTGTCAGGCCGAACTCTGTGAGGACGCGGTGAGCAATGCCCTCCTCTTCCTGCATCAGGCCCAGCAGCAAATGCTCGCTGCCCACATATCCGTGGCCCATTTCTTCGGCCGACTCCTGCGCCAGCCGCAGGGCTTCCTCAGCCCGGGGAGAAAATTTATTTTCGTTCATCATAAGCTTCTTCGCTCCTTTCTCTCAGGACGTATGTGTTTTTACGCCTGGGGCAAATGCCGCAGCTCGTCGCGCAGCTTTGCCGCTTGCTCGTAGTCTTCTTCTTCCACCGCCTGTTTGAGCTGCGTTTCCAGCGCGTTGCGCCGACGCTGCTGCTGCAGGCTGTTCCGTTCGCTTCCGGAGAGCAGATCGCCGCTCTCCTCCCGGACAGGTTCTTCCTCCTCCGCGGGCGCCGCGCCCTCATCCGCCGGCGACGGAAATTCCGTCAGCAGATTGCTGCCGAAGCTCCCCAGCATGGGCCGGAAAAAGCTCCTGAGCAGATCTCCGCCGAAGAAATCCATGTCGAACAGATTTCTTCCGCTCATTACGCCGCTGGTATAGCCCAGCTCCTCCGCGCACTGAGGGCACAGATGCACCTCCTGCACACGGCCGTTGATATTGCTCTTGCAATAGAAAGTGGCTTCCCGCTTTCCGCAGCGTTCACATCTCATCATCATGGCCTCCTTTTCGGCTTCATAAACAAAATTTTTTTAAACAAAATGAATCAGTACCTGCTTGACGATATCCGCCCGCAGCGCATCCCGATGTTCCCGGGAAACTGTGCGCAGCGCGCCGTCGCTGACGGCATACAAAAGTGCCCGCGCCGCCTCCATCGGCAATGCTTCGGACTGCGCCAGATTGGTCACAATGGCTCTGGCACTGGCCTCGTCCAGCTCGTCGCCGATGGAATTGATGACGTGCATCAGCAGCGTCTGGCGGTCCACCTGCACCCGCGTGATGCGGATGTAGCCGCCGCCGCCCCGGCGGCTCTCCACAATATAGCCGTGTTCCGGCGAAAACCGGGTGGACATGACGTAGTTGATCTGGCTGGGCACGCAATTGAATCGCTGGGCCAGGTCGCTGCGCTGCAGCTCCAGCACCCCGTCGCCGTCATCCAGTGCCGAGCGAATGAACCCGGCAATCAAATCAGAAATCCCCATCCCGCATGCCTCCTGTTTTCATCGGTCAATTGAAATTTGACTTTCTCTGACCTTTCTGATGCTCAGTATACCACCGCGTTTTCAAAAGTCAACACCTATTTTTGACTTTCTCTGACCAATGCTGTAAACAATCTGTGAACACAAAAAACCGCCGCGGGAGATCCCCGCGGCGGCCTTCGCTCCTGTGTTTTTTTAAAGCTGATCCAGCACCACCGGCGTGCCCAGCGCGCAGGCGTACTGATAGATCTTGGCGGAATCTTCGATATAATCCGCCCGCAGCTTGGCCTGCTGCATATCTTTCCCCACAGCCAGCACACCGTGGTTGGCCAGCAGGCAGCCGCCCCTGCCCTTGAGGACCGGGACCGCGTTGAGGCCCACGCCGTCGGTGCCGGGGGTGGCGTAGGCTGCGCACTCCACCGCGCCGCCCAGGAAGTAATGCGTTTCAATAAGCGTGGCGGGGATGGCCTTATGCACCACGGCGAAAGCGGTGGCATAGGGAGAGTGGGTGTGGAACACGGCGCCGGTGTCCGGGTAATTCTTGTAGACGACGGCGTGCATCCGCCACTCGGAGGAGGGGTTCAGGTGTCCCTCCGCGATGTTCCCCTCCAGGTCGCACAGCACGATGTCCTCCGGGCGCATCACGTCGTAACGCACGCTGGTGGGAGTGATGAGCATCAGCCCCTCGTCCTTCAAATAAACGCTGAGGTTGCCGCTGGTGCCGGTGAACAGCCCCTCATGAAAGGACTCCAGGCACAGCGCCACCATTTCTTCCCGTATTTTCTGCTTATCCTTCATCTTGCACCTCTTTCAAACCACCATTTCGTAAGGACCCAGCCGGCTCTTTGCCAGATACCGGTGCAGATCGTAGGGGGAATAGATCCCCAGATCCGTGACGATGCCCGACACCAGACTGGGCGGCGTCATGTCAAAGGCGGGATAGTAGCCCTTGACCCCGTCCGCCGCCGTTCTGACGCCCATGGCCTGAAGCGTAAAGGAGGGGTCGCGCATCTCGATGCGCACGTCCTCGTGGGAGGGGTGCCCCTTGTCGGGAATGCCGGAAACGAACATGGGGATCCCCATGTATTTGGCGGCGATGGCAATCTGGAAGGTACCCACCTTGTTGACCACATACCCGTCGCAGCAGATGGCATCGGCGGCACAGGTAAACACGTCCACGTGCTCCTTCTGCATGACGAAGGCAGGCATGTTGTCGGTGATCACCGTCACGTCGAAGCCCATGTCGCGGCAGACGGTGGCGGTGAGCCGGGCGCCTTGAAAATAGGGCCGGGTTTCCGGGCAAAACAGGCGGATGGTTTTGTTCCGGCGGCGGCACTCCTTAAGCATCTGGCCCAGAATGGTTTCGGAGAAGCACTGGGTCATGACGGTGCCGTTGTCGGGGAACATATCCACCAGATATCCGGCCACCTCCCCCACCTTGTTATAGCGGCGGTTGTTGGCCCGGATGGTGTGGGCCATGATGGCGTCCGCGGCACTCTCCCCGGCTGCCAGCGCGGCCTTGGCCGCCTCCAGACAGCCGCCGGTGATGAGTTCCATCCGTCCCACGGTGGTGGGCCGGGCGTGGGAGATGGTATACATCGCCTTTTCCAGATAGGCCAGCTGCTCCGCGGCGGTTTTTTCCCGGCATTCGTAGGCGGCCAGCGCCATGCCCATGGCGGCGGCGGTAAAGGGGCCGGTGCTCTGCGTCACCATATCGGTGAGGGCCTGAGCCACTTCCTGATGGGTCCTGCAGGTGACGAATTCCACCTTCCGGGGATAGACCCGGCGATCCAGGATCCGCACTTCTCCGTTTTCATACCAGGCCACGTTCTCGTATTGCAGCATGAACGCCAGCCCTTTGTCGGCTCTTTCTTCCATGATCGGCTCCTTATCGATAAAGTTGCGCCGCGGCCTTCCGGGCCTGGGCGCAGATTTTTTCCCTGTCCAGCGTGAGAAATTCCCCGTTTTCATAGAGAATTTTTCCGTTCACCATGGTCATATACACGTCGGACCCCTGGGCGGAATAGGCCAGCAGCCCCGCCGTGTCCAAATGGGGAATGAGATGGGGCCTGTCCAGATCCACCGCCGTCACGTCCGCTTTTTTGCCGGGCGCCAGAAGTCCGGTGTCTGTCCGGCCCTGGGTCTTCGCCCCGCAGACGGTGGCCATGGCCAGCACCTCCCGGGCGGACACAGGCTCGGCGTCCAGATGATAGCCGTTGTGGATGATGGAAGAAAGATGCATCTCCTCCCACAGATTGAGATTGTTGTTGCTGGCGGCGCCGTCGGTGCCCAGCGCCACGTTGATGCCGCCGGCGAGCATCTTGGGGATGGGGGCAAAGCCGCTGCCCAGCTTCATGTTGCTGGTGGGGTTGTGTACCACACTGACGCCCTTTTTCCGCAGCAGACGCCGGTCCTCCGCCGTCACCCAGACGCAGTGGGCCGCGGCGGTGGGATTGTCGAACACGCCCAGAGAATCAAACCATCGGGCGGGGGTCATGCCGTACTTTTTGATGCACCCTTCATGCTCGGTTCTGGTTTCGGAGAGATGGATGTGCATCCGTCCGCCCACCGAACGGCAGAAGTCCGCCGTTCCCGCTGCCACGTCGGGATTGCAGGTATATTCGGCGTGCAGACAGCAGTCCACGCGGATGCGGCCGTTGTCCCGGCCGTTCCACTCCCGGTAAAAGCGCTCCATCTTCCGGGCACTCTCGTTCCGGGCATAGGTTTCGCCGGTCACGAAGGACTGCACCGGATAGTTGAGGTTGGCCTTGATGCCGCACTCCTCCACGGCCTTCGCCGTGACCCAGGGGTAAAAATACATGTCGGAGAAGCTGGTGGTGCCGCAGGCGATCATCTCCAGCAGCGCCAGACGGCTGCCGGCGTCGATCTCCTCTTCCGCCAGCTTCGCCTCCACGGGAAACACCTTTTCAAAAAGCCACTTCTGCAGCGGCAGGTCGGTGCCCACGCCCCGCAGAAGCGTCATGGCCGCGTGGGTGTGGCAGTTGACAAGGCCCGGCATCAGCAGCTTTCCCGCGAAGTCCCGCTCCGCGTCGAAGGAGCCTTCCGGACGCTCCGTACCCACATAGACAATGGTATCGCCGTCAATGGCCAGATAACCGCTGGCGATGGGTTCCTCGCCCGTCCAGATACAGGCGTTTCGATAAAGCTGACGCACAGTTTCACATCCTCGCCACAATTTTTTTGAGATAGGCGCTGAAAGCGCCTGCGATCATTTTTCCCGTCGCGTTGACTTCCTCGTCGGTCAGCGGCTGATCCAGAATCCCCGCCGCCATATTGGTGATAACGGAAAAAGCCAGGCACGGCAAGCCGCAGTGGGCGGCGGTGAGGGCCTCGGTGACGGTGGACATACCCACCGCGTCGCCGCCCAAAATACGGATGGCCCGGATCTCGGCGGGCGTTTCAAACTGAGGGCCGGGCATAAAGAAGTAGCAGCCCTCGTGGACGGTGAGGCCGCTGCCCTGAGCGCACTCTCTGGCCAGCTCCCGCAAAGCGGGGGTGTACATGGTCTGCACGTCGAAAAACCGGGGGCCGAACTCGTCTATGTTGCGGCCTCGCAGAGGGGACGCCCCGTTGAACTTGATCTGGTCGTTGATGATCATCACGTCCCCGGGCTTGTAGGACAAATTCACGCCGCCCGCGGCGTTGGTGAGAATCACGGCCCGGCAGCCCAGAAGCTTGAAGAGCCGCACCGGGATCACCAGCTGCTCAAAGTCATAGCCCTCATAGGAGTGGAAACGGCCGGACATGCACACCACTTTTTTCCCTGCCACGGTGCCGCCGATGAGCTTGCCCGCATGGGTGGCCACGGTGGAGGTGAGAAAATGGGGGATGTCACAGTAGTCGATGACGATGGGATGCTCGATTTCCTGCGCGAAAGGGCCCAGCGAAGAACCCAGAATGACGGCGATCTCAGGGGAAAAGCCCAGACGCTGCCGCACGTAGTTGGCGCTGGCCTCAAAAAACGAATATGAGTATTCCAATTTTATGCACCCTTTCCTTCTTCTTTTTGAAAATTGTATCATATCACGAAAAGGGTGTCAATTTGCTCTCCGCCTTCTCCAAATTTGTAAAATTTTCCGGGAAGTGTTTTTTTAGAAGGGAAAGTCTTGCAATTTCCATTTTTCATGTTACAATATGTACTACAAATATTTATGGAGGTGCTCTTATGGCTTATAAGATTAGTTCTGCTTGCGTCAGCTGCGGTGCCTGTGCAGATGCCTGCCCCGTCGGCGCTATTTCCCAAGGTGATTCTTCTTATGTCATCGACGCAAATGCCTGCCTGGATTGCGGCACTTGTGCAGATACCTGCCCCAACGGCGCGATCAGCCCCGCTGACTAATTACATAGGAAGCTCTGAACACCGCAGGCGCGAGCTTGCGGTGTTCTTCTTTTTATGCGCGCCTTATACGCCAAAACCGCCGTCCACCGTGAGTACCTGCCCCGTGATGAAGGCCGCCTGATCGGAAGCCAGAAACGCGACGGCTCTGGCGATGTCCTCCGGCGTTCCCAGACGGCCCAGAGGTGTTTCCTCCGCCAGCTGGGGCAGCGTTTCGGGGGAAAGCTCGTCCAGCATATGCGTCCGCACCACGCCGGGCGCCACACAGTTGACGCGGATGCCGCTGGGAGCCAGTTCCACGGCAAGAGAGCGGGTCAGGCCGATGACGGCGGCCTTGGTGGCGGCGTAGGCCACCTCGCAGGAGGCGCCCCGCAGCCCCCAGATGGAGGAGAGGTTCACGATGCAGCCCTCATGGGCATGGAGCATGGCGGGCAGCACCGCCTGAACGGTGTGATAGACCCCGTCCACATTGACGGCGAAAAAGCGGCGCCACTGTTCCTCCGTTACATCCTGAAAGAGGGACTGCCCGGCAATGCCCGCGTTGTTCACCAGGAGGGAAACCGGCCCCAGCGTTTCTTCCACACAGCGCACCATCTGCTTGACGGCCGCTCCGTCAGCCACATCGGCCTGCACGGTCATTGCTTTTCCGCCGCCGCGCTCTATGATGGCCGCTGTGTCCTCCGCCTCTTTGCGTTCACGTCAGTAGTTGACGCACACAGCCCAGCCGCCGCGGGAAAGTTCCACTGCCGCCGCCCGGCCGATCCCCCGGGAAGCTCCCGTAACCAGTGCGATTTTTTCCATTCTGCGCGCTCCTTTGTTCCCTCTCGGAAATGATGGGAACAGTATAGCAAATTTTCAGACAGTGTGCAATAAAAGTGTTGACAACAGAGCGCATTTGCGATAATATAATACCGCTGTTCGCGCGGTTAGCTCAGCTGGTAGAGCACATGCTTGACGTGCATGGGGTCACAGGTTCGAGTCCTGTACCGCGCACCATAGAGGAAAGCCCTGTATCTTAATGGATACAGGGCTTTTGCTGTTTTGACGAAAAAGCCGCAAAGTCTGTTGAAAACCTTGCAGCAAAAGCATCTGAAAAGTTCAAAAAAAAGGGGCGTGTACCGTATGGCACGCCCCTTTTTTATAGCCGATCACTTCGATTTGTTTGGCGCATGTACCACGGCACAGATCAAGACATGACATGTGGTTTTGTTGCGGAGCATCGTTGACAAAACGTATACCTACACGTAAAATGACCGTAGAAGCATCACCGCCGAAAGGGAGTATACCTACACGACGGCTCTTTGAATGGTACGGCAGGCAAACCTGAACGGATCGTTCAAAATCAGCAAATGACTCACCGTATGTCTGTACAGGGAGGCTGGATACATGGTATCCCGATTATGCCATGAATCAATTAAACACAATTGAAGCTATGGGATTTAAAGTTTCATGGAAACTGATTGCCTTAGGGTTGTTTGGTTCTGATAAGATACCAATTCAGCTCACTTATACAGATCTTTTTGATTATCTTGACAGAAGATTAAGCGATGACGATGAATGGGTCAATGAGAGTATATCGTTGATTTGTGAAAAGGGCAATGAATCCGCAGTACGCAAGCTGATTCAAAAATTTGCGGACAATGATTGTTGTGATATTGAAATACAGGAGCGAAAATGGAGAGCCTTTATTCTTAGAAATGTACTTGACGGTTTAAACACGGACTGTTTGCAGGGACTTTTGCAATTAATGGACTTCTGGATTTCCATGGGGATGTCCAAAAAATGTCCGCAAGCTTTTCCAGGTACAAATGAAGGCTTATCAGTTCAAGACTATTTCACAGAATCAACATATAATCAACAAATTGACAATAATAAAAAATGGTTAGAACAAGAAAGAGCTTTTATTATGGCCGAAGAAAGTAAACTATGTATTTAAACCTTTCCCTCTTCCGCAAACATTAGCAGTAATGCACTTAAAAAATCGATGTTCATGCCTTTTAGGAGAATTTGTGAGCAAGAATATGGCACATTGGGACGTCTTTAAAGACACTGCAAACAATCTCTCTTTTTGGTTGGGCAATAAGGCACCGAAAAATACGTGCAGTAAATATAGGCATGATCACAGCTTAGATCAAACAACATAATAAAGACAAAATACATCCATTTTACCGTTGAGAAGATAGCCTGCTGATTTATTGGGGATAAAGGCGATGCTTCAGCATATCAGCGGATGGAGAGAGGGCGATCTGACAAATAACCGATGATGCAGCTGCAATGGTCTTCTATGTTTGCTGCAGGCGGAAACGCAGCAGTACTGGCTGCTAAAACCGCTCTTGCCACCGTCTTCACTGGAACAGCCATCCATTATTTCCTGAACTTTATCAAAAATTCCTGCTTTGATAAGCGGAAACGGAGGAAATGAGGCTATGCATGCTCTTACAAGTCAACTACCCCCTGCACTATATGCTTTTATTCTGCTAATCTGTGCGGTGTACCTTATTCGCGAATTGATTATTAATCGGCATAACCCGAAGCTGACAAAAGGGATGACAATTGGAGCGATCTTGTTGATAACTGCAGGGATAGGAATTGCAGCTATTAAAATAAATCTTTTTCCTGCCTCAGCAGAAAATGGTATTAACATAGCTATCATATCTATGGGAACGCTCGGAATTCTAACTTTTGTTATTTCTAATACCCTTTATAGAAAAAAGATGGGCATCAAAATAGATCCGACCTTGAAAAAAATGATGATTGTCTGTCTAATTGGGATTCTTGTGTGTATACCCATACTTATATTTTGTCTGTACATGGGTGGGAGGCTATAAGATCCACAGCCGGCGGAATTGCGGCTGCCGGTGCTGGCTCTCCGGCACTGATGCTGCCTGTCAAAAGAAAAAGAGGCAAAACGGCGGAGATCGCCTTTCCTTCTTCCGCTCGACGGGGCATGGAAAACGCAGGAGGCGTTTTCCATGCCCCGTCTTCATTTCTGTACTCTCTTCGCCTTCCTTCGGGCGGGCGGATCCGTCCGGCGGGATTTCCCGTTGACAAAAAAGCCTCCCGCCCCTATGATAAACGTGGAAATTATTCTGCCGTCGGCAAGTCATATGCCGGGAGGTGTCACATGCCGTATCGAAAGTCCTTTACAGTCCGCGTGTTCGGAATACTTCTCATCATTTTTTTGGTGCTGCTGATGGTCGGGGACTACGGGATCTATGCCTTTGCGCGTCAGTCGGTGGGGCAGGAGTTCATCCGCCTGAACCAGGCGTCCCTCTCCCAGCTGGCGGCTTCCACAGGACAGGCCTTGAAGGACGCCGTGCAGTTCGGAGAGAAGGTTTCCGGCAACAGCCGCATTCTGCAGCTCTCCTCCCTTTCCGACGGTGAAGGAGAAAAAGAGGTGCACAGCCTCCTGTCCGACATGACCAACGAATACAACACCACCCGCACCGGCGGCAGCAATCTGCTGGAGGTCTATGTACTGGGCAACAAAGGACTCAGCGCCTCCGCCTACAACTCCTCCCGCTATACCTGGACGGAACTGCAGGAGGACCCTCGCTGCGAATCGCTTTTCCAGGGGCAGACGGATATGGTGATGTTCCCCACGACCCGCAACATCCGCGGTAAGGGCATCATGAACTATTCCTTCCAGATCCTGTTCATGATGCGGGATCTGCTCAGCGGGGAAATCCGCGGCATTGTGGTGCTGGACCTGTCCGAGCTCGTTTTATACGATCAGTACAGGGATTATCAGGACAAAAATGTGTCGGTGTCCATTATCGGCACAGGCGGTATGATCATTTCCGACAAAAACAAAAAAAAGATCGGGACGAACTACAACTACGACGGCGCAGCGCTGGAGGAGCTGGCGGCCTCCAGCCGGATCGACCGGCGGATCGTGGACGGGCAGTTCATCCTGTATGAGCGGGTGCCCGGAAGCAGCTGGCTTCTGGTGGAACAGATCCCCGCATCCATCGCCTTCGCTTCTTTGGCAAAGGTGCGCAATGCGGTGATGATGACCATCCTTATCTGCAGTCTGCTGGCGGTGGCGGCTTTGATTCTGACGGCAAAGAGCATGCTGCTGCGCGTCATGAGGATCCGCAACAAGATGGCGAAGGTCATACAGGGCGATCTGGCCGTGCGGATTCCGCGGTACAGGGACGATGAATTCGGTCAGATCGAATCCGATTTCAACAGCATGGTAGAGGAGATCAACCGGCTGATTGAAAAAGTGCGTCAGAGTGAGCAGCAAAAGCGGGCGGCCGAAATGGATTTTCTGCACGCGCAGATCAACTCCCACTTTATTCACAACACGCTGACTTCCATCCGCTTCATGCTGGAAATGGGAAAAACGCAGGAGGCGGGAGAGATGATCTTCTATTTTTCCAAACTGCTGCGGCAAACCCTGTCCCGTTCGAACGAGTTCATTCCTCTGCACGAGGAGATCGATACGCTGAAGAGTTATGTGGAATTGCAAAAGTACCGGTATCAGAACGCTTTTGAGGCCGTCTACGATATCCTGCCGGAAACAGAGGACGCACAGGTCCCCGCACTGATCCTGCAGCCGATCGTGGAAAACGCCATTTTTTACGGGGTGGGACGGGAATTCCGGCACATTGAGATCGCAGCACGGCGGGAGGGGGCCGATCTGATCCTCACCGTGTCCGACGACGGGTCAGGGATGTCCGAGGAGCTTTGTCAGACGGTGCTGCACAAAGAAGTGCCTCTGAACCATGTGGGAATCCGCAATGTCCACGAGAGAATTCAGATGAATTACGGCAGCGCCTATGGGCTCTCCATTGAAAGCAAGGAAGGACAGGGAACACGGGTCACCTATACGCTGCCTTTCAATACGGCGAACGACACGAAAGGAGATGCGGAAAATGGGTCTTAATATTGTGGTGGTGGACGATGAAACACCCATCTGTGAATGGCTGGTGTACTGTATTCGCCGGGCATCGCCCGATTATCGCGTAACGGCCGCCGCCAACGGCGACGAGGCGTTCGCACTCATCACGGCGGAAAAGCCGGATCTGGTCTTTACCGACATCTGCATGCCTGGCATGGACGGGCTGGAATTGATGCGGCGGACGCTGGAGGTGCTGCCCTTTACTGTGTTCGCCATCCTCACCAACTATGCCGAATTCACCTATGCCCGGCGGGCGGTTTCCCTGGGCGCCAAGGAGTATTTTCTCAAGTCCGAACTGCGCGCAGCCGACATTGAGCAGCTGCTGTCCCAGACGGCGGCGGCCAAAACAGCAATTCTCCAGGCCAAGACGAAGGAGGTCTATCCCAGCGGCTGCATCGATCTGTATAAATTTTATCAGATGCAGGGGACGCCGCATTTTGCAGACCAGTTCTGGGCGGAACAGGGTATGTGGGCGGATGTGCCTTATCGGGTACTGTGCATTCCGGGCGGAAATTCTCAGGAGGAGTGGCGCAGAACCGCCCGTTTGGCGCAGGAAGCAGGCGCGCGCGGCGGCGGCAGCGTCTATACGGCGGCGGCCACGGAAAAAGGGCATGAGTATCTGGTACTGCAGACGCGGGAGAGGTTGTCGGAGGAAATGGAGCGTCTTGCCGCGTTCTTTACGGACCAGGGCAGCGCAGGCATCAGCGGCGTCATCGAAAAGCGGGGCGATTTTCTGGAGGCGCTGCGTCAGGCGGGAACCGCCCAGGCGTCTTCGTTCTTTCAGCCGGAAAAACCCGTGATACACTACGAAGAGCTCGCCACCAGGCCTCCCATTGCACGCGAGGCCTTCTTTGCCCGGAAACGGGAGGCGCTGGAGCTGATCGTCCAGCGGCGCTATGCGGAGGCGGAGGCGGGCGTGGAGGCATGTCTGGCCGCCCTCAGCCGGCCCGGCGCAAAGGACGTGGCGTGGGCGATCGACAACTGCAGACGGCTGGCCCTGTCAGTGGAAGAACGCTACGACCAGGAAACCGAATCCCCTTCGCAGCTGATGACGGTGCAGACCACAGCGGTGCAATGCGGGCAGCTGTGCCGTGAGCTGATCGAAAAACTCCGGCAGCTCCGTTCCGGCGGTTGTTCGCCCCGCATTGCCGAGGCACTGGCCTATATCCACCAGCACTACAGCCAGAACATTTCCATGGCTGAGGCCGCCCAGACCGTCTTCTTGTCGCCGGAATATTTTTCCCGTCAGTTCAAGGAAGAGGTGGGGGAAAATTTCAACGCCTATCTGACGCTCTACCGGCTGGATCGTGCGCAGGAGCTGCTGCGCCGCACGGATCTGCGGATAGCGGAGGTGGCGGAGCGGGTGGGCTACACCACGCCGGGCTACTTTTCAAGGCTCTACAAACGCTACAAGGGCGTTACGCCGGAAAAGGAACGAATGTCAAAATCCTGCTGAAAAATGTCAAATATATCCGCATACAGAGGAAAGAAAAGTCAAATATATCCGCAATTAAGTCAAGAGCGTCGCTTGGCTTGAGGGCGGATATATTTGTATAATGAGGTCAGAAAGCGGCAATCCCCCGCGCCGCGTAAAACAGAAAAGGAGATCGAAGGATGAAAGTCAAAAAACTGGCAGCACTGATTCTTGCGGCGGCAATGGTGCTCTCTCTTGCAGCGTGCGGAAGTAAAAAGACAGCGTCCACAGAAACAGATACCTCCAAAAAGGCACTGAAGATCGGGCTGGTGCTGGGCACCGGCGGCCTTGGCGACAAGAACTTCAACGACATGGCCTATGAAGGCATTACCAACGCGCAGAAGGACTTCAGCATTGAATTCGACTATCTGGAGCCCACCACCATCAGCGATTACATCCCCGATCTACGCAGCATGTGCGAAGCAGACGAATATGATCTGATCATCGGTCTGGGCAGCGATATGAGCGACGCTCTCGGTGAAGTGGCCGCCGATTTCCCGGAACAGCGGTTCTCCCACATCGACTCCACGCTCAATCTGGCAAATGTCAGCGCCATCACCACCAAGTGGCAGGAGCAGACCTTCCTGGCAGGCGTCGTGGCGGGCCTGGGGACTCTGAGCGATATGTCGCTGGCCAACTCCGACAATGTGATCGGCGTCATCGTCGGGCAGGAAAACCCGGCGCTGCGCAAGGGCATCATCGGCTTTACCGCCGGCGCCAAGTATGTCAATCCCAGCGTGGAAGTGCTGGAGGGTAACGTGAACAGCTTTAACGATCCCGGCACCGGCAAGGAAATGGCGCTGAGCATGTACAACCAGGGCGCCGACTTTATTCAGGCCATCGCCGGTGCTTCCGGCATGGGCATTTACAACGCGTCCAACGAGGCGGGCCGCTATAGCTTCGGCGTAGGCGCCAATGTGAACTATATCCAGCCCGACAACATCGTCGGCACGTCGGCACGGACGGTGGACGACATGGTCTACAACGAGATCAAAGCCGTTGTCAACGATACCTGGACCAGCGGTCTGCACGTTTCCGGCATGAAGGAAGGCGCCGTGGGCTATGACGCCTCCGGCTCCAACGTGGTGCTGCCCGCTGATATGCAGACGGCACTGGACAGCATCCGTCAGAAGATCGTGGACGGCACGCTGGTTCCCCCCGAAACGACGGACGCCCTGACCGCATGGGTCGCCGCCAACCACTATACAAAATAAATTGCCGGTTCCCGCCAGCGCCCCTGCCCTTCTTCGGGAAAGGCAGGGGCGCTGTGGAACTTGGCTTTTCTGAAAGGGGGAGTTGCAGTGAATGTGGTTGAAATGCGGCATATCACAAAAAATTTTGGGCATGTGACCGCCCTGAATGACGTGGACTTCACCGTGGCACAAGGAGAGATCCACTCCCTGCTGGGTGAAAACGGCGCGGGAAAATCCACTCTGATGAACATTCTATACGGAATGATTCCACCCACCGGAGGCGAAATACGGATCAACGGCGACCCGGTGGTCATCCGGCATCCCGCCCAGGCCATCCAGATGGGGATCGGCATGGTGCACCAGCACTTCATGCTCACGCCGGTCATGACGGTAACGGAAAACATCATTGTGGGGAGCGAGCCGGTAAAGGGACCGTTCGTGGACTATCGCCTGGCGGCAAAACGTGTGCAGGAGATGATCGACCGCTACGGCTTCGGCATCGACGCGGGCGCAAAGGTACAGACGCTGTCGGTGGGCGAACAGCAGCGCGTGGAGATCCTGAAGGCTCTTTACAAGGGCGCGCAGCTCCTGATCCTGGATGAACCCACTGCCGTTCTGACGCCCCAGGAGGTGGATGAACTGTTCAATGTTCTGCGGGAACTGAAGGCAGCGGGCAAAAGCATCATCATCATTACCCACAAGCTGAAAGAAACAGCCGCCATTGCCGACCGCGTGTCGGTGCTGCGCGGCGGCGTTATGGTGGACGCAGGGCTGGACGCATCCCGCTGCAGCATCAGCGATCTGGCGCTGATGATGGTGGGGCGCAGGGTGGATCTGACCTTTACGCGCAGAAGCGAAGCGGCGGGCGAAGCAGCTTACGAGGTGCGGCATCTGAATCTGAACGTCCGGAACGTGCCCGTTCTCAGGGACATATCACTGCAGCTGCACAAAGGGCAGATCCTCGGCATCGCGGGCATCGAGGGAAACGGGCAGACAGAACTGATCGAAGCCCTGACGGGCCTGTGCCGGCCCGACTCCATGGAGCTGTACAAGGACGGGAAGCCACTGCACGGCACAGCGTCTGATTTTCTGCGCGCCGGCGTGGGCCATATTCCGGAAGACCGTCTGGAGCGCGGACTCATCACGCCCATGAGCATCGAGGACAACATGATTCTGGGCTATCACAACCGCAGCGTCTTCGAGCAGCACGGCGTCAGGAAAAGCGCCGGCATCCGCGCTTTTGCCTCGGAAAAGCTGCAGGAATATGACATCAAGGCCGAAAGTGTACTCGCGCCGTGCAGTGCGCTCTCCGGCGGCAATCAGCAAAAGGTCATCATCGCCAGAGTCTTCAGCGAGGATCCCGACGTGCTGATCGCGGCGCAGCCCACCCGCGGCGTGGATGTGGGCGCGCAGGAGTTCATTCACAACCGTCTGCTGGATCTGCGGGACGAAGGAAAAGCCGTTTTGCTGATCTCCGCGGATCTGGACGAGGTGCGCCGCCTCAGCGACCGGATCGCAGTGATCTATGGCGGGCGCATCGTAGCCGAAAGCGAACACGACGTGTGGGACGAAATGGAACTGGGCCTGCTGATGACAGGCGGCGGAAAAGGAGGAGAACCGGCATGAAAACCAGCGCGAAAAGGATCCTCCCCCGGCTCTGGCAATCCATGGAGCGCGGCGGCATCACGATCTCACTGGCGGCGCTGTTGATTTCCCTTGTCTGCAGCGCTGTGATCCTGGCCGTCTGCGGCTACGATCCGCTGGAGGCGTACGCAGCCATCGTGACGGGGGCGTTCGGCAGTCAGCGCGGCTTCGCGCAGATGCTGACGCAGGCCACGCCTCTGATCTTCACAGGCCTTGCTTTCACCTTTGCCAAGAAGGCTTCGCTGATCAACCTGGGCGTAGAGGGCCAGATGTATATGGGCGCGCTGGGCGCGGCGCTGGTGGGCACGCTGGATCTCGGGCTTCCTTCTTTGCTCCATGTGCTGGCGGCTATGCTGAGCGGCGTCATTTTCGGTGCGGCCTACGGCGCCGTGATCGGCATCCTGAAAGTAAAATTCGGCTCCAA
>Ga0160425_1002086_pt1 | contig 16971 bp, 10 predicted proteins | sample BioMet8_FD_108193 | JGI IMG/M metagenome (GOLD analysis project Ga0160425, IMG submission 108193) | Microbial communities from bioreactor (seeded with sewage sludge) at Lawrence Berkeley National Lab, California, USA - Biofuel... | ecosystem: Engineered > Bioreactor > Anaerobic > Unclassified ...
ATGAAAAAGAGTTTGTGAATGTCTAAATCACAAGCTTTGTTTACAACTTCAATCAAATTAGATCACCCAATTTGGTTTGGGCAGTGGAATTGCCTCAGAGGCCAATTTAGCATCCGTGATCAAGGTCACATTTGAGCCTTCGATGGCAATTCACTGATTAGTTTTGGTACGGTTTTGAAAAACCAAAAACAAGACAACCTTACTGCCCAAGGTAATGAGGAGATCAATAGTCAAAAAAGATGGGGTAAACTACTTTCATTTCTTTGTGCCTGTTATTCGAAGAATTTCATGTGCGTTTTGGTAATAACAATTGAGATCCCAGACAATCTCAATACTAAATTTTTGGAAATTTCTCCAAAAACGATAGCAGGAAAATTATTCATTTTAAGAGGACATCTGCGGAAAGACAGTTACAGAACTTATAACGCAGAAAAAAGGGAAAACAAAGTCAGAAATGCTGAATATGGAAGAAATTCACTGGAAAATATTGAGGCTCATGGGGGAGGAATATGAAAATATATATCTCTAGTTGCGTTAACCTGCCAAAGCTAGGATAGAAGCCTAAACGATGGACCTGTTCGGTTGGACCGGACTCGGACGAGACAGAAATAAGGTAAGTTAACCTTCTTGATTCATCTCAGTATCTTCAGTATAATTCAGCCCTCTTGAACAAAGTGAAGCGTAACGAAAAGGGTTCTGTCCTCCCGAGGGACTCGGGCGACGAAAAACGGGAATTAGAGATTTCAGTTCTGAATTTTGAAACTCCGATTTTTTTTACAGGAATTTTTCTACCAGACATTCACTTGCCAGAGCTATTTGAATAGCCTATAAAAGGAAAGTCTTTGTGAGTCGCTTTCTTATGAAAAAGATGCTTTTTCAAATATAATTCAAGAATCTGCAGGTGATACGAGATAACGACCAGGAAAGGTAGCGCTATGAAGATAAGGATTGCATCATGCAGGAGTGGATTACTTATAAAGTGCGTCACTGAATTCCAAAGCGCCAGAAATGGCCTGTGAAATAAATAGATACAATATGAAGCTGTAGCGACATACGTAAACGCAGAACTAAGGGAGCTTGAAAATTCATTATTGATAAATTTCATTGCAAATCTGTATTCCAGAACACAGAATATTATAACAAATAAATTAAGGAGCACAGAATCAATAATGAATTTTAAGATCAGGTAACTCAGGCCCAGTGAAGTTGCCATATTTCCTAGCATCGATATCACTGTAGAAGACCCTATCGTGCCACTGCCTGCAGATTCAATAGTAAATGTAGTCTTTGGGTCCAGGAGAAGGGTTGTTCTCGAGCTCAAAACGATAACCAGTACCAGCATAACAGGGAGGGCCGCCAGCAATATCTGGACAAAAGGATTTTTCCTGTTAATCATCATTGACTTTTCAAATATGCTTTCTTTACAGGTAAGAATCCCAAAAACGAACATTGGGAAAAATGTATAAAAGCGGTACTCAATAATGTTAAAAGCTCTCGAGACTAACAAGCACCCGAGAAATATGAGAGAAGAATAAAGTAAGATCTGTTTTGAACTTTTTGAAAGCATAATAATAAGCGGGTAAATTGCGTAGAAAACAATAATTAAACCTACAAAGTATAATGTCAGCATTGGGGACGCATATGCAGGGGCAAGAAAGATTTGTAGTCCCAGTATATGCATGATTAGATTGTGAAAACTAAACACATGTTCAGCATTGGGAAATTCAAAACCTGAGTTTAGCCTTGGAGCAAATATAAAGAACACAAGTGTAAAAGCAGCAATCGCTGCCCAGTAAAGGGGAAAGATCCTCAGGAGCCGGTTTCTGTAGAATGACAATACGTTCTGGAACGATTTTATTGAATGGTTGTTATAATATAACAAATATCCACTCATAAATATAAAAAGTCCCAGTCCCATATTTGCAACAAAAGGATCAACGGCATAAAGAGCTAACTTGAGATAAGTGAAAGATAAAAAGTTACTTAAGTGAGCCGGAATAATCATCGCTATTGCTAAAGCCCTCAAAAAATCAAATGCAATTATTTTGTTTTTCATAGTCTCAATTCCTATAAATGAAATTTCATGTAGATATGAATTGACCTCTGTAGCACCCATTTACTGGCAAGCCAACTTAATAAAAATAATTGTTATTTAATAATCATACTGGTATTAAAAATGTACCATTTCCCTTTCTATATAAATTCTACGATTTTTTTATTTACTTTTCGATATAATAAATACTCCGACGCTAATTTTTATATTTATTGATACAGGTAAAATTTGGGTCTTGCAGATATATTAAATCTTTCGTATCTTCTTCAAATCGAATGGAAATCTCTCACCTCCACTCACCAAGCTTTTTTCTCTAATGAGTTGAGCCATATATGGCAGCTCAAATGTACCGCCTACTCTATCACATATGTACTGATATGCACTTACCCCCAGTTTCTTTGCTGTCTGAACACTCGTCATAAATATATCATTTGCCTTTGTTCCGTCCTCTTTTATGGTTTGAAGGGTCACATCCCTTTTTCTGACCTTTGTTCTCGCCGCCAGTTACACTGCATTGTTATGCGGCGAAACCTCTGGCAGAACAAGTACCTTTAACAGCTATTCCTTGCTCTCCTTCATCTTAGAGGGTGTCTTAAAATTAAACTTGGTTCTATAATTGGGATAGGACTTACGCATTTGAATTGAAAGAAGGAACACCGAATTGTTAATGTCCAAAACGAAAATTTAAATTATAATGGCTATTGTGCTTGATTTTTCACATTCAGTACAACTAAAAACGTTAGAAGCAGCTATGAGAAAATTAATGTAGTAAATGTCGTTACACTTAGGTGGATTTATGTCCATAACTCCGTAAGTTTTTAGAGGGACGCGAAATCATAATTATATTTCTAATGATATGAAGCCTTCGGCATTTCAACTGCGTAAGTCCTAATCTTAAAGGATACACTCCAACCGAGATCCAGAGGTCAACACGACATTTGTTACAAAGTATAGAGCGTTATTCAAAGACTTTCCCATGTCTCTATTCTTACACAGCGAGAGGAATCATTAGACAATATCCGATTAATCGTTGGAATTTCAGAACGTCTTATAAAAGAGTATCAGGAACTATTCATAAAATACAATGGTGCTCAAAAACAAAGAGTAGAAGAGCTGATAGATAGCGTAACTGTTTATGATTCACCTATGAGCTTTAAAAAAATACGGGGATGAGGATGTGAAAGAGGATTGGTATAGAAAGGTCTAGTCCTTCTGCAGCAAAAACTTATGAAACAAGCTTATTCAACCTCATAACAACAGAATTCGGATATATTGGCGGTCCTGATGTAGTCAAACTGTTCGTCAAAAAAATTGTTGAGTTGAACGATCAGTACTACCTGCAAGAAAATTTTGTTCGTCCAGGTCAAATGAGGTGGCTTGTATTAAAGGCAGGGCAGAAGTATTCAAAGAGTAAGAAGTTGAGCGATATGCAGCTTATCCCTGTTACATTAATCCTAATAAGTCCCGAAGACATTGAGGACAGAATCACAAAGGTGAAGAAGAAAGAATTGATGGATCGTGGCTCTTCGTTGTTTTGTGTGGATATTCTCATAATGTCCTCATAAAAACCAATGCAGTCTCGAATTGAAAATCATCTTATCCATAGGAAATGACGAAGAGCCTTAATCGTTAGATTATGCACCGAAACAAAGGAACAAGGAGGAGTGTTTACAGAAACGGATATCTCTATATTATTGAAAACGGACAAAAAAGGTCATTCTAAGAGCAGGTACTGAAATGGACATGGGAAAATCCCTAACTCATAAGCGATTAGCATTTCACAATTACAAAAAAGATTCCTACTTCCAAAAATGCGCGTCTAATAGATCATACTCCAGAGTCAGTAGATCGATATATCAATGACAGAAGAACGAAAGGGTCATATGAACCTATCTTAGGTTTGAGTCTTCATCCCGGGACAATTGAGATCAGGATTTTTGCCAATTCAGGATAAAAAGAAAGAAAAATGAAATTATTTTTCATCAAGGTGACTTCTTTCGTCTCAAAACCAGCAACGTAAAGGCTACAGTCACAGATGCAAATATCCAAAATATAACGGTAAATGGGTTTATTGCTTTTTTGAGCACATCTACTTTCTTTCTTAGCCGTAGTGGGTTCACTTAGTTCAACTCTATAAAATTTTTGGCTATGTAATTATATGCCTAATATGTAATCATATGCCTGATTAGTATTGAATATTGGCACCACTGCCAGGGGTAACAGATATTGATTTTGATTTATGGCTCTTCGTTGTTTTGTGTGGATATTCTCATAATGTCCTCATAAAAACCAATGCGGTCTCGAATTGAAAATCATCTTATCCATAGGAAATAACGAAGAGCCTGATTTATTTGGTAATAGAGCTATCCGAAAAGTCAGTAATCGAATGTTGTCAAAATTACAATCGATCTAAATATTCTTTTATCAGTTTCTAAATATTCTTTTATCAGTTTCTAAATATTTTTTATCAGTTTCGGTTTTACATCTTGCATATTTTCAAAGCAACAGTGGATAATCACTTTTCTTACAGGTTCTAAGTCACAGGGCAATTTTAGGTTTTCATGAAATTCTCGGATTTTGTTTAAATTTCTATGAGATTTACCTCTATTTAGTATGACATACTCTGTTTAGGAATGATTCAAGTATAATATCAAGGTATTTGTTGCCAAGAATCATTATTGGGATAATGAAATTATGGATCAATTACTGAACTGCAAATTTGAATTTATATTTTTATTATTCCTTAGTATGGCACGCATCGGTTTAGTATAATATCTGCGTAGTCTAACAACGCACATACCTTTCTAGCGAAAAGGAACTCAAATCTGAGGGCGACTTACTAATTAAATGAGCAATTTAATATAAATATCATACCATTTGAGATGATATTACTCAATGTTACTATCTAAAAATAATAAATTGTGATGGAATTCTGACAATATATCCATTGGAGAGTTCTCTTATTTTTGGGTATTTTTTCCATATATCCTTTCTAAATTTAATTATTCTTTACCGAGTAGAATTGAAGACATGGGAAAATATATATATTATTTAATATCCCAAAATTGACAGAACCCTATATTTTATAATGTATAAATTGACTTCAGACTTCGGTTTTGTTCATACAATTCAAATTTATTTTTTGAGTTTATAGAGTTATAACATGTTTTAGGCTCTTCGTTGTTTTGTGTGGATATTCTCATAATGTCCTCATAAAAACCAATGCGGTCTCGAATTGAAAATCATCTTATCCATAGGAAATAACGAAGAGCCATGTTTTATTTTACCATTAAAGTAATGTGTCAATGCGATGCGTTTTTTGTAAAAAATACTGTATTAAGTAACAGAATCTGTCAAACTAAGGTTTAATTAGAGGTTAGTTAAACCGGAAGAATGGGCAAATAGTCAACTTAACGAAGTCATACAAAAGGTCACACAAAAGCAAGCAGTTCACATTCAAGCTTGATCCGTTTTCAAAGTTTAATGCAGGATAGTATTAATCAGCTTTTCAAGTTCATTTCTATCAACTAAATCAATAAGATTTGCTTCAGCTAATTTTCTGGCAGAATCAGTGAAATAACTATTCGTAACTACTATACCTTCGGTACATTTGTAAAAGCCTTTTGCAGCTACAACTTCCTGTACTGCACTGTTTGATACCTTACCCGAGTATCGTTTGACCTGAACAGCGATTCTCGTTTTTTCTTTTGAAGTTAGAATCAGATCTGCACCCTGATCACCTGAAAATGGAGTGTGATAGACTGAATACCCCAACTGTTCATAAACGCATTTCATAAACTCTTCAAATTTATATCCGTTCATTTCATCAATTTCGGCTAATGTGGGTAGTACTGGTTTTGGTGGTCTTTTAAGGAATTGTTTTACAAACCTATGCGGTAAGTGAATTAAGAAACTGAAGAGCAGCCATAAAGATTTTAGTAAATGCATTGAGAGACTGAATAGTCGCCATATTGCTTTCAGTAAATGAATTGAGAAAATAAACAATAACCTCATTGCTTTCAGTAAGTAAATTGGGAAACTAAACAGTAGCTTTATTAATTTTAGAAAAAGATATGGCACAATTTTAAATATTTCAGTAACCAAGTGATGTTGTTTTCTTCTTTTTTCTCTCTTTCCAATTTTCATCAATGTACTTCCTTCTGTTTTTAAAAGTCTGCCGAAAATCTATGATATATGTTGAAAAGTCACAATAAGTATATAATCAGAGTAGCCGCTTTGGTTTTTCATCCTGTTATTGTTCATCCAATTACTGTAAAAATTGCAGTAGATAACCACTTTTCGAATAGACTCTAAATAACGGGACAATAGTAGGTTTTCGTATAAGTCTCTAACTTGTGTTAAATTTCGATGGAGATTTGCCTTTGTTTATTATGACATTTGCATTGTGCGATACAGAAATACCTCTCTAGCGAAAGGCAATTCAAACCCAATAGCAACTTGCCAATTAAAAGAATAACTTAATATAAATATACTGTCGTTTGAAAAGCTGTTTCCAATACTGAACTCAATTTTTCTGTGGCAAGTAAGAATTGGGTCGTGGGTTTGAATCATTGAAAACCGAAAGCGCAAGAATCTCTCAATATATTCATTAAATACGTGAGATGTACTCGCTTTTTCGGAATTAATCAATAACTCAGGGACACGACCCAAACGTGAACGATACATAAATCTTTGACAACTTTCGTACATTAGGAAACAACAAAGAAAAAAATGAGAAATATTGCAACTGCAACTTATCTAGGACCTTCTAGTTTTTATACCCGCCCTAAAAAGAAAAGAGGCTTTCGCCTCAGAGTTTCAAGCTGAAAGATTATACAAATAGATATCTCTATTTTCCCGGTGCTCTGGATCAGTTCGTGAGTCTATATATACGATTTTATCTTCGTAAATTGCAGGCTCTCTTGCATAAGTGCTGTTAGTAATACGAGTTGTCTCATTAGTTGAGATATTGTACATATAAATGTCACTCGACCATTTTTCTCCTTCTCTGTATATTTTTTCCAACACTATTCTATCACCATATACATCTGGATTGGTCGAATTGCCATCAAAAGTGACCTGGCGTGTTTCATGCTTAGCAATATCTCGCATATAGACATCCATTACATTCATTAATTTATTTTTATATTCTATCCACACGACAATGTTTCCGTAAATTTTACCGCCACCTGCTCTACCGGTTCTGCTGATGTCACTTATTCTCTTTGTAGGTATGTCGTATATGGAAATATTTGCACTATATTCGCCTGGATCTGCCCGATTCATCCGTCCATATACAATCTTATTTCCGTAAGTAGAAAAACCCCACCGAGGATGCGTACCAAATAGATCATGTGTATATGGAATTAGTTGAACTTCTTCACTTGTGCTAAGGTTGTATAAATATAAACTGTTATACTCAACGTTTTGATAATATGCAGGCTGACCATCAACATATTTTGACCTTACGTACACAACATTATCACCATAGATCGCTGGTGTACTCGTATTATCGATTTTAGTTTCTTTACCAGTGGAAATGTTATACACAATCACGCTTTCACCGTCCCACCATGTAATTTTATCTCCCTGAATAGATGGGCCATTTTGTGCATATCCCAGTCCGGTTATGTTTCCAGTAGTCAAGTCATACATGCCAGCCATGTTACCAAAAGTATCAGACCATATGACAATGTTGCCATAGATTGATGGACTCGATGTTAGCCTCGAACTTATAATCATAGTCTCTTTGCCAGCGTTTGCTATTGATGTAAAGTTTATGAGAAAAATCAAAGCAAGTGCTAGATGTATTATTTTGTTCCCCATATTAATCCCCATAAAGGATGTAATACTGGAAAACTACATCAACATTGCTGATCATTAGCAATATGGGGGAAAAGAAAGAAAAAACTAATACAGGAAACTACTTACTTTTTCAGCATTCCGTTACTGCTTTTCTGATAAGCTCTATATTAGGCAGGCGTTATTTGCAATTATTTCATTTCAACTGTCAGTTATTGATTGTGTTTTTCTTTTTATTTGAATTAGCAGTTGTGTTTTGACAACTCTAAATTAATGGCCTGACTTAAATTAAGCATAATTGAGAAATAGCAGAGATTTTTGCCGCAAAATTAAGAAAAACAGAACTTCCAGGTCAATTATTGCTGAAGTGTGAGCTTATAAATCGGATTTGTTTGTTTCCCTGTATGGTGATGAAATGACAAAAGCAAGAAACATCGCAATATATGGAAAAGGCGGTATTGGTAAATCAACTACCTCATCAAATCTTTCAGCGGCTCTTTCGGACCTGGGCCTTACAGTAATGCAGATAGGCTGTGATCCCAAGAGCGATTCCACAAACAACCTGAGGGGAGGCAAATCGATTCCTTCGGTTCTTGATGCTATGAGAAGCGGAAAAAGGATTGAGATCAGTGACATCGTCTATGAGGGGTTCAATGGAATTCTCTGTGTGGAAGCAGGAGGCCCGGAGCCTGGAGTCGGATGCGCTGGCAGAGGTATTATTACTGCAATCGAACTCTTAAGGCAAAAAAATGTCTTTGAAGAGTTTAACCCCGATGTTGTAATCTATGACGTGCTTGGAGACGTCGTCTGTGGAGGATTCTCAATTCCTATCCGTGAAGGGGTAGCAGAACAGGTATACACTGTTGCATCCTCGGATTTCATGGCAATCTATGCTGCAAATAATCTCTTCAAAGGAATAAGGAAATATGCAAACAACGGCGGTGCCCTTTTCAGCGGAATAATTGCAAATTCAATGAACCAGCCGATTCAAAAAGAGATAATAAATGATTTTGCACGTCGGACAAAGACAACGATTGCCGGATATGTTCCCCGTTCACTTGATGTTACAAGAAGTGAACTCCGAGGACAGACTGTAGTTGAACATGCACCTGATTCTGAGCAGGCTGAGGTATATAGAGAACTTGCAAGAGGCATTTTGAATAACAATAAGAAATATGTTCCTGCACCTCTTGAGTCTGAAGAACTCAAAACCTGGGCTGAAAGCTGGTCAGATATACTCCTCAGGGAGCGTGAACAGGGACATGGACATGAAGGAAAAATGAAAAGCAGTAGCATTGAAGAAGGAACACCAATAATTTCTGAAGCATGAGATACTTAAAATTCGGCTCTGTAGAAATCTCTTCAAATCGACAGAAACTGATCAGATTCAATTATTGAAATTCAGTTCAAGTCTTGAAGTCCATTTCGAGTCTTGAGTTACAGGTATTTAAGGTTCATTCAACCACAGGATTTCTACAAAGTCTAAAATTTGTATCTCAAACTCTTTTATAAATTTAAAACTAAATGAATCCAAAGCTCCTGTTGTGAATTACTCATATAGCAGGAGTTTTCGAACTTACAGTTTTTAACTCGATGAACTAAATCCTTATCTGAGCATTGGGGCATTCCATCTCTTTATTCCATCTCTTTCTTTCATCTCTTTCTTCTATCTTTTTCTTCTATCTTTTTCTTCTATCTTTTTCTTCTATCTTTTTCTTCTATCACTTTCTTTCATCTCTTTCTTCCATCGGTTTTTTACTAGCGACAATTGCTTTTTTCAAATAGTTTCATCGGAAATTTCCAGTGATTTGTTCGTTATGTGGACAAAACACTTTTATATCTTAAAAAATAATTATCTTCACGATTGTGAACAATATAAATTATAATTTCACAATCGTGAAGTTAAAAATCAATTAAAAATCATACATGCGGTAGAAATAATGGGATTAAGTGAGCGAAATCTAAAGCAAACCAAAAGTTACCGAATTATGATTGATTCGGAGGGGATAGGCCATATTAGAATAATCAGACGCATTAACCTGAAAACTCTGATTGAAATATTCAAGGAGCTTTACCTTGAGCTTAAAAAATATCCTGACAAAAAACCGCATATGAAAATATACATTTCCCACTCAATTTACGAAGAGATGTCAGATAACATGAAACATTTCCATGACTTTGCAGTCTCATGTATGGATGGGACATTTGAACTGATTGTTATTAGCTAATTACTCGTCTTAGCTAATTATTTATTTCAAGTTAGTCAAATATTTGAAATAATACTATGCTCTATTTTAGGGCATATTACATCTGGGTTACTGAAAGTCACAATTGTGCTAAAAGTGGCTATTGAAAAAGCTATTTTTGGATTACTAGGTAAACAAATATCCTTTTTGTGTTCATTTTGGAAATTTCGGCCAAAAGGTTTAAAAACAAAGAATCCTTCTATGGAAATGGTGATTCACTATGAGGGATCGTTTTTGTTGAAAATGAATCTATAAACAACAATGTGAATGAAATTAACTACGAAAAACTTGAAAAACTGCCCCCGTCGGCAAAGCTGGTATTTAAAACACTTGAAGCTAAAGGGCAGATGACACAGAAAGACATAATTCGTGAAACAATACTTCCTTCACGCACAGTAAGATATGCAATAAACAGGCTAAAGGAAGAAAAAATTTTAATGGAACGTTTTTATTTCATTGACTCACGTCAGAGTCTTTATGAAATAAGAAAGCCTTCAAATCAGGTTCTGGCAGTATGAATTAAAAAATGCTTTTCTGTGTAACTGGATCAAACTTCATTGTATATCCGAATATTTGATTTTTGAGGCATATAAACCTCAATTATTTTTTAGAGAATTACTGTTAATAAATAATTTTAAGAGTTGATTTCAACTCAAAACTTCTCTTCTAAATTTCATACTCTGACTAATTATTCAAAATTCAAGATAGTGAGAGTTTTTTTAATTTATTCTGGTTTTAGATGATTTTTAATTCAAGATTGTATTGTTTTTTGGTTGTATTGTTTTTTGGCTGTATTGTTTTTCATGAGAATATTATGAGGATATCCACACAAAACAACGAAGAGCCTTTTAGTTTTGCACGATTTAAAGTGGAAAGCTGAAGAGACCAGAAAATAATAAAAAGTCTCTTCATTCTAGCACTTTTCTATTACTGCCAATAATTGCCGGGCAGCCTGTTTAGCTTAGGGGTGGTTCACATTCTTGTACCGTAGCTTAATGCTATAAGGTTAAACCAGTAAAGAAAAATTAGATCTCTATATTAGCAAAATAGAGTTAAAATAATATTATTTGTTAAAAATATTATATAGAGTGAGAGCATAGTATAAATTGCGTTCTCATCTATTACAAGACCACATAGCAAGACCTATTCCACAAGAAATACTTCAACGCCTACTCCGAAAAATATAATATAAAAGTGAAGAGATAAGAAGCTCGCAACCCGTGAGTCCAATACCAAACCTCTTCCTGAACAAGACTTAATAAGTGCCGTTCGGAACTTCCAGAATTTCTCAGGTGGGAACGCATCTCTTTTCCTAAATAAATGTTACAACGCAATATTATCCTAAAATGTAGTTCTTTTACTTTTCGGATAGAATCCAGGTCAATTCACATTCATTGCTCCCCTTTCACAGGCAAATATCAGGATTTCTCAAACCTCCCAACTCAAAACCCTCCTCCTCAACAACGTTTATATGTAGTAAGGATTACAGTACACCTGATTTTTCCGAACGTTTTATATTACTCATTAGATTACTTAATATATCATGACATGTAGAAACATGGCATTCATGTATTAAAATTTACAACCTGATAATGGTTTCATAAATAAAAAAGAAGGTTCTGTTAATGAAATACTGGCAGCCGAAATACGAAACAATGAATCCCGAAGAATTGAAGAAATTACAGCTAAAACGCCTTCAACACAGCGTAAAGCTGGTCTATGACAATGTTCCTTTTTACAGGCAAAATTACAAAGCAGCCGGAGTCACTCCATATGACATCAAGACCCTCGATGATGTCCGTAAATTGCCTTTTACACGGAAAACCGACCTTCGGGACAACTATCCTTTCGGGCTTTTCGCTGCCAAAAAAGAAGATATAGTACGTATCCATGCCTCGTCCGGAACCAGCGGGAAACCGACAGTTGTCGGGTACACGGCAAAGGATATTGAAACCTGGTCTGACCTGGTCGCCCGTGACCTCACGATGATTGGGCTTTCAAAAAGCGACACTATTCAGAACTCAATGAATTACGGGCTCTTTACCGGAGGCATAGGATTCCACTACGGTGTAGAAAGAATGGGCGCAATGGTCGTGCCGGCTGCAACCGGAAACACCGCCAGACAGCTTGAAATGATGATCGACTTCGGCGTAACTGCAATCCACTGTACCCCTTCTTATGCCTTTTACCTTGCCGAAACCGCTGAAGAAATGGACCTTATAGACAAACTCTCCTTAAAAGCCGCTATATTCGGAGGGGAGCCCTGGTCCGAAAACACGCGGAAGCAGCTCGAAAAGCGGCTCAACCTTAAAGCCTATGACTGTTACGGCCTGTCCGAGATGTTTGGTCCAGGAATCGGGTTTGAGTGCCAGGAGCAGGACGGCCTGCATATCTGGAGCGATAACTTCCTTGTAGAAGTCCTTGATGAAAACGGAGAACAGGTATCAGAAGGTGAAAAAGGCGAACTTGTCCTCACTTCCATCAACAAGGAAGGCTTCTGCAACGTCCGATACCGCACAGGCGACATGACAAGGCTTCTTGAATCCGAATGTGAGTGTGGCCGGACAACCACAAGAATTTCCCGTCTCATGGGCAGAGCCGACGACATGCTGATCGTAAGAGGAATCAACGTTTTCCCCTCCCAGATCCAGGACGTGATCTCTCGCATCCCGCAGGTAGGCGAACACTTCCAGCTCATCCTTGACCGTAATAAACACATGCTAGACGAACTTACAATCGAGGTCGAACTCGAAGATAATGCCTTTACCGGCGATCTCAAAGACCTTAAAGCCGTCCAGAATTATGTACAGCACGAACTCAAAGCTGTCCTGAATATCCGCACAAATGTCGAGCTCCTTGAGAAAGGTAGCATCGAAAGAACCGCAGGAAAGGCAAAGAGAATCATCGACAGGCGGCCGCAGCTCTAACCGGAAGGGCAGCCTCTATTAACAATAAATCAGGGAAAAATTATTCCCTGGTCTTTTTTTAACCTTTTTTGAGACCTGTTTTTCAGCAGTCCTTTTTAGATTACTCCAGTTTCTATTATTCAGCTCGTGTAGCAGAGAGAATCGCTTTTCAGAACCTTCAGAATTCCGGACAACCCTATGCTCGACGAAATATAGTGATTTTTGCGTAAAATCTTAAAATAAACTGAAATTTTTTGATTTTGTTTAAATGAAGCCTACAATAAGCCAAAATTTTAAAATAATCTATTTTGGCCATCTGAAGCAATAAAAAAGTATTATAAAATACAGCTCTGGCTTGTAAATACAAAAAATGAAGAATACGAAAAATGAAGAATACAAAAAATGAAGAATACGAAAAATGAAGAATACGAAAAATGAAGAATACGAAAAATGAAGAATACGAAAAATGAAGAATACGAAAAATGAAGAATACGAAAAATGAAGAATGCGAAAAATGAAGAATACGAAAAATGAAGAATACGAAAAATGAAGATATGTGTTATAGGTAACACATATCAGCCAGAGTTTGAATTTGCCTTATATCCCGGTTGCTTTTCCCTTAACTCTTTGGATCAAACTTTATAGCCCGGTCGTACACTATCTCTGAGTAGGATGGCCCTGTTTTTGTTGTGTTCTCCATGTAGGCCCTCCAGGCAACAAAAAGCGGCTGATCCGGCTCTATGCCGTGAACTCCCACGCCGTAGGGAACCTCATAGCAGTATTGATCATCTTCGCTGCAGTTCCTGGCGAGCTTGTAGACATACAGGTATTTCGCATTGGGATTGTCAGGGAGGTATTCCTCGGCAGATCCATTGAAATCTGCGTCTGTAATTGCTCTAACACCGTTCCACACATCTGCTCCGTATATTGCGAAGTTTGAGTACGTCGCCTTTCCTGTGGCTACATGGTTAACCCCATAGACAATTATGAATTCATTGGAATCGTTGCCCAGGGTAATTGCCGGTTCTCGCAAGAAAGGATAGTACAGCGAGGTGTTAACGAAAGGAGGTGTCGGTGAAGAGGCAGTCTGGTTTGCTGTCCATAAATAGCACGCATCGTTGTTAGGACCTACAGCGTTAATTCCTCTCTGGATAGCATCACTCCCTACAGGAACTGCCTGACTGGTCGGAAGTTCTGTGGCACTCGATTCATTATATTTGTTAAGAATTGCAATCCTTAGCTCTTCGAGATCATCCATAAGCTCAAACTCTGTTTGCCCGGTTCCGCGGACTCTTAGCTCCGGATAATCATACGGGTCCAGCTCCGTAGTGTTGTTGGGAGTAATTCTGAAAACAGTTGCAGGCGTATTATTTATATAATCATCACCAGCCTGTGTGTCATTGAATAAAGCTGGGCGGACAAATGCGGCAAACGTATCGGAATTATTCTCCAGTCCCATTTTTAATATGGTTGATGGCAACACCTGGGTGTTAATTATATCGTCTGAGTATCCCGCAGATTGGGCAGCAGCTCGGATGCGTTGGTCAATGCCTCTGTCGGCCGTAATTATTATTACCGTGGTTTGATTGAAAGGATTTCCAGACGACCCGTTTGGAGTCCCTTCGGTTTTAATAACCAGGTCGTTCACCGTATCTGCTATGTTAGAAAAGAGCCATCTCCTTTCATTACCAATCGTCCTGTGCATTATGTAATGATCGTAGCTGAAGTACCTGCATTCCGGAGGTGTTCTTCCCACGAAAACAACAGCTTCATCAGGACCAAGGTTCCAGAATGGAGTTGTATTCCCGCTCATCCCAAGCGTACTGGTTAATTTAGAAATCCGTTCATCTACTCCCTGACCAGTTGCTGCTGGAACAAAATATGCCACATATTTTGTGGTGGGATTGTTTCCATATGCAGAAGGTAATATTCCTTTCTCTAACATCCCTATTAAATCGAAGTAACCCAGTTCACCTTCCTGTACGGTGAACCCCTCCTGTTCTAAAGCCTGTCGAAAAGCTCCCGCTTCGTATGTTTCATTCGCTGCGAGGCCAGTTCCTGTTAGCAGTATAAACGAAATGCCAAGTATTATAACTGGTATACAGTTTTTCATATACCATATCCCCCTATAAGCTATAGTTATTCTAGCAAAGAATTACATTTAAAAAATAAAAGTTGCACTTAAAAAGAAAGGATCTCTTCAATCTCTCTTAAGACTGTATGTTTTTGATTCTTTCTAAAAATAAAATGTAAATCTTTGCGACTGATAATATAATAATCATTAAATATATTAGAAACCTTGGTGGAGCGTTAATTATACTTGAATAGTTGATCTGTTGATTGTTCAAATGAACCCTTACTCCCATCCTGTTTTGATCTGTTTCTATTTCGTAAAAATAGTGTCACAGAAATACCCAAAACATATAACAAAACTTTAAAGTCCGTTTTTGTATGCCATATCCAGCAACCGGTTGTAAATACTGCTTTTCAGGACTCTGGATAACTCCACTCTCATAAAGGAGAGCGACCTTCCATGCGAAGCCGCAAAAAGGTTGAAATTTTCGAGTTTTATTAACCGTAACCTGAAACAGATTAGAGGGAATATTTGGAAATATTTGGAAATATTTGGAAATAAAATCTGAAAATGCTCATCTCAACCATTCCAAAAGAAAAAAATTATTTCCCAGTGATTTCAACATGAAAATTCAGAGTAGCTATGGATGTGGTAGTCCCACCCAGCAAATAACAGATATTTTGTTCCTGCTCTACGTCCTGTTTATGCAGGAGGCAAAACCGTAGTAGACAAAAATAAAGTACGGCTCTGGCTTTGTAAATCTAAAAAATGAAGATATGTGTTTGTAGCTAACACATATCAGCCAGTACAGATCAGCCGGAGCTTAAACTTTCCTTATAGCTCGATTCCTTTTACTTCAACTCTTTTATTTTACCTTAACTCTTTGGATCAAACTTTATAGCCCGGTCGTACACTATCTCTGAGTAGGCTGGCCCGGTTTTTGTTGTGTTCTCCATGTAGGCCCTCCAGGCAATGAAAAGCGGTTGATCCAGTTCTATACCATAAGCTCCCACACCGTAGGGAACTTCGTAACAGTATTGATCATCCTCACTGCAGTTCCTGGCGAGCTTGTAAACATACAGGTATTTAGCATTAGGATTGTCAGGAAGATATTCCTCAGCAGACCCGCTGAAATCTGCGTCTGTGATTGCTCTAACGCCGTTCCACCCAGCAACTCCGTATATGCAGAAGTTCGAGTACGTCGCCTTTCCTGTGGCTGCATGATTAACCCCATAGACAATTATGAATTCATCTGTATCATTGCCCAGTGTAATTTTTGGATCTTGCAGGAATGGATAGTACTGCGAGGTGTCAAAGAAAGGAGGTGTAGGCGAAGAGGCTGTCTGGTTTGCTGACCATAGATAAACTGCATCGTTGGTGGGACCTACGCCATTGATTCCTCTCTGAATAGCATCACTCCCTATAGGAACTCCCTGACTGGTCGGAAGCTCTGTGACATTCGATTCGTTATATTTATTAAGAATAGCATTCCTTAGCTCTTCGAGATCATCCATAAGGTCGAATTCTGTTTGCCCGGTTCCACGGACCCTCAGTTCCGGATAATCATATGGGTCAAGCTTAGTCGTGTTGTTGGGAGTAATCCGGAAAACAGTAGCAGGTGTATTATTAATGTAATCATCACCAGCCTGCGTGTCATTAAATAGAGCTGGGCGGAAAAATGAGGCAAATGTATCGGAATCATTCTCCACGCCCATGTTCAGCATGACTGAGGGCATCATCTGAGTATTAATTATATTGTCCGAATATCCCGCTGATTGGGCAGCAGCCCGGATGCGTTGATCAATGCCTCTATCAGCAGTAAGGATTATTATTGTAGTTTGGTTGAAAGGATTCCCGGCTGACCCGTTTGGAGTTCCTTCGGTTTTGATA
>Ga0160425_1002091_pt1 | contig 16945 bp, 10 predicted proteins | sample BioMet8_FD_108193 | JGI IMG/M metagenome (GOLD analysis project Ga0160425, IMG submission 108193) | Microbial communities from bioreactor (seeded with sewage sludge) at Lawrence Berkeley National Lab, California, USA - Biofuel... | ecosystem: Engineered > Bioreactor > Anaerobic > Unclassified ...
AAATAAGTTTAGGAATAATTGTAGGTTGTAACCCCACGAATAAGAGAACAGATTAAAACGAACGGATCAAAGCGAATGGATTTATGCCACCAAGAAAAAACGGATGGATCAACAAAAACGGGCACCAGAAAATAAGGTTGTGATGGAAGATCTCAACTCGCTTCGGTGCAAATATTGATCGCATGCAACGGTTCATGGACAGATAATGCCCATGAACCCTGTTCTTTCTATAATTTTTATGTGCAAAGCCATTGTGTATTTGCAAATTCACTCTCATAAATATAAATTTAAGTATAAATATAAATATAGTAGTCATCGATGATACTTACAACTCAGAGTCTTTTCCACGGGTTTCGATGACTTCCTGATACAAATAAAAAACAAAGGATAACGGATGGTTGAATTGCGTTTATTAAGTCGGCTTTATTTTGCCACACCAACTGAGTTGCATTTTTATGAGATAGGAGGAAGTCGAAACGGCTGAATACTGTACATATGAAAAATATGTATTAAAAAAGAAGCTTGAGATTCTTAAAAATAAAAGTGGAAAGAACACAGAATTACTTTCCCTTTATATTCCTTCTGATAAACAGATTTCAGATGTCATATCTCATTTGAGAGAAGAACATGAGCAGGCTTCAAACATTAAGTCAAAACTTACCGGCAATAACGTACAGGGAACCCTTGATTTTTTGATGGCAAAGTTAAGATCTCTTAACAAAATACCCGAAAACGGGATAGTTTATTTTGCAGGAACTGTCAATGCCGGAGCTAACAGGACAGTGATGGTAAATGAAGTTCTTTTTTCTCCGGAACCTGTTGTAGATTACATATATCACTGTGATTCCATTTTTTATCTTGAGCCTCTTGAGGAAATGCTCAGAGAGTGCAGTACTTATGGGCTCATACTTCTAGATCTAAGAGAAGCAACTATCGGTATGCTTGTAGGCAGGCAAACTGAAGTTATTAAGCATCTCCACTCCACCGTCCCTGGAAAACAAAGAAAAGGAGGGCAGAGTGCACATCGTTTTGAACAACTCAGACGCATTTCGATTCATGATTTTTACAAAAGAATAGGAGATGCTGCAAGTGAGGCATTTCTTGAAGTGGAGTCATCTGAACTTAAAGGCATTCTTATAGGAGGGCATTCCCCGACTAAAGAAGAGTTTAATGAAGGTGGATTTCTACATTATGAGCTTCAGAAAAAGGTTCTTGGACTTTTCGATACAGGGTATACTGATGAATCAGGTTTTTCTGAGTTAATAAATGCAGCAGAGGATACTCTCCAGGGTATTGACTTGATTAAGCAAAAGAAAGATATGAAATTATTTTTTAAAGAACTCGCTACTGAGTCTGGTAAAGTATCCTATGGAGAAGACAGTGTAAGGGCAAATCTGGAACTAAAGGCAGTTGATGTGCTTTTACTTTCTGAAGACCTGCGATCTGAAAGAGTAACGCTCAAATGCAGTTTTTGCGGATATGAAAATAAAAGAACAAGAAAATGGAAGTCCAATGAAGTTATTCCTGCGGCTGGAAATTGTCCTGAATGTGGTTCTGCGCTTGAAGTTACGGATACTACTGATATCGTTGGCGAATTCTCAGAACTCTCTGACATAGGCAATGCAAGGACTGCTTTTATATCAACAGATTTCGATGAAGGTTCTCAACTTATGATAGCTTTCGGTGGAATTGCTGCAATCCTTAGATATAGCACAGGGGTGTAGGTTAGTTCAGGGGTGTAGGTTAGTTCAGAAGTGTAGGTTAGTTCAGAAGTTTATTAGTTAACGAATTATATTAAATTCAAAATAAGGATGCAGGAAACTATAACTTTTATTTAAAAGACGTACAATCTTGCTCTGGCAAGTTCTATCCAACGTTACTGTTCTTTAGCTGTACTTTTAGTGGGGAAAACTGGAAACTACGGCGCCAGAAAAAGAAAGCAGTTACAAGGCTTCTCTGAGTAAAGAAATAATAGAGATAATAGTAATTATTAAATAATAATAAATATCATTTAGTAATAGATATCATGTATATCTGAGTAAACCTGCTTTCACAGGTAATTTAGGTGGACAGCAATGAAGCCCACAGAGAAAGCTGACATGAAATACACAAACCAGAGAGTCGAAATACTTTCCTTCCTGCGCGAACACGATGGTCACCCCACTGTAGACGAAGTTTATGATGGGGTTAGAAAAAAACTGACGCGTATAAGCAAGGCTACCGTATATAAAAATCTCAAATTCCTTACGGAGAAAGGTTTACTGGAGGAGGTGAATGTAAAAGGAGTCTCAAGATTTGAAGCAAATTTCATTCCACATCACCATCTAATCTGCCGGGAATGTGGAAGGATGGAGGATTTCAATTCGGAACAATTGTTGGATTACTCGATGAAGATAGCTGAGGAAATAGAAGGATTTACTATTGTTTCAACGAGCACTAACTTCTATGGTGTCTGTAAGAAGTGTAAGGAGTCTCAGGGAATCTAAAGGGTCTCAGAAATCTAAAGAGTATCAGGGAATCTAAAGAGTATAAGGGATCTAAAGAGTCTCAGAAATCTATGGAATATAAAGAGTCTCAGAAATCTAAAAAGTCTAAGGAATGTAAAAGAATCTAAGGAATCTAAAAAGTTTCAGGAAACATAATTTGAGCAGAACATCAAGGGGAAACAGTATGTTATCCGGGTGCACAATGGTATATTCTTCAGATGGTCAAATATATAGATCCGGTGACATACAGCATTTTACTTCAGATTCTCACTGATGAGATTGAGCATGAAGATGATCTGCAAATCATGGACGGAAGATATCGGCTTGCTTCAACGCAAATATGCTTGCAAATATGATCCTGTGAAGTAAGTAACAAAACGAGGGAAAACGAGGGGTAATGAATGATTGAATTGCTTTTATTAAGTCGGCTTCAGTTTGCCATAACAGCTGCGTTCCATTTCCTGTTCGTTCCACTAACATTGGGACTTGCATTGTTAGTGGCAGGTATGGAAACAATGTACTATAAGAACAAAGATGAAAACTGGCGAAGGATGGCCGACTTCTGGGGTAGGATATTCAAGATAAATTTTGCAATAGGTCTGGTATCAGGTCTTACACTGACTTTCCAATTCGGCACTAACTGGGGTGCCTATGCAGAATTCATGGGAGATGTCTTTGGACCGCCTTTAGCTGTGGAAGCATTACTGGCTTTCTTCCTTGAAGGTACTTTCTTTGGCGCATGGATATTCCTGAACCGCGACCGTCAGAAACTAAAGGCATTTTCTATGTGGATGGTCGCTCTGGGCACTAACATTTCATCATTATGGATTATCATTGCTAATGGTTTTATGCAGCATCCAGTCGGCTATAATATGGCTGCTGATGGGAGTAAGGTGGTTATGACAGATTTCCTTGCTCTAATAACGAACGGCTATGTTTGGTACATGATGGTACACACTCTGCTTGCAGCTTACCTGTTGACCGCATTTTTGATGATGGGAATCTGTGCATATCATTTCCTTAAAGGAAACAACAATGAAGTGTTCAAGAAGTCTTTCAGAATAGCAGTTGCCATAGCACTTGTGACTGCAGTCGTGCTTCCTGTTCTTGGCCACGGTTATGCACAATATGTTACTGAGCTTCAGCCTGCTAAAGGAGCGGCAATGGATGCGATATGGGAAACAGGTTCAGGCGAACCCATGTACCTGATACAGGTCCCTGATTCAAGCACTGGTTCAAATAGTGTTCAGTTGCTGGGAATTCCAGGTCTTGCAAGTTTCCTGTATACAGGAAGTTTCAGTGGAACAATAACAGGACTTAACCAGCTACCTCATGATGAATTGCCACCTGTAGAAATGATATTCTGGAGCTTCAGGCTGATGACAATTCTGGGGTCCCTATTCATTATCGAGGCTCTTTTAGGCTTATATCTTCAAAAATCAGGCAAGCTGTACACATCAGATAAGTATCTGAAGCTGATGATGTGGTCTATTCCTCTTCCATATATTGCCATAACTGCCGGCTGGATTGTAGCTGAGGTTGGAAGGCAGCCATGGATAGTATATGGTCTGCTAAAGACAGCAAATGGCATATCATCGGTTCCCATATCGGATGTGTTGTTAAGTATCACCCTTATAAGCGCATTCTATCTGATCCTGATGGTCTTTGAGATATACCTCATAAAGAAAACCGTAGTTAATGCTACAGGAGTTGAGTGAATATGTTTGATTTCCTTACTCATGATATGCTTGCCGTTATCTGGTTCTTCCTGTGGTGTGTAATATGGGGGATTTACTTCATTGCCGATTCCTTTTCCCTTGGAGCAGGTCTTCTAACACCCTTTATTGCCACAGATAAGGTGCAGCGGACACAAATCCAGAGCTCTGTTGGCCCTTTCTGGGGCGGAAATGAGGTATGGCTCATCCTGGCTGCAGGCGGAACATTTGCTGCGTTCCCTCTGGTATTCTCGAAGATGTTTACATTCCTTTATCTTCCGATGCTGCTGCTGCTTATCGGCTTAATTGCAAGGGGAATTTCCATAGAATATCTCCACAAAGACGAGAATCCCCAGATACAGAAGATCCTTATGTTGGGATGGTGCGCTGGAAGCCTGCTGATTTCTCTGGTCCTGGGAGTTGCATTTGCGAACTTCTTCAAGGGGCTTGAAATAGCATCAGGAGGAGTTTATGAAGGTACTCTTCTAGGACTTTTCAGCCCGTATGCATTGCTAGGTGGCGTCCTTTTCGTGCTTATGAGTGTTACTTCAGGTGCGCTCTGGATCAATGTTAAAACTGAAGGTGCCATAGCTGCAAAAGCAGGTAATCTGGCAAAGAAGAGTACTCTTATTGTACTTGTACTTGCTCTGGTCTATCTGGCATATTCCTTTGTGGGTATAGAAGGTTTTACGATCAACTATTCAGCTATGCCAGCTCTGTATTTATTGCCAGTTCTTGCGGTAGTGGGAGCTGTCCTTGCTGTGTTTTTTGCAAAAAAGGACAGGGGATTCCCTGCCTTTTGCAGCAATCTCCTGACGCTTCTTTTCGTTGTTGAAAGTGGGCTTGCAAGTATCTATCCTTACATGCTTAAGTCCTCTATTTCTCCTGAATACGGAATAAATATCTTTGAAGCAGCATCAAGCCACATGACTCTGAGCGTCATGCTAGGAGGAGCATTGGTATTCGTGCCCATAGTCATCATCTATCAGCTTTGGGCATATACTTTGTTCAAGGAGAAAATAAAAGAAACAGAGCAGGTTGAATACTGATCTACTTTCTCTTTTCTTTTACTTTTTTTCACTTTTTTTTCACTTTATCTACAAAGAGGTGAAAAATGCTAACCTTCGCTAAATATCCCAAAGCATGAAAGCTTTGAAGAAGCTCAAAATATAAATAAAAAAAGTTAAATGATAAAACTATTATAAAAAGACTAAAAAGTCAGCTCTATTCTTTTTCATATGCGTGAAATTATCTCAGGCACATGATCCTGATTTTTGCCCATAAATTAAAAAATTAAGGGCAGAGTATAGAGCAAAGTTTAGAGACAGAACTATCCATTTAGTCTTTTTCTTCGTTCTCTTCAGGGTTCAGAAACTCTTCATAACACATAATACAGATACATTTATCTTCAGCGGTTATGTCTTCAGAGTCCACCTTGGGGCCACCAGGTTTTATAGTTCCTTTCTTTAATACATAGAAGTGTTCACCGAATTCGACGGGCTGCCCACATCTCGAACATAAGAAGGGCGGATTCTCAACCGATTCAGTTGCACACTCAATGCATATCAGATCAGACTTATCCCCGTGAACGTCCTTGAATTTTATTGGTTTCATGTCCTGGCTGGTATCAACGACCAGCACGTCTTCCAGCAATTCCCGACCACATATATTGCAATATTCTTTAGTCTTGTCGCCTCCCTTCATTATGTCACCTCTGTTCTTCAAAATAGTTTTTTTCACAAAATCATGCACTAAGCCTGCAGGGGTTTTAATGTCTCCTTTTTTTCACTCAACTTTATCCCTTTTTGGCTTATATTATAATTATATCAACTTAGATGTTTAAAACTATTTTTATTTAAATGTATTATCACTTAATTGAGAATCTTCCACATCGGGTTTTCTTTAAATATATTCTGAAATTAAATTCACAGCAGAAAATATGAGAAATCCAATAAAACAATGGGGAATCGAAAATGACAGATGACAAACGCATGATTTTAATTTATCACCATGACGATAATGACGGATGCTGTGCAGCCGTTATTGCTGGTAATTCCTATGACCGGAATGAATTTGACATAAAATTTGTTGCTATAAATTATGGAAAAGAGTCGTGGAGTGAGGGGGAAATAAAGGCAGCGGAAGAAGTATGGCTTGTTGACTTTACCAGCGATAAAATGGATGAATTTGTAAAGGTTTGCGGGCCTAAACTGATCTGGATTGATCATCATAAGACCGCTGTAGAGAAATTTCCGGATCTTTGGAATTCAAGCAGTATTCCGGGTATTCGGTCTCTTGAAAAGGCAGCCTGTGTACTTACATGGGAGTTTACGCATCCTGAACATACTTTCCCTCCGGCGGCTGTTGCCTATATTGGAGATAAAGACCTATGGAAGTTTGAATACCCTGAAACCAGGGCTTTCAACGCAGGATTTAATCTGATGGTGAAAACCCCCTATGATGCCGTATGGGATGTGCTTCTTGGTCCGGAATATGAGGATACCGTAAACAATATGATATCTATAGGGAAATTGCTTCTCGAAGCTCAAAACTACAAGCTCCAAAAAGCCTTTGACCGTGGGGTGGATTGCACTTTCCATAACTGGAAAGCCAGGCTTGTAAACACTACCGGAAACATCTCCGAGCTTGGAGAGTTCATCTACAAGAAGCCTGAATATGATATTGCTGTCATGTGGCAGGCTGTAGAGGATATGGTGGTATTCAGCTTGAGATCCGATTCAGGAAATCCCAACTCGCCCGATTGTGCCGAAATCGCTCAACAATATGGCGGAGGAGGACACAGGAATGCTGCTGGATTCCAAAAAAAGAATATGGATTTTCCAGGCCTTCTTTTTACATGAAATTACCCCTGATGGCTTGGAGCATAATCTAGTCCTGAATTCTAACTTTATCGTGGGGCTATCAGGTAAAATAACTCCAATTTGACCTGGAAATCCCACCGACTCTTTTTTTTGTGGATTTTGCGTTTCTGTAAAATAGTACTTGAAGTGATCTTTTTTTCACAAATATCTAATTTATTCATACCCGAGCTTTTAGAAAAGTATTTATATTTTAAAACTACCTTATTCAAGAAAATTCGTCAGGATATATAAATAGTAGTGGGATCAATTGACCTGGAGGTTAGTTTACGTTTAAAAATATAATTCAGTTCTATAATGTAAATGGTTTGACTAGAAGTCCTTTTAAGCACAGTCTGACGGTACTACTTAATAATTTTATAAACATGGAGTTTAGTCCTCTATACTGGTTTACCCTTCCAGGTTTTGTTCTTTGTTCAGTCGGGTTATACGTAGGTCTTGATTTATTACAGACTTTCTATCTTGGCGGAAGTCTTACCTTCGGGCCAACGGTTTTGATGGTAATTCTTACCGTTATAGGGACGGGCATGATTTTTACCGGAATTTTGCTTCACTCTATCTCGGGTTTACTGCAGTATATAAGAGAATAAACTGATATATCGGGTTTACTGCAGCATCTATGGGAATAAACTGATAGCTCCAAAAGATTTACTTAATTAGCTTACCTAAAACCAATTTTGTTCTCAAATCAGTAAAGTTTTATACCTATTTCATGGCCAGAAACTCAGTTAATTATTGGAACATGGGATTTAGAGAAACGATTTTAAGTTTTGGGATGAGCTCAATATTTTTTCTTAATATTGATTTCTGTTTTCCAGTAGTTTTTCCTAATAGTGTTTTTCTCTATCGCTAATAAGCTATATCAATATTGATCTCTGCGCAAAAGAAATAAGAAAGACAATTGACTGAAAATAAATATAGATCAGTTTGGAACTATTGATGAGGATTTTACAATTAAATAGAGAAAAGCAAAATACAATGGTGAAAAAATCAAAAAAAAGGCGGTTTCATAAAGAAATCCGCCTTTTAAGCCTTTAACTCTATTCTGTCTTTTGCTGTTTTTAGAGTTTTAGCTTTGTTTTAACCTTTTCTGAATTCCAACATAGATCAGATCCGGCTTAAATCTGTTTTCGGAGTCCGGGATCTCTGTCAGCTTCTGAGTCTCCGATTATATCGGTGAGGTTCCGTCTGCGCTTATTTTCAGTTTTTGCTGGTCTATGCCTACAAGACCTTTGCCAGGTTCATAGGCGCCTGTAAAGAGGAGGTAATTTCCTGGCGTGAGATCAAAGGCTGTCAAGGAAAGGGTATTCTGGTTCTTCTCGCCTATGCTTATAGTACCGTTACCTTCTCCAATAAGCGTCTGGAATCCGTTTGCAAGTTCACTCTTGTTTACGGAGCTTATGCCCAGGGTCCTGAGGTCGACATCGTTAACAGAAACATTGGTCCCATCTATTGTTCCATTGCTGTCAACTTTTATCTCAGCTTTATAGGCTTCTTCATTTATCAGCAGGGCACCGTAGGTAAACTCTCCGGCAGGTGCATTTTTCAGGCTCATCTGAACATCAAGGTTGTCGCCTTCCTTAATATTGTTGGCGGCCGTCGTTTTCAGTTCATAGTCAACTACTTCAAAGCAAGTGGCTGAAAGAACTTTCGTTACTTTTTCGTCTTTGTCGCCCGCAAGTGTTATAACGATGCCGTAACTCCCTGGCTCAAGAGATTTAAATGTAAGGGGTTTAGACAGGTCTCCGCACTTGTCCAGAGTCGCGCATGTTTTAGTGTAGTCAACGCCTTTTAATATTTCATTCAGGCTCTTGCATTTTGCATCCACAAGAGCTTTTTCCATGGAACTCACATCAAGCCCCTTGACAAGATAAATATTCACTGCTTGTTTCTTAAAGGCTACAGGACCGTTATAGTCCATTTTCACAGTCTGTTTTTCAGTATAAAACGGATGTGTGGAGTATGGATACGTATATTTCAGTTCCTCGTCTTTGTCCTTATTTATTTTAAATACAATTCCTTCTTTTTCCACACAATTAGTCCCACTGTAAGTAAAGCTAAGAGGCTGTGGAAGCTGGATTTCTTTTCCTCCAGTGAGTTGAATCCATCCGCCATTATATTGGCTGTCATCATGATCTGCAAAAATGACACTATCTCCATTTTTCTCTATAGATGCAATCCAGAGTCCTTTTTCGCAAACAGCGGCGGATACCGAAATAAGTGCGAAAATGCAGATTAGAGCAGCAACGGTTAATTTACATTTTCTGAGATCTATTCCATTTATTCCTATTTTTTTCGTCAATCGTTACACCCCTAAAATTAATATTTGTTTTATCCCGGACTTTTGCTATATATTTCTACCTTTGTCTATTATCTACTTTATTAATTATTAAGCTTTCATCCGCGAATTTCTTTTTTAATTAAATTAATTCATATTCATATATTTTGTCTATTAGACATGTCTACTATTAATATGTATTTATAGTTTATCGAAATTGTCTTCAAAGAATTCTAAAAACAATCGCATTTAAAATCCCTCAGTACATTATTATGACTTTTTCCTCTTTACATAAACCACAAATAATATTAATACGGCTAAGATTCCTGCTATCCATATCTTCTGAGATTTCAGGTTCTGGAAACTCTCGGCAAATATATTTTCTTCACTGGAAACATTTCCATTATCTATTTCTTCGTTTATTTTCTCAGTTATTTCCCCAAATTCTCCCTCACTTGAGTTCTGTTCCGAGGAGTTTGTTTCTGAAGGGAGGCTTTCTGATGGTTGTAATTCTATTTGCTTTGTAATGCCCTCAACGTTTACTTCAAAACCACCTGCTGGTATAGACTTAGTATTATATTCATAGCTGAGGGTTCCATCAGAATCTACTTCAATCTCTTGCATGGCTGTTATCTTGAGTTTAACACTAGAACCACTTGCCTTTCCGTCGATCCTGATCTTATATGTTCCTGGAGGGACATTTGATTGGGAAACGGTAGCAGTGCCATCTTTTGCCTCTGCGCTTCTAGTTAACCATAGGAGCAGCTTTGCTCTCACGTTCAAGTCATCTGCCCCTACAGCCTTCACGGTAAAACTGTTGTCAAAACCAGAGGGGATTACTACATCTTCAAGCAGGTACTCATATTCTCCATCCTGAACCTCCACATCTTTTTCGAAGGATACCAGCACTTTCGCGGTATCTCCCTCAAAACCAGTTCCTTTTATCTCCATTGTATCCCCAACAACTGGATTTTGGGGAGTAAGTTCCCAGTTACTTGAAGCAACTGCTCCGGGAGAAATGATCAGGAACAGGAAAACAGGAAGTAAAAACAGGAGCTTCAAACTTTCCTTATTCTTTGGATTTTTGATAAATGTGAAAATGGGCTTTACGAACTCTATTTCTTCAGGAAGCAATTTCTTTAACCTCTCCTCTTGATATTTTCTGATTAGAAAGGCTATTGTCCATTGAATAGCTATATTATAGGTCTATTTTTCTTTATATATGGACTTAGTATAAAAATCCTAGACAGATGTAGGACAAATAATAAAACTAGTTTATATATTTTTCTTTTTAGTATTTAGTCTTGTTTGCAGCAAAACATATCCAGTATGCAGGTTTTTGCATTCAGCTATAAAGAGAAAGGATCATAGCCTTCTACATCCCTTCTCTCACTATTTTTTCAAGTTTTTCTGTTATTATTAAAGCTGAATGGAAATTTTCCAGTCTGGTTTTCTGGTTTTACTTTTTTATTTTTTCATTTTTTTCAGCACAGCAAGCCCTATCAGCAGGGTTCCTGCAAATCCTAAAAGAAAAGAGGGAAGTTTTGGAGGGTTTCTTAAGACTTCTGCTAATGAATTTGCCTGAATGTATGGCTTGACATCTTCTACTATGAATGATTTTGGAGTTTCGAGAATGGACTTAATTCTCATAAGTGAAGAAACTTTATTTTTTGTTGAAGAAACATTATCTCCGGTAGAATTCTCAGAACTAGATATCAAGACCGACTCGCGTGTACTTACACTAGATTTTCCCGAATCTTCTTGGTCCTTATCTCCAGAACTTTCGTTATCTTGTTCTTCACTTGTGTTCTGTTCCGACGATTTCATTTCCGAAGTCAGGTTTTCTGAAGATTGTAATTCTATCTGTTTTGTAACGTCCCCAACATTTACTTCAAAATCACCTCCCGGTATAGACTTAGTACTATATTCATAGCTGATGCTTCCATCAGATTCTACCTCAACTTCTTGCACGGCTGTTATCTTGAGTTTAACACTAGAGCCACTTGCCTTTCCATCGATCCTGATCTTATATGTTCCTGGAGGGACGTTTGTCTGGATAATGGTAGCAGTGCCATCTTTTGCCTCTGAGCTTTTAGTTAACCATAGGAGCAATTTTGCTCTAACATTCAGATCCTCAACCCCTTCTGCCTGCACAGTAAAACTGTTGTAGGAGCTGGAGGGAATTATTACATCTTCAAGCAGATACTCGTATTCTCCATCCTGAACCTCCACATCTTTTTCGAAGGATACCAGCGCTTTCGCAGTATCTCCCTCAAAGCCGGTCCCTGTTATCTCAATTGTATCTCCAGAAGCGGGATTTTGGGGGGTAATTTCCCAGCTACCAGAGGCAGCTGCTCCGGAAGAACTAATAAGGAATAGGAAAACCGAAAGCAAAAGAAGGAGTCTCAAATTTTCGTTATTTTTCAAATTATGGATAAATGTAAAAACTGGTTTTATTGGATTAATTTCTTCAGGAAGCAATTTTTTGAACCTCTCCTCTTGTTATTTTATTGACTAGAAAGGCTATTGTCCATTGAATAGTGTATTAAAGGTCCACTTCTTATATCTGGACTAATTATAAAAATTCTAGACAGATATAATAATGAATGATAAAACTGGTTTATATATTTTACTTTTTAGTATTCCACACTGCTTTCAATAAAAAATGTGTATCCATATACAGGTTTTTAGGCAGTGCACAATTTTTTCTGTAAAATCACAAATCTAATAAATTATTGGGTAGAAAATTCCATATAAGGGGATCAATTTCTCCATTGTACGCAAAAACTTGACTTCAAATATACAGCAAATTTGAGGCTGTCGGTTTTACATCAAGTATTAAGGAGAAAGAATGTAGATAGCTACAATCCTTCTTCCTTATATTTTTCAAGTTTTTCTGTTTTTATCAAGGCTGAATGGAAATTTTCCAGCCTGGTCTTCTGGATTTAATTTATCGGTTCCACTTCTATTTCCTCAGTACTGCAAACCCTATCAACAGGGTTCCTGCAAATCCTAACATAAAGAGGGAAGTTTTGGAGGATTTCGCAGGATTTTCTGCTATGAGTTTGCCTGAATACTTGGCTTGACATCTCTGGATATGAGTGATTTTGGGTTCCGAGAATGGACTTAATTCCCATAAGCTGAGAGGTTCTTAATTTCATCTAAGATATACTCCCGAAGGTATTTTCCGGATATGGATTTCAAGTCCAACCCGTAAGAATTTTCGGGGGATATTCTCAGCTTTTTCTGGGATATACCTGCCAGACCTTCATTATTTTCATAGGCTCCTGCGAGGAGGAGATAGTCTCCTGGGGGAAGTTCCAGGCTTTTCAGGGAAAGGTTACTCTGGTTTTTCTCACCTATGCTTATTGTACCATTATCTTTTCCTATAAGGGTCTGGATCTCGTTCTTAAGTTCATCTTTTTCATTTTCGGATTCATATCCACTCGAATTTGTTTCCAAACTCCTTATAAGGTCAACTCCGTTCACAATAGGCCTTATTTTAGTGGTCATCCAGATTGATTTCGTGCCTTTAGATGCTGTATAGGCCCCATCCTTTATCAGTAAAGTCCAGTAAGTATAATTATCCTTATCAGGTGCATTCTGCAGATCCATGTTGACTTCTACGTTTTTGCCTTCTTGAATGGTATACGGGACTCTGGCTTCCATTTGATATTTGAGAACTTCAAAATATTTTGCTAAAAGGATCTCTTTTTCTGATCCTGTTTTTTCCGTTTCGTTTCCGGCAAGGGTTATAAGGGCCCAGTAGCTTCCGGCCTGGAGAGGGCCCAGTGTCAGAGGGGAAAGGTCTCCGTTCTTGTTCAGGGTTGCAGGTATCCTGGCATAAGCTTCTGTATCATTGTTTAAGACATCCTCAAGCCTAATTGTGCTTTCATTCAGACTTGAAACTCCATTTTCTGGAGAACTCGGGCTGTGTTCCTTGATGAGGTATATGTCCACATTCTGTTGTCCTAAAGCTTCAGGTCCATAGTAGCTTAACTTTATGCTCTCATTTACGGTGTAAAATGAACGAAGGGAATAGGGATATGACAATATGAATATCATATTGTTCCAGCTATTTTTCTCTGTTTTTATCTCCGGTGTTATCGACTCGTTTCCCGGGCTGTCTGTCCAGTTATATGCTTTTACTTCAGATGTATCTCCAGGGCTTTCGTTATCATTTCCTTCAGTTGAATTCTGCTCAGAGTAGTTCATTTCTGAAGTTATACTTTCGTTATTTTGTTCTTCACTTAAGTTCTGTTCCGAGGAGTTTGTTTCTGAAGGGAGGTTTTCTGATGGCTGTAATTCTATTTGCTTTGTAATGCCCTCAACATTTACTTCAAAATTACCTGCCGGTATAGACTTAGTATTATATTCATAGCTGAGATTTCCATCAGAATCTACCTCTATCTCTTGCATGGCTGTTATCTTGAGTTTGACACTGGAAACATTTGCCTTTCCGTCAATCCTGATCTCATATGTTCCTGGAGGGACATTTGTATGGGAAACGGTAGCAATGCCATCTTTTGCTTCTGCACCTTTAGTTAACCATAGGAGCAGCTTTGCTCTAACATTCAAGTTATCTGCACCTACAGCTTGCACGGTAAAACTGTTGTCAAAACCAGAGGGAATTACTACATCTTCAAGCAGATACTCATATTCTCCATCCTGAACTTCCACATCTTTTTCGAAGGATACCAGTACTTTCGCAGTATCTCCCTCAAAACCAGTTCCTTTTATCTCCATTGTATCCCCAACAACTGGATTTTGAGGAGTGAGTTCCCAGTTGCTTGAGGCAGCTGCTCCATGAGGAAGAATCAGGAACAGAAAAACAGGAAGCAAAAACAGGAGTCTCAAACTTTCCTTATTCTTTGGATTTTTAATGAATGTAAAAACGAGCTCTATTAACTTAATTTTTTCAGGAAGCAATTTTTTAAACCTCTCCTCTTTGTGTTTTCTTGACTAGAAAGGCTATTGTCCATTGAATAGCTATTATAAATCGACGTATTATGAATCAATGCATTGTGAATCGATGCATTGTGAATCGATGTATTATGGATTTACTTCTTACACCTGAACTATTTGTAGAAATTCAAGACAGACATAAGGACAAATAATAAAACTGGTTTATATATTTTTCTTTTAAGTATCTCGTATTGCTGCAGTAAAACCCATCCAGTGTACAGGTTTTTGTATCTCACTGTAAAGAGAAAGGATTGTAGTCATCTACATCCTTTCTCTCAATTTTTTTCAAGGTTTTTGATTTTTTGTAACTGGATAGGAATTTTCCGACCTGTTTCACTGAGTTTAGTTTACAGGTTTCATTTCTTTTTCTTCAGTACTGCAAATCCTATCAGTAGGGTTACTGCAAATCCTAACAGGAAGGAGGGAAGTTTTGGAGGGTTTCTTAAGACTTCTGCTAATGAGTTTGCCTGAATATATGGCTTGACATCTTCGAGTATGAATGATTTTGGATTTTCAAGAATAGACTTAATTCCCATAAGCGGAGAGTCTTTGAATTTCGTCGAAGATTCATCACCGAAGGTATTTTCTGAGCCGGGTTTCAAACCCAATCCTGATACGTTTTCGGCGGATATCCTCAGATTTCCCTGAGATATGCCTGTCAGGCCCTCATTATTTTCATAGGCTCCTGAAAGGAGCAGGTAGTTTCCTGGGGGAAGGTCCAGGCTTTTCAGTGAAAGGTTGTTCTGGTTTTTCTCACCTATGCTTATCGTACCATTATCTTTCCCTATAAGGGTCTTGATCTCGTTCCTAAGTTCGTCTTTTTCGTTTTCGGATTCATGTCCACTCAAATTTGTTTCCAAACTCTTGATAAGGTCAACTCCATTCACGATAGGCCTGATTCCGGTGGTCATTCTCCATGTTGGGTTCGTGCCTTCAAATGCTGTATAGGCGCTATCTTTTATCAGTACAACCCAGTAAGTAGAATTATTTTCATCAGATGCATTCTTCAGATCCAGGCTGACTTCTAGGTTTTCGCCTTCTTGAAGGGCATACGGAGCTCTGGCTTCCAGTTGATATTGGAGAACTTCAAAATATTTTGCTAAAAGAACTTTATTTTCTGATCCTGTATTTTCCTTTTCGTTTTCTGCAGGAGTTATAAGGATCCAGTAGTGACCGGCCTGAAGAGGGTCCAGCCTCAGTGGAGTAAGGTCTCCTTCTTTGTTCAGGGTCGCAGGTATCTTAACATAAGCTTCTGTATCATTGTTTAAGACATCCTCAAGACTAATCGTGCTTTCATTTATATTATATGAAGTTCCATTTTCTGGAGAACTCGGACTGTATTTCTTGATAAGATATATGTCCACATTCTGATGTCCTAAAGCTTCAGGTCCATTATAGCTTATATTCACATTATCATTTGTAGTATAAAACGAACGAAGGGGATAGGAATATGACAGTATTAATTTAATATTGTTCCAGCTATTTTTCTCTGTTTTTATCTTAGATGTTTCCGACTCATTTCCCTGACTGTCTGTCCAGTTATATACTTTTATTTCATTTACTTCCTGATTCAGACTATTCGTCCAGTTTTCTTCAGATTTTACTACTTCACTTTCCACACTATTTGTGCCGCTGGAAGTTCCTGTGCCATTGGACGTTTCTGTGCCTTTGGAAGTTTCTGTGCCTTTGGAAGTTTCTGTGCCTTTGGAAGTTTCGTTGGAGGTTTTGGTTTCAGTTTCCACTTCTGAATTTTTTACACTTTTCGGTTCAGTAACTGTTTCGGTTTTTGTTTCATTTTTCGCTTTGGTATTGTTTTGGACGACGGTTCCATTTGCTGTTATTATTTTATATTTTAAGTCAGATACATTGCTTTCTGAGCTGGTTGCGTTATTTTTTTGAGCGACTGTTTTATTTGCTGTTATTATTTTGCATTTACAGTTAGATCCATCGCTTTTTGAACTCGTTGAGTCATTTTCTTCGCTGTATTCCTGGCTATCCGTATCTTCACTGTCTGATTCATTTTCTTGAGCGACTGTTTTATTTTCTGTTATTAGTTTATGCCCGTTAGATACATTAGTTTCTGAACTTTTTGAGTCATTTTCTTCGCTGTTTTCCTGAGTTTCTGTACTTGTTCCACTTCCGGTTTTTGACTTATTATCTTCTACAGTTTCCTGAGTTTCTGTACTTTTGCTTTCTCCGATTTTATACACTTTGTAATGTAAAAGAGAATTAGCTAATTCAGTTTCTTGCTCAGTGTCTTCTACTGTTTCCTGAGTTTCTGTACTTGTTCTGGTTCCGGTTTTTGACTTATTATCTATTACTGTTTCCTGAGTTTCTGTACTTGTTCCGGTTCCGGTTTTTGACTTATTATCTATTACTGTTTCCTGAGTTTCTGTACTTGTTCCGGTTCCGGTTTTTGACTTATTATCTTCTACAGTTTCCTGAGTTTCTGTACTTGTTCCGGTTTTTGACTTATTATCTTCTACAGTTTCCTGAGTTTCTGTACTTGTTCCGGTTCCGGTTTTTGACTTATTATCTTCTACAGTTTCCTGAGTTTCTGTACTTTTGCTTTCTCCGATTTTATACACTTTGTAATGTAAAAGAGAATTAGCTAATTCAGTT
>Ga0160425_1002102_pt1 | contig 16849 bp, 14 predicted proteins | sample BioMet8_FD_108193 | JGI IMG/M metagenome (GOLD analysis project Ga0160425, IMG submission 108193) | Microbial communities from bioreactor (seeded with sewage sludge) at Lawrence Berkeley National Lab, California, USA - Biofuel... | ecosystem: Engineered > Bioreactor > Anaerobic > Unclassified ...
CGCCGAAAAGAGACGGCTTTGTCATCGGGTTTTCCACCTCCGGCCAGCCGCAGACCATCGGCGTTGCCGGCAGCAATCCCCGCAGTGTGATTTACGGTCAGGATGCGTTGACCATGCTGCTGCAAAAACAGCCTGATCATTCCTATCAATTCCAGGCGGCGACGGTCACCGACCAGGCCAAGATCCAGTGGCGCTCGTTTGCCTGGAATCAGTGCAAACAATATCTGCGTCCGGGCGTCCTCGATGCCTATGCCGACGCCCGCCTCAACTTCATTGAGCTGCGCGACGGTCCGCCGCCGATGTGGGGACAATTCGGGTATCCGGCCAACTGGACCATCAAAGGCGATGAGGAAAAACAGGTGTTGCGGGAAGCCCGCCGGCGCGGCATGTTCGTTTACGGCGTGGTCTGTTGCGGCGTGCCGGAAAAAGATAACGACAACGTGATCGCCAAATTCCGGCAGTTGATCGACTTGGGCGTGGACGGCATTTACATCTCGTTCGACGATCCGGGCGTTTCCGGCGATGCCGTCAAACTGGTAACCCGTATTTTAAAGCTGGCGAAAGAACGCGGCATCCCTCATGACCGGATTGCCTTTCTGCCGCCGGACCCGGATTATGGTTGCATCTATTCCGACTTCAACCGTAAAATTGTGAAAGAGGTTCCTGAAGCCGCCGATATCCGCTGGTTTTTCACGATGCCGCCGTCGGCCGAACGTCATCTGCTGGAACAGGATCTCGGGCTCAAGCGTCCCACCGGTTTGTTCTTTAACTGGCCGATGGGCGGAAAAAACGAAGCGTTGCCGATCTGTGGAAAGAAAAGCGTCTATCGCTCTTATATCTGTGTTCCTGAATTCGATGACAGCTATGGCCGTCTTTCGCTGAATATCTTTCAGAATGCGCACTGCTACATCGACAGCGCCATGGTCTGGGTTCGAGAATATCCGGAATATCTGGCGCAGGAACTCGGCACCTGGGCCTGGAATCCGGCGGGATTCACCTATCCCGTTGCCCGCCAGCGAATTTATTCCCGGATTTATGGCGCCAATCTGGCGGATAAGGTGAATACGTTCGACAATCTGCTGACGGACTTGAAACACCATATGCAACGGATCGGCCCCTGGGACTGGGCACAATCCGCCTGGCGGCTGAATAATGTCAAACAACGTCCCTATGCCCTGCAACTGATTGCCAGAATGCGGACGCTGCAACAGCAAATCGCCGCCCAAGCGCCATCCCAGACGATGTTGTCCCAGGAAAGTCTCCGTAAAGATTATCTGGAACCGATGCGGGAAAGTCTGGATCGGGCTCAGTGGCTGGTTACGGCCGATTTTCCGGAAATGGTCTGTCCCTATTTCGACCGCGATTACAAATGGGAAAAAGAGCATCATACCGGAGTCAAATACATTACGTATTGGAAGAAAAAGCTGGACCCGCTCCTTGACGCCATCGAAAAACGCATGGGCGACTCCCAAAACGTACAGACCTATCTTGCCGACTGGCGCAAAAAATTGACCATTCCCAAGGAATAAATTCAACCAACCTTCGGAGTTCCGGCAACGGAACTCCAAACCAGAAAACAACGATAATCACACCCATAAAAAAATGAAAAAACATCCTGTCATTCTGGACACCGACCTGGGCACCGATATCGACGACTCGTGGGCGCTGGCGATGCTGCTCAATTCGCCGGAACTCGACCTGCAATTAATCACCACCGCCACCGGCGATACCCAGTACCGCGCCGTGCTGGCCGAACGCCTGCTCGAAGCGGCCGGTCGAACCGATATTCCCATCGCGGCGGGACGACCGACTTCCGGACTGGAGTTGGGGTTGTGGGATTATGTAAAAAACGATCCCCGGCTGGGCCGCAAGAAGTATCCCGACGCCGTCGCCGCCATCATCGACGTGGTAAATCGCTCCTCCGAACCGGTTACGCTGATCTCGATCGCGCCGTTGCCGAATTTGGGCGACCTGCTGAAGCAAGCCCCGGACATCGTCGGAAAAATCGATCTGATCGGGATGCTCGGTTCGGTCTATGTCAAATACGATGGCACGCCGGGCCGCATTCCCGAATACAATGTCGTGCGGGATTTGCCGGCCGCCCAACTGGTCTTCGGCGAAAAACACTGGCATTCGTTTAAAATTACCCCGATCGACACCTGCGGCAGCGTGCGCCTGGCCCGCGCCCAATTTCTGGAACTGGAACAGACCGGACCGCTGATGCGGAAAGTCACGGCCTCCAACCGGGTGTGGACGGGCTGGAACGAATATCATGGCGAACTGCCGCCGACCACGTCGACCCTGTTCGATACGGTCGCCGTCTACATGGCTTTCTCGACTGAATATCTGGAAATGGTCCAACTCCGGCTGTGCTGCGATGACCATGGTTGTCTGATCGAACACCCGGACGGAACCCTGATCGACACCGCCGTCCGCTGGAAAAACCGGCAACAATTTCTCGATCTGCTGATGCGGCGGCTGGCCGCCCAGTGCGTACCGGCATAAAACAGGGATCGGTCAAGACCAGATGGCAAATCGGCCAAGCGCAATTATATTGAGGAAAATCAATGGAATTGCAACCTTTTCAAGTGCCGGTCGATGAGCAAAAAAGCCGTTTTATATCACGCCCGATACGCCTATGATCTCGGCAACGTTTTCGTCAACGAGATTGGAACCGGACTGACCGAACTCGGCTATGAAGTGATGTTTCTCGACCTGATGAACGACGCGGATTGCCGCCGGGCCGCCGACCACGCCACGTATCGCGATTGCGATCTGCTGTTCAGTCTGAACTGCGTCCGACCGGAACCGCCGACGGGTGATTTCCGTTTTTTCCGCGATACGGGTTGTGTCTGCTTCGGTCTGGCCGTCGATCCGCCGTTGCGGTTGTGGCGACGGCTCTTTTGGAATCACGACCTGCTGGCCCTGGCCGACCGGGCCGGGCTGGACTGGATTCACCGCTATCTGCGTCTTTCCGCGCAAACGGTCTTTCTTCCGCACGGAGGAAGTCGCGGTCCGCTGGCGGAAACGCCTTGGGAGCAACGTTCCTATCCGGTCGTTTTCACCGGCGCCTGGCGTAATCCGCAGACCTATCTCGACCTCATCGACTCCTTTCATCCCTACGTTAAAAACCTGCTGCACGACGCCATCGACCAGGTTCGGGCACGCCCCGACCTCGACCCTTTCGCAGCGGCCGCCGCCGTGTTGCGGGAACGCGGCAATGCGCTCGAACACCGTCCCGACCTGTTCCGTCTGCTCTGCGCCCATTACAGTCCGCTGGACAACTATTTCCGCGCCGTCCGCCGGCTGGCGGTTCTGCAAGAACTCGATGCCGCGGGAATCGCCGTCGACCTCTGGGGCAAACGCTGGCCGCAGACGCTGTTCCGTCACCATCGGATCCACGGCATTGCCACGCCGGACGAAGTCAATGCCATCATGGGGTCGGCCCGACTGGTGCTCAATCTCGGCGGCTTTGCCGACGGCGCCCACGAACGGATCTTCACTGCCATGCGCAACGGAGCCATCGCCGTCACCGAGACAACCCCCTACTTGCAGGAAAACTTTACCGATCGGCAGGATTTCTGCGGCTACGATCCGCTGCTGGTGAACGCCTTGCCGGACCGTCTGAACGACTTGCTGAATCATCCGGAAACGGCGGCCGCCATCGCCGTCGCCGGACAGCGGAAAGCGGAAGCCGATCACACCTGGCAACACCGGGCTCGGCAGATCGCCGCCCTGGCGGAAACGTATCGTCAAGAACATTCACGCGGGACATCATCTCAAAGCGGGGACAGCGGGACAGACCCGGGGGGCTTTTGAAACAGCACCCCATTTCTTCCCCGCGCCCCCATTTTGACTCCGCAAAACTTCTATTCTATTTATCTTTTTGCTACGCAAAGAGATAAATAGCTTAAAAAGTTTAAAAGTCAGGAAATGAGGGACGGGGAGAAACCTTGAAAACTGCTCAAAGTTTTCGGGGTTTTTCCCCGGAAGCTCGTCTTGAGACTATCGTCCATTATCCTTTACCGCAAAAACCAGCATTTTTTTCGTGGTCAGCAACGGTTGAAAGACTTCCGGATGAGTCGCCGCCCAATACGCTTCCAATTTGGCGTTGAAAGCCACCGGAAACGTACTGTAGTCGCAGATCAGATAACGAACTTGCCGGGCCTGCAACCGGGCATACCAGACTTTCCAATCAGTCGGATAGCGCATAAGCGTCCAGCCGGGATATTGATGGGCATATTCCGCCCCGGACGCCGTGACTGGCACATACGTTACCCGATTGCGATAGCGATTTCCCATAAATTCATAGCCGGCTCCGCCGCAATAGGCAATTACCGCCGGCTGACGCCAGGTTGCTTCCTCCATCATATCCATGGCATGAACCTGTTCTCGAGGAAATACGGCGGCCGCGTTGGCATACTTCCTTTTCTCTGCCCGAATCGCTTGCAGCCCCACCCCCACGATGACCAGCAACGGCAACAGAATCATCAACGCCCGCCGGGCGTCGCGGGAAAAACGCGGCCAGAAATGAATCAGGGCATAGAGAAATCCGGTGCCGACGATTACCCCGGCCCAAACCAACGGCAGATTCTGCCGCCAGCCTGCGGCTACCGCCAGCAACACCATGCCGACCGCGACCACCCGACGATAACGCCAACCCCGGCACCAGACGCCATGCCAGAACGGAATCAGCAGCAGACTTCCCGCCATCAGCACCGGAATAATCTGTCGGGCCTGGGTTTCCGCCGGATAAAACCGCAACTGAAGCAAGCAGGTTACGACCGGCAATAAAATCAGCATTCCCATGGAACAACGCATTCCGGCCGAGGAGAAAAAACGTTTTCGCCACAACAGCAGCAAAAGCAGCACCGGCACCGCCAGCGCCAGAATCGCCGCTTCCGGACTGACTCCGTTGATGTCGCCGTTCACATAATAATGCCACGTCTGTCCGCCCAGACCGACCGGCAGGTGATGCTCGCCGCCTATCCCGTGCGGCCACAACGTCCAGTTGCCGATATGAATCAGCACCGGAAAAAACGGATTGCCGGTTTCATACCAGTTGAATAAATAATACGGACTGGCCACGATCAACGCCGTCAATGCCGGCAGCCACCAGTACGGACGAACTGCCGGACGCCGCCATCCCCACCCCGCCAGGAGGAGCAGCAGCATCGGCGCCGCCGTCACCAGCCCCAGATATTTCGTCCCGGCGCAAAGTCCGAAAGCCACCCCGCTCAAGCCCAGCCAGGCCAGCGAATTCCGGCGCTGTCCCAGCAAAAACGCCGTCACCCCGGCCAGCAGAAAATATCCGGTCAACAAGTCGGTATTGGGCACCTGCGCGTTTCGGGATATCACCCCGGTAAAAACCATCGCCAACGCCGCCGCCAGCGCCGGACGCCGCGGCAGACTCAGTCCGGCCGCGGCCGCGACGACGGTAAAAAACGCCAGCAACAACGCCAGATATTGCAGGTTTTTTGCCACCAGGTCATGATAAAACGGCATCATCAGCCAGCCGTAAAACAACTCCCCGTAAATCGGATAGTAATCGCAAGGCAATCCGGGAATGGGAATCCGGGAAATCGCGCCGTCGTGCAGCCACATCGAGGGATAATACAGATGGTATAGCAGCGCATCGGTTCCGGCCACCGGCAATTCCAGATTCAAGCCCACATTGACGCCGATAAACACCACGCCGGCCGACAATAACAGAATATCCAGCGGCATCCACCGCGAACAAGTCGGCGCCTTGCCCCGCCGACGGCAGATCAGCTCGACCACCACGGCCACCGTCACGGACGCCAGCAGCGCGGAAACCGGATTGAGTCGGCCGCAGCAACCCAGCACGAAAGTCAGCCCGATGGTCTCCGCACTGTAGAGAATTCCCCAGCCCGCAAGCAACTCAAAACCGTTGCGGACAGCCATCTGCCGCATTACCAGCCAGGCGGTAACCGCCACCGGCAGTTGAAACAATAAAAAAAGCGGAAATTCCACCAGATAAAACCAGTTCGGCATGATACTCCCGATTGCTTATTTTCGTCGTCTTACTTTCGTTTATGGGTTGCTTCGACTTGCCAGAAAAAGCGGCCCTTGAACGCATCGCTGAACCCGTAGTAAATTCCCGGAATCGGAGCAAACCAACTATTCAACAATGGCAAATCATTTTCGCACCAGGAGCGATCCCAGAACACCGCCGTATTAGCCATCATATCCGGGCCGAGGTTGAGTAGACAAAAACCGATGCCCAGCATGCTGCCGTGCTCCGGCTCGGGCGGCGACGGCTGTTGCGGTTTTACGCAGCAACGGCAGACGGGCGCCGTTGCGGACTTGGAGCCATTAACCGCTCCGGCAGCTGATACCGTCGTCCCGAAAGTTACCCCGGAGGCCGCCGTTAACAGTCCAATCACTGCCAACGTTACCAGTGTCCAACGGCAATTCATCGGAAAATCATCCCCATGGCGCATCATTTTCTACCGGGTCCTCCCGGTATCATCGGCAGCGGAAACATCGGCCCCGGTTGCGGGCGAAGCCTGTTGCTGACGTTGCCGGTGCTGTTTCCAGAGATCAAGCCGGGAAGGAGCGGAATTGCCCGGATTGGCGGAATTGACAGTGGCGGCGGCCGCAGTTACGGTCGGAGTTCGCAGGGAACGGCTTTTTTCACCGGCGGCGCGATCCGCGATCACATCCAGCGGTTCGCCCTTGCGGTCCCGGTCCCGGAATTCGGCGGCCCGGTCGGGAAGTTTCCGGATTTCGGCAACCGCATCCCCGGCCACGCATTCGGCCCCCAGCCATCCGACCAGCGCCAACGCCGGTACCATCTTTCTCAGACGCATGAAAATCTCCCTTCGTTGAGCTTGCGTTTGCCGCCGCACGGATTATCTTTAATAAAAATTACTATAACCGACATTTTTCAGCATGCAAAAAACATATCGCCGAATACTCTGGTCCGGACTTACAGTCTTGTTGTGTTTGTCCGCCGCCCCTCTGCCGGCAGACGGCACCGCCCTGTCCCGCAGCCGTTTTGAGGAAAAAGTCGAATTTTACAAAGTCAGTTATCCTCCGTTCAACTATCAGGACGCCCGGACGGAGGCCGAAGAAAAGTTTCAAACGCTGAAAACCGGTACTCCGGTAACCATCTTCGACGGTACCCAAAACGTCAAAGGCACTTTTCGCGGACTCCGGGACGGCTGGATTCTGGTCGACGGCGATTCCGTCGCTCTGACCCACGTGGTTGCCGCCGACCGTTATCTCTACAGCCGCGAAGAAGCCGAAATTGCCCGCAAGAAATACCTTGAAGAAAAGTTTCATCAATACAGCCGGAAACGGTGGGACGACATCAACGAATATCGCCGTTCGCTGGAACGTACCTGCAAAATCATTGAAGACGGCACTCCGAGCGCCGACGAAACGACGGAAGCCGCCCGCAAAGAACGGGAAAAGAAACCGATCCCGCCGCTCGGCATCCTGCGCAGCGAAGTCCATACCTCCGTCGGCAAACTGGCCGCCGGCGAAATCGTCACCGATCTCCGCAAAAACGGCTTCGACCGTTACGCCGTGACCACGGAAGACGGCCGCAATGTCACCATCGAAGCCCGCAATCTGGTGATCGTCGAAGGCGTCTACGATATTCGGGATTCCTTTCTGGTTACGAAAATGGCGCTGGCCATGCTGGCGCATAACCAATTGGACGAGGCCATCTTTTTCGCCAAAGTCGCCGCCGCTTCCGACCCTCAGCAAAAACGCTCCGACGCCATTCTGGAAGCCGGCATGGCCGTCAACAATGCGTTGACGGCGGTCAAACAGAATAATATCGCCATCAACCTGCTGGAACAGGAGATTATTCAACGGACCCGGCAGATTGCCAGCAACCAGGCCTTGCTGCATGATGATTTTGCCGTCAAAGTCGGCACCCGCGACCGCAGTACCGAGTTGGGACAGCAGGTGCTGGTCGCCCGGGAAAAACGCAAAGTGCTCCAGAACGCCACCAAAGAAGCCCTGGAGGAATTGTTGCAGGAAAGCCATAAACTGACCGAACAGGCCGGAGCCGACGGCGATTTTATTACCGCCTGTATCCTGCTCGACTGGCTGGAACACCGTTTCGTCGCCTTGGCGGCACAGGCCAGAGTCTGGTGGGAAGACGACGAAAAACAGAAGTTGGCCGCGTTTTTCGAACAGCAACGCCAGGCGCTGGCCGCCGACTATGCCCGGCAGATCGCGGATTCCGCCGGTGACCGCTGGTCCAACTATCTGGATCGCTTCGTGGCACGGTTCGGCGACGACCCCGTCTGGATGGAAAAACTGGATTTGAAACCGCTCTATCCCCGGATGCTGAGCGCCGCCCGGTCCTCGCTGAAAGAAGCGCTGCTCTATTCCTCGGCCATCTATAATGAAGATTGGCAAACCGTTGCGTTCGCCGGGATCAAAATGCTCTTGCTGGTTCCGCACGGCGACGCCGCCGAAGCCTGCAATACCCGGATCGTCGAAGCTTTTCAACGTCTCGACCTGACCCGGAAGCGTCTGCTGGAACTGTTCCAACAGAAGAAATACCAGGAATTTATTGTCGAATGTCGGAAAATGCCGGTCGCCTCGGCTGAATGGCAGGCTACGGTTAAAAAAGCCGAACTCGCCATGCGGAATGCCGACGAATCCCTCCAGCATGCCGTCGCCGCCGCCGATGCCCGCGATCTCGAGCTGGCCCAGACCGCGCTCCAGCATTCGCTGACCATCTGGCCGTTCAATCCCGCCGCGGAACGTTTTGTCGCCGAATTCAAAAAGCAGCACCGCGCCATCTTGCAGGATGCCGCCGGCGTCGAATTATACCGAAAAAGCGGATGTTTCCGCGAAGCCATGGAAAAATGCGACCTGATGTATAAGGAATATCCGCAGTATCAGCGCTATGTCGCTCAATTGCGGACTCACCTCCATCAGGCGATAGACGCGGCTACTGCCGCCCGGACGCCGGAACCATAGCAGTCCGACCACAACTCGATTTTTTGAATGTTAATAAATAACATTGTTTTATTTGTTTTGTCGGTATTTTGTATTTAATTCTTGACTTTTGTCGACAATATCCATTATATTTGTTATAAAATAACATTTATTTTAATGAGTTCCATCGCAAGCGGCAACGACAAACCATCAGAGAGTAAAACATGTTAACGCAAAAGAAGTTCAAGATCAATTTGCTCCCCGGCGACGGCATCGGCATCGATGTCATTCGGGAAGGCGTGCGCGTATTGGATGCCCTGGCGCAGAAATCGGGCAATGTTGAATTTGTTTACCATACCCTGCCGTGGAGTTGCGAATACTATCTCAAGCACGGTCGGATGATGCCGGTTGACGGTTTAAAAATTCTCGCCGACTGCGATGCAATTCTGCTGGGCGCCGTAGGGTTCCCCGGCGTGCCGGACCATATTTCGTTGCGGGAACTGCTGTTGCCGATTCGGGTGGAATTCGATCAATATGTCAATATGCGGCCCATCAAGTTGTTGCCGGGTCTGCATTCGCCGCTGAAATGCGAACAGATTGATTTTGTCGTCATCCGGGAAAATTCCGAAGGCGAATACTGCGGACTGGGGTCCCTCAACCGGGAAGGTACGCCGAAGGAATACGCGCTGCAGGAAAGCCGGTTCACCCGGAAGGGAACCGAAAGAATCATTCGCTACGCTTTCGAATATGCCCGCCGCAACGGCCGGACCCGCATGATCAGCGCCACCAAATCCAATGCGCTCAACTATTCCATGGTCTTCTGGGACAAAATCTTCAACGAAGTCCGAGCGCAATATCCCGATTTCCAGTCCCGGTCGATGCATATCGACGCGCTGGCCGGATTTTTCATCATGCATCCGGAACAGTTGCAGATGGTCGTGGCCAGCAACCTCTTCGGCGATATTTTGACCGATCTGGGTTCGGCCATGCTCGGCAGCATCGGACTGTCGCCGTCTGGCAACATCAATCCGGAAGGACGTTTCCCCAGTATGTTCGAACCTATTCACGGCTCGGCGCCGGATATCGCCGGCAAAGGCATCGCCAACCCGATCGGCACTTTCTGGGCCGTCGCCATGATGCTGGAGCAACTGGGCTTGACTGCCGACGTCACCCTCCTGATGACCGCCATCGGCAACGTATTGGCCGACGGAAAAATCCGGACGCCCGATATCGGCGGTACCGCGTCCACTTCCGCCGTCGGCGATGCCGTCATCCATGAAATTCTCGAATCATAAAATGACGGAAAAACTCACGCTCCGCTGGCTGGGCATCAACGGCTTCGAGTTGCAATATCGAGGTACGACCGTGCTGATCGATCCCTGCGTGACGCGGGGCGATTCGGACCGGCTCTCCGACCCGGCGCTGGTGCAGAAATACCTTCGCCGGGCCGATGCGATTGTCATCACGCATTCGCATTGGGACCACTTGGCCGACGTCCCGGAAATCATCCGCCGGACCGGCGCCGCCCTCTACGGCACCCCGACCACCTGCAACATCGCCCGCTATTATGGCATTGCCGAGAATTTACTGCATGAAGTCGGTTATCAAAGCCACATCTCGTTGACGCCGGAAATCATCGTCGATTTTCTGGAATCCCGACATCTGCAGCCTTGCAATCATGAAGGAAGTTATCATACCGTTCCGGCCTGTCTTGCCGCCCGTTCGGATTTTCTCTGCGGGGAAGTGCTGGCTTTGCGTTTCCAGTTCGGCCATACCGTGGTGTTGAACGTCGGGTCGGCCAATCTCGCGCCGGAAGCGATTCGAGGAACCCGATGCGACTATTTGCTGTGCGGCATCAGTCGGTGGAAGCCGGGATTTCCCGAATTGCTCGCCGACAATCTCGACTTCAATGTTTTTATCCCGACGCATCACGACGATTTTGTGCATTTTCCGCTCTCGCGGTTTGCGCTGCGGGATGATTTTATCCGGCTCCGTCCGGAACTGGCGAAGTTACGTCCGGAAACCCGCTTTCTGGAAGTAAATGTACTGCAAGATTACGAGCTGGAATGCCCGTAATTCTTCTATTTTCCTGCCTCCGGCGGCAAAGTAGCGGGATTGTCGACCTGAACCGGATGCGCCAGCGACGGCGAGGCGGCAACGGCAGTTTCGTCGGCAAACTGAATATTGACCGCCTTGAATTCGCGCTGACCGGCATTTCCCCAGGCACGGACGAAATCCGCCAAGGCCTTCCGGGACGGCCCCCGGAACCGGTTGAACTGGTCGGGCATCATGGCCGTATTATAGAGTCGGGTGCTGAGTTCCCGGGCGATGTCCTGAAGAATCCGGTCGTCGCCGAAAACCTGACCGCCGCCCTGCAGGTCGCGATGGGCACGGCCAACATCCACCAGCGGCTTGTCCAGTTGCAACGGCGGTGCTTCCACTGTCACTACGTTGTCTTTAACCGTAATTTTCCATGTGCCCTTGAGGTCGACATAATAGTTGTAGGTGATCGGGCAATTGATCGTAACCGTGGCGGAATCGTTGAATTCCAAGCCATCCACCGCAGGAACTTTATAAGTATTATTGACGATCTTGATCAGTTTTTCGGTGTTCTGATGCTCCACCAGCACCAGTTGATGATGGTCGCCGGGACGTTGTTTCTCGACAAAAGTCAGAAATTCCGCCGTCACATCCTGACGCAACGAGGGGAGGAAGAAATGCGCTCCGGCACTAAAGCCACCCGACAGCAACAAAATTACAAATACTACGGCACCAACCACTCCCGCCACCAGGCACCCACAGGCTACCCAATGACGGTCATCTTTCACCACCGACAAAGTCATCTTTCTATTCCCTTCAGTCCGGCTGGAATTCTCGTTCCGACCCATTCCGGACATTCATCCTCAATAAGCTTGTCATTCCTGATCGGAATGATAATCCGTCGGGGGCTCTGCCGCCCGGTATTGGATCACGGCCCCGACCTGTTTTTCCAACAACAGCTGATCCAGAAATTCGGCCAGCTTGATCTTCTGCTCGTCATTCAGCCGACTATATTTTTTCAACAACATCTGCTGATCCACCGGCAACTTGCTGTTCAGCACAGTCGCCAGGTGACTATTACTGAAATCCGGCATTTCATTGGACAAATCGGCATAATCGGCAATAATGGGACGAATCTTAGTCCAAGCCTCGTCCGAGAACGACTTGATTTGACCGCCACGGTAGCGACTCACTGTTGCCGGACTGAGTCCAACCTTTCTGGCAAACCCGGACACTCCTCCAGCTTCATCAATGGCAGCAATAATGATTGCCCGCATTTTCGGAGAAATTCTCATGTTGCACTGCACTCCATTTTGCCCAAAGCTGTCCAATTCCCCCTCCATCGTTAAAAAGTTCAGCTCCAGTCTTTGCCTTTCATATTTTCGGCTGCTTCCAGCCCTTTGCCGTATGGCCCTGTCAGGCCGAAATACGACAAAACCATCTATATTGTACATGACGCAGTGATGAAATTCAAAAGAAAATTCTCAACTTTCAGTTTTTCCCGAACTTTTCCGGTCCCGGAGACAATCCCCAAACCGCCGAACTTCCGTGTTTATCAGGGATTTCTCACGTTTGCGCTTTGCATTTCTTTCCCGGTGAGATTATTTTAACAGCTTCTGCATCTTGGCTTAACCATTGTCCGCCACGGCGGACTTTAGCAACTAAGGAGATAGGAAATGGTTACGATTCTGCACGACAAAGACGCCGATCTCAACGCATTACGCGGCAAGACCCTCGCCGTGATTGGCTTCGGCAGCCAGGGCCGCAATCAGGCGCTCAGCCTGCGCGATTCCGGAGTCAACGTGATTGTCGGTATCCGTCCGGGCAAATCTCATGATCAGGCAGTGGCCGATGGGTTCAATACCATGAGCGTGAAAGAAGCTGCGGAAAAGGCCGATATTATTCACATTCTGCTACCGGATGAACGTCATAGCGAAGTTTACGATGCCGATATCAAGCCGTTTATGAAAGCCGGAAAGACCCTTTCCTGCTCGCACGGCTTCAATATCATTTTCGGTCAGATCAAGCCGCCGAAGAGCGTCGACGTGATCATGGTTGCCCCGAAGGGTCCCGGTACGGAAGTTCGCAAGGCGTTCGTCCAGGGCTTTGGGTGCCCCGGTCTGGTGGCCGTTCATAACGATGCGTCCGGCAAAGCCAAGGAAACCGCCATGGCGATTGCCAAGGCGCTGGGCCTGACCCGCGGCGGCGTGCTGGAATGCACGTTCGCGCAGGAAACGTACGAAGACCTCTTCGGCGAACAGAACGTCCTCTGCGGCGGTCTGGTCGACCTGATGAAATACGGTTTCGAAACTCTGGTCGATGCCGGTTATCCGCCGGAAATGGCCTATTTCGAATGCGTCCATGAAGTCAAGTTGATCGTCGACCTGATCTATGAAGGCGGCATCCAGAAGATGAACTCCGTCATCTCCAACACTGCCGAATGGGGCGAATACGTCAACGGTCCGCGGATCATCACGCCGGATGTCAAAGCCCGCATGAAGGAATCCCTCAAGGATATCGAAAGCGGCAAGTTCGCCAAGGAATGGATGCACGAAGTCCACGTCAACAACTGCAAGACGCTGTTGGCGAAACGCGAAGCAATCGGCAAGCATGGTGTGGAAATCACCGGCAAACGGATTCGCTCCCTGTTTGAAAAGAAATAATTCCGCAGGTTCGCGGTTCTTCTTTCAGCCGGACTTTTCGCATAGGAAAGTCCGGTTTTTTTGTTTTCACAATAAAAAAGAACCGCGGACCGTTAGTTTCCTTCGAATATAAATCTCAGGATGAATATTGGGAAACAGCATGAATGTCGATCCAGTTACTTTGGAATTTCAGCAGCGCCATCGGCTGGATTGTGCAGCAGAGCCGGTAACTTTGCGCCAATATTGGCGTGGACTGTTGCTGGCGGCCGGATTGATATTTCTGTTAATCTATCGCTGGGATCTATTTTTGTTGACCGTCACCGTATGGCTGTCGGCGGTATATCTGGCGTCCGCCGTATTTCGCGGCGTTTCGGCATGGCTTTCATTGCGCGGCAAGGGCGAAGTCCGGGTTTCGCAGGAAGACCTGCTGATGCTGGAAGATGATTCCCTGCCGGTTTACACCGTATTGTTGCCGCTGTTCCGGGAAGCCAATATCGCCGACAAAATTGTTCGCCGCATCGCGGCGCTGGATTACCCCAAAGAAAAACTCGATGTCAAACTGCTGCTGGAAGAAAGCGACCTGGAAACCCGTCAGGCCGTGGAGCGTTGTTCATTACCGCCATGGTTTGAAGTCATTGTCGTGCCGGACAGTCAACCCAAGACCAAACCCCGCGCCTGTAATTATGGCTTGCGAGCCGCCCGCGGCGAGCTCTGCGTCATTTACGATGCGGAAGACCGCCCCGACCCCGATCAACTGAAAAAAGCGGCGTTGGCATTCCGTCGTCTTCCCCCGCAACTGGCCTGTCTGCAAGCCAAACTCAATTACTACAATGCCGACCAGAATCTGTTGACGCGCCTGTTTACGGTGGAATACAGTACGACCTTCGATGTTCTGCTGCCGGGCCAGTCGGTACTGCGGCTGCCACTGCCGCTGGGCGGAACCTCCAACCATTTCCGGACCGGTATCTTGCGGGAAATCGGCGGGTGGGACCCGTTCAACGTCACGGAGGACTGCGATCTGGGCATCCGGATTTATGAAAAAGGGTATCATACGGCAGTCTTGGAGTCCACCACCTGGGAAGAAGCCAACAGCCGGTGGTGGAACTGGATCCGTCAGCGCTCGCGCTGGGTCAAGGGCTTTATCCAGACCCATTTTGTTCATACCCGCAGTTTGAGCGGGACCGTGGCTCGATTGGGTTGGCGGGGAACGCTCGGTTTTTTTCTGGGCGTAGGGGCCGGTTCGCTGATGATGGTAATCAATGTTTTCTATTGGGTGTCAGCGGCGTTTTATGGCGTGCTGCTGTTTCATGGGTTGAGTCACGGCTTGAGTTGGACGCAGTTGATCGTCGGCCCGCACGATCTGGGCGGCTATGAAGGCATCGCGGTGGCGGGTCTGCGTCTGGACGCCTGGCCGCTGTTTTACTGGGGACCGCAGGAAGACCCGACCTGGGCCGGTATTTCGCTGGCGCTGTTCATCGTCAGCGCGGTGTTGTTGCTGGCCAATTTCATGTTTCTGGGAATTCATCTGGCGGGATGTCTGCGCCGGCGCTTTTACCGGCTGGTGCCTTACGTCCTGCTGATGCCTTTTTACTGGGTGTTGATCTCGATCGCGGCGTGGAAAGGACTCTGGCAGTTTTTCACCAAGCCGTTTTATTGGGAAAAGACGATTCACGGTCTCGACCAGAACCAACCGACGGCGCCGATGCCGGTGGGGTCGGTGTCGTCGACGAAACCGGAGATTTAAGGTTATGCCGCATCCCCAAAGTTAACGGAATATGGAAGGAGAAAAAACGTATGAAACGAATGCAGGGACAACGGAATTTCACGCTCATCGAGCTCCTCGTGGTAATTGCCATTATCGCCATTCTGGCCGGGCTGCTGTTGCCGGCGTTGAGCGGAGTACGGAAACGGGCGCAGAAAACATATTGTCTCAATAACCTGCGCCAGATCGGGTTGGGCGTCATCTCCTATCGCGGCGACTTCAACGACCGGTTGCCGCCGTGGATTTCCACGCTTTATCCGACTTATATTGCCGATAAAAAAGTCTATCATTGCCCGTTCGACCGCAATCCCTCCGGCACGTTGCCGGAAAACTGGGTTTCCTATTCCAGCATTCCCAACGGGATTCCGGCGTCGCCGTCCTATACCGAGGCGTATGACCGCAAAAACAATACCGGCAAATACGGCGACAACCCCAATGCCAATGTCCCTTATATCAGCTATTTTTATGAGTTCTCGGAAGCGCCATGTTCTTTTTCCCTGGCGGATTCCAGCACCGGATTCAGCTATACCGGCGATGGCTCCATGAGTTGGAATGAATTGAAATGCACCACGATCAAGCAACTCACCAATGCGCAATACACCAAGGAAAAATTCTCCTCCAAACTGAGTTATTTTCCGGTTGTCCGCTGCTTCTGGCATCTGGAAAAAGCCAATCAGCCGGTATTGAATGTTTCGTATAACGGCAATATCTTCAACAGTAATCTGGAATGGGAAAGCGGAACCTGGGATCTGTAATGAGCAACCAACTGAATACCGCTCTTTATGACCATATTTCGAACGCGGCCGATCCCTGGCTGGAAATGGCCTGTCGGGAAGCGGCCGAGTCGGTGAAAAACGGCGGCGGACCGTTCGGCGCCGTCATCGTGCAATATGATGCCGAATTCAGTACGCCCCTGCGGCATTGGACCGGGCAAAACCGGGTCGTCGGCGACTGCGATCCCACGGCTCATGCGGAAATAACGGCAATCCGAGCCGCCTGCCGGGAGTTGGGAACTCATAGTCTGGGGCGGATTCTGGTCGGACAAAGTAAATTGCCGCAGCCGGACGAAGAATCGTACTGTGTGATTTACGCCAGTTGTGAACCTTGTCCGATGTGTTATTGCGCCATTCGCTGGGCCGGGTTGTGCCGTCTGACTTTTGCGGCAACGCGTTTCGATGCGGCCGCGCCCGGAATCGGTTTTTCCGATCAAGTTTTTTACGATGAACTGTCTTTACCCTACGCCCGGCGTCCGATCATGGTCAGGCGGGCGGAAACCCCGCTGGCGAAACTGGCGTTCGAGCAGTGGCAGAAATCGAATAATCCATCGTATTGATCGTGGAAGCGCCTCCAATGGGACGGCAGTCTCAGATATGTTTTCTGTCAACAGCGCAAATCGATGACGAGGCAAAATTCCTGGAAAAAATCTTCTTTGGATTTGAACCCCATGGAGATGAAGGATTGGGGATTCATTTCGGCA